>Ga0180432_10007436_pt1 | contig 13903 bp, 11 predicted proteins | sample SS_ome_10_FD_132414 | JGI IMG/M metagenome (GOLD analysis project Ga0180432, IMG submission 132414) | Hypersaline lake sediment archaeal communities from the Salton Sea, California, USA - SS_1_MS_2 metaG | ecosystem: Environmental > Aquatic > Non-marine Saline and Alkaline > Hypersaline >...
CTTCAGATGTCGGCGGAAATACTCGTTCTTGCGGTTGCCAAGGCCGCAGACAGTCTCTGCGTCGGGCGCGTCTTCAGGAGTCCCCCTCGGAAGCTGAATGCCTCTGGACTCCAAAAACGCCTGAGCACCTTCGTAGCGCGGCTTGCCGTCGACGTAAAGGTAGTAGTCGTCGTCGGAGAACGGCTGGAATGTGTCGCCAGTCCCGGACGACCTCGACTCAAGGAACGCGTCGAACATCGCCTTCCATGCCGCCCTGTGGACCTGGGCGGACTTAGTGATAACGCCGTCCATGTCCAGGATGGCCGCCTTGTAGAGACTGACGTCGACCGCAGACTCCTCTGATTTCTCCACTGTCTCATTCCCTCCGACGCCGGTTGACGGCACATGTGTGACGCTCCCGGCAGCTTCCAGCATTCGACAGTATCGAACCGCACGTGGAAATGCCAACCTGAATCTAGCACACGATTCTCGATGTGGCTATGCTCCATCCCCACATACATGCGTCGTTTTCGATTGATGGCGACAATGGAATAGTAGCGCCGGGGATATCGGCTGTGGGCGCAAGAGGGGGACACGATATTGCCCTGCAGCTGATGTGACTAGCGAACGAAGCGTGAGCAGCCGACGAAGATGATGGCAGCGAAAGCAGCGACCATGAAGGTTGATGCCGAGTAGTAGCCGGTCACGTCGATGAGATAGCCAAATGCCACAGGCACGATAAGAGGTCCGACATTGGAGGCCGAGGTAACGAACCCGACCACTGTGCCTGCGTACGGAGACAGATGCGGTTGCTCCACCGGCATCGTCAGGCTGATGATGCTCACGCCGGTGGTAACGAAGCCGATTGTGAACAGGCATATGAGAAGCAGCGGCAGAGAAGAGGTCGTCGTCAGCGCAATCGAGAGTGCGGCCGTAAGGCCAAGAACCACTACCAGTCTCCTCCTGCTGGGGAAGCGGTCCAATAGCAGGCCAACAACAGGCCCCGCTGCGAAGAAGCCAAGCGGCAGCAGGGTTGCCAAACCCGTATCAAGCCCCTTCATCTCCAACACGCGTGGCATCCAGCTCGCGAGCGTGTCATACGAGCCCATGGAACCGACCAGCAGGAGGAGCAGCACCCACACCAGTCGCTCCCGAAGGACGTGCCCGAGTTCCCCGAGTCGAACACTGGAACTGACGGGCGTGCCATCTTTGCGAAGCAATAGCGAGCCGAGGCACACGACGGCCGGCACAGCTGCATACATGAGGAAGATGTGGCGCCATGACACTACGTTCAAGAGCAACGGCGTCACCGCGAGCGCCGTGGCGTTGCCAACCGCAAAGCCGGAGAAGTAGATGCCTGTGCCCAGGCCGGGCCTGGATGCAGCCCACGCCTTGACCATCAGGGAAAGGCACGGCATGGCGGCCGCCAGCGCAACTCCAAGAATGAACTGGCTGACGACAAGCTCAAGGTAGCCGGGCGACATCGCACGGATAACGGCAGCCACAGCGGATAGCAGCAGCGCCAATCGCAGCACCCCAACGTAACCACGGCGGTCAGCAACAACTCCCCATGGAAGCCTGAACAGTATCAGGCTGATCATCGCAGAGGAAAACACCATTCCGAATTGGGCATGGCTCAGGTCCATCTCAGCCATGAGCACACTGACCATGGGGGAGACACAGAACAACAATAGGTGGACGACGAAGGCCACGGCAAAAGCCAGACCAAACACGAATCGGTATCCCGGGCGGATCTTGGTGATGCATGAGTCCATGGCGGCTCGTACCAACAGCCAACGAATGGCAGTGCTCTTCGCATGTGCGGCACTGCCAGGCTACGAGTATGTCACGGCACACGATGCACACGCAATGTGTACACGATAGGAGGAATGGATGCCCGTCAGGGTCGAATGCATCACGGACGGGCTCGTCACGAGCCATTGCGCAGCCATTCACGTAAGAGGCACTTGTGTACGAGCGTCGAGTTACCTTCCATGCTCCTCATCGGACTGGAATACCCAGGCTGCGGGCCAGCGGAATTGTGCCTTTCAGGAGGAATGACGCATTCACATTTGCGGCTCGCGCTCCTGTCTTTGGGTGCAGGAGACCGGGCGGCCGTGCAGCCGACTCAGGGAGTCGCAGAAAGCCAGTTGTACATTGCTCAAACTGTCCTGCGCGCATCTGCAAGTCTCGGCAATCCCGATTGACCGGCGTACATCTCAAGCGTTATACATGTGAAGGTTCAAGGCTACTATGTGGCAGGTGTTTCTGAGGCTCAGTCTCTGTGTGACTATCCTGGCCCTCGTGTTGGCCGCCTGTGCTCCGGTTCCAGGTGATGAGTCAGACGACGATGCACCGGATGTGGAGGAGGCGGGTGCGCCGCAGGATGGCGAGGCGGGCAACCGGCCGCCCGAAATCCTGAGGCTGGAACTCGGTTCTCGACGCGTCAGCCCGGAATCTGAGACCTGGGTCGGGTGTTCAGTCTTCGACGCGGATGGGGACGCGCTCACCTACGAATGGGGCGCCACCGGTGGAAGCTTCAGCACGCCTCCGGGCAGCCACATGGCGTGGGTTGCGCCCGCTCGAAAAGGCGACTGGACTATCACGCTGACCGTCACTGACGCCGCAGGAAACGCGGCCACAGCGTCCGTTACCGTCACGGTTGGGGAGAATAAGACACCCGTCATTCAAAGCCTTGTTCCCCTGTCTCCAACTGTGGTGGCGGGGCATTCCACCCTCGTCACCTGTACCGCAGAGGACCCTGAAGGCGAGCCGCTTACGTACACGTGGAACGCAGAGTGCGGCGAACTCACCGGGGCCGGGTCGCGGATAACCTGGTTTGCACCCACAAGCCTGCCGGGTACCACCGATGAGTGTGCTGTTACGGTGAGTGTTGACGATGGTGAGGGTGGAATCGCCATCGCACAGATTCTGATTCCCATCGCCTTCCCGGGCCGCACCGAGGAGTTCACCCGCCTGATGGCGGAGTCAGGCACGGTGTCAACCGACGGGACCAAGACCAGTTCTCGAGCCCGCGCTGGCGATGACAGAGACAACAATGGCTATCGGGCTTTCTGGACCTACGCTATCTATCGGCTGAGAGGGGCCGAGGTGACCGAGGCGAAGCTTCTGTTCACGACGGGTTTCGTATCCGCGAGCCAGCAGGCCCTTGACGACAACAACCCATTCAACAAGCCGCGCGGCCTCGGAACTCTCCATATCTACCAGGTCCGATTCGACCCGGGCGGTCTGCCGGACTACGAAATCAATCCGATGGCCCAACTCACCGACGCCGGCCTCTGGCATCCGCCCACTGAGATTGATGTGACGGCGCCCGTGCAGAGAATCGCCGAGGGAAGCGCAACGGACAGCCGCTTGCAGGTGATGGCGGCGTTCCAACGGGACAGTAACAACAACATGTTCGCGGAGTACATCTCGTGGAACACGGTTGTCCTGCGGGTCTCCTACACGATGAATTCGTAGCCCACAGTGTGATAGGCACACCTGGTCCCAACCGCACACGTCCCTTTGCCGCACGCGATATGTGCCTGGCAGCAGGACGGCGAGCTTCTTCCGGGGTTTTCACGAGGCATCTGTGATGCCTATACTCCGTACATCGACGACATGGAGGCCGGACAATGAAAGCGTTCTTTCATCCTTCTCAGGACCTGCACATACCGAAGACCTTCTTCTCCCGGGGCAAGATGCGCCAGCCACAGGAGGTACCTGACCGCACCGGCAAGATGCTGGAGGGATTGAAGGCGATGGGCGTGCCGGTACTGCAGCCCGCCGACCACGGTGCCGGACCCATCGCTCGTGTCCATGACCTCGGCTACCTGCGCTTCCTTGAATCCGCCCACCGGCGCTGGATGGAGCTGGACGACTGGGGCGATGAGGTGATGTCCAACATCTTCGTGCGTTCTCCCAACCACATGCACGGCATCCTCGCAGAGGCTGGCCGCTACATGGCCGACGGCAGCAGCCCCATCGGCGCCAACACGTGGGAAGCCGCCTACTGGTCGGCCCAGACCGCCCTCAGCGCGGCCGATACCGTCATCGCCGGTGAGCACACCGCGTATGCCGTGTGCCGTCCTCCCGGTCACCACGCCCGACGCGACGCCTGCGGCGGCTTCTGCTACTTGAACAACGCCGCCATCGCCACCCAGCACATGCTGTCGCGGTTCCCTCGCATCGCCATCCTGGACACGGACATGCACCACGGCCAGGGCATACAGGAGCTTTTCTACAGACGAAGCGACGTGCTCTACATCTCCATCCACGGAGACACCACCAACTTCTATCCCGGGGTTACGGGTTTCGAGGACGAGAAGGGTGAAGCAGAGGGCTACGGCTACAACATCAATCTTCCCATGCCACACGGCTCCTCCGAGGACTACTTCTTCGGCAAGGTGGAGGAGGCGATGACGGCGATCCGGCTCTACCAGCCCGATGCTCTCGTGTTGCCGCTGGGCTTCGATGTCTATCAGAACGACATACAGCACAAGGTGTCGGTTACCACTGAAGGCTTCTACCGGCTGGGCAACCGCATCAGCCGTGCCGGCGTGCCCATGCTTGTGGTGCAGGAGGGCGGCTACGACCTGGAGGCACTGCCAGGTAACGTGCAACAGTACTTCAAGGGACTGAATAGCTGAAACCTTGAAGGTCCGCCATAAAGCGATAGACAGGGGCAAAGGGCATGCCGCTAGTGCTGGCTTGCCCGAAGGCGCCCCCTAGCCGGACAACTCCACTGATTGGCACCGTCGGGCCAAGAGAATGAACAGGGTCGCAGCCCCCATGAGAACCGCGAGTGCCGTCCACGCGATGTGATAGTCGGCAAACACATCGAAAACCCATCCGGCAGCAGGCGGGCCTATGATGCCGCCAATCGCATTGATCCCTATCACCACGCCGAAGATGCTGCCGAAATGCGCCCTGCCGAAGTACTCCCGCGTAAGCGCGGGGCGAAGAGCGGTGACGCCACCGTAGCCAATCCCGAATAGGACCAGGAAAGCCAGCAGGGCCCCCAGACCCAATGACGGCACGAGCAGGAAGCTCACGACTCCGAGGCTCATCGCAGCCATTCCCATGATAGTCACTCTGGTCCGGCTCACCTTGTCGCCCAGGTAGCCGAGCCCCAGGCGTCCAAGGATACTGAGCACAGGGATGCCCGTAGCCATCAGGCCGGCACTCATGCGACCTATGCCTACACTGTCCAGGTATGGCATCACGTGCGTAGTCACGGTAAGGACGGCGCCCGTATGCAAGGTGAAGGCCAGCGTCAGAAGCCAGAAGGACCGGGTTCTGAGGGCCTGGCGGACACCGATGTCCGACTCCTGCGTGACGTGCTCCAGGGATGAAGCCGCGCCAAAAGCCTTCGCAGAGGACTCGGCGGCGCCATCCATACGGTAGCCATATTGCTCAGGCTTGTGGCGGAAGACGAACGCCAGCGGAAGCAGCACGACAACCGCGCCAACTGCCAGTATCTCGAAGGCAACCCGCCAGCCATAGTGGTCGATAAGCGCCACCATTCCCGGAAGTACGAAGCCTCCAAGCCCGAAGCCGCACAAGGCAATGCCTGTCGCGAGTCCGAGCCGCGCACGAAACCAGTTGCCAACCCCACTCACCAGCACTGTCGTGCCGCAGCAGCTGAACCCAACGGCCAGCAGGACGTACGCGCCGTAGAACATGGCGAGCGAACTCGTATTGGAGAGAAGGAGCAGTCCTCCTGCCACAAACAGCCCGCCGATGAACACGAGTCTCCGTGGCCCCCATCTGTCGACGAACCTGCCTGCGACGGGTTCAAGCACTCCGGACTCGGCACCTCTGAGCGACGCGGCAAACGAGACTGTGGCGTGGCTCCAGCCGAACTCCCGTATGAGAGGGTCGAATAACGCAGTGAAGCCATAGACCACGACACCGCCAACATACAACCCGACAGCAACGGCGGCACTGACAATCCACCAGCCGTAGTAGATTCGCTTTCGTCCCATGATGTCGTATACGAAGCCCCGCCGGACCATGAAGTGTACGCGTATCGATGGGATACGTCGATACCACCGCCCGGAGACTCCCTGCTACCAGACAATTGGGCAACTGGCCAGTAGAGGCACGAACGCGGGCCAAGGAACCATCCGTGCCCCGACGAAGGCAGCACGCGACAGCCAAGAGAAGGAAGAGAACACGGGCTGAGAATAGATGAAGCGCGGCTCATGCTCAACCTTGTCCGCAAGGCCCCCGCTCCGTTGATGGCAACGGCCCTATCTCGTGTAAGACCCCCGGTGTGCGCGCAACGCCAGATGGGGGCAACCTGACTCAGTAAGGATGTCGTCAGGGAGAACTCGTCCGCAGTGCCGGAGACTGCACGGCATTCGTGGTTTGGCCATTCAGCCTGCTATTCTATGCCCCTCCGCTTGATGCTGCGCAATCGGCTACGGAAGCAAGGCCAAGATGTTGCGACGGCAGCGTGCGGGCAAGTGAATCGGCTCCGGGGTGACTGAATTGCAGTTATCCACACATGCTGCTACTGTGGCGCTGCTTGTCGGATTGCCGCTGGCACTGACTGCATGCGTGCAGAGCACTCCGAACGTACCTGACGCGAGGGCACTGTGCCTCTCCGCGTCATCCTATGACCTCGCGGCCCTCAACTATCCGCTGAGCCAGGCTCCGGTGGTCGACGATGACCTCTCCGCTGAGCTACCTCCGAATCCCGAGTATCCGGGCGGCGACTTCGAGACCGGCTACCAACGTATGTTCTACGTGCGCGATGCACTCTACGTCTACGGCACGTCCGTGGTGTTGCCACGAGGGTTTCCCCTCTGGAATGCAGTGAGGGTCTATGCCTCCGTGCAAAAGGCGGGGGAAGCCTTCGCAGACTTGGAGCCACCACGTTTCGTGTACGCGACGCCAACCGGACGAGCCGGCATCGAGATGGAAGCACCTTCCGTGGGTGAAGAATCAGGGGCCTGGTACTATGCGCGCCAGGTAGTCGACGAGGAAAACACGACATCGACGTTGGAAGTCGACGTCCAGCTCCGTTTCAGGATAGGGAACGCAATATCGGACATAGGGCTGATGACCTGGTACGCCGGCCCGGACGAGACCGCAGCGCTCCTCCTGGATCTGGCACGAGTGAGCAGCCAGAAGATTGCAGACCGAATATACGCCCGGTAGCTGCAAGTGCCGCCTCTCTCCGAATACGCAACAGACAGGGGGCCCTTCAAGCACCAAACCAGTGGTCACAATGATTCCCGGGACACCTTTCCCATCTGTGATCCACCAAAGCTAACGGAGCCTGATTTCCTGGCCCCCCGGAGCTTGCTTCCGCTGGATTCGTTGGTGACAGTGAATTGAGTACGGTTGACCTCGCCCCCGGAATACGCATCAGGTTATCTGGCTGTCAACCCGCGCGTGGCCAGTCAATCGCGGGCCTCGAAGGCTCACTAGTACTGATCGCGAAGTGAGGTCCAGCACGCCACAACTCTCGATTCGTTCGACCGGCAGCAACCCGGCAACAGTGGCGGGGTTCAAGACAGTCGCTCCACGTACCAGATGTTGGAGCCGTACACGCCCTGGTCATTCACCAGCACATGCACGAAGTACATGATGCTGCCGTCGGCAACAAGCGACGGCTCGCCGACGTAGCCAGTGATTACCATCTCGGGCTCGCTCCACGCTTCTCCCTCGCGGGAGGAACGATAGATGCTCGAGGGGCCATCTCGATCAGATACGAAGTACATCGTGTCCGGATAGTCCACGGCAAACCCCGGCTGAGCCTCTGAGTGCTCTGAGTTGATTGTCCCGCCGAGATTGACCGGCTCGCCCCACTTGTCACCCGTTCGGGTGGACACCCAGATGTCCACGCCTCCCAATCCTCCAGGACGGTTCGTCGCAAGGAAGAGACGTTCGCCGTCGGGATGCAGATCGTGCTCACCGTCGAGATAGACCGAGTTAAGCGGCTCTCCCAGGTTGACCGCGGGACCGGGCTCTCCATTCAAGATTGGTGCAACGTAGATGTCCAGGTAGTCGTCAGTAGGCGGCGTTGCCCGATAGCCGGTATTGTCTGCGCGTGTCGAATGGAAGTAGACCAGGTCGCCTCCCGGGCTGAAGCTTGGCTTGCCATCGACGGAGCCGCCTTCGACGCCCTTCTGGAGCTCAAAGTAAGTCGGCTCTCCGAAGATACCGGGGTCGTCTCCAACCCTCTCGGCACGGTAGGTGCCGGTGTGTGCGTGAAGTAGCTCTTCATAGGAGCCATTCACGGTTGGCGACCAGAAGAAGTAGAGCGTTCTGCCATCGCGGCTGATCTGAATGGCGTCGTTGGGACAGGCGTCAGATACTGGCGCCGCCACCATGATTGGTTGGCTCCAGTCTCCAGCGACCACTACCGGCTTCTCGTAGTAAGCCGTTCGCCCGGGCTCGACGCAGTACTGACACTCCGGACGAGGGCTGCCGTGTCCGAAGGCCGGGGTTGTCTCACCCGGTTCTTGCGACTGCTGGTTGCTCGGTGGAGGCGGCTCCGTTGGGCTTGAGGGCTGTGGTGACGTCGAGCAGCCGGCCAACAGCAAACACACGAAATAGAAGCTGATCAGGACAACTCTACGCGGCCTTGGATAGCCCATCTATCATCTCCTCGGAAGACGAACCAAACTCAGAGCTCCACTATTGGAGGAAAGGTGGAGCCATGACACTCATGGCAACACTCAGTGCATAGTACAGCCGGTGCATCCCACTATCAAGCCAGGCGATTCTCGACCGGAAGGAGGCGACAGCCTCCCTCATCCTTCTCCCGTTGCCCTTCTGCGAGCACACACGCACAGACCATGCCGGGACCGAGATTCACCCTGGCACCGTTTTCGGGAACGGTCACCTCGACACGGCCCCTCACGGTAGCACTCTGGCGTGAGTGAACCATATCCCTCGATAGCATTCCGGATTAGTGAGTGCGACTGAATGGACAGGGCGCGCCCGGGCAAGGTAGCATCGAGAAACGAGCGCAGCAACATCGCCCCGGCTGTGTGCGATGCGTCCATGTACGATGCTGGCCTGTAGCCGCTACCTGGGGATACCTGGGGAGTCAATATCGTGACATCGTCTAGTTGATACTGTTCAGAAAGGTTAGGGAAGAACATGCCGAACAAGAAGCAGGCTCTCGCAGTAGTACTGGCCGGAGTCTGGATCACAGCCTCCGAATTCGCACGCAATGAGTTCGTGCTCAAGCACTACTGGGTGGAACACTACGAAGGGCTCGGATTGACCTTTCAGACTGTGCCGGTGAATGGCATGCTGTGGACTGTCTGGAGCTTGCTATTTGCCTATATCATCCACAGGCTGCTGCAACAGTATTCTGTATCGCAGTCCATGGTACTGGCCTGGCTTGTGGGTTTCGTCATGATGTGGCTTGTAACGTACAACCTGCAGGTGCTCCCGCTCGGACTCCTGGTATTCGCGATACCCCTGAGCGTGGTCGAGGTCGGGGTGGCCGCGCTGATAATCCGCAAGATAGGTAAGTGACGTGGCTATCCACACGACCGTTGTGCGACTCCTTGCAAGTATGCTTGGTTCCGGGTGCCGGTCGTGGCAGCCACTTCAGACAGGGGCGCTACGCAAGAGGAGCCATGAGCCGAATAGGGCACTTGATTGTTGGCTACCACATTACGGCTTCTGTGGCCATAGGCTGTGCCTTCACCTGTGCAACGGTGGACTGGCAGTTGCCAGCCGACCGGGACTCCTGGTTTCAACCGTATGGCTCCACTACATCGCCACGTGCGGCCAACTGGTACGGGCTTTGCTGTTACCGCCCGGGGAATGGCCCCGGCGGCCTGCGCGACATGCTTGGCCGCACGGTGAGAGTACGTTTCAAGCCAATCCTCGCGGCTGGCAATCCGCCAGGCGGCGTGACTCGCAATTCCAATCGCGACGTACATGACGAACGGAGTCGCGGAAGAGTCGACATTGCTCCCACATCGGTTTGACAGCACCACTGCATGGGACTAGCTTTCACGGTAAGCGATGCACCCCCTGCTGCGCAGGGGAAGAGGAGTGAGGAGATGCACGAGAGGATACTTGTCGCGCTTGATGGGTCCAAAGAAGGGGAATCCGCTCTGCCCTACGTTCACGACCTGTTGTCGAAGTTCTCTCCTGAGGTCGAGAGAGAGGTCATTCTGCTGCGCGTCGTGCCCCTCGAGAAAGTCTACGTGCGTAGTGAGAACACTTCAATAGTCGATGAAGTCGCCACGGAGAGGCAGACGGCACGAGTCAAGAAGGAAGCCCTCGATTACCTCGAGAAGACGCGGCATGCCATCACAGTGGAAGGGGTACCAGTCAGGTGTGAAGTGGTGGCCGGAGATGCTCCAGAAGGCATCGTGAAGACCTCCGAGACGATGAACGCGGACTTGATAGCCATATCGACACACGGGCGCTCCGGATTGAGCCGATGGGCCTTCGGGAGTGTAACCGACAAGGTGCTGCGACTGAAGGGCAAGACGCCTGTGGTTGTGGTGAAAGCATCAGGAGAACACCCTGTCTAGTCTGGAACGCTAAGACTTCAAGGAAGTCCCACGGCCGCGAGTCCGGCGCGCTAGCGGAGCCTGACTGAACGGCCCGCGCAGCCTGTCGCGGCGGGGTTCGTTCGTGAGGGCTCATCATATACGGTGTACCCCCCGAACTCCGGCGCACACCGATTGTCTCACGGTACCGTCCAAGTCCTGATAACGTCTCGGGGCATCGCACAATAGACCTGTTCCCATGCTGTGCACGCGCCACGTGAATCACGTTTGCGATGCCGCATAGGACGCAGGCGCCAGAACGTTACTGCGAAAGGCGCATCTGTGGCGATGCGGTGTGACGGCAAAGAAGAGGAAATCGGGGTGAGAGGATTTGAACCTCCGACCACTTGAACCCCATTCAAGTGCGCTACCAGGCTGCGCTACACCCCGCTGTGAAGCAGCAGTATGCTATCATATCGCCGTTCGTGCAACAATCACCACACACTCTTACTGAGGCAGGCCGACAATGACGAAGAAGCACCCTACTTCGCTTCCACACAGATACGTGTCGAAGCACGCCCAATCACGCATCGAGAAGGATGCACGCAGGCGACGCATCATCACTATTGCCGGAAGCGTCTTCCTCGGCATCGTCGCTATCGTGGTTGTCGTTGGTCTGTACGTGGACCACGTCAAACCGATGAACGAACCCGTGCTCAGCGTGAACTCGAAAGTGTTCACCATGCGCGACTACGTTGAGACCCTGGAAATGTACTCGGAACAAATGGACAAGTCCCAGTTGAACTCCATCGTGGGAGTTGTCCTCAGCCAGATGAGCCGCGACGAAATACTGCGGCAGGCCGCGGCCATGGAGGGCGTCGTCATAGACACCGATACGGTCAAGGCCAAGATCGATGAGCTCGGCATACCTGACAATGGGCCGACCCGAGATTCCATTCGCGCCAGCCTGGCTCAAGAGGAGCTTCAGGCGCGGCTGCTCGCCGAGGTCCCAACCGAGATGGAGCAGGTTCGCTTCGAGGTCATGCTTACCGAGAGCAGGTCGGTCGCCGAGGCCGCCCGCGCTGAGCTTGTCGCCGGGTCAGCTATGACCGACCTGGTCGACACCTACTCGGCCAATCCCACCATCGTCTCCACGCAGGAGTGGGTCCCTGTCGAACTCCTTGCGAACGATGACCTGGCGCGGGCATGCTCTACCCTGGACCCCGGCACCATTTCACTCATTCAGGACCCCGAAATAGCCAAGCCCCTGGGCTACTGGTTGATTGAACTCGTGGACAAGGACGACGAGGGTGCCATCAAGCCCAGGGCGATGCTCCTGTCCAGCGAGGACGAGGCACTCGAAGTCAAGGAACGCCTCGCATCCGAGGACTTCGTTGACATCGCCGCAGAACTGTCCCAGTTCTACGGTGCGGACGAGAGCGCGGAGCTCGATTGGGTTACCCCTGAAGACACCGTGACTGAGGCATTCAACGCCGCGGCGTTCTCCCTTACCGAACTCAATGTCGTGAGTGAGCCCGTTCAGGACAAGGAAGTGCAGACCACGGGCGGCTACTGGATCGTCCGATTGCTGGAACGCTCCGTGCAGCCTCTGAGCGACCAGAACAGACAGGGTCTTGCAAGCACCGCGTTCAATGAGTGGTACGCGGCGTATAGCGAGGCGGCGGTAGTGGAGGAGTTGATCACCAACGAACAGATTATCTGGGCGGTGGACCGCGCATCTCGCTAGGAGCTTCGATGAGAGAGATAGGGGTTGGACTGCTCGGGCTCGGAGTTGTCGGTAGCGAAGTCGCACACGTCCTGCTGACGCGCGCCCCGCGTTTCTCCGAGCAGGTTGGCGCGTCCGTCGCACTTAAGCGAGTCCTCGTGCGTGACCTGACAAAGCAGAGGTCACACGGCATTCCACGCGAGCTCCTCACCACCAACCCGGATGATGTGCTGGCGGGACCAGACATCGACATCGTCGTAGAGCTTATCGGCGGGGAGCAGCCTGCGCACGAATTCATGCAGAAGGCTATCTCGCGCGGGAAGCACGTGGTTACCGCCAATAAAGAAGTCATCGCCAAGAACGGCTTTCGTCTGCTCACCCTCGCGGCACAGAAGGGCGTTGACCTGCGCTACGAGGCGAGCGTCGGCAGCGGCATTCCCATACTCTCTCCCCTCCAGCAGGATCTCGCCGCAAACGAGATCAGCATAGTGAGGGCAATCGTCAACGGCACCACCAACTACATTCTTACCAGGATGGCGACCGAGGACCTGCCATACGAGGACGCGCTGAAGCAGGCGCAGCAACTCGGCTACGCGGAGAGCGACCCCACCAACGACATAGAGGGCATCGACGCAGCCTACAAGCTCGCGATCCTGACAAGCCTGGCGTTTCACACGCCAGTGAAGCCTTCTTCCATCTATCGCGAGGGCATCACCAGCCTTCAGCCCAAGGACTTCAAGTATGCCGCCGAGCTCGGTTACGCGGTCAAGCTCCTTGCCATCGGCAAGTCCAGCGGGGACCGGATCGAGGCCCGTGTCCACCCGGCTCTCACGCCACTGGATACCCAGTTGGCCAAGGTAGACGGCGTGTACAACGCCATCCATGTCGAAGGCGACCTCGTCGGCACGACCGTGTTCTTCGGACGCGGCGCGGGCGGAAGCCCAACCTCCAGCACCGTTGTCGCTGACGTCCTCACCACCGCCCGCAGCATCGCGCTCGGCGGCATCATACGCCCGAGGCTGGAACTCAACCGCCGGCTGCCGGTCATGCCGATGGACGATGTGGTGACCCGCTACTACTTCCGCCTGTCCGTCAAGGACCAGCCAGGAGTCCTGGCGCAGATATCGAGGGTGCTCGGCGACCATCGCATCAGCATCTCTTCGGTCATCCAGAAGGAACTGAACGCCGAGGCACAGACCGCCATAATAGTCATCATGACTCACCCATCAGTTGAGCGGAACGTCCGAACCACCGTTGCGGAACTTAACGCGCTGCCCCTTGTTGAGGAGGTGAGCGCACTGATACGGGTCGAGCACTAGCACGCAGAACTCGGCCCACCGGGAGCACCATGAGAATGGCAAAACAAGGCGTCCTCGCACGATACAAAGACTATTTGCCCGTCACGCCAGCGACTCCAATCATCACGCTCGGCGAGGGAGAGACGCCTCTTGTCCGGTCCGAGCGGCTGGAGGCCCAGCTCGGCGTCAGCGAGCTCTACTTCAAGCTCGAGGGCTGCAACCCGACCGGCTCATTCAAAGACCGCGGCATGGTCATGGCGGTGGCCAACGCCGTTGAGAACGGCAGCAAGAGCATCATCTGCGCCTCAACGGGCAACACCAGCGCCGCCGCCGCCGCCTATGGCGCACGGTTCGGCCTCGAGACAATCGTTGTCATACCAAAGGGCAAGATAGCCATCGGCAAGCTCGCCCAGGCCATC
>Ga0180432_10007438_pt1 | contig 13902 bp, 18 predicted proteins | sample SS_ome_10_FD_132414 | JGI IMG/M metagenome (GOLD analysis project Ga0180432, IMG submission 132414) | Hypersaline lake sediment archaeal communities from the Salton Sea, California, USA - SS_1_MS_2 metaG | ecosystem: Environmental > Aquatic > Non-marine Saline and Alkaline > Hypersaline >...
AACGAGTGCCCGGTCAAGTGCATCAAGATGGTAATGGAGGAGAAATAAGATGACCAGGGAAATAATGGAGGCATCACATGCCATATCAGAGGCTGTTAAGCTGGCTGAACCCGGCGTTATCGCAGCATACCCCATAACACCACAGACCCACATAGTGGAGAGGATTTCAGAGTATGTGGCCAACGGGGAGACGAACTCAGAATACATTAGGGTTGAATCAGAGTTCTCGGCCATATCCGCCTGCCTGGGGGCATCTGCAACAGGAGTCAGATCATACACTGCAACAGCATCCCAGGGGCTTGCATTAATGTTTGAGGTACTGTTTATTGTCTCAGGAATGCGCCTCCCAGTTTGCATGACGCTAGCGAACAGGGCAATGTCCGCTCCAATAAGTATATGGAACGACCACCAGGACTCGATTTCAGCCAGGGACGTTGGATGGATACAGTTCTATGCCGAAAACGCACAGGAATGCTATGACCTCACCCTCATGCAGTTCAAGGTATCCGAAGACCACAGGGTGCTTCTACCCTCAATGGTTTGCATGGACGGTTTCGTCCTAACACACCTGTATGAGTCAATGAACAAATACTCTAAAGAGGATGTCGATGAGTTCCTGCCAAAATACCAACCATTCCACGCCGTACTCGACCCGGATCAGCCCATGACGCAGGGACCTATCGGGTTCCCATCAGAGTACATGGAATTAAGGAAATCCCAGGTTGACGCAACAGATAACTCGATAGGAGTTATTGAAGAGGTCTTCAAGGAATTCTCCGAAAAATTCCCTGTGGAAATCGACGGCTCAAGACCCGAATCCTACAAAATGGTGGAGGAATACAAAACAGAAGATGCTGATATAATCTTTGTGGCAATGGGCTCCATATGCGGCCAGATAAAGGTTGTAATAGACCGCCTTAGAGAGAAAGGAGAGAGGGTTGGATTAGCTAAGATAGTAGTATATCGGCCGTTTCCCAAAGAGTCTTTGAAAAAAGCCCTGAAGAATGCAAAAAAGGTAGCTGTTCTGGAGAGGGCATTGTCTCCTGGCGCTAACCCCCCGGTATTTGATGAAATCAGATCCCTCTTTTATGACGAACAAGAAAAGCCTGACATAAGAGACTTCATTGTTGGTATAGGGGGCAGGGATGTTAAACTGGATCATGTTGAGAGAATACACGAGATGACCAAGAAAGATATGGGAAAGAAAGTGGAGTGGATGTTTTGAAAATGGCCATAATGGGTTTACCTGAGGAGGAATATTTCAGCTACGGACACAGGGCTTGCGCCGGATGCGGGGCAGCAACAGCATTGAGATTAATTACCAAGGCAGCTGGGAAGAACTCTATCCTGGTTGAACCAACGGGATGTATGGAGGTTGTGAGTACACCATACCCCGAGACAGCCTGGAAGCTGCCATGGGTCCACGGAGCCTTTGAGAACGCGGCATCAATCGCCTCAGGTGTTGAGGCAGCACTGAAATACAGCGGTAAGAAAGTCAAAGTCGTTGCCTTCGGCGGGGATGGAGCAACCTATGATATCGGATTCGGACACCTATCAGGGGCATTCGAGAGAGGACATGATTTCACCTACATATGCTATGATAACGAAGCCTACATGAACACTGGAATACAAAGAAGCGGTTCAACGCCCTATGGAGCATATACCACAACATCCCCTTCAGGAGAAAAAAGCATCGGTAAAGAGGAGTGGAAGAAGGATTTAGTGCACATTCTGGCATCACACGGTTCACCTTACGTGGCTAATGCATCAATTGGCTATGCAACAGATGCCTTCAGGAAACTTAAAACAGCCATAGAAACAAAAGGACCTACGTTCGTTAACCTGTTTGCTACATGCCCCACCGGCTGGCGCTCAGCAACAGAAAAAAGCATTGAGATAGCCAAGCTTGCCGTAGACACTGGAGTATGCCCGCTTTATGAGATAATAGACGGGAAACACAAGCTTGGAAGACCCAGGGACATAGATAAACTCAAACCCTTGGAGGAATACCTGAAGCTTCAGGGCAGGTACAGACATCTGTTCAGGCCCGAGAAAAACAAGGAAACCATAGAGTTCATGGAGAATGCTGTGAAAAAGAACCTGATGAAAATCCTCAAGTACGAGGAATGCGGGCTATAGGACACATACAGGAAATAAAACGTAAATAATGGAATTTACCATTACTTTTTTTATATATTAACTACCAAATAGATTAGTATAAAAAGTATAACAAAATAATATTCAAGCAAATAGGTACCTGAATTAAAATGGAAGCAATTATCCAGGACGTCGTCACAAAAGAAGAAGGGAAAAAAATAAAAAGGAAAACCTCAAGTGAATCCGAGTTCATGTCAGATAGTGATGATGAACTCAAGAGAATAGTTGACAGCATAAAAACAGCCATCAAGGTTGTTGGAACAGGAGGTGCTGGAAACAATACCATAAACCGCCTGGCGGATATGGGCCTTGAGGGCGGGGACATTGTTGCCGTAAACACTGACGCACTGGATTTACTTTACACTAAAGCAAACACCAAAATACTAATTGGTGCATCTATTACTGGAGGTATTGGCGCAGGAAACGACCCTGATGTGGGTGAGCAGTGCGCTGATGTTGATGTAGCGAAAATATCTGATGTCTTAACCAGCTCGGATATGGTGTTCATAACATGTGGTTTAGGTGGTGGTACCGGAACAGGTTCCGCTCCGGTAATAGCCGAGGCAGTAAGGGAACTGGGTGCTTTAAGTATTGCCATAGTCACCCTGCCATTCACTGTTGAGGGAAAGAAGAGAGCCAAGAATGCTCTCGCAGGTTTGAAGAAGCTAAGGAAATATGCTGACACAGTTATTGTCATCCCAAATGATAGATTGCTTGATATCGCACCGAATCTACCCATTGACGAGGCCTTCAAGGTGAGCGATGAATTGCTGGCTAATGCGGTAAAAGGTGTTACTGAGATGGTCACGAAAGCGGGTCTAGTTAACCTGGACTTCGCTGATGTTAGGGCTGTTATGAGAGACGGTGGGACGGCAATGATCGGTTTAGGCTCATCAACAAGGGATACCAGCATGGACGAGCGTTCAAGGGAGTCTGTGGAGAAAGCCCTCAGGTCCCCGCTGCTTGATACAGACATAAGCAGTGCCCAGGGAGCCTTGATTAATATCATCGGAAGCAAGGACATGACCTTGGAGGAGGCGGAGGATATAGTCAAGATTGTATCCGAGAACATTGACCCGGAGGCTGAGATAATCTGGGGAGCTCAGATAGATGAGAGCGTGGACAGGAACGTAATCAAGACCCTGCTGATACTTGCCGGAGTCAAGGTGCCAACATTTGAGAGAGAGCTTGAAGAGCGAATAGAGACAGACCAGAGAGATAGTCATACAGACATCGGGTTGAGAGAAGTATAAAATGAGCATACAGGGTAGGATTAAGAAAGCCTACAGCGAAACCCGCCGGATACTGCGGCTCACCAGGAAACCTAAGAGATCAGAGTTCGAGGAGACGGCTAGGATAACAGGCCTAGGCATGATTGTCGTGGGGTTGATAGGTTTTATTATTTTTATCATCTCTGAATTAATCAGGGAGGGGCATATCTAGGAATCTTTGATGGAACCGAAAATCTATGTTGTCAGAGCAACAGTGAGACAGGAGCAGGTTGTCGCAAGATTGCTCTATCAGGAAGTTGAGAATATGATAAAGAGAGGGGAACAGGAGAAAGTGTACTCCGTACTCTACAGCCCTAATCTTAAGGGTTATGTGCTGGTGGAGGCGGACAGCCCGGGTGTGGTGCAGGATATAGCAAAGAACACCCCCAAAACAAAAGGTTTACTTCTTAAAGAGAAGGGGAACATTAATTCAGCCGGCACAATCGACATAAAGGATCTGGAGGAGATACTGATGCCAACCCCTGTGGTGGAGGAGGTCAACAAGGGAGATCTTGTCGAGCTGGTATCAGGCCCGTTCAAGAAAGAAAAGGCCAGGGTTGCGAAGATAGATAAAGACAAGAACGAGATAACAGTTGAGTTAATTGAGGCAGCAGTGCCCATTCCTGTGATAGTAAAAGGTGATGATCTAAAAATAATAAAAAGAAGCGAGGATGAACGAGCAAAAGATGAAGCAAACAATTGAATCGCTTGTTGAGGGGGGTAAAGCAAGCCCTGGTCCGCCTTTGGGTCCGGCTATAGGTCCCCTCGGCTTGAACATAAACGAGGTTATTGGCAAGATAAACGAGGAAACAGCTGACATGAATGGTATGAAGGTTCCAATTAAACTGATAGTTGATACCGAAACCAAGAAATATGAGATAGAGGTTGGAACTCCACCTACAGCTGCATTAATCAAAAAAGAAGCGGGCATAGAGAAGGGCACACAAGACGGCAATCACGTGGGTAATATAAGCATGGAGCAACTTCTTAACATATCAAAAGTAAAGAGCAGGGGTTTGTTGAGCAGGGATACGAAGAATATTGTTAAAGAGATTGCAGGCACCTGTAAAAGCGCTGGCGTCACCATAGAAGAGCTTGACCCAATGGAGTTCACAAAGAAAGTGGATTCAGGAGAGTTTGATGATAAACTAGGCGGATAAGTTATTCCTTTAAATCCAGCTCCTTCCTATCCAAGAGAAGCTTTAAGTCATTCAGGTTAACCCGCCCTTTCTTCCTGAGTTTCTTTTTTGCCTTGATTGCGTCCTTGTCCTTCTTTTTCTCTTCCTTGTTTAATCTGATGGATTTGAGTTCATCACTGAAGGGTTCCATCTCCTTCTTGTATTCAGTTAATTCCTCCTTTAGTTCAGAGATGTTATCCCGTAATGCATCCATCAGCTTGTATTTCTCCAGAAGCTTCTGGTGGATTTTATTAGCCTCGTTTCTTACAGCATCAACTCTTTTATATAATTGCATAGCCTGCTCATGGTATTGCTGGGATTCATCAGCCGCGGACTCTATTCTCTTGGTTATCTCATGGGCCTTATCCTCCAGCCCCTTTATCTTATCGTATTCTGCCACAACCTTGTTATGGAATTTATCCGCTTTCTCTGCTGCAACAATTCGTTCTTTTATCTTAAAAATCCTGTCAAATAATTTAATCTCGTAAGTTAAGGGAATATCATCATCCAGCAGTATCTGGATTTTTTTGTTGTATAGCTCATTAAGTGAGTCGGTATTGCCCCTTGCTTTCCTGTTGAACCCGTTTCTCTCAGCCTTCACTTCTGTTATGTCCGAACCTAGGGATTTCATACGAGATATTATCTTCTCTCTTTCTTTCTTGATTTTCGAGACCTTATTGTTCAACTGGTTTCTTTTTTTCGTCAACTCCTTCGCCTTGGCGATATCCTCCTTTGTTTTATCGTTTAGGGAATCCCTCTCCAACCGTAGCTTGTCTGCCTCTGCTTTATGTAGATTGAACTCGGTGAATAATGAATCTATTTTCTTGTTTCTCTTTTCCACATCCTTCCTGAGGCCGTTAACCTTTTTCTTTAACTCCTTCTCATTCATGTTTTCTTTTTTGAGTACTCCCTGTTTTTGTTTTTCCAATACTCAAGAGCCTCCTCGTGTTTCTTGAGGACAGACTCTAAATCGCTGCGTCCCTTTTTAGCGTTTAGTTTATCCAAGGACCCTATGTTTTTCTCGTATTCATCTCTTAGCTCGCTTAATTCTTTATCAACCAATGACTTTTGTTTCATAATCTTGCCCGTATTCGACTCATCCTCATCTGATGTTTTAGCCCAATGTTCCAGCTGGTCTTTTTTCTCCCCTAAAATGAATATACGGTCCACCAGCACCTGCTCTCTATTGTATTTCTTGATTAGGTTCTTGTGTTTTTTTACCAACTGCTTTGAAAGCTTTTTTGGCGTCATTTTAGTAGGTGAAACCATATCGATAAAGAAATAGTGTTTGTTTTATTAAATATCAGCTACTATCCGACTTCACTTGTGACGTGATAGAACATAGTATATTCTCTCTAATGCTGTGAAATTAGCTAGTATGGCAGTCAAAACCACTATGTATAGAAGCCATATTCCCTGATAAAGTCCCAGAAGCATTCCCAGATATAGCAGTGTAAGGCGTTCAGCCCTCTCCAATAGACCGCCCATCTTTTTATGCTCATCATCTTCGGTTATTACATTACGGTGGTCTGCGTAAGCCCTAACGAAAGAGGGCATCAGGGCCCCGTATACGAGGAATACAATCCACACCCCGGTAGGCAGGAGGAATACAAAATCCACATTCTCCAGATAAAACAATAAGCCAACGTAGAGTAATATCTCAACGTATCTGTCGATTACGCCATCAAGGAAGGCTCCAAGCTCTGTTACTGAACCAGTTACCCGGGCTACAGCCCCGTCTATGGCGTCAATAGCCCCTGAGATAATAAAAAGGATGAGGGCATAGAGTAGTTGACCCTGGTATAGGGTTATAAATCCAACCAATGCAGGCATAAGGGCTATGATGGTCCAGATGTTAGGTGACAACCCCACTCTAGCGAACATTGTGCCTAGTTTAACGCTGAACCATTCAACATCAGCTCTTGATTTAATCATCTCTCACGCTCTCCCTTAATGTATTCATCCACCATATCCCTTGCCACTGAATCCTGGTACTGTATGGGCGGAGACTTCATGAAATAGGATGATGCACTCAATAATGGACCCCCGATTCCCCGATCCAGTGCTATCTTGGCACATCTTACCGCGTCCACCATAACACCAGCAGAGTTGGGTGAGTCCTCCACGTCCAGTCTCAGCTCAACGTTTAAGGGCACGTCACCGAATTTCCTTCCCTGAAGCCGTATGAAGGCCAGCTTTTTATCATTCAGCCACGGCACGTAGTCCGAGGGCCCTATGTGGATATCTTGCTCAGGAAGCTGTGTGGGCAGCTGGGACTGCACGGACTGGGTTTTGCTGATTTTCTTGGACTTAAGCCTCTGTCTTTCCAGCATGTTCAGAAAGTCGGTGTTGCCTCCGACATTCAGCTGGTAGGTGTGATCTAATTTCACTCCCCGGTCAACGAACAATCTTGTAAGTGCCCTGTGCACTATCGTCGCCCCAACCTGGGATTTGATATCGTCTCCCACGACGGGTATCTTTTTTTCCTCGAATTTTTTAGCCCACTGGGGGTCTGAGGCGATGAATACTGGTATGGCGTTTATGAATGCAACACCAACCTCAAGGCATTCTCTGGCATAATGTCTCGTTGCCTCCTCAGATCCCACGGGAAGGTAGCTTATCATGACATCCGCTTTAGTCTCCTTTAGGATTGATGCCACATCAACGGGTTTCTGGCTCACGTCCACAGTGAACTTTTCCCTGGTTGTCTCTGCCACCCCATCCAGCACAGGACCCTTTTTTACCTCCACATCCTGCTTGGGGACGTTGGAGAATTTTTGTGTGCAGTTTGGCTGGCTGAAGACTGCCTCAGACAGGTCCCTGCCAACTTTCTTGGAGTCTACGTCGAATGCTGCCACGAATTCTATGTGTGATATTTTATATCCGGAGATTACGTTGTGCATCAGTCCAGGAATCAGGGGATCGTTTCCGTCTACGTCCTTGTAGTATTCAACTCCCTGCAAGATGGATGATGCACAGTTTCCCACACCCACCAATGCTACCTTGATTTTTTTAGTCATGTAAGTATATATCTTTTATTAAATAAATATTTTATAGCTATAAAACATTAAATCATTAAAATGACAGATGGAGATAAACCCCTTAAGAGACTTAAGAAAAAAACCACCACAGAAAACCTCTGGATATACATCCTCAGACTACTGAAAGAGAAACCAATGTACGCCTACGAGATCAATAAAAACATCAAGGAAAGATTCGGATTCGAGATTGGCACGGTCAGCGCTTATGTGATACTCTACAAGCTTCTGAACGAGGGTTATGTAGATACTGAGTGGCGCCAAGAAGAGAGGCAAAGGAAATACTACACCATCACAGAGAAGGGAGAGAATATCCTAGAAAGAGGTAGGACATACATGAAGAATATGATAGAGAAACTAGAGTAAGCAAAGCATCAAAGAAGATGCTGCCCTCTCCATAGTGCCCCCCGAGATGCGAACCACACCGTAGCTGTATCCGAAAAAGAACCATGCTATTAAGACAACCAGTATGGCCAAAACCGCCAGTGAAACCATCAGACTAGCTAAGGCATTAGGCGGGTTCTGCTTCAAATCCGTGATTTTTTCATCCAAAAATGACATCTTGATATACTATATCTATCGAATCCAGGACATAAAAGTCATTATAACCTGCTTTTTATCCCGTTAAGAAATGAATCAAGGAATCCCTCATCCTGCTGCACCGGCATGCCCCCCACCCCGGCCAGCTCATTAAATAACTCTTTCTGTCTGGTGTTTAATTTCTCGGGAGTTAAGACCTTTACCTTAACCATCTCATCACCCCTGCGGTTGGAGTTCAATACTGGAACGCCCTTATCCTTCAATCTGAAGACTGTACCAGTCTGTGTGCCGGAGGGTATCTTCATCTTCACAGCCCCCTCAAAGGACGGGACCTCAACCTCATCGCCTAAAGCGACCTGTGAAAAGGTCACAGGTAGTTCATAGTATAAATCACTGCCTTCTCTTGTGAAGAACTCATGCGGTTTCACCTTTATCACAACATACAGGTCACCTGATGAGCCGCCGTTTACCCCGGAATCCCCTTCACCCCTTAAAAGCAGGTAGGAGCCTGATTCCACACCCTTGGGTACATTCACCTTAATCTTTTTCTTGGATCTGACTCTACCGGATCCACTGCATTTATTGCAGGGTTCTGTTATGATCTTCCCTGTACCATTGCATCCACCACATGTGGTCATGGTAACAAAGCTACCAAACGGAGTCCTCTGCTGTCTATTAACTCGTCCCGTGCCCTGGCACTGGTCGCATGTTTTTATGGAGTCGGCGTTTTTCGCCCCAGACCCTTTGCATTTACTGCATGATTCAGTTCTCCACACCATAATCTCCTTATCGATACCATATATGACATCCTCCAGTTCAATGGATAAATCAAATCTCAAATCAGCGCCCCGCATCGCTGAAGTCCTTCTTCTGCGTCCTCCACCAAAGAAGACGTCAAAGATATCCCTGCCGAAGAAGTCTCTTCCGAATATGTCGGATATGTCGTCGAAGTGTGAGAAGTCGTTCCAGCTGAAACCACCTCCCGTGAATCCCTCCCGGGCTCCTGCATGACCGAACCTGTCGTAGTTCGCTCTCTTGTCTTTATCGGCTAAGACCTCATAGGCCTCTGATACCTCCTTGAATCTGTCTTCAGCGTTAGCTTCCTTGTTAACATCAGGGTGGTATTTTCTGGCAAGCCTCCTGTAGGCCTTCTTTATATCTGATTTGCTTGCATCCTTCTTTATCCCAAGAACCTCATAATAGTCTCTCTTCGTCATCCTAAAGTCTCTCCCTTACTATCTCGCCCACTTCATCGAAATCAGAGTCATCAGAGATAATCCTGTACACTCCCGCACGAAGTGATACCGCAAGATGAATAGCGTCTCTTGGATTTAGTTTCTGGTATTTATTCATTAGGTTTAATGCTAAGTATGTATCCCCCACATCCACCGATAAAACCTTCAGATTCGGGAGTTCAAGGAGTCTAACACCCTCCTTTATCGCTTTTTCTCTGTTTGATTCCTTCCATACGACCCAGACAACCTCATCTATCGTTAGGGTTGAGGTTATAGCCCCCTTACCCTCAACCATCTCCTTTAATATTTCCCGGGCATGGTCTGCTTTTTTTCCAGAGTATAATGCAGCGTAGATGAAAACGTTTGCGTTTAGATACCTCATTTTCTCTTAAAATGGGAGTAATGTAGTTTATCCCAGTCTATGTTCTTGGGAGGTCTCTTTTTTTCCACCTCATTGATGAATTCATCCAGGATTTCTTCGCCGGATTTTTTTTCGATTATTACCTCGTTTTCGTGGACGTAGAAATAAACGTCTTTTCCGGGTTCAAATCCAAGGTTGTCTCTTATTGGTTTAGGTATTACAACCTGCCCTTTCGGTCCAATCCTACTTTTTAGTTTGAACATTTCTTACCACCGGGTATAACTATATTATACCCCAGAGCATAAATAACCTCATTTCTTTAAAACAACAATACTCTCCCTGACCGGCCTCTCTTTTCTTATGCCGCCAACATCACACCACCTGACTTTGGACACAAGAACCCTCTCCACATTAAAACCAAGGTTCTCCGAAATCTCTGCTGTAATCAAATCAGAGTCTATTGTTAGCGAAGGCATGCAAGTATTGGATATTACTAACGCAGCACTACCACCATCAACAAGAGAGTTATAAATTGTTTTCAGGGACTCAGATAAATCAGCGAAATAATCTAGCACAACCTGCGGTTTCTTCTTTAGGTCAGGGTTATCCTGGAGTTCATCCATAATACCGGATAATCTCGTGGATTCAGGGTTTTTCTTTTTTCCTCCCCTGGAGCCGACATGTGAGCTGAGGGTTTGCTTGCGCAATCTCCTAAGCTCCCTTCCTGAGTCTAAAAGAAGCGATAATTCAATAGCGTAAACCTTGGTGTAGTCAACCCAGTTCAGATAGGGTGGTGAGCTGATGCATGCATTAAATGAGTTATCCTCCACCGGCAGGCTTCTGGCATCCCCCCGCATCGCCCTAGCCCCCGCATCAGGGGTTGTTTTTTTATTTACCAGGTCCCTGTACATCCTATTCAGCCTGTTTTTCAGCAGCACCTTCACGGGAGGGGTGTTTTTTCTCTTTATTATCTTCAAAACGCCACCGTCTTTTTTTATGTTACCGCATCCTATGACTATGCTCAGAAGCCCCAGGAAGAGAAAATTTCTTGTTTTCTCATCCTCTACCTCCCTAATCTTATCCCTGTAGAACAGGATATCAGAGTAAGCATATCTGGAGTAGGCCTTCTCCACGTTAAAGAATCTGAGCTCAGGCCACCTCCTGTTTTTCTTATCAAACTTGAGAGAGGTTAACTCCCTGATTTTTTCCCTCAGCTGGCCCATGTCGTAGCCTTCCTGTAGTTTCGTGTTGGCTACGAAAACGCTCAGCGGCAGGATGTCAAAGCCTGTGGAGTTAATGGATTTATCCCTGCAGGCTAGTAGTGTTGTGCCCGTACCGCAGAAGGGGTCTATTACGGAGGAACCTCTTTTTATGTCCAGTTCCCCCAGAAGAGACCAGACAAGCTGAGGTGAGAAACCCTCTTTATAGTGGAACCAGTTATAGATGGGCTCCCCTTTAGCTGCCTTGAATGTAACCCAGTCACTGTAGTGGGGTGTTTTCTCAAGCAGGCTACGGTATCTATCCCCAATCCCCTTAATTGAGAGCTGGAAGAGGTCTTGTTTCATTATTCTTTCTTTTTTTCATCCTCTACCTCATAGTCTGCATCAACAACCTTCTCGCCTTCCTGCTCACCGGATTCCTGCCCACTAGCCTCTTGTTCCGCCTGGGCTTGGGCTTGGGCCTGCTGTTGCTGCTGGTATATTGATGCTCCAGCCTCCTGGCTTACCTTGGAGAGCACCTCCATCTTAGCCTCAATATCTGCAGGATCTTCCTTGGAGACAGCCTCCTTCAGGTCTTTTAATGCCGCATCCATCTTGGATTTTATCTCGGAGTTGATCTTGTCCCCATAATCTGATACAAACTTCTCCGTCTCATAGACAAGGGAGTCGGCGTTGTTTCTTAACTCTATCTCCTCCTTTCGCTTCTTGTCTTCTTCCGCGTGCTGCTCCGCCTCCTTTTTCATCTTTTCTATATCGTCCTTTGACAGTTTAGTGGAGGCTGTAATGGTGATCTTCTGCTCCTTTCCGGTTCCCATATCTTTCGCTGAAACATTCATTATGCCGTTAGCGTCCATATCGAATGATACCTCAATCTGTGGAACACCCCGTGGGGCTGGTGGGATGCCAACCAGGTTGAACTGCCCCAGACTTGTGTTGTCCTTGGCCATTGGTCGCTCCCCTTGCACCACGTTTATTGTCACAGCTGTCTGGCTGTCTGCTGCGGTTGTGAAGGTCTGGCTTTTTTTGGTGGGTATTGTGGTGTTGGCAGGAATCAGTGGGGTGGCTACACCACCCAGTGTCTCTATTCCCAGAGTCAGTGGTGTTACATCCAGTAGCACGATATCCTTTATCTCTCCGGCTAGAACCGCTCCCTGGATTGCTGCCCCCATTGCAACACACTCCATGGGGTCGATTCCTCTCTCGATTTTTTTCCCTACATGATCTATCATAAACTTCTGGACTACTGGCATCCTTGTGGGACCTCCCACGAGTATGACCTTTGTTATTTCATCCTGGGATACCTTAGCTTGTTTTATGGCCGTATCGATTGGTTTGGCGCATTTATCTATTATTGGCTTTATCAGGTCTTCCAGCTTGGCGCGCGTGATTTTCATCTGCAGGTGTTTGGGCCCGCTTTCGTCGGCTGTTACATAAGGCAGGTTTATCTCTGTCTCAAGCACTCCTGAGAGCTCTATCTTGGCTTTCTCTGAGGCCTCCTTGACTCTCTGGACTGCCATATTGTCTTTCTTTAAGTCAACACCTGATTCTTTTTTGAACTCATCTATTACATAATCCATAAGGACTTCGTCCATGTCTGATCCGCCCAGCTTCGTGTCTCCGGAGGTGGATTTTACCTCGAACACTCCTCCTCCGAATTCCAGTATTGTGACATCAAGCGTCCCTCCGCCGAAGTCGAATACTAGTATAGTGTGCTCTTGCTCTCCCTTGTCCACTCCGTAGGCGAGCGATGCTGCGGTTGGCTCGTTTATTATTCTGACAACCTCGAGTCCTGCGATCTCTCCCGCATCTTTTGTTGCCTGTCTCTGGTTGTCGTCGAAGTAAGCGGGCACGGTAATCACTGCCTTGTTAACGTCTTCCCCGAGGAAGGATTCGGCGTCGGATTTGATTTTCTGGAGTATGTATGCGGATATCTGTTGTGGGGTGTATTTTTTTCCGTTGATTTCGTATTTGTGGTCTGTTCCCATCTTCCTTTTTGCTTCCAGTACGGTGCCTTCGGGGTTGGATACTGCCTGCCTTTTCGCTGGCTGACCTACCAGCAATTGTTTGTCTTTTGTGAAGGCAACAGCTGATGGGAACATTTTACCTGCTACGGTAGCTCCCTCAGCTGATGGTATGATTGTCGGCTTGCCTGCCATCATAACAGATGCCTGCGAGTTGCTTGTCCCTAGATCTATTCCAATAATTTTTTCTTTAGCCATTTTTTTTATTTCACCTTGCTGTTTTCACCTTGGAGTGTCTTATTACGTTCATGTTTAGAGTGTATCCTTTCTGCAGTTCCTCGAGGATGGTTCCTTCTTTTTTCTCTGAGGGCTCCTGAAGTAGCACTTCATGGTAGTATGGGTCGAGTTTCTCTCCCATGGCCTTGATTTCTCTGAGGCCGTGTTTTTTTAGGGTTTTCATGAGGTTCTCGTGTATTAATTTAAGGCCTTTAGCTGCTTCTTTGTCTTCCTTTTTCACGGAGGTGATTGCTGATTCAAGGCTGTCTATTGTGTCCAGCAGATCCTTCATAAGGTCTTTGTTGGCTGCTTTGATGATATTTTCTTTATCTCTTGCTATATGTTTCTGGTAGTTTTCGAAGTCGGCCTGCAATCGGGTCATCTGTTCCCTGAGTTCCTCGTATGCAGTCTCTTGTTGCTCTAGTTGCACCTTAAGTTTTTTCTCCGCCCCACCTGCTTTTTTACCCTCTTTGCTCAGGTAAACCACTTGAGAAATACTTTGGATTCAGTAATTAAAAACACAAACAACTAATGGGTTTGACTGTATATCCACCCCCTCTTAAAGCACCCTTGAAGCAATATAATATAGATAAAAGTTCAGATAAAAAATAGTTAGCCGATATTGAGAAAAAGCCTTTAGATAGATACTTAAACAACTAGCTCAT
>Ga0180432_10007439_pt1 | contig 13902 bp, 9 predicted proteins | sample SS_ome_10_FD_132414 | JGI IMG/M metagenome (GOLD analysis project Ga0180432, IMG submission 132414) | Hypersaline lake sediment archaeal communities from the Salton Sea, California, USA - SS_1_MS_2 metaG | ecosystem: Environmental > Aquatic > Non-marine Saline and Alkaline > Hypersaline >...
GATTTCGCTCACCAGGTCCGCGCCGTCGTCCATGGTGATGGCCGGCTTGTGCTTGATGGCGCTGGTGAGGTGCTGGTAGTAGACCTTGTTGCTCTCGCCCTTGATCGCGAACACGCCGATGCGGTGATTGCGCACCAAGGACGCGGCCACGTCGTCCTGCGTGGACAGGGGGTTCGAGGCGCACAGCACCAGGTCCGCGCCGCCCGCCTTGAGCGTGCGCGCCAGGTTGGCGGTCTCCGCGGTGATGTGCAGGCACGCGGCCATGCGCAGGCCCTTGAGCGGCTTTTCCTTGGCGAACCGGTCGCGGATCTGGGCGAGCACCGGCATGTCGTTGTCCGCCCAGTCGATGCGTTTGGCGCCCTCCTTGGCGAGGCCGAGGTCCTTTACGTCGTGCTTGATCTGCTTGGCCATGGGACATCCTCTCCTGTCGGGTTCTGGGGTCCTGGAAGCGCTCCGGGCCGAAGCGGCGCGCCCCCGTGGGGCCTCGTCCGGAGCCGAGAGCCCTGTAGCCTAGCGGCGACGGCGCGGGAGTGCAAGCCTTTTGTGCGCCCATGCGGTCGAGAGGTACGCCTGCGCGGGGTTTTCGCCTCCGGAGACTTCGCGCGTCGGCGGTCTTGCGGTTCGGGTCACACGCCCTTGCGCTCGATCGTGCGCTGCACGGCCCAGGCCTCGTCTTCGCTCTTGCACCCGAAGACCCACAGGAACACGTTCCTGCGGTCGATCTTGTCGAGAAGCGGGGCCACTCGCTCGGGCGGAGTGAGGACGATGACCTTCTTGCCCGCCTCCTGGATGCGGGCAAACAGGTCGGTCCAGGGCAGGGGATCGCGGACCACCTTGTCGCTGGGCTTGGTGATAGGCACCCACTGCACCGCGCGGACCGAGTCGATGGCCAGGATCTGGTCGAGGTGCTTGAGCTCTCCCTCACCGTCGAGGTGGTAGATGCCTTGGTCCACGTGGTCGGTGAGGCCCCGGATGTCCTGCACCGCGAAGTCGCGGAACATGTCCGGCGAGATCATGACGCACATGTCCACTTGCGTGACCCGGCTGCGGTCCGGCGCCCACATGAACATGCCGGTGAACGTGCCTTGCTGGTGCGGGGCAATGATCCCGTCCAACGTATCGTAGGTCTCCCGTCCCCACTCGACCATCCGGTCGCGCATCCGCTTGACCGCATCGGGCCGCTCGATCATGGCGATCATGGTCTCTTCGCTTCCGAAGAGCTCGCACATGAGGTCGAGCGCCGCGCCGATCGCGGGCCCGATGGCCACGAGGTAGCGCCCGCCGCTTTCGGCCACGGCGCGGCGGGTGAGTTCCTGCACGAGCCGCCACCACCGGTTGTCCGGGTCGAAGGAGAGCTCGTCGGCGCGGTCCCAGGTCAGGCCTTCGGGCCGTTCGTACCAGGTGGTGTTCGTCTGGAACTTGGGCGTGCACCCCAGGAACGCGGCGCTGAACATGGGGCCCAGGTACGGCCAGTACCACGGAAAGGCCTCGCCGCCCCAGTACCAGCGCTCCAGGTCCACCTCCAGGTTGTGGAAAATCGTGTCAGGGTCGATCCACCGATCGGGCAGGGACGTGATCCGCTTGCGCTCAGGCGGCGTACTGCTGGGCGCCCGCAGCAGCGCGGGTACACGGTCGATGAGCTTGCCCGCCCACCAGTCGGCCATGCGGTCGCGCGCCTCGCGCCAGTCGGGCTTGTACGGAGTCATGGCGTCGTTCACGGGGTGCTCTCCTGCGTACGTGCGCGCGTTGGCGCGAGCCGATCCTCGAGGTCGCCGGCCTCGCGAGGGGGCGCGATGCGCCCCCCAGCATCACCCGCTGCGCGGGCGCCGCACCCTAGCGGCGACGGCGCGGGAGTGCAAGTCCTTTGTGCGACAAGACGGTCGATACCGCCCGGCGCGCGCGGTTTTCGCTCGCGTACGCATGCGGGGCGGATACAATGCAGCCCGGACCGCGGACACCGATACCACACAGCGGCCGCGCGAGGGCCCTGCCCATGGAACGGCGCACCAAGATCGTGGCCACGCTCGGGCCCGCGTCGAGCGGCGAGGGCCCGTTGCGCGCACTCCTGCGCGCCGGGGTGGACGTGTTCCGCCTCAACTACTCCCACGGCACGGCAGAGGGCCACCGGGCCACGCTCGCGCGGCTGCGCGCGCTTGCCCGCGAGGAGGGACGCGAGCCCGCGGTGCTCCAGGATCTGTGCGGGCCCAAGCTGCGCACCGGTCCCATGGCCGGCGGGGCCATGGTCCTGCAAGAGGACACGGAGGTGCGCATCACCCCGGACCTCGCGCCCGGAGCGGATGGGCGGTTCGGCACCACCTATCCGCAGCTTGCCGAGGCTGCCGAGGTGAATGGGCGCCTGCTGCTGGACGACGGGCGCCTGCGCCTGCGCGTCGTGGCCGTGGAGGGCGACGAGGTGCGCTGCCGCGTGGAGCGCGGCGGGGTGCTCCACAGCCATAAGGGCATGAACCTCCCCGACTTTCCAATGCACCGGCCCGCGCTTACCGACAAGGACCGCGCGGACCTGCGCGACGGGCTCGCGCAGGGGGTCGACTTCGTGGCCCTGTCGTTCGTGCGTCGGGCCGAGGACCTTGCGGCCGCACGCGCGGTGATGGAGGATGCGGGCCGGTCCGCGCGGCTCATCGCCAAGATCGAGAAGCCGGAGGCCGTGGACCACATCGACGCGATCCTGTCCGAGGCCGACGGCATCATGGTCGCGCGCGGTGACCTGGGCGTGGAGATGGACCTCGCGCGCGTGCCCCTGGTGCAGAAGGAGCTTATCCGCCGGACCAACCAGGCCGACCGGTATGTGATTACGGCCACCCAGATGCTCGAGAGCATGATCCGCGAGCCCGGGCCCACGCGGGCCGAGGTCTCGGACCTCGCCAACGCGATCCTGGACGGCACGGACGCGCTCATGCTCTCGGGCGAGACCGCGGTCGGCGCCTATCCCCTCCAGGCCGTGGCGGTCGTGGACGAGGTCGCGCGCGAGACCGAGGGGTACCTGGCCGCGCACGCGCCGCCCCGGGACTGGGGGGCGGTCAATCCGGACAACCCGGTCGAGGACGCGCTGGGCCATGCCGTGCACCAGGTGTGCGAGGACTTGCAGGTGCGGGCGATCCTCGCGTATTCGGCCACCGGGGGTACGGCGCTCTTTCTGTCCAAGGGCCGGCCGTGCGCGCCGATCGTGGTGTTCACCGACTCCGAGCGCGCCCTGCGGCAGATGCGCCTGTTCTGGGGGGTGCGCCCGGTGCTCGCCGCACAGCTGGCCGACCGCGACGCGTTCCGCGACCATGCGCTCGCCTTCGCCCGCGATCAGGGCCTGGCCGGGCCGGGAGAGCACGTGCTCCTGGTCGCGGGCCGCCGGTTCGGGACCGCGGGCGCCTCGGACAGCCTGGAGGTCGCGCGCCTCGAACAGGGCTGAACCCGCGGCGCAGGGGCCGCCTGCCCCCTTACCAGCCCTCGGGTGCGCGGGCTGTGGAATTTCTCTCTTGGTCTCTCGCCTTCGGTCTCTCCAATCTATTGGCAATGCCCGGCTTGCGGACCGATGGTCGCACCGATCCGGTGCTCGTTGGCCGGTTGTCCGGATCCGGGGTTGACCTCGGCCCCCGAAGCGTGTAGGGTGCCGGATGCGGGAAGGCGCCGCCGCAGGAGCGACCGCGGTTGCGGTGGCTGCGCCCGCCTGGGGCCGCGGCAACGTACCGCGGCAGGGGGAAGCCGGAAGCGCTGCCCCCCTGGGGCCCCCTCCCGGGGGAAGGCGTGGACCGGGCGGCCCTCAAGGAAAGGAGGTGGTCCATGTGTAGTAGCCGCAGGGGGTGGCTGGGACTCTAAGCCACCGACGGGGGCCTACGGGACCCAGTCACAGGGCGGTCCGACGAGCTCGGACCGCCCGTTTTTTGGGGCGGCTGTGGCGTGCGGATTGCCGCTGCCTGCGGGGCTCGAGCCGGGGGCGGCGCGCGCAGGGCGGGCAGGACCTTTTTTCCTTGCCAAGGCCGGGGGCGGTTTTACAATCCCGGACGATGCGGGCGCGCGGCAGCCGGGCCGCGCCGACACAGGGAGGCACGCCATGGCGGGCGTGTTCAAGGCCTACGATATTCGCGGCCGGGTGCCCGACGACCTGGACGCGGCCATGGTGCGCAAGATCGGCGCCGCGACGGTGCGGGTCCTGGAGGCCCAAACCATGGTCGCGGGCCGTGATATGCGCGAGTCGAGCCCGCGGCTCGCCGAGGCGTTCGTGCAGGGGGTCACCGAGGCCGGCGCGCAGGTGATCAACATCGGCCTGTGCTCCACGCCCATGCTCTACTTCGCGGTCGGCCACTGGAAGGCCGGCGGCGGCGCCATGATCACGGCGAGTCATAACCCATCCGAGTTCAACGGCTTAAAGTTCTGCCGCGCCGGTGCGGTGCCTGTGGCCTACGACACCGGGCTCGCGCAGATCGAGCGGCTGGTGCAGACCGACCTGACCGAGGCGCCCGGGCGACACGCCGAGATCGAGGACCGCGACGTGGGGCCCGCGTACCGGGCGCAGCTTCTCAAGTTCGCGGACAAGATCAAGCCCCTGACCGTGGTCGTCGACGCGGGCAACGGGGTGATGGGCGCGTTCCTGCCCGCGCTCTTCGACAAGCTGCCCTGCGAGCTCATCCGGCTCTACTTCGAGCCGGACGGCGCCTTCCCCAACCACGAGGCCAATCCCCTCAAGCCCGAGAACACCGCGGACCTCGTGGCCAAGGTGCGGGAGACGAGCGCGGAGCTGGGGATCGCGTTCGACGGAGACGGCGACCGGGCCATGTTCTGCGACGAGCGCGGCGAGATGGTCCCCTGCGACTTCATCACCGCGCTGCTCGCGCGCGAGATGCTGCGCCGCGAGCCGGGCGCGACCATTGTCTACGACCTGCGAAGCTCGTGGGTGGTGCGCGAGGAGATCGAGCGCCTGGGCGGCGTGCCCCTGGAGAGCCGGGTGGGACACAGCTACATCAAGGCCACCATGCGCGAGAAGGACAGCATCTTCGCGGGCGAGCTGTCCGGGCACTTCTATTTCCGCGACATCTACACCACGGACAACGCGGAGATGGCGGCCCTCCAGCTCTTGAGCATCATGAGCCGCGAAGAGAAGCCCCTATCCGAGCTCGTGGCCCCGTTGCGCCGGTACCACGGCTCCGGAGAGATCAACTTCCACGTCGACGACAAGGCGGCCAAGATCGAGCTCCTCAAAGAGACCTACACCGACGCCGACCAGTCCGAGCTCGACGGGCTCACCCTGCGCTACGCGGACTGGTGGGCCAACGTGCGCCCATCGAACACCGAGCCCGTGCTGCGCCTCAACCTCGAGGCCAAGACCGCGAAGCTGCGTGACGAGAAGACCGCCGAGCTTCGCCGCCTGCTCGAATCCTGATCCTGTCCAACCTGCGCGTAGGTCCGTGACACGCGCCGACACGGAGCGGCCCCCTTGCCCGTGGGCCGAGCGCGCGGGATAATGGATGCCGGTGGGCCGTGCGGGCCTACGCTTCTGGATAAGAAGGGCCGCGGTGGACTACGAGGAGCTGCCACTCATCGACCGCATGGGCGGCGGGATTGCGCGCAAGGGATTGGCGGGCGTGCGGCGGATCACCGGCCGGCTGGTGCGCAGGCGCACGACGCGCGTGGTGCGCGCGCGGGGGGCCGGGGGCCTGCCCGCGCATCCGCGCAACGTGCTGGTGGTCAAGCTGTGGGGCCTGGGGCACATGGCGCACGCGGGCCGGGCGCTTACGAGCCTGCGCCGCGGGCATCCGAACGCGCGCATTGCGCTTTTGAGCACGCCGGAGTGCCTGGGCGTGTATGGGGCCAACGACCTGTACGACGAGGCCATCCCTTTCGATCCGGTCGACGCGCGCGGCGTGAGCGCGGCCGTGGCGGCGCTGCGCCCGCGTCTGCGCGAGCGCCCGGTGGACCTGGCGGTCAACCTCGACGGCCTGAGCGAACTGGCCGCGCTCCTGGCCGCGGAGTCCCAGCCCCAGGCCGCGGTCGGGTTCGTCAGCCGCGAGCGCAGCCGCGGGGCGTACACCCGGGCGATCCGCTGGCGCCGCGAGGCCCACGTGGCCGACCTGTTGTACGAGGCCGCGCGCGCGGCCGGGGGCGCCCGCGTGGAGCCCGGGCCCGTGCGGCCCGTGGTCCGCGGACAGGAGCGCGCCTGGGCCGCGCAGGTCTTGCGCGACGCGCAGGTGGACCCGCACACGTATCTCGTGGGCCTGCACGTGGGCGCGGGCGCCTTTTACCTGGGCCGGGCCTGGCCGCCGGAGAAGTTCGCCCTGCTCGCGCAGTGGATCGAGGAGCAGGCCGAGTACCGCGCGGCGTTCCTCGGCGGCGACGAGGACGTGCGCGCCACGGACCGGGCCCTCGCGCACATGAGCCAGCCCGCCCTGCACCTGACCGGCGGCGTGGACGTGCGGGGGACGTTGGCCCTCCTGGAGCGGATGCATCTGTTCGTGGGCAGCGACGCAGGCCCCCTGCACCTGGCCGAGGTCCTGGACGTGCCCACTGTGGGCCTGTACGGTCCGGAGAGCCCCGCGCGCGTGGGCCGCCGCGACAACGAGGAGCGCCACGCGGCCGTGTACCGCATCTGCGACCGCAGCCCGTGCGTGAGCCTGCTCGCCGTGGAGCGTCCGGTGTGCGAACTCGGCAACCGATGCGTGCTGGACCTGTCCGTGGAGGCGGTGCGCGCAGTGGTCTCGGACATGCTCGACCACCTCTCCGACCCGGAGAACCCGCCCTGGCTGGCGCGCGAGAGCGGGTGAACCGTGCGCGCGCCGTGGGCAGGGCGATCGGGGAATTCGCTTGCCGCGCCGGGGCGGGCGTCTGTAGGATAAGAGCCATGAAGCGCCGAACACGCCAGCGTGGTAGCCGCCGTGGACTTGGGGGCTTTGTACGCTTGGTCCTGATCGTCGCGGGCCTGGCCGGGCCGGGCGCGGCCCGGGCGGACACGGTGTACTTCCAGTCCGGCAACGAGCTCTCGTGCAAGGTGATCCCGCCCGCCGAGGGGGACGAGTACGTGCGCGTGCTCGTGGGTCCGGAGGAGCAGGGCAGCATGCTCCTGCGGCGCGAGAGCATTGAACGCATCGAGTACGACTACGATTCCCGGCTGGCCGCCCTGGCCGACGACGACTATCCGGGCCACTACGAGCTCGGGCTGTGGTGCCTGGAGCGCGACCTGGTGGACAAGGCCCTGGAGCGGCTGCGCCACGCGCACGGGCACGAGGGCGTGCCGCCCGAGTCGGCCTTCCACATCGCCCGCGCGTACGAGAAGCAGGGTCCGCCCGGGCTGTTGAACGCGCGCAAGTACTACGAGGCCTACCTGGAGGCCGCCCCCCAGGGCGACCGGGCCGAGGCCGCCCGCCAGGGCCTGGAGCGCGTCAACGAGCGCATCCGCGCCCAGGGACTGGACCCGCAGCCGACCCCCGCGCCGTCCGAGCCGCAGGGCCTGGAGACCGGCGACTGGTCCCCGCCGGGCTGGGGGTACGACGCCGAGGTCCAGCGCGCCCAGGTGCAGGGCCGCGAGGGCCAGGTGGTGCTCAAGATCGCGTACAAGCACCGCGACGCGCGCGGCCGGCTGCCCCGGCCCGACCAGCGCAAGACCCCGGTGCAGCTAAGCGTCGAAGAGGACCTCACCGGCACCCCCGTGCTCCAGTTCGACGTGTACAACCCGGAAAAGGCGGCCCTGCCCCTGTCCGTGGCCGTGGCCACCGGGCCGTCGTTCGAGTGGTTCGAGAGCGAGGTGTTCACGGTCCCGCCCGAGCAGTGGCGCACGGACCTGCGCATGGACCTGAGCCGCAAGACCTGGAAGTCCGCGGCCGCCGGCTGGCAGCACACCACCGCCGTGCAGAACCTGGACCGGGTGCGCAACCTGATCCTGATTCTCCACAACGAAGACCGCACCGGCGAGGCGTACGTGGACGCGGTGCGGTTCTCCGAGGAGTGAGTCCTTCCGCCCCATGCCGCATGCGCCCGACGAGACCATTGAGCTGATGCCCGACAAGGAACGCCATGTGCTCATCGGGGTGGTCGCGCCGGACATGCTCGGCCCCGGCGAGGAGCCCCTCGACGAGCTCGCGGACCTCGTGGAGGCCGCGGGCGCGGAGGTGGTCGGCCGCCTGCCCCAGCGCCGAGCCCGGCCCCATCCGCGCACCTACCTGGGCAAGGGCAAGCTGGAGGAGCTCGTCGCCGAGGTCGCGCGCCTGCGGCCGGACACCGTGGTCGCGGACACGGACCTGAGCCCCGCGCAGCTGCAGACCCTCGAGGCCGCGGTGCGCACCAAGGTCATCGACCGCAGCGAGGTGATCCTGGACATCTTCGCCAGCCGCGCCCGCACGCACCAGGCCCGACTGGAGGTCATGCTCGCCCAGGCCCAGTACGAGCTGCCCCGGCTGGGCCGCAAGTGGACGCACCTGGAGCGCCTGGGCGGGGGCATCGGGACGCGGGGCCCGGGCGAGAGCCAGATCGAGACCGACCGGCGGCTGCTGCGCGGGCGCATCCAGCGGCTGCGCCGCGAGCTCGCAGGCATCGAGGCGCGCAAGGAGCAGGAGGTCGCCGCCCGCGCGCGCGAGTACACGGTGAGCCTCGTGGGCTACACGAACGCGGGCAAGACCACGCTCTTGAACGCCCTTACCGGCGCCGAGGCCCGGGTGGCGGACATGCTCTTCGCCACGCTGGACACGCTCACGCGGCCCGTGGACCTGGGCGGCGGGGTGCAGGCGCTCGCCTCGGACACGGTGGGCTTTATCCGGCGGCTGCCGCACCACCTGGTGGCGAGCTTCCACGCCACGCTCGAGGAGGCCGTGCAGGCCAAACTCCTGTTGCACGTGGTCGACGCCTCCAGCCCGGTGGCCGCCGAAGAGGTCCGCGCCGTGGACCAGACGCTCGCCAGCCTCGAGCTGCGCGGCCGGGACGAGGTGTACGTGCTCAACAAGATCGACCGCGTCGGCGACCCGGCCCTGGTCGACGCGCTGCGCGAGCGATACGCCCCGGCCGTGGCCGTGAGCGCGCGCACCGGGCAGGGGATCGACCGGCTGCGCGAACTGCTGCGCGAGCGCGCCTGCCGCACCCTGGGCCGGCGCACGGTGGTGGTGCGGTTCCCCGGCGGCGACGGCCGGCGGCTGGCTGCGCTCAGCGCCCACGGCGAGGTCTTTGACCTGCGCTACGAGGGCTCGGAGGCGGTCGCGCGCGTGGAGCTCTCGGAGGCGGACCTCGAACGCCTGCGCCGCCTGCCCGGACCCATGCAGGTCCAGGAGGCGCAGGCCGCGCAGGACCGGGACCGCGGGTAGGCCGCCGCGCGCGGCGCTCAGCCCGGCGCGACCTCGTCCACGCCCGTGAGCTTGACCACCGGCCCGTGCGGCCAGTCCCACCGGTTGCCCAGCCGTTGGGCGCTCATCACCGTGAAGCTGAGCCCGTCCTCGCCTTGCGACCAGCGCGGCGCGGGGTCCACCTCGGGCGCGTGCGCGAGGACCTGCCCGTCGTGGCCGAGCACCGCGACCTCGGTGCGGTCCGTGGCCCGCAGGCTCGCGAGCGTGCGGGTGAGCGTCTTGGCGTACGTGCTCGCACCCAAGGCCAAGGCCCACGCCGCAAGCGGGGCGGCCTGCGGCGCGGCCCAGTCGGGCCGGGTCACCATGGCGTACACAGCGTGCCCCTGCGCGGACCGGGTGAAGCACACGTCCCCCTCGCACACGGGCGAGCGGGGGTGCGCGGCGTAGACGGCCTCGCCGTTGACGAACAGCCAAAGCCCCAGCTCGCGCAGGCGCCCGGTCTGCGCCTCGGGCAGGCTGCCGTCCGCGCGCGGGCCGAGGTTGAGGAGCAGGTTGCCGCCGCGAGCCCGCGTGTGCGCGAGGGTGCGTACGAGCTCCTCTGCGCTCTTGTACGTCTCGCGCGGGGCCCGGTACTGCCACTGGTCGCCCAGAGTCAGGCACGCCTCCCACGGGCCGGGCGCGGGCGCGTCGGGCAGGTGCTGCTCGGGCGTGAGCAGGTCGCCGCGCGTGACCACCACCTCGGGCGCGAGCTCGCGTGCGAGGTCCGCGAGCCCCTCCGGCACGCCGTCGAGGAACAACAGATCCACCGGCCCGTACCCGGTGAAGAGCTCCTCGAGCTGGGCGCGGTTGCGGGCCATGAGCTGCGGGTTGTTGCGCGGGTCGGCTTCCGGCCGCTTGCGGCTGACGGGGTGGCCCTGCTCGTGCAAAAGCAGAAAGTCGTCCGGCGAGAAGTACACGCCCACGGCCAGGCCCTCGCTGCGCAGGGCCTGGAAAAGCGCGCGGGTCACGTCCTCGCCGAAGGGCGTGTTCGCGATGGAGAACTCGGTCGTGGCCGTGTGCCACATGCAGAACCCGTTGTGATGCTTGGCGGTGAACACCACGTACCGGGCCCCGCACACGCGCGCGAGCCGGGCCCAGGCCGCCGGGTCGAACCGGTCGGGGCAGAACGTGGCCGGCAGCTCGCGGAAGTAGCGCTCGCGGTACGCGCGCGAGCTGCCCACCAGCGAGTGGCTGATCACGGTCCCCAGCTGCACGTCCACGCTCCAGTGCACGAACAGCCCGAAGCCGAGGTCCCGGAACCAGGCGTTGCGCGCGGGGCGGTTGCCGCTCTCGCGCGCGCCCGCGGCTGCCGCCGCGTCCTGGGTGCCGTCGGCCGCGTTCGATGAGCTCATGCCCGTGCTCCTCTGCTGTGCCGCGACAATCGCCTACCCGCTGACGGACACCCACACCCGCCGCGTGCGGGGCCCGTCGAACTCGGCGAAGTACACTCCCTGCCAGGTGCCCAGGGCCAGGTCGCCGCCGCGCACGAGCACGGCCTGGGCGCAGCCGACGAGGCTCGACTTCACGTGCGCGTCCGCATTGCCCTCCGCGTGGGTGTAGAACGCCTCGTCGCGGGGCGCCAGGCGATCGAGCTTGGCCAACAGGTCCCGGCACACCGAGGGGTCGGCGTTCTCGTTGATCGTGATCGCGGCCGTGGTATGGGGCGCGAACACCGTGGCCACGCCGTCGGAGATACCGGTCTCGCGCACCGCGGCGCGGACTTCATCCGTGATGTCCACGAGCTGCGCGCGGCTGCGCGTTCGCACCGAGAATTCCTGCATGGCGACCTCCCCCTGTGCACGCCGTCGAGGGCCGCGGGCGCCGCCTCCGGGGCCCGGCGGGGTCCTCCTGATGTAACCCTTTTCAAAAGAATACGGTTATGTCAAGCAAAGAAAACCGAGCAAAATCCGCACCACCCGGCGAGGGAATATACGCCCCGGCCTGACACAAGTAAGTGAGGAACAGCTGTAGCGCCCCCCTCGCTGCAGTCCCGACCCGTTCCTCGCCGTTCTCCTCGTGGAGCAGCCCGCAATCCCTTGCGGGTTGCTCCTTTTTTGCGGGGCCTGTCCCGCGCTTGTGCCGGCCCTCACTCCTCGGACTCCGTTGTCTCCTCGCGGCGCTTGCGCCGCAGCCGGTCCCAGTACTCGATGCGCTTGCGGATCTCCTTTTCGAACCCGTAGGGCCCGGGCGCGTAGTAGGTGCGCTTCTCCATGCCCTCGGGCAGGAACCGCTGCCCGCTGAAGGCCTGGTCGCTGTCGTGGTCGTACTGGTACCCCTTGCCGTACCCCAGCCCCCGCATGAGGCCGGTGGGCGCGTTGCGGATGTGCAGGGGCACGGGCTCGTTGCGGGTCTCGTGCACGTCGGCCTTGGCCGCGTCCACGGCGCGGTACACGCGGTTCGACTTGGGCGCGGTGGCCAGGTACACCACGCATTGCGCCAGGGCCGCGTCGCACTCCGGAAAGCCCAGGAAATGCGCCGCGTCGCGCGCGGCGATGGCCTGGACCAGGGCCTGGGGGTCGGCGAGCCCCACGTCCTCGCTCGCGAACCGCACCAGCCGCCGGGCGATGTACAGGGGGTCGGCCCCGGCCTCGACCATGCGCGCGAGCCAGTACAGGCCGGCCTGGGCGTCGCTGCCGCGCAGGGACTTGTGCAGGGCGCTGATCAGGTTGTAGTGCTCCTCGCCCTCCTTGTCGTAGGCGAGCGTTCGCTGGGTGAGGGCCTTGCGCACGGTGTCGCGGTCCAGGGTGCGCGTGCCGTCCGGCCCGGGCGGGGTGGCCGCCGCGGCGAGCTCCAGGGCGTTGAGCGCGGTGCGCGCGTCGCCGTTCGCGTAGTTGAGAAGAAGCCGCCGCGCCTCGTCCGGGAGCTCGGGCTTCAGGTCCCCGAGGCCGCGCTCGGTGTCGGCCAGGGCCCGGTCCACGATCCGGCCCACGTCCTCGTCGCTCAGGGCCTCGAGCACGTAGACCCGGCACCGGCTCAAGAGCGGGCGGTTCACCTCGAAGGACGGGTTCTCCGTGGTCGCGCCGATGAGCAAAATCGTGCCCCGCTCCACATGGGGCAACAGGGCGTCCTGCTGGGCCTTGTTGAACCGGTGGATCTCGTCGATGAACAGAATCGTGCCCCGGTCCTCGCGCTCGCGCCGGGTGCGGGCCTCGTCCACGATGCGGCGCACGTCGCGCACGCCCCCGAGCACCGCGCTGAAGGCCACGAACTCGCGGGCGGTGGTCTGCGCGATCACGCGCGCCAGGCTCGTCTTGCCGCTGCCCGGCGGGCCCCAGAAGATGGCGCTCGTGAGCGTGTCCTCCTGGATGGCCCGTCGCAACAGGGTCCCCGGGCCGACCAGGTCCGCCTGGCCCACGAACTCGTCCAGGCTGCGCGGGCGCATGCGGTCGGCGAGCGGGGTGTGCGGCGCGTGCTCGGGGGTCGGGTCGGGGGCGTCGGGCACAGCGGGCTCCTTGCGGGGGATTGGCGCGTCCCTTGTACGCCGCGCGGCGGCCGAATGCAAGCGGGTCAGCCCACGTCCACGAACGAGCGCGCGCGGAACTCGGCCCCGAGCTCGTGCGCGCGGCGGCGTGCGGCCGCCAGGTCGATGCCCGGCATGTCCACCGCGGTGCACACGACGCGCGGGAGCACGCGCACGGCCTGGCGCACGAACGCGCACACGGCCGGGTACGCCCGCGCGCCGAACCGGCTCCGGCACAGGCGCTGGTACTGGTCCGGGTCCGCGGTGTTCAGCGACACCGAGGCCACGTCCACGCGGCCGCGCAGCTCGGGCACGATGTCGCGGCCCCAGTACAGGCTGCCCAGGCCGTTGGTGTTCAGCCGCACCGTCTGGCCGCGGCGCTTGAGCTCGTCGGCCACGGTCTTGACCACCTCCAGGCGCAGGGTCGGCTCGCCGAACCCGCAGAAGCACACCTCGTCGTATCCGGACGTGTCGCCCATGGCCGCGATCACCTCCTGGGCGGAGGGGTCGCCCGCGAGCCGGATGTCGTGGCCCTTGACCACCCAGCTCCGGTTGCGCGCGCAAAAGGTGCAGTCGTTCGTGCAGTCGTTGGTGACCGCCAGGTACAGGGTGTTGCGGATGACGTACGCGATCTTGGCCTCCCGGCCGCCGGGCCCGGCCAGGCCGAAGAGCGCGGCCGCGTTGCGCGTGGTGATGCGCGCGATGTCCGCCACGCCCACGCCGCGAAGCTCGGCCAGCTTGGCCGCGATGTGGGTCACGAACGCGGGCTCGTTGCGCTTGCCCCGCACGGGCACGGGCGCGAGGAACGGGCTGTCCGAGTCCAAGAGCAGCCGCGCGTCCGGGATCCTCGGCACGAGGTCGCGCACGTTCCCGCCCTTGGGAAAGGTGACGATCCCGGAGATGCCGACGGCAAGCCCCGCGGACAGCGTGCGCTCCAGGACCTCGGGCCCTTCGGTGAAGCAGTGGAACACCCCGCGCACCCGCGCGCCCGTGGCCCGGGCCTCGTCCACGAGGTCCAGCACCGCGGCGCCGCTCTGTCGCGCGTGCAGGATGACGGGCTTCTCCACCCGCGCGGCCAGGTCCAGGTGCGCGCGAAAGGCCCGTTCCTGCGCGTCCCGGGGCGCCCCGTCTCGA
>Ga0180432_10007440_pt1 | contig 13898 bp, 18 predicted proteins | sample SS_ome_10_FD_132414 | JGI IMG/M metagenome (GOLD analysis project Ga0180432, IMG submission 132414) | Hypersaline lake sediment archaeal communities from the Salton Sea, California, USA - SS_1_MS_2 metaG | ecosystem: Environmental > Aquatic > Non-marine Saline and Alkaline > Hypersaline >...
CAAATTAAAACATGTGCTCCTCTTTTTCATTCAAAATATTTTTCCATAACCGACATCAAGAATATCTCTGTAAACTCCCAAACATCCTCATGCTATGTCATCTTCTTGACTTCATACGCTCGATATACAATCCGATACCTCACTCCCCCGGTGGCTCGAAGGCGTTTTGTATCACCCTGATACGGGGGATTCGCTCCGTCAGGCTCACCGCCACCACGTCGAACCGGCAGGAGACGTCCATGCTTCCCTGCCGGGCGAGGTAGGCCGTGGCCAGGCGCCCCAGTCGTTTCCGCTTTCTCTCGTCCACCCACTCCTCGGGGCGGCCGAACTCCTCCGTGGCCGCAGTCTTCACCTCCACGAACACGAGGACATCCTTATCCTTGGCGACGATGTCCAGCTCTCCCCCGGGGAGCCGGCAGTTGGTCTCCACGATCCGGTACCCCATCAGCCGGAGCCGCCACCGGGCCAGCCGCTCTCCGATTCTTCCCGCTCGATCAGGCTTCATCGGAAGGCTCAGACACGCCGGAAAAGGTCCGCCTGTGGATAGGGCACGGGCCGTGAAGCACGAGCGCCCGGCGGTGCTCCAGGGTGGGATAGCCTTTATTCCGGGCGAAGTTATACTGGGGATATTGGGTGTGGTAGTCTCTCATGATCCGGTCCCGGGTGACCTTGGCCACAACCGACGCCGCGGCGATATGGGCCGAGAGCCCGTCCCCCTTTATCACCGCCTCCTGGGAGATCTTTCGGCCTCCAAAGGGAATGGGAAAGAGACCGTCCACGAGAACCAAGTCGAAGGGGTGGGACAAGGCGAGGACCGCCTCCTTCATGGCCAAAAGCGACGCCTGAAGTATGTTCACGGCGTCGATAATTCCCGGCTCCACCACGCCCACGGACCAGGTCAGGGCCCGCTCGGTGATCTGATCGAAGTAGCGCTCCCGGGCCTGCTCGGTCAACTTCTTGGAATCCCTGAGACCCTCGATGCGGCATGAGCGGGGAAGGATCACCGCCGCGGCCACAACCGGTCCCGCCAGTGGACCCCGTCCGGCTTCATCCACGCCTGCAAGATGGGTGATTGTATCCGAGTAGTACTGCTCGTCGTAGGCGGTGAGCATAACTCACGATATCTTGAGGGAGCGGTCGGCCCCCGTGAGCGCCCCCTGCCGGGAGGTGAGCAGCACCACCTGGGTGCGCTGGGAGAGTCGTTTGAGGATGGTAACCGCCGCAGCCAGACGCTCGTCATCGAACATCAAAAACGGGTCATCCATGACGACGGGGAGAGATACATGGTTGAGCATCGACTCGATGAGGGCGAGCTTCAGGGCAAAGTACATACTGTCCCTTGTGGCGGGGGACATGCTGTCCATGCTGACCCTGAGCAGGCTGTCGGCCTTGAAGAACTTGATGACGCCGCCTTGGCTGAATGTGGCCTTGGCGTAACTGTTGTTGGTGAGGAGCTTGATGTTTTCATTGAAGGTGTTCTGGAGCTCCGAGAGGGGATCCATCTTCCCCTTCTGAACCAGCTCCGTTGCGATGGCCAGAAAACGCGCGACGTGATCGGTGGGAAACCGCGACTCCATTCTGCCGGCACCGAAGGGCCCTTGCTTGGACCCGCCTTCAGCAGTGGCGCTGACGATGATGCCCCGCTTCTTCAGGTAGTTTTCGAGCCGGTTCGCCTCGCTCTTCATCTCCTGGGGGGTAAAGCCGACGGCGCCGGCGCCCTCCAGCTGCTTCTGAAATCGGGCGATATTTGCGTTTATTTCGTCCTGCTGGCGCATCAGGCTCTGGTATTCCTCATCCTGCTTGACGGCCTCGATATCCGATACCAGTTTTTCCCGCTTTCTCTTGGCCTGCTCGAAGGACTTGACCTTTTCTTTGATCGAGACCATATTATCCGCGCCCAGGGTGGCCATCAGGTTCTTTATTTCCCGCTCCTCCGCCGCGAACCGTGACGTGATCTGGTGTATCTGCTCGTCCGCCTTGATGACGGTCCTGTTGAGGCGGTTGATATTTCCCCGGGCGCTGATGATCTGCCATCCTCCCCATCCCGCAACTCCCAGCCCCAGGATGATCGCGAATTGAAAGAAACTCCTGATCCGGTCGACGGTCCCCGGGTCCAGGCCGAGATCATTTGTGAGGACGCTCTGAAGGAACATTCCCCACAGGATAAAGGCGATCAGGATACCGCCACCGGCGATGAACAGGCCGGGCATGATGAACTTGTTGTCCTTCATGTTCGGAACCGGGGCGGTGGACAGCTCCGCGTTCGCCTGGCCTCTTCGGTTCTTGTACTCCGTGAGGGCCGCGTCCTTTCGGCGCTCGGATTCGCTGAACTTCTGAATCCGGGCCATTACCCCCTCCATATCCCCCATGCTCTCGAACTTCTCGATGAAATCGTTGAGCCCCTCCAGCTCCTGCTCCATGTCGGTCACCCGCTTCACCTTCTCCTGGAGCTCATAGAGCTTCGCCTGCTCGTCATCCATACCTATCTGAAGCTTTTCGATATCCTTCGCCCGCTGCATCTCTTCCCTAAGGGTATCGAGCTTTTCACGAATATCGGCGACATCCATGTCGTCGAGCTCTTCGTCGATCACCTCGCCGGTACCCTTCTTTTCCGGTGCGGCCTTGGGCGCAAGACCCTGTACTCCATGAGGATTCGTGGAGGGAAGTCCGTCGAAATCGGAGAAAAAGACGTGGGAATATATTTCCTCGTCGGGGATCTTCAGCGTGCCGGTGATAAACTCGTTGATCTCGTTTTGATCCTTGGTCACCAGCACGAAGGCCTTCTTTTCCTTGATATAGCGGGAAAGGTTGGAAAGACCCTGGGTATAGTCCCTAACGAGGCGATAGGCTTCATTTCCCTGCTGGATGGTCAGGTAACAGCGTGAGGCCCCCTCGAGCTGCCAGTTCAGGAAGTCCTTGTCCCCGGAATAGACATCCGGAAACAGAACCGCCATCAGCGCCCGGGCGATACTGCTCTTGCCGCTTTCGTTCCCGCCGAGGATAACATTGTATCCCTTATGGAAGGTAAACTTGACGGCCTTGGCGTATTTCCCCACACCGGAAACGACCATATCCAGCAGAAACATAATCACTCCCCACTGCGGACGGTCGGAATTAGAATTTTCTCAACTCCTTGATCCGGGCAGCTTTACCTTTGCGCTTGCGCAGGTAGTAGAGTTTTGCGCGACGCACCCTGCCCCTCTGCATGACCTCTATCTTCTCGATAATGGGGGAATGCAGGGGAAAGATCCGCTCGACACCCACACCGTAGGATACCTTCCTGACGGTGAAGCTGGATCGAGCATATCCGTTTCTCCTCCGGATGACCGTTCCCTCGAAAACCTGGATGCGCTCTTTATCGCCTTCCTTGATTCTCACATGCACTTTCACGGAATCTCCCGCTCTGAAGTCGGGTATGTCCGTGCGCATGTGTTCTTTTTCGATCATATCTATGGTGTTCATATTCACTCCCTTATCACTTTCAATCCGTGTCTGTTTCTCGTCTGAGTCTGTCCAGTATGATGGCGGCGGCGGCGCGCACCGAAAGGTGATTGTATTCGCCGTTTCCGCGTATCGGCTCCAGTATGTGCATGCAGACCTCCTGTACCTCGTCGGCCATTCCGAAGCCGGTCCCCAGGAGTATCAGCGTCGGCTCGATGCCGGCCCTGATGAGAGCGCGCATCTTGTCGAAATCGATGGTGGTCCCCGAATAGCCGGCCCAGGTGCCGATCACCCGGGGGGGGTGTCCCTCCTCGCGCCCGATTGCATCGACCGCGGCGTCTATGGTATCGACCTGCCTGATGAGATCGAACGCCGCCGCCCGCATCGGATTATACTCACCGCCGTACCCCTCGGTCCAGTGGGAGATGATCCATGTCACAAGCCGCTTTTGAGACACCATCGGCTGTATGATGTAAAAACCCGCGATGTTGTAGGTCTTTGCGATTCGAGCGATATCATGGATATCCAGGTTCGTAACCGCCGAGGCGACGATGTCGCCCCGCTTGTTTTTTACCGGATAATGAACCAGCCCGATATACAGATTTCCCACCCGAAGTCTCCAGCACCTGAAGCCTGTACGTATCAGAATATATGAAATTTCTATAGGTTTTGTCAACCCTGCAGTCAATAAATTTCACATTGATACTAAAATAGGTGCCGCGACCTTTCAGGGTCGATGCATGCCCCTTTTACATGCTTCGGATTGCTGCAATTATCGACCCCGATTTTAGCTATCGCTTCTTTGCGTCGTTCCTATTTCGAGAAAGCTGAGCGATGATCTTTTTTTCCTCGTCGCTCAGGCACCCGGTATCGAGGAGATCCGGTCGTCTCTCAAGCGTTCGAAGGGCGGCCTCCCTTTTTCTCCACTCTTCGATCCGCTTGTGATTGCCGCTCACAAGCACATCGGGCACGGCCATGCCCAGGTATTCCTGGGGCCTGGTATACTGGGGATATTTGAGAAACGATCCAGAGAAGGTATCCGTATCCACCGACTCGGTGTTCCCCACCACCCCCGGAAGGAGCCGTGTCATCGCCTCGATTACCGCCAGCGCCGCCGTTTCCCCGCCGGAGAGGATATAGTCCCCAATGGATATCTCATCGTCAACGCATCGGGTTACGACCCGTTCATCCACCCCCTCATATCTGCCGCATAAAAAAGCCACCCGACGATATTTCGCCAGGCGATGGGCGGTTTTTTGATCGAAGGTTCGTCCCTGGGGTGTCATGAGGACGATTCGGGGACGAATGCCGCCCTGTCCCAGATGCCTGACGGCCCGCATGATCGGTTCCGGCTTCATGACCATACCGGCGCCGCCCCCGAAGGGATAGTCATCTGCGATGCTATGTTTTGTCGAGGTAAAGCGCCTGATATCAATTACATGAATATATACAATCCCCGCATCGATGGCCCGTTTGAGCACACCTGTTTTCAGCGGGGATGTAAAAAAATCCGGAAAAAGAGTGATAATATCAATTCGCATTGGTGTCATCCGACAGCGCCGTCGGATCGATGATCATCCTTCTTCCCGGGATCGAAACATCCAGCACCGCATCGTGTGTTGCGGGTATCAGGGTTTCCCTGCCTCTGTCGTCGACGGCGATATACACGTCGTTGGAACCGGTCGGCAAAATCTGCTTGATATATCCGTACTGCTTTCCGTTGCCGTCCATCACCTCCATATTCATGAGATCATGCCAGTAATATTCATCTTTTTCGGTTTCAGGCAGATCATCGGTATCGATGACAATCGAAAAACCGATCAGCCCCTCGGCATCTTCCCGGGTATCTATTCCGTCAAATTTCAGTATCAGCCGGTTGCCCATGTCGCCGCCCCGGACAATTGTGACCTCCCGACGGGTTCCGTCATCGTGTCGGAGCGATAGGTATTTCGATGCAAGAAATATCTCGGGCGACTCGGCATAAGATTTCACCTTGACGGCGCCTTTGATGCCGTGAGGCTTCACAATCTCTCCCAGGGTAATCTCTTTACCCATATTACTCTATTATCTCGAGCACCGCTCTCTTTCGCACCTTTGTCGATGCCGCCGACAGAATCGTCCTCATCGCCCGGGCGGTTCGCCCCTGCTTGCCGATGACCTTGCCGAGATCTTCCTTGGCAACCTTCAGTTCGATTACTGATGTCTGCTCACCTTCAACCTCAGTAACCTGTACCTCGTCAGGATTATCAACCAGGGCTTGAGCGATATACTTAATGAGTTCTTTCATTACTCATAACCTCCCGCAAAAACGATATTGAATCTTTATTGCACTGCATCATCTGTTTTAATGCTTTCTTGCGTAATACCATGTCGTCTAAATATCTGCTTGACGGTATGGCTGCTTTTAGCTCCATTCTTCATCCACTCAAGGATTCTTTCCTCCTTCAGCGTCACTTCTGCGGGGTCTGTCAATGGGTTATACGTACCGACAATCTCGAGAAACCGCCCATCTCGAGGAGATTCACTGTCAACAACGACGATTCTATAAAACGGTCTCTTTTTCGCTCCAGCTCGCTGCAATCTAATTCGAACAGGCATAATCCTATTCACCTCCTATCTCTAAAATGGTATATTTCCTCTGGAAATACCTTTTAATCCACCTTTTGTAACTTTCTTCATCATCTTTTTCATTGTGCTGTATCGCTTGAGCAACCGGTTGACATCCTCAACCCGCGTGCCGCTTCCCCGGGCGATCCGTTTCCTGCGGCTGCCGTTGATAATCGTATGATTGTCCCGCTCCTTTTGCGTCATGGAATTGATGATCGCCTCTATTCTCTTCATCTCCGACTCGGCCTGGGTGAGGTCCACCCCACCGGGCAGTCCTTTCATTCCCGGGATCATTCCCATCAACCCTTCCAGGGATCCCATCTTCTTGATGCTCTTGATCTGATCGAGAAAATCATCCAGGGTAAAGGCGCCCTTCCTGAGCTTTTTCTCCAGCTCTTTCGCCTTCTTCTCATCTACAACCTCCTGGGCCTTTTCCACCAGAGACACCACATCGCCCATGCCCAGAATTCTTCCCGCCATTCGCACCGGATCAAAGGCGACGAAGTCTTCGTGTTTTTCTCCCACGCCCACGAACTTGATGGGCCTGTCTGTCACCGCCTTGATGGAAAGGGCGGCCCCTCCCCGGGCGTCTCCGTCGAGCTTGGTCAGGACAACGCCGGTCAGATCCAGCGCCGCGTTGAATTCCTCAGCGGCGTTCACTGCATCCTGACCGGACATGGCGTCGGCCACCAACAGGATCTCCGCCGGGTTCACCGCCCGCTTTATAGTCGCCAGCTCATCCATCAACTCCCGATCCACGTGGAGCCTGCCGGCGGTATCGAGGATCACCACGTCATAGCCGTTCGCAGCCCCGTGGCTCCTGGCTTCCTGGCAGATTTCTACGGGGTCATCGGTCTCCGTGGTGCTGTATACGTCTATCCCGATCCTGTCTCCCAGGCTCATCAACTGCTCCCGGGCGGCGGGGCGCTGGGTATCCGCGGCGACCATCAGGATTTTTCGGCCTCCCTTTTTCAGGTAGGCCCCCAGCTTGGCGGTGGTGGTGGTCTTTCCGGACCCCATCAGGCCAGACATCATCACCATCACCGGGGGCGCCCCGGAAAGACTCATTTTCGCTTCGGCTCCGCCAAGGAGTGTTACCATCTCATCGTGAACGATCTTGATAAACTGCTGTCCCGGAGTGACCCTGCCGGTCACCTCTTCGCCCAGGGAGCGCTCCTTTACATGACCCACAAAGTCCTTGACGACCTTATAGTTGACATCCGCCTCGAGAAGCGCCATGCGTATATCCCGGATCGCCTGGGAGATGTTCTCTTCCGACAGCTTGGCGGTGCCCCGAATTCTTGAAAAAATGGAGCCGAATTTTTCTGAAATCGATTCAAACACAGCAATTACTTATACTAAAAGCATTTAAAATTTTTATATATCAACGTAACCTTTTTGTCAAGAAATGTTTATAGTCTTCTTTACTCATACTCGACGACTCCGTCCGAGCCGATGACAAGCGCATCGCCTGTATATTCCATGGTCCCGAAAAGGTGCGCCGCATATAACAGGAGATACATCACCGGAAAGATCACCAGCAGGTATCCATAGGGCAACGTGATGAAAAACAGCGACAGCATCGCTCCAAGAAAACAAAAAAACCAGAAGAGAAGCACCCTGCCGATATATCCCATCATGTTTTCCCGAATACGGATCAATACCGCCGTGTAATTGAGCACGGAGCCGAGCGATCCATCCCCCTGATGCATATAGAACAGGGCCATCGGCACGATAAACGCCCAGGTCAGCATCAGAATGCCGGTGATCAAAAAAAAGAAAAAGCCGACGAAATCCGCCCAGGGCACCCGAATCACAAAAATGAAAAGTGATGCAATAATGAGCGGAACCATGAATGTAACGGCATATATCGCCAGTACACCGATGAATTTGATTCCGCCGATAAACAGGTCCGAGAGGCGATCCCATTTTGGTGTTTCGCTTTTTCCTTCCATGGATGCTTCCATACTTCTGGAGATATACCCCAGCGCCACAATCGTTCCTGCAACGGGCACAAGATTAGTGACACAAAGTATCAGATACCTGAGCGCCTGCTGCTTCCCGTTTACGGGATATATAAGAGAGGACAGAAAACTTCTCATAAGATTCCTTCACCTGGCAACGAAGGCCGATCTTCGACCACTAACGAAAACCGACCTTTCTTGAGTAGTAGAATGAGCTTACTGGAACAGCCTGTCCATGGATGTCTCCATGAACACGTAGTTCATACGAGCGATAATCAGCGTTACAAGTATCAACAAGAGCGCCAGGACCGAAGAAACGGTCAGTGCATACATCGCCGTTCGTTCCTCGGGATTGCCCGTCATAATCGGGAGGGATACAAAGAGCATATAAATCCCTCCCAGCGCTGCAAGATACATTAAAATACGGGCCCCCGGCACAAGCAGAAAGATCCCACCCAGCAGAAACGGAAGATATGCGTACGATGCACAGCAGAGCGCCTTCCTGTAATCGGAGACGGCGCGAAATCTGGGCGCCAGATACATAATGACGAATCCCCCAACGACAACCATACCGACGGTGAGAATATATCGTAGGATTCCGACAATCAGCGCGTATCCGAAGGGCAGTCGAAAACGTCCCCATTGACCGATGCCGTACCCTACGACGCTCTGGCCGAATATCCCGGCGAAAAACGGTATCAGCGCCGCGATACACACCAAGATGAGAGTCTGCTGCTCGAGCCCAGCATCATCCCTGAGGGTCTCGAACAACTCCTCCGGCCCGGTCACGATTCCCCGCACCTGTTCTATAACATCCATACGTCCCTCAAATAATGACTATCTTCTGAACGTTTAAAAATATACGCGGATGCAAACCAGGTTAATTATAACATACAAAGACGATTTAGAGTGTAGAAAGTTTCTTTTCTGAAATCAGCGGCACCCAGTTTCGTTTCATGATATCGATGGCGTCGTCGATCTTATCCACACCGACGATCAGGATGGCGTTGTCCCCGACACGACCGATATATGGATATAAATACAGGACGTTGACGTTCGCCTCGCTGAGATGCTTGAGTACGGCGTTGAGCCCGCCCGGGTGATCGGGGGTTTCCACCGCCAGGACATCCCGCTTGCGAATCTCGTATCCCTTGCTCTCCATCACCATGACCGCCTTCGCCGGATCATCCACCACCATCCTGATGGTCGTCAGGTCTGACGTATCCGCAACGGTAATGGCCCGGATATTGATCCCCTCTCCCCCAAGAATATTGGAAAGCTGAGAGAGCTTCCCCGGCACATTTTCCACAACCACGGAAATCTGCTTGATGTGCATCTCGCTTTGTGTCATACGTGTCTATCCCTCATATGCTGTTATAACCGAGCTCCAACGCTCGGGTGTTCATTTCCACAACCTTCTGCTTCCCGTCGAAGATCTCGCCCACGCCGTCTTTTACCGTGTCCAGCTTGACCATGTTGGTTTTCTTGATAAATGCTCCCAGCATCACCATGTTCGCCGATCGCATATCCCCGATGTCCTCAGCGATGGTCCCGGCATCAACAGTGACCACCTCGATATCTCCCCGGGACGGGGTATCATCTATCATGGTGGAGTTGAGAAACAACACTCCACCGGGCTGAAGCCGATTCTGAAACGTCGAGAGAGAGGGTTTGTTCATGACCACGATAAACTCCGGCGACGACGCGATGGGCGAGGCGATCTCCTCGTTGGATACCGCCACGGTGCAGTTCGCGGTACCTCCTCGAACCTCGGCGCCGTAGGACGGCATGTAGGTGACATGCCTGTCTTCCCGCATGGCCGCCACCGCGAAGGCGTATCCCATCATCAGAACACCCTGGCCGCCGAAGCCCGAAAAGATCGTTTTAATCTGCATTTGCGACCTCCCGATCCGGTGCGCCCGATGTTTCATCCTTCAAAACGCCCAGGGGATATACCTGGGTCATCTCCTCGTCGATCCACTGGCACGACTTCAGGGGATTCATCTTCCAGTTCGTGGGACAGGGAGACAATACCTCCACCAGTGTAAAACCGAGATTATCCATCTGAGCGGTGAACGCCTTCTTGATGGCCCGCTTGGTGTTCCTGACGGCGGAAACCGAGGTGACGGTTGTGCGCTCGATATAAACCGCTCCATCAAGAATGGCGATCATCTCGCTGATGGGGATGGGCGCTCCCTCGTTCTGAACCGAACGGCCATGGGGAGAGGTCGTTGTCTTCTGCCCCACCAGGGTGGTGGGGGCCATCTGTCCGCCGGTCATGCCGTAGACTGCGTTATTGATGAATATCGTCGTGAAGCGCTCGCCCCGGTTCGCGGCGTGAATCGTCTCGGCGGTTCCGATGGCCGCCATGTCGCCGTCTCCCTGGTAGGTGAACACCATGCGATCCGGCAGCACCCGTTTTATGCCCGTGGCCACCGCGCATGCCCTGCCGTGGGCGGCTTCGCTCGTATCGATATCGAGATAATTATACGTCAGCACGGCGCACCCCGCCGGGGGAACGCATACCGACCGATCGGCGAGACCCATCTCCTCGATGATCTCGGCGATGAGCTTGGTGACGATGCTGTGCCCGCAGCCGGGGCAGTAGTGCATGCTGGCGTCCTTGAGGAGCTTCGGGCGTGCGTAGACTTTTTTCATTCTCCCAACTCCTTCTGGTAATATTGCCTTGAAATAATGCGCAGCACCTCTACCGGTGTCGGGATGATCCCGCCGGGTCTGCCGTGGAAGTAGACCTCCGATCGCCCTTCCAGGGCGAGACGCACGTCATCGACCATCTGGCCCGCGCTCATCTCGAAGACGAAGAAAAGGTCCGTCTTGCTCGCCCGCTTTCGGATGATGTCCGAGGGAAAGGGCCACAGTGTAATCGGCCTGATGAGGCCCACCTTCATCCCATCGCTTCGAGCCCGCTTAACCGCCCCCTTTGCGATGCGCGCCGCCGTCCCGTAGGCCACCACCGCCAGCTTCGCATCATCCATCATGAATTCTTCGTACCTGGTCTCGTTGCGCTCGATGGTCTTGTATTTTCGCATCAACTTCCAGTTGTGATCCTCCATCTGCTGGGGATTGAGGATGAGGGAGAGGTTGATGCGGGACGGCCTGCCCTTCGCCCCGTCGAGCACGTAATCCTTTTCCGGTATCTGCCGGGGGGTGTAATTCTCAAACGTCACCGGCTCCATCATCTGCCCCAACATGCCGTCGGCGAGGATCAGGACCGGGTTTCGGTAATAATCTGCGATATCGAACGCCTCCATCGTCAGGTCGGCGATCTCCTGACACGAGGCCGGCGCCAGCACCACGACCCGGTAGTCGCCGTGGCCGCCGCCCCGGGTCGCCTGAAAATAATCAGACTGGGCGGGGGAAATATTACCCAGCCCCGGTCCGCCGCGCACCATATTGACGATCACCGCTGGAAGCTCACACCCGCATAAAAACGAGATGCCCTCCTGCTTGAGGCTGATGCCGGGACTGGATGAGGACGTCATGACCCGGGCCCCGGCGACACTGGCTCCCAGCACCATGTTAATCGCCGACAGCTCGCTCTCGGACTGGATGAAAATACCGTCCTTTACCTCGGTCAATCGCCGGGACATATACTCGGGAAGCTGGTTCTGGGGAGTAATCGGATACCCGAAGTAGCAGGTACATCCCGCTTGGACCGCGGCCTCTCCCACAACGGTGTTGCCGCGCATCAGTTTGTAATTACTTTTTTGACTCACGATATACCTCGATGGCGGCCTCTGGACACATGATCGCACACATGATGCACCCGGTGCAGTCGTTTCTGTCGTTATCGTCAAACCGTGCGGGATAGTATCCCTTGGCATTGAGCGTGTCATCCACCGCGATCATCTTCTTGGGACACGTTTCCACGCAGTAGAGACACCCCTTGCACGCCTCGCTGTCGATTTCAATCCTGGCCTTCACGCTACAGTTTTCCCCAGTGTAAATAGTATATTATAGTGTAATGCTGAAAATAATGTCAAGTGATTTTGCCAATACGAATGAAATCAATGCTATTACCGCACCGTCTTGGTAACACCTCCCGATAACCAAGCTCTCGTCTCTCCCCGGATCCAGGCTATATGGCATCTCCTCAATATGTATCGGCATTTTCGTAACGTATTTTCTTGCCCTTTGTCGTGTGCGGGTATTATAATTGTCTCACTTGTTGGTATAGACATTTTCCAATTTCCAAAGAGTATTCAACTTGGAGGCACACATGACGGAAACAGACTATAAAAATGTCCTTGATGCCATCTTCTATCCAGAATCGGTTGCGATTATCGGAGCCAGCAACAGCTTTAACAAGTGGGGCTCGTTCATCACCGCCCACCTCATTGTCGGCGGATATATGGGACAGGTATATCCGGTCAACCCGAAAGAGGAGAAGATCTTCGGCAGAAATGTCTACAAGAAGATCGGGGACGTCCCCGGAAAAGTGGACCTGGCGGTGGTAGCCACGCCCGCGAAAGTCGTCCCAGACGTGGTCAAGGAGTGTATCGAAAAAAAGGTGAAAAGCCTGGTGATTGTCACCTCCGGCTTTTCAGAGACCGGGGACGATGGGAAGAGGCTCGAAGAAGAGCTGGCCCAGATGATAAACAAAGCCGGTATCCCCATGGTGGGGCCCAATACCATGGGCGCCCTCTGTACCCAGAAACGGCTCTTCACCGTCGGCTCCCCCATTTTTCCCCGGAAGGGGAGCATCTCGTTCGTCACCCAGAGCGGCAACCTGGGGGTGCAGATGCTTGAATGGGCGGAAAACAACAGCGTGGGCATCAGCAAGATGGTGGGATCCGGCAACGAGGCATGTATCGCAAAGGAGCATTATATTGAGTACCTGGCCCAGGACAAGGACACCAGGGTGATCATGCTCTACCTAGAGGGCGTGGACGACGGTTCACACTTCCTGGAGGCAGCAAAAAAGGCAACCCTGAAAAAGCCGATCATCGCCCTGAAGGGGGGCCGCACCGCCGCAGGGGGGAGAGCCGCTCATTCCCATACCGGCTCCATGGCCGGAGACAGCGCGGTGATGACGTCTGTTTTTCGCCAATCCGGCATCATCGAGGCGAAAAACGCATCGGACATGTACGACCTCTCCATGGCGTTCGACAGCCTGCCGCTCCCCCGAGGGGATCGTGTGGGCATCATTACCCTGGGCGGAGGCTGGGGTGTTTTGACCACCGACGCCCTGGTGGAGCAGGGGCTCTGCCTGGCGACCCTCGATGATTCGGTGATCGAGAAGCTCGATACGCTGCTGCCGCCCTTCTGGAGCCGGAGCAATCCCATCGACCTGGTGGGCCAGGTTATTCCGGACGTATACATGGAGGCGGTGCAGATTGTCACCGAGTGCAGCGGTGTGGACGCGGTCATCTGCCTGGGCATGATCGGGATTTCCAATATCGGCATACGGACGCTCCTCTCCTCCGCCGCCGCGTCGGATATGGATAACATCGAATACTACGTGAGAGAAGCCCAGGAAAAATACCAGCAGATCGAGCAGGATATCCTGTCCCGCTTCAACGAACTGATGAACCAGCTGAAAAAGCCGATCATCAATGTCTCCCTTTATTCCGGCCGTCGTCGGGCGGGCCTGAGGCTGAAATCCGGCTACTCGGAGGTGATATACACCACGCCGGAAAAAGCGGTACAGTCACTGGTGGCGATGTATAACTATTATAAATTCCTGAAAGGGCACGGCGTGGTGGAATAGCGGACATCCGGATGGATAAGTCTGTCATGAATGTAAAACCGGGGACGACATGATCGTCCCCGGTTTTTTACGCATGGTGGAGATGATGGGATTCGAACCCACGACCTCAGCGTTGCGAACGCTGCGCTCTCCCAACTGAGCTACATCCCCAAAAA
>Ga0180432_10007441_pt1 | contig 13896 bp, 13 predicted proteins | sample SS_ome_10_FD_132414 | JGI IMG/M metagenome (GOLD analysis project Ga0180432, IMG submission 132414) | Hypersaline lake sediment archaeal communities from the Salton Sea, California, USA - SS_1_MS_2 metaG | ecosystem: Environmental > Aquatic > Non-marine Saline and Alkaline > Hypersaline >...
AATGAGGTCCCGCACCATCTTCTGCGACTCCGGGTCGAGACCGGCGGATGGTTCGTCAAGGAGCAGGATATCCGGCGAGTGCAGGAGCGCTCGTACCAGTCCCAGCTTCCTGCGCATACCCTTCGAAAACGTTCCCGCCTTGTCGCTCATCCGGTCGGACAGTCCGACGAAGTCGAGCAGTTGGGTGATGCGCGTATGGCGTTCAGCTACGCCGTAGAGCCGACCGAAGTAGTCCAGGTTGTCATACGCGCTCAGCCGCGGGTAGAGGCCATCCGCCTCGAGAAGGACACCCACACGGCGGCGCACTTCGGGATTCTCGCCCGCGTGCACACCCTGAATGAGAGCCTCACCGGAGGTCGGCTTCAAGAGGCCGAGCAGGAGTCTCATTGTAGTCGTCTTGCCCGACCCGTTGGGCCCCAGATAGCCAAAGACCTCGCCCTGTCCGACGGCGAAGCTCACATCCTGCAATGCGACACGCTGGCCAAAAGTCTTGGACAGATTCCTGACTTCAAGCATTCATAGCACCTCCCGCATGTCACCACAGGATACAGGTGTCGCCAGTGGACGGGCATCCTCTCTCCTACCGATTCGGGTCATACTTTAGTACAGTCGAGAACCCGCCTCGCAGAGGAACGACCATGCGCTGCAGCCCTATTCCGGGGTATTGACACGAGCTACAGAGAGTATGCTACAATCGTTGCTCTACTAAGCAGACGGAAAGTGATGACTGAGTTCAAACACAAGGGATTCGGCAACCAGCTCCGCCAGTGGCGGCACAAGCTGCAGCCGGCTCTGACGCAACGACAGCTGGCACAACGGGTCGGGGTGAGTGACGGGTTCCTGGCGCACATCGAGACCGGAAGAACGCTTCCCGGAATCCGGACACTCCAGGCGCTGTCTCGTGCCCTGGGCGTTCCCGAAGAGGAGATGCTCAAGGCTGCCGGCTACCTCGCCCACACACCGGAGACGCGCGACATCGATGTTATCCCCGACACGGAACTCAGGCTATTCTTCCGCGACGACTGGGGCCAACTCACCGACGACGAGAAGGAATGGTTCCTGGACATCGTGAGATTGTTCAAGACACGCCTGGCCCGGAGGTCCAAGGAGGGCTGAGACTCAATCGCGCGAGCTAGCCAAGCTCCGTGATGGCCAGACGGGCGAGTTCATCCGCTCTCTCGTTCATCTCAACACCGGAATGGCCGGCGACTTTTCGAAAGACCACGTTCTGCCTGCCGACCTGCTCGAGAAGTCTTTCCCAGAGATCGCGGTTCTCAACCGGCTTCTTCTTCACATTCAGCCAGCCGTTCTTTCGCCAGCGATCGTACCATCGCTGTTGCATGCCGTTCACGAGGTAGGCGCTATCCGAGTAGACCTCAACATCCAGGCCGTCGCGGTTGAGCTTCCGGAGCGCTTCGATGCAGGCCAGCAACTCCATACGCTGATTGCTGGTGTTTCGCTCGCCGCCACGTATCTCCTTCACGACATCGCCGGCCACCAGCAGCGCGCCCCAGCCACCTTTGTTGCCCTTGAACTGGTTACCCGAACAGGCGCCGTCGCAGTAGATGATGACCTTTTCGTACTTGCCCATAGAGCCCCTATCGCCTTGTGAAGTAAGGACAGTATAGAACAAGGACCATGTACTACGGCCAGCCACACATCCCTGCAGAGCGTTGCCGCGCCCGAGAGATTGCCTTTCCCGTCCTTCCTTCCGACCTGGCCCAGAGTGCACAACAGTTCGGGCACCTGCGGGAGGCGAGGCCGTCTTCGACGCTGACGGAAGACTGCGGCGATATGGCGGCGAGGCTCGACGGGCCGGCACCCCTCTGGGTTCTTTCCGCGCACACCGATGCGACTATTGACTGGAATGTGGTCGCCTCATAGACTGATGTGCGCACAAGAACTTACCCGTCTGAAGAATGAATCGCCGAAAGCACGCACTTCGAAAGAAAAAGACAGGCGAAGGGCACAGGGAGTTCATGCTTCTTGCCCTGACCGCAGCCGGAAGACCTCTCACCCTCCACGACTTCAGGCATCAGCTCCAGCGGATGGGGCACCACTTCGGGATATCGGCATTCCTCCTCAAGCATGACCGGGACGTGCTACCTGACAGCGAGTTGCGGGCCGACCTGACCTATCTTGAGGGAGCGGGGCATGTAGTGCGGCGTTCGGATGGCGCCTGGGAGCTCACACCTTCGGGCAGGGAGATCGGGGCGCGGATGGATGACGAGATGGGCAGGCTGGCGTCGACCTTGAGTAGAGTGGTCAACGACGCCGTGCTCGCTTCCGGCATATCGGTGGCAGTCAACGCGGTGCTGGCGGGCCTGAAGCTGACTGTCGGATTTCTTCTGAACAGCGTTGCGTTGATAGCAGACGGCTTCGACAGCACGGTAGATGTTGCCTCGGCGATTGCCGTCTACATCGGCATTCGGACACGACGCGAGTTCGCATCCACGGTATTCATAGTCGTGGTCATGGTGGCCACGGCACTATTCATCGGTTTCGAGAGCGTAAGCAAGCTGCTGGCAGGAGAGGTGGTGAGGACATCATGGCTGGCGTTTGTTGCAGCGGCGATCTCGGGCGTCGTCTGCTACTTGATGAGCGTGTATCAACACCTGGTGGGCAAACGTGTCGGAAGCCTGTCTCTACTCTCGCAATCAGTGGACAGCAGGAACCACGTCATACAGGCCGGAGCAGTGCTCGTCGGGCTCGTCTTTGCCCTGCTTGGAATCCACTTCGTCGACGCGGTGGTGGGACTTGTCGTCGCGTTGCTCATCATGCGGTCGGCAATCGAGTTGACCGCCGAGATGCGGCGAACTGCTGGCGGTGAGTCGCTCGACGCCAGCCATTTCCAGCGTGAGTATGAACGTATCTGGAACGCCCGGAACAGGAGATACTTCGAGTCCTGGCTGCTGCTATTGCTCGATGAGCCGCATAGCAGGGAGGACATCATGACCCACTATCACGAGGTCTTCGACGCAACTGACCTGCCAGTGGTACGGCATTTCAGCCCGGCCCGCACCTTCGACCTGCCGGAGCACCTGGACTCGGTACTGGAAGGCATGCTGAATTCGGGCAAGATTGAGTTGCGAGGCCGGAACTACCACATCACCGGGGCGGGCCGGGAGGCGGTGAATGCCGCAGCCAGGCGCTGGCGATTCGTGTTCCAGTAGGAACTGACAGGCATCACTGCACGGGTGAACGGCGCGCAGTGAGCGCAAACAAGGGCGCCCACCGCCCGTCGATCCTTGTGGGGTCAACAGGCTGCGTGGACGCCCTCGAAATCGGCCTACCAGAGCGGGAGGAACCAGGGGTTAGACGGCCCCGGCTCCCTTCTCCCCTGTCCGAATCCTCACGACTTCCTCAATGGGCCATATGAATATCTTGCCGTCGCCAGCCTCGCCGGTCCTGGCATTCTCGGTTATGGCGGTCACTATCGGGTCCACCGAGTCCCCGTTTTCCACAACAAGCTCGAGTTTGACCTTGGGCAGAAACTCGATGCGATACTGACTGCCGCGCCATTGCTGCACCAGACCCTTCTGTTTCCCGTGTCCTTTGACCTCGGTGAGAGTCATCCCCGGGTATCCAAGTTCCTCAAGGGCGTTCTTGACCTGGGAGACTTTCTCCGGGCGAATGATTGCCTCTATCTTCCTCATTTCATGTGCCTCCATCCATCGTGATGTTCGACCGCCTAGCGGTACGGTACATCCTCTACGACCGGGAAGTTGGGGTAGCCGGAACTGCCGTGCTCGCCTATGTCAAGGCCTTCGATCTCTTCCTGGGCGGGAACGCGAATAGTGCCAAGGATGAGGTCGAGCACCTTGAAGAGTATGTAGCCTGCACCGAACGCCCATGCGACCACCACAAGTGCGCCAATCGCCTGAGCGATAAGCTGGTCGGGCCCGCCACCGTAGAACAAGCCAGTGACGAACGGGCCTTCGGTCGTGTAGTTTCCATAGGTGCCGTCCGCGAAGAGGCCTATCGACAGCAGACCCCAGACGCCGTTCAGTCCGTGTACGCTGACCGCACCAACCGGGTCGTCAACGCGAATCCTGTCGAAGAAGAGAACGCCGAGCACCACGATGATACCGCCGATGGTGCCGATTACCACGGCTGCCCAGCCTTCAACCCAGGCGCAAGGAGCCGTGATCGCGACAAGCCCGGCGATTGCACCATTGAGAGCCATGCCGACGTCGAGTTTCCTCGTTATCGCATAGATAGTGATAAGAGCCGACACCGCTCCTGCGGAAGCAGCCATGGTGGTATTGACGGCGATTACCGAGGTTCTCAACTCAAGCGCTGACAGGGTGCTGCCTGCGTTGAAGCCGTACCAACCGAACCAGAGGATGAAGACGCCCAGGGCGGCGAGTGTCATGCTGTGTCCCGGGATTGCGCGCGCCTTGCCCTTGAGATCGAACTTGCCGATACGCGGACCAAGCACAATGGCCGCCGCAAGACCAACGAAGCCACCGACCGAATGCACGACACCGGAACCAGCGAAGTCAACGTGCCCGACGCCGTACGGAAGAGATGACAACCATCCACCACCCCACACCCAGTGTCCGTAGATGGGATAGATGAGGGCACAGATGGCGATGCTGTAGAGGAAGTACGCCTTCACCTTCAGTCTCTCTGCTACGGCCCCGGCCACGATTGTCGCGGCGGTTGCGGCAAACATAACCTGGAACAGGAACAGCAGGTACTGGCTGACGTCATAGTTGTCGCCGGCCAGGAACCACCCGGTCGTGCCCAGTATGCCCCCCCGGTCCGCACCGAACATCAATGCGAATCCGACGGAGAAGAACGCGAGCGAACCGATGGCGAAGTCCATCAGGTTCTTCATCATCAGGTTGACGACGTTCTTGGCCCGACAGAGCCCTGCAGTCAGCATGGCGAATCCGCCCTGCATGATGAAAACCATCGCGGACGCGACGATAATCCAGACGAAATCGAGCGGTGCGTTGGGATTCTCCGATAGCGTCTCTGCGCCCGCAGGGTCGGCCGCGAGAGCGGGCGAAGCAGCAGCAAGCAGCCCGACGCACACGGCAACCGCGATGACCGAGAGCCGCCCGGACCAACGGATACCAGTGGATAGTCTCATCGTGGTACCTCCTTCTTAAACAGTCTTCTTCGCGAGTAGTCTGACGGGCGTGGATTGCGGGGTCATTGCGTCCAGGTTACAGGCGTGTTAATCGGGCGAATCTGTTCCAACCACGAGTGGTACAATGCAATCCAAGGTTTCAGATGTTGCACTCACGCATGCAAAGCCTGCGCGAGCGAACGGTCTTGTTCGTTGCGGGCATCATCGTTTTCTGTGGATTCCTGTCGGTGTTCATCATCTCCGAAGTAGTCAGTTCGCAGATGGAGAGTCGCTACAGGGCAGAGTTAGAGACATCCATCGAATTCCTGTCCACCACGCTGGTCCCCATGATCGAGCTCGGAGACTATGCGAGAATCGAACGCACGATTGAGTCTGTGCTTGTGTATCCGCACATCGTTGCGGTCGCTGTATACGATACTGACGGCAATCTAATCCGTTCCGTGGTGCAACTTGACGACAAGGCCCAGGCTACGGATTCGACGAGCCACGTCTTGCGACAGGGAGACGATGAGGTAGGGCGGGTGAACATCGGCTTCTCGCACGCGTACACCGATGAGGAAGTGCGCCGGTTGACCAGGACGCTGGCCGCGGCGGTTTCAGGCCTCCTGGCAGTGACCGCCGTGGGACTGGTGTGGTATCTGGGTCGCACCCTTGTGCGTCCCTTACGCAACTTCACAAGCACGGTGCAGACGATGACGGCGGACGATCTGTCAGCCCGGGTCCAGGTCAGCGGCCACGACGAAATAGGGTCGCTGGCCAACAGCTTCAACATGATGGCCGATGAGCTCCAGTCGTCGCAGAGGGAGCTCAGAGAGGCCCATGCGCAGTTGGAGGAGAGATACCGCGCAAGGGCTGAGCGCGATGAACGGCGCGCCGAGCAGCTACGCCGCATCTTCGCGCTACGACAGCAGATGAACTCCATCTCGAGTACGCACGACCTGCTCGGGTATGTGGCTCTTGAGCTGCAACGTACGTTCAAGTACTACAGCGTGAACGTATTCGTAGTGGACCAATCGAGCGGTGACTTGACGCTCGCCGCAGGGACAGGAGACTACGACGGCGAAGTACCGATCGGCCGTGTGTTCCCGATAGAAGATGGTATCGTGGGTTATGTGGCCCAGTACTGCCAGCCTTTGCTGGTGAGCGACGTAGAGGAGAGCCCCTACTACATGGCTTTGCCGGAGCTGCGGAGAACGAGAGCGGAAGTGGCGGTGCCCATCAACATCGGGAATCTCACCCTGGGAGTGCTGGACATCCAGGGCGACCGGGAGAGCAGCCTTGACGAGATGGACCTGTATACTGCCCAGGCCATTGCGGACCAACTGGCCAATGCGCTTGAGAACGAACGACTATCGGAAGAGACTCGCGAACTGGCCATTCTGGAGGAACGCAACCGGATGGCCCGCGAGATACACGACACACTGGCGCAGGGCTTCACGGGCATCGTCCTGCAGTTGGAGGCTGCCGAGCAGGTGCTCAGCGATGCGCCCGAGAGTGTGCCCGCACATATCGACAGGGCGCGTGCACTGGCGAGAGAGAGCCTGACCGAAGCGCGACGCTCTGTGTGGGCATTGCGGCCACAGGCGCTTGAGAAGCGAGACCTGGCGGGAGCCATACGCCGGGAGGTAGAGCGACTCGCCAGTGAAGGAAAGGTAGGCGCACGGCTGGTGATTTCAGGAAAGAAGTCCCGCCTTGAGCGAGAGGTTGAGGATACGCTACTGCGAATCACTCAGGAGTCCCTCACCAACATAAGGCGACACTCCAACGCGACATCGGTCGAGGTCCGCCTTGACTATGGAGACGAGCATGTGCGGCTTGTCGTAGTAGATGATGGAGTGGGGTTCGATACTTCGGAATCGCATGATGGCTCTTTCGGACTCATCGGCATGAAGGAGCGTGCACAGGCATGCGGAGGAGCGGCGGAGTTTCACAGCTCTCCGGGCAAAGGGACCCGTGTCGAAGTAAGTGTTCCACACAGGAGGAGTCACGATGTCCAAGATACGAATACTGGTAGTTGATGACCATCCCGTAGTGCGAGAGGGCATCGCCTCAATGCTTGAGCGGCAGAGCGACATGGAGGTTATCGGCGAAGCCGACAATGGAGCCGTGGCCGTGGAGAAGTGTCTGGTGAACAGTCCGGACATCGTACTGATGGACCTCAGGATGCCCACGATGGATGGCGTCGAGGCGATGCGAAGGATATCGGAGAAGCAGCCGGACGTCAGATTCATAGTGCTCACAACGTTTGACAACGATGACTACATCTTCAAGGGAATCGAGGCTGGCGCCAGGGCGTACTTGCTCAAGGATGCGCCGAGGGAAGAGCTCTTCAGAGCGGTGCGGGCCGTACACCGCGGGGAATCACTGATAAATCCTTCCGTGGCCAGCAAGGTGCTGAACCGATTTGCCGTGCTCTCCAAACAGGCACAACCGCCCGAATTGTTGTCTGAACGGGAGATGGAAGTGCTCAGGCTGATGGCTACAGGAGCCGCGAACAAGACAATAGCGGCTCAGCTCTGTATCAGTGAGAGCACCGTCAAGACCCACGTGCAATCCATATTCCAGAAGCTTGATGTGAACGACCGCACAGAGGCCGTAACGCACGCCCTCCAGCGAGGCATAATCACGCTGTAGTCATACCTAAGGACTAGTCCCGGTCACCCATACTGCTGAGCCTGCGTTCAGCAAGAATCGTTGCGAAGAACGGTAACGCAGGCTGATTCGCTTGCGGCCAAAAGCCCGTAGTCTTTTCTCGTACGCCCGAGGAGGTGTAGCCATGAAGAGATTTATTGCGGTCGTTGTGACGGCCTGTCTGGTTCCCCTGGCGCTCTCTGTGGGATGCGCGAACGGTGAGGTATCAGATTCGAGGCTCGACAAGATCGTTCGCGAAGTAGTACAGGCCAACGCCGCCATTGAGACCACTGCGTTCGACTTGACGTTGGATTCAATTATGGAGGTTCAGGGAGACTCCGACGTATCAGAGGTCAAGGTGACGGGGGTGGGCAGCGGCGTGGTAGACAGCGCCAATGAGACTATGCACATGACCATGACTATGGTGACTGCTGTTCCCGGTCAGGATGCGATTGAGCTCCCTGTCGAGTACTACATCGTAGATGGCTGGATGTATATGAGCATGGAGGTTCCCGGGCAGAGCGTGCAATGGATGAAGATGCAGATGCCTGACGGCATGTGGGAGGAACAGAGCCAGATACAGCAGCAGATAGATCTGATCCGTGATGCGGAGGAATTGACCCACCTGGGCATGCAGGAAGTCAACGGAGTGCAGTGTCACGTCGTGAAGATAGTCCCCGACATGGCGTCCGTGCAGCAGATGGTGTCACAGGCACAGGGACAGATGTCAGGCCTTGAAGGACTCGACCTGTCGACCATGGACCCGGGCCAGATGATTCAGAGTATGTCCATGACGCAGTACATAGCCGAGGAATCGCTGCTATTCATGAAGACCGTTCAACACATGCAACTTGTGATAACGTCGGACCAGATGGGCATGCCGGAGGGAGAGTTCGAGCGAATCACCGAAGAGATATCGACCACAATGGTTTTCCGTGACTTCAACGAGGCTGCTACAATCCAGTTGCCTCAGGGTGCGCTCGCGGCAACCCGGATAGGGTTGTAGACGCGAGAATACCGCGCGGGAGGTCTTTGGGCGGAAAAGGGGCAGGGCCTCCCCGGTTTATTGGGCTCAGGAGTTCTACGAATGCGTACTTACGGCGATGTCACAAAATGGCTTCTCCCCGCGATACTTGTGCTGGTTCTGATAATGCTTGGTGCGCTTACTACCCCCCCGTCCGGGAGCGGACTCAGCTACAACCAGGCACTGGAGAGGCTCAGCCCGGCGATGAGCTACGACGTTGGCGCTGACCCTTTCATCATTGTTACGGAAGATGTCGACGGAAACGGCACGGCTGACCTGATCACGGCCAATCACGGCGCGGGTGGCATCAGCGTCCTGATGGGCAGAGGAGACGGTCGCTTCGACAGCAAGGTTGACTTCCCAACAGGCACGGGCACGTTCGGAGTCGCGACGGCCGATTTCGACGGGGACGGGCTGCCGGACATCGCCATCACGAATGAACTCAGTAACACGTTGAGCATGCTTTTCAACGGACCAAACGGGTTTGTCTCCCGCTCAGACATTCCGACCAGCGGCGGTCCACACGTCGTTGCAGTTGCCGACTTCGACATGGACTCTTCGATGGACGTCGCGATACCGAACTATCATTCGGGCAGCGTGAGCGTCTTGCTGAACCAGGGAGACGGCACCTTTCACGACCGCGTTGACTTCCCGACTCACAGCCATCCCTTCTGCGCGGTTGCGGCAGACCTGAACGCGGATGGTGCCCCGGACATTGCCACGACCTCATACGCTGAGGGGTATGTGGACGTGCTGTGGAACGACGGCACCGGTGGCTTCATGACGAGGACGGCGATAGAGGTGGGGAGTGAACTATGGTCGCTGGCGGCAGCCGACCTGAATGGCGATTCGCTACCCGAGCTCATTGCCACCCGGTACTCGAGTGGAGCGGTTAGCGTTCTAGCCAACCAGGGTGGAGGCTCGTTCGCACAGCCTCGAGACTATCTCGCCGGCCAGGGAGGTCCGTGCTGGGCGAAAGCCGTGGACATTGACAACGACGGAGACCTGGACCTCGCGGTTGTCGACGGATACGCACACAACGTGACTCTCCTCAAGAACGAGGGAAACGGGACTTTCAAAGACAAGGCCGTATTTGCGACGAGTGCAGGACCAAGTTCGATAGCAGCCGCTGACTTCGATAGCGATGGGACAATGGACCTCGCCATCGCCACCTGGGAGAGTGACGAGGTCAATGTTCTGTTGAACCGACAGCACATGACATAGCCGGACACCGGGGCTCACAGCACTGCAGACACGCCGAGCAGGCGTCGCGGGTTGTTCTTGACCATCACTGCGATTTCCTCGTCAGTTATGCCGCCCTTGCGCAGCGCAGCCATGAACATGCGGAATCCTTCAGCAATGGTGGGATGCGGCGTGCCCCCGAAGTCCGTGGTCAGAATGCAGTTCTCAGCCCCCTGCGCACGGATTGCGTCGACGAAGATGTCAGGGTCGCGACGTTCACTCGTCGGTGATATCGCCTGAGCGCAGTGTTCGATAGTAATGCCGCTCCTTGCGAGTGCGACAAGCTCTTCGGGAGTCAGCATCTCCACAAACACGAACTCTGACATAGGATGAGTCACAACGACCTTGCGGAGGCCCATCCCGATGCACTTGTCGGCCAGAACGTTCACCTCTCTTGGCGAGATATGCCCGGTGCAGAGCACCATGTCGTAGTCCTTCACTACCTGAAGGATATCCAGCACTTCGGGCAGCAGGCTACCTGCCTCATCCAGGATGCTGTAGGCGTTCCCGCCGAGGTCCAGTCTGAAAGCCTGTTCAACTACCGGCATAGAATTCGCGGAATAGAACACCGGCATCCACAGCACCTTGGTGCCTATCTCCGCCGCCGCCACCACGGCCCGATAGTTGATGCCGCCGACCTCGCCATCCAGGGTCAGGCTGCCGTACACGTCGACATCCGGCACAAGCCGGCGCACGAGCAGCGCGAGAGGCTGTGTGCAGTACGTGCGGTTCTTGAGGACGAATCCAGCCAGGCCCATCTCCCGTGCGTGCAATGCGGTCTCCAGCGCATCGAAGCGCCTTCCCATCCATGCCTCGGGTTCAAAGTGAAGGTGCATGTCATAGGCACCCTCCATGAGCCTTCCCAGCGGGGAGTCGTCAATCTTCTGTGTCAGTTCCAATTGGTAGTCCCAGCCTTCTCCCTCAAACATCTGTCAGCCTCCTGCGACCATATGTACTAGCCTATCAGGTCGTGCGCTTCCTCAAGTGACGTCCTGAACTTCTCTGCATTATTGTCACGTATATAGCCGAGATTGAACCACTGATAGCCTTCCTTAGCCCATCTTGCGTAGCCAGTCGGCGCAAATCCACCCATGCCTGCCACCTTGCCCGCCTTGCGGCAGGATTCGACAACAGCCAGCAGCTTCTCCTCGACTACGGGACGGCGATTGGCCTCCATGCGGCTCATGCCAGCCGGGATGTCGCCGATATCCAGCGTCAGGTCGTTCGTCCCAACGATGGTACCGGTAATGCCGTCGAGGTCGAGTATCCTGGGCAGACTCTTCACGGCGAGGACGCTCTCGGTCTGTGGGAATAGCAACAGATTCCGGTTGACGTAGTCGAGGAGGTCAAGTAGAGGCGCTGCATTGGCATCCATCCCGTCGAGCAGGTAAGGACTCATCCCGACTCCCCACCCCCGTCGCCCAATCGGAGGGAAATAAGAACGGGTCACCGCGCCCGTGGCCTCTTCAGCATGGTCGATCTGCGGAAGCATGAGCCCCTGTATTCCAGAGTCCAAGTAGGGTCCGTAGTGAGAATCATTCGCCTCCGGCCTCATGAGTATCGGGAGCTCGTACTCGCGCGCGAGCCCGATATAGCGGTAGATGACATCCTTGCCAACCATGCTGTGCTCGTTGTCCACCATGAAGAAGTCAAACCCGATGTCCTTGATAGCCGCCACGGTTGACTCCGGGTCGTTTCCCGGTCCAATGAGAGGACCGAACACCTTCTTGCCGCCCTCAAGGCTCTTCTTGAACTCGTACGCGATGTCCTGTTTCATCCGTCTCTCCTCCTACAGTGGCAACGCCTCAGCGTTCGTACTACGGGATGCTATCCACATTAACAAGGGACGGCTCATGACACGGAATAATGATGTCAGCCATTCCCTTTATTCGCAATGCGCTGTTGAACGCTTCGACAGCGTCGAGGTGAATGCCGGGTGGTATCACGGGCATCGTGCTGCTGACGGCGGGAGACGGTTGGAAGTTCTCCGCGATGGTGCACATCCCGGAGATGATGGCTCGTCCCTTTTCCGTATTCACGCTGACGGCCTGACATCCGGGACTGTGTCCGGGGACGGGAATCAGCTCAATGCCCGGAAGGATCTCAGTCTGACCAGACACAAGCTGAAGGTCCAGTCCCATGAAGAGCTCACGGACATACGTTGGAGCCAGTATCGGGTGAGGGGCAATGGCAAACTCAAGCTCGTTCTGCTGCACAACGACCTTCGCCTTGGTGCACTTGCGAGTATTCGCGCAGTGGTCGAGCATCAAGTGCGTCTGAATGACCATGTCCACGTCACTTGGCTTCAGACCGACACGTGCCAGGGCGTCCTCGAACGTGTTGATATCCACGGCCTCGAAATTGCGGTACTTCCTCATGTGTTCTGCATTCGCGCCAGTGTCAACCAGGACCTTCTGACTGCCCCCCTCGATGTACCAGGCATAGATGGGAAGGTCGAAACGGACGCCATTGTTGTACCGATATGTGAAGTTGCCCATATCCTGACTGACGTACGCCAGCGGAAGTGGCCGAATCCGATAGACGGGCAGTAGTGACGAACTCCTGGCATCAGCTTTCACCATAGGACCTCCGGATTCACAGCGTGGCAGGGTTGCTCTCCCCGTAGGACTCTGAGGATCTCCTCTGCCATGTCAGTAGACATCCTCTTCATGGCCTCCCGGGTTGCGCCTCCCACGTGCGGCGTGGCAATGAAGTTATCGATGCGAAGAAGAGGGTGGTCCGATGGCACAGGCTCCTTCACGAACGCGTCGGCACCGGCACCCGCTATCTGCCCGCTCATAAGGGCTTCGTGCAGAGCATCCTCGTCGATAAGACCTCCACGGGAGGTATTGACGATGTACGCTGTCGGCTTCATGAGCGAGAGTTCCCGTGGACCGATGAGACCCGATGTCTCTGGAGTCAGGGGAAGACAGAGCACCACGAAGTCTGCCTCACAGAGCAGTTCATCGAGTCCGTTGAGCCTGCGATAGCCGTTCGCCCCGTCAGGGACATTGACCAGCATCGGGTCAAAATAGCAGACATCCATCCCGAAGCCCAAACTGGCGATTCGAGCAGTCTCGCAACCGATTCTGCCCATTCCAACAACGCCAAGAGTCTTGCCGCGCAACTCTACACCCACGTAGTCTTCGCGGCTTCGAAACCGGCCGGACTTCAAGGCGGCATCTGCAGCGCAGATGCGATTCGCGAGGCACAGCATCATCGAAAGGATGTGCTCTGCAACAGAGACCGAGTTCGCCCCGGGCGTGGTCACAACCGGGATGCGCCTTGCTGTGGCGGCTGCGACATCGATATTGTCGACACCCACGCCATGCTTGGCTATCACCTGGAGCCGGGGAGCCACGTCCATGAGTTCCGGAGTGATGCGCGCCAAGCGGACTCCCAGGCCGTGTGCCTCAGCGATAACATCCGACAGATGGACTCCCGTCGCATCGGGCAGGTAGATGAGGCACACCTGCGACCTCAGGAGTTCGAGTCCCGCAGAATCTACGTACTCAGTTACTACTACGGTCTTGTCCATCGCATAGTGGCGACGCCCAACGGCTCGCTCATACCCGACTGTCGGCGATTATAGCATGAGAGCCCGTACGTAATGGGATTGGCGCCAGACAGGCTGCGCAGTCCAGTTTGCCACCACTGCACAGCCTACGTAAAATTGACATTCTGGCGAATGCGCTTAGCTGTCGCGCGAGCCACACGACATGACACTAGTCTGAAAGGAAGTACACACGATGGATGGACTGCTCACCGAAACCGAACTGAGCTTCAAGAAGGACGTGCGCGAATTCGTCGCGAAGGAGCTTCTACCAAACGTTGAGGAGTGGGAGAGGCGCAAGCAATTCGCGGTCGAGGCAGTTAAGAAATACGCCGACTATGGTCT
>Ga0180432_10007442_pt1 | contig 13896 bp, 16 predicted proteins | sample SS_ome_10_FD_132414 | JGI IMG/M metagenome (GOLD analysis project Ga0180432, IMG submission 132414) | Hypersaline lake sediment archaeal communities from the Salton Sea, California, USA - SS_1_MS_2 metaG | ecosystem: Environmental > Aquatic > Non-marine Saline and Alkaline > Hypersaline >...
ACGAGGGAGAACTCATCGCCCAGGAGGGCTCCTATGCCGCAGGCGTTTACGTTGTTGAATCAGGACTTATTTCGATAGGGAAGTACGCAAGCAAAGGATGGCAGAAACGATGTTTACGCTTCTTGGCCTCCGGCGAATGGTTCGGCCTGGAACCAGCCTTTCTAGGAAGGGAACCGATCAACGCCCAGTTTGCCAAAGCCATTGTCCCATCGACACTGCTCTTTGTTGAGCGGTCGAACATCCTTGCGTTCAGCAAAGCTCACCCCTCCATTCATGAAGACCTGTGCCGGTGGCTCTCCCGCGAGGTGCTTATGCTCGAGTTCAAGCTGACCCGGGAAGCAGTGGAAACGATTGATCGCAACCTAGCGCTCCTGCTCATTGCCCTGACAAAGAAGTACGGAGACAAGGAAGACACAACGGTTGTCTTGGATCTTCCGATTTCTCGCCAGACAATGGCTGAGATCCTGGGCGTGTCCATCGAGACGCTGTCAAGAGTTCTAAGACAATTCCGCGAGCGCGGGCTGATCAGCACCTCTCCGAACAAGATAACGATTCAAGATTTTGCAAAGCTCAAAGAAAAGGCGCGGGCCACACCCTTCTATTTGTCCATCATGGAGGAGACGCTCTAGGATGAATGGGGGCAGGCGCTCAATCGCCAGCAAGCCACCGCTGCAATGCCTCAACTGAGATGATGAGCCGTTCACCAGCTTGCCGCAATTCAGGCAGACAGGCAAGGACGGTTCTCGCACGGCGCCTCGAGATCCCCAGCAATTCCGGAAGCCGTTCAGTTGAGATTCCACTGGGAAGCAGCACACTTCCGCTCTCATGCAACTCGCCGAAGCGCTGTGCCAGGTGAAGAAGCAGAGAGCATAATCTCCCTTCAATCGATGCGACAATCGGTGGGGAGGTCGACTTCTTGAGCGCGTGGAAGCGGTAGTTGAGGTAGTCCAAATAACGTCGGCAAACAGCTGGTTGATCACGGAGTATCTGCTGAAAGACATCGCGCTCAAAAAAGCGCAAAGCCACCTCGGTGATTGCCCGAGCACTGGTCAGATGCAAATTGGCGGGACGCTCCAATAGCGTGTCAAGCCCGATCAGATCCCCCGGCCCCAGAATCTCCAGCACAGGAGAACGATGCCCCCCAATCTGCATCGCATGGTGGTCACTCACCAATCCACGAACAATGAGGTATATCCCAGCCGCGTAGGTCTCCGCCTGATAGATCAGTTCGCCGGGCGGATATCGGATGTGCAACGATGCGCAACTCCCGCTTGCAATGCCCCACTCAGTATCGCAAGCAGCCTCGGCAGTCGTCGCATCTTTCATGGTCACACTCAGGGTAGATGGCGATTGCAGTTTTGCCCACGCCTTGAAACAGCCACAGCCAATTCATCTCGAAGGCTGCTCGGAGTCGGTGGGAGAGAAAAAAGACGGTCATTTGAACGATGGAAGGCGGTCATTTAAACGGTTCGAGCGGCAGAACAATGACAGGCGACTTCGCAACTCTGCCACGCGCAACGTGCAAGAATGAAGTTTCGCCTTTGCTGTCTAACCTACAGCTCTTTTGGCAGACCAGCTATCCTGTGCGTACGAGGTGAGGACTCCGTGACAACCAACAAAAACATCGGACTTCTGCAGCAACAGACCCTAGAGACAAGGATCAATCCCTATGAAATGATGCTGCGGCAACTGGATTTGGCCCGGGAACAGACTGATATTCCATCGGGCATATGGGAGATCCTTCGTCGGCCAGGCCGTTCGTTGGAGGTAAGTGTTCCGATTACGCGAGACGACGGAGAGATCGAAGTTTTCACCGGCTATCGGGTGCAGTACAACAACGCTCGCGGCCCCTGCAAAGGCGGCATCCGTTACCACGTCGGCGTGACGATGGACGAGGTCAAGGCCCTGGCAGGATGGATGACCTGGAAGTGCGCCGTTGTTAACATCCCCTATGGCGGCGGAAAGGGCGGGATCGCATGTGATCCTACGCGCCTGTCTCAGCGAGAATTGGAGCGGCTGACCCGTTGCTACACTTCGATGATCTTCCCGCTCATCGGCCCCAAACGCGACATCCCCGCGCCAGATGTCAATACCAACGCCTCCGTGATGAACTGGATCGTCGATACCGCCAGCTTCCTCAGCGGTGAACCAGTCCCCGGCATCGTCACAGGCAAGTCCATCGAACTGGGCGGCGCTCGTGGGCGAAGAGAAGCGACAGGACGGGGCGTCATGTTTACGACCCTCGGAGTCCTCCATCGGCTGGGAATCAATGTGAACGAGTCGCAGATTGCCGTGCAAGGGTTTGGAAACGTAGGCGGTGAGGCAGCTCGTCTCCTCGCTGAGCAAGGTGCTACGGTGGTTGGGATCAGCGACGTTTCTTGCGCGCTTCACTGCGCATCCGGGTTCAATATCGAGCACGTTCTTGACTATGTCGCCACCTCGCCCGGACACCTTTTGGCCGGCTACGATGCTTCTGGTGTAGAAGAGATCTCCAACGATGAGCTGTTGGAACTGAATGTCCATGTGCTGGTTCCAGCGGCTCTCGAGGCTCAGATCACCGCGAGCAACGCTGCCAATATCCGGGCGAAGGTCATTGTAGAAGGAGCAAACGGTCCTATTACTCCTGAAGCAGACCTGATCCTTGCTGACAAAGGTGCAATGGTCGTTCCCGACATTCTCGCCAATGCCGGAGGAGTTGTTTGCTCGTACTTCGAGTGGGTTCAGAACATCCAGTGCTTCCCGTGGGAAGAGGAGGAGACCAACCAGCGCCTCGGCCGAATCATGCAGCGGGCGCTTATCGAGGTATGGCAGATCGCTGAGGAAAGAGGCATCTCACTTCGGCTGGCGGCGTATGTGCTCGCAGTGGAGCGAGTTGCCCAGGCAATTAGACTGCGCGGAATCTTCCCCTAGAAGAGAGCGGAGATGCGCCCCAACGCACCCAGCATGCTGGCTGAGAGCGAACTCGACGCAGATGCGCTCCTTGAAAGCGCCATCTCGTGTTGTGCGAGACAGCTCAACTTGGATGAGCAGGACGTACGCCAACAACTGCGAAATGGCTCCTGTCAAGCACACAGTTCACTACGATACGCCGTAGCCAAGAGGGTAGCCGACTATCTGGGGCAGCTCGGTGGCGGTATTCGTGGCGTCTATCTATACGGCAGCGCAATGAACGATACCGCTCGATCTTGCTCGGATATTGACCTGGTTGTCCTCGTGGAACGCAAACTGGATCAGGCTCAAACCCTCTTGCAGCAGTTGGATCTGGCCTTGCTGACGTCCTATCGCACACTCATAGGAACTGCACGCCCCCCACGCTCCCTTCTCGATGTGCATCTGGTGGACGTTGAGGAGGAGAAAATACGACGTAGCCACGGAGCCATCATCCACTCACTACAAACAAGCCCCATATGTCTGTGGAAGCGCACTACCACGTAGAGATGGGGCCTGGAATCAACCGGGCTCTCCCTCAGATTTCATCCGCGTGGATGAAGAACTGCTTCATCTGCTGCGGATTGTACAGGTCAAACTGCACCAGGCTAAGCACGTTGAGATGGGTCTGGCTTCCTGGATTCACGCAGCGTGTCTTCCCCAAGTCGACCCTGTAATCCCCAATAACCACCGCTTCGTGACAGTGCCCACACAAGACAAGGTACGGCTGCCGGTCGAGGATGAATCGCCGGATTTCAGTGCTGCCCACGTGATCTGACAGCTTCACGTGATCATAACGCCCGCGTGGGGTGGTCCAATCAAGCGGCGTGTTATAGGGTGGAGCGTGAAAAAGATGAATTGTCGTCCCTGGCTCATAGCGAATCCCTGCATCGCTGCGCACGTTTCTCCTGAGATGAGACCCAAAATCCGCCAGATCCTCCGCAATCGTCGATCTGTCCGCAGGCGAGGTGGTGGTTATCCCAACGTCATAGAGGTCAGCACACGGATCCATCCCTTCTGGGCACAGCTTCACAATGTTCTCGTACTTTACCCAGTCCATCAGCAGGGTCCCGCCCGGTGGGACATAGGGATAACCGGCCACACAGAGGAGAGGCACCTCTCCCGGGAAAAACGCCTGCTTCTGCCTGGCGTCGCGAAGGGTGATCAAACGATCGTCCACCAGATGGAAGCCTGGAACGTGGCGTTCGAACTCGATGAGCAACGACTCGTTTGCGCGCCGATCGTCATTTCCCATGATCACGTAGATATCCAATTGGCGATGAGCCAACAGAAAGCTCTCCAGCAGCGGGAAAAACTCCCTCTCGAAGAAGGCGCGCTGTGCGCTGACCCCCTCGTCGTCCGGTTGCTTTCCCGCTGCGCCGCCGCATAGAGCACTCGGGGCAAGATCACCTGTTATGAATACCGAGCTGATCCGCCACACCTTAATAACGCGCAAGAGGAGTTCGTACAGGCGAAGGTTTCCGTGAAGATCACTCACTGCGACAGCCTGCATCATGGCCTTCTCAGGGTATCCTGCACACCATCGATGTCAAGAGGAACACGGCGTTCTCAACCCTTCAGCAAGCAGAAGAACGTATCGGATTGTCTGAAGAGCATCTCGAAGATGAGAAAACACATGCCCCGCCGAGCTGGCGAGGCACCATCGGAAGGTACAACAACGCTTCACGCATCTGCGCTTCCGGTCCACCCACCCTGTTGTAGGTCAAGTCGGCAAATGCGACCCCCGCCCATTTCCATGTTGTCGCAAGAAAAAGCCGAACTGGCTCATAGCCGTTTTCCCAAGACAATATGGCCTCTGCAATAGTAGGATGTAGCGGGCACCAAGCCACATCGAGCACGCATCCGATACTGCAAAACTGAAGATTGCCCTTGCTGTTCAGAGGCCTCCGCTGAGCTACAACTACTCAGCACAAATGCCGGTGTGTAGCGTAGACTACTGGAAATCCCCCAACCCGCAGCCAAGACCAGACCCATGATGGTCTCGACCCGCTGTGATGGGTGCGATCGACCCTCCGCCCTATATCGCCAGGGCAATCATCAGGGTTCCGAAGGCCAACACGATGCCGCCGGCAATCAACAGGCTGGTGCCGATCGGGCGTATCACGGGAACGCGTGTACCAACCACTGTCTTGACCTGCACACCGCTTGAGGCATCTTCGTTCATCAGGACCAGAGCGTAATCGCCGGATTCCACGTCCCAGGTGAAGGTCTGCGGGCCGACACCGTGTGCAGAGGCGGTCCAGAAGGCTTGAGCCGCGGGCGTCTGAGGAGCAGCCACGCCCGGATGTGTAACCAGGATCGCCTCGAACGGTTCCGCCTCCAGTTCCACGATCTCGTCGTAAGCGACGCCACCCAGGTAGCCGTCCAAATCTGCGACTTCGGCAAGACCGACAAACACGCCCTTCTCCGACTCACGATTCTCCGCTGAAATCCTCAATGTCGCGACCGTGCCTACGTCAATCGGCCCCGGTATCTCAATCTCAACTTCCGCCGGCGGTGTGGTAATGGCATACGTCTCCGTCCCCAATCCCACCGATTTTGAGTTGATGAATCCTTCACTGTCGGTCATCGCTTCATCCACCCACAGCAGGGTTCCCCCACCGATGAGCAGCCCCGCCGCCACCAACGCCCCGGTGATTCCGAGAAGTCCCACTAGTAGCTTGATCATCCTTGCCCTCCTTTCGAACACATCTCCGAACATACGCCACGCGCAATAGATGCGTCATCTTTTCTTGGACAACCCAGGTCACTGCGATAATCGCTACGCGGTTGCCCAAATTCAATCTTGACTTAGACGTCAATCTGTGTTAGATTTATATCTAAGTTATACCGATGTCTACGATCGAAGCCCGGGAGGAGGGCCAAGAGGATCATGAGCGCCAACAGGGAACAACAAGCGACACCGAAGCCGAAGCTGCTGTGGGATTGCGGGACGGCCTATGACTTTTTCCAGAGCCTGATGGTGCTTCACCATCCGTCGAAGTTCAGCGTCCGTGGAGCGTGGACGGCAGGGATGCGCGCACGTCTGTCCCCGGACGCTCGCGATGTCCTCGAGAAAAGCCAGGCGATCATCCACATGCCGGCCCACTGGATCCACGCCCTTCCGAAGCCGAAGGACGTAGAGACGGCGCTGTGGAGCCTGGGGCAGATCCCTCCCGCCAAGCGGCTTGAGGCATTGTCCCTCGGCCCATGCGACCCGCCGAAAGAGATTGCCGTCTTGCTTCGAAACGTGGCGAAACACGGGGCCTGGAAAAAGAAAGACCTTGAACTTCTCCACGACTGTTACCAACGCGAGTGCGCAGAACACAAGCGCCCGCCCAGCTACAAGAAGCTCGTAGGGGCCCTCGATGTGTGGGCGGAAGCGGAGGCATTTGGGGAGCGATATCTCGCGGCGCTTAGAAACTACCGGGAAGTCTTCTTCGTCGAAGAGGAAAAAAGGATCGAGCCGGCTCTGAAGGAAGCCCTCGCGCGTGCACAGAGACTGTCGAAGAAACTCCCCCTGAGCGACCTGCTCGAGGAGCTGTCTCAGGGAATCCGGATCGACGAGCCGCTGGCGGTCAACGAGTTGCTCTTCGTCCCCTCGTATTGGATCACGCCACTGATCATAATGCTTCCCGTCGGCCCCAAGAGACAACTCTTCCTGTTCGGAGCACGTCCGCCTCAGGCGTCGCTTATCCCGGGCGAGACGGTTCCTGACACATTGGTGCGGGCCCTCAAGGCCCTCTGCGATCCGACACGACTGAAGATCCTGCACTATCTCGGGCAGGAACCGCTCGCGGCGGCACAGCTCGCTCGACGGCTGAGGCTGCGGACACCGACAGTCATGCACCACTTGCACGCCCTGCGTCTTGCCGGTTTGATCCAGGTCACAATGGGCGTTGATGCGGGAAAGGAGAAGAATCGCTACGGCCGCCGGCCGAACGCGCTATCGGATGTCTGCGATATGCTGAAAGGCTATCTGGGAAACGGGAGGTGAGAGCAGGATGAAATCGGAATGCTCGCAGAAGCACTGGAACGAACAGAACTGTAAATGGGTCGGTGATCGGTCCCACGTGTTGTGTGTTCACGCCGGAGACAGGCGCAATCAAAAGACCCTCCCGCGTGAGTCTACAGGAGGTTGGCAATGGATCACATGCTGATCAATGATTTGGCCATGCTTCGGCAAAAAGAGCTTTTGGCCGAATCGGAAAAGCGACGTCGCATTCTGCCGGTGCTTCGGCAGGTGCAGGCCCAGCGACAGCTGCGCCGAGCGATACGGCAATTTCTGAAACTCAACGGCGACACCCGCCGGCTGACAAACGAGCTGCCGGCGCTCATTCACAAAGCCGAGCAACAGCTGGCAGAAAGAACCGGTACGTGTAGCTGCGCATCGTGCCGCTGACAGAATAGACGGTGGCGGATGGGGCATCCCGACGGAAGGCCGCCGGGGAGAGCCGTGCCTCATCCGCCCCGCTGGTTTGCGAAGAACGCGCCGCAACAAGGAACCGGCGTCCCCAGTAGCAACGGGCGATGACGTGCGTTGCCGCAAGGTCATCCTGCTGAGTGTAACGGGCATCACATCCAGCGCGGATCGGCTCGTCTTTGAAGCCGGTCCGCCGACCGTGTAGCCTCTCCCGACAGTTCGGTTCCAACGAGACAACACTCAAAGCACGGGGGACAGTCTGATGCTCTCTACTTTGTTGCAACGCACGTGGGAACGGGTGAGGCTGCATCCGACGATCTACCGACCACTGCTGCGTCGTGCCTATCCAGTATCACTGGGGATGCTGTCGTTCACCCTTCTCAGTGTGGTCGACACCGCCATGCTGGGACGACTCGGCGCAGGCCCTCTTGCTGCTGCGGGAATCTCCTCGACGGCCTACTTCGCGATCGTCTTCTCGCTAGCGGGGATCGGAATCGGCGTACAGACGCTGGTGTCTCGGCGCTTCGGAGAGAAGAAACCGATGCAGTGTGGTGAAGTCCTCGGCGCTGGGTTGCTCCTGACGCTCGTTGCGGGAGTTCCGCTGGTGATCGTCTCCCCGAGACTGGCCCACCTCATCTCACCGGTGTTCTCAAACGACTTGACAGTCGTACACATGGGTGAGACCTACCTTCGCTACCGCTTTCTTGGATCCCTGTTCTTCCTCGTCAATTGGGCCTATCGGGGCTTCTACAACGGGATAGGGGACACGAAGAAGCAGCTGATCTACGCTGTGCTCATCACCAGCGCCAACGTCGTGCTCGACTACTTCCTGATCTTCGGCCACGCAGGATTTCCTCGAATGGAGATTCAAGGGGCAGCGATCGCGTCGTCCATTGCACTGGGCATCGGTACAGTATACTTGCTCGCAGCGAGCCTCCGATCCCACTATCGGGCCAGGTACCGACTGTACCGACATCTTGCAGGCGTTATACGCTGGATCGGACCGACCCTTCGACTGTCGACCCCAGTGATGGCACAGCGGTTCCTCTCCGAGACCAGTTTCTTCATTTTCTTCATGATCATCTCCCGCATCGGCATCCTGGAGCTTGCGGCAACAAACGTGATGCTGTCCATCCACCATCTCACCATTATGCCTGCGCTGGGGATCGCCGTTGCTGCCGCAACGTTCGTCGGCCAGGGTCTCGGCGCCAACAACCCTGAGCAAGCCGAGCAATACGCGTGGGAGGGGGCGAAAATGGCGGCCTACCTCATGGGCGGATTGGGGCTTTTATTCATCGTGATACCAAGTGCGGTGTTCTCGATTTACACGTCCGATCCTCAGGTCATCGCCGCGGGGCGGCTCCCACTCGTACTTCTTGGGCTGACACAGGCGTTCGGGGGCGTTGCCATTGTGTTGAGCAACGTGCTGCAGGGCGCCGGTAACACGCGCTTCGTGATGCTCGCAGAATTGCTGATCTGCAGCGGAATCTACCTCCCGGCCACGTACCTGATCGGACTGCGGTTCAGAGGCGGAATCGTGGGAGCCTGGACGGGTGAGTACGTGTACTGGATTTTCCTCGCGCTTCTCGTGACGTGGAAATTCCGGAAAGGAACGTGGAAGAAGATCCGAATATGATTAGCTACGTTCTACTGAACTCCACGCCAGAGCATGTTGTTTCTGCTTTTAGCGTGCTGCAACGTCATCCTCGCCACCTATAGAGCGAGCCGCATGACGGCTTCGCCGTCTTCGTAGTCGCCGGTCAACTCAAACCCCAACCGTTCGTAGAACCCCTGCGGCCCACCGTTAGCCTGTACAACGCTCGTCAATAGTTCGCTGGCATTCGGACGACTCCTCACGTGTCGAATAAGGAGCTCAACGGCCCGTCGGCCGAAGCCGCTTCCCTGGTATCGCGCATCGATCATCAGCCGCCACAGGTAGTACTCGGGTTTGTCCGGATCGTCCCACAGCATGACAAAACCCACCGGGGTGTCGTCAGCGTAGATCGCTCTAAACCACGCGTACGGCGAGAAGTGGGCCTGGGCGATCGAGCGAGCGTTGCCGGCAACGAACGTCCTTTGATCCTCTCTGACTTGCAGCTCCAGGATAGCGCCGAGAGTCTCCTCTGTGATTTTGCGAAGCGTCACGCTGCTATCGGAATGTGGTTCCTGAACATCTGAGCCGGACACGGTCACTCCTTGGATAGGCCGGTTTCGTCTTTGTTTGGGCGTTTGCTCCCCAAAATAGAGAGAGCGCCGGTCTATCGATCAGCCGCGAACAGAACGCTGCACGGCCACGTTTTCTTGAGCCGCGCAGTCCACTGCTCGATGAGCTCCTTCTTATCAACGCTTGTGGTCTTCACGTAAAGCCCGGCAGCAAGGGCACCCGAGCGCATCTTCCCCAATATGTCGCTGTGACGACAGCCTGCCGGCTCGCCGCACTCGCAACACGAATCGATCCCCTTACCCGAGGCGCACGCCTTCATTTCGCAGCCATCCCTTCCTCCACCGTTCAAACATCCCGGACAAAGAGGCATCGCCTGAATCGATTCGAGTCCCCTTGCAAACTCCCGGTAGTCGAACTCCTTGGGGACCCACTCCTTCAGTCCGTACGCTTCGATCATATCCGCGTACCGTTTTGTGAGCTCTCGCAACGCACCATTGCCCACCACGCAACTGCCACACCAGATTCCGCAGAAACCAATCTGATCCTTCACCCGTTCAAAGTCCGTGGCCTTTGACAGACTGTTCACCGAGCATCTCCTTCAACCCTCGCCAGCGATGATCGGCCCATCTGTGGCTCCCCCTCAGTTTCCATGACCGGTTCAGACAATATATCCCTCTGCTCTTCGCTTCGCAGGATTCTGGAAGCGGCCCATCCCCGTGCGCAGCTTTTCAAATCCCAACTTCCTGTAGAAATCCTCCCTCCCGGGAACTGCGTATATCAGAACCGGGCCGCTGGGAAGCCGCTCGGAAAGGCTCTGCATGATCCTAGTGCCGATGCCTTGCCCCTGGTACTCCGGAAGGACGACGAGGTCGTAGACCGCAGACTGCCAGACGGTGTCCGAAAGGGCCCTACCCAAGCCAACGAGTCGTCCTCGCGAATAGGCGGTGCACAGCAGGAAACTGTTCTCGTAGGCTCGGCGAAACATCTCCGGGGTTCTCTTTCCGAGCGGCGCCCGCTCAACAACGCTGACCGCTTCTTCCCAATCAACGTGATCTGTTCCAAACTTCAGTTCCACGTGCATCTTGCCATGCCTCAGGATTTTCGATCGGAGACTGCGAGTGTTGAGCGGCTCACGAGGGCACAGGATTTTTCATTGATTGCTCATCGGCGCAGTCTTACGTTAGTCCGCCTCAACGATTCTCCACAAGTCATACACGCCGCGTTTCGGCTCTCCTTTGGCGACACCGGTCAGCGCTTCCTTCAGTTTGGAACCGGTGGTTGCAAGAGCGGCCTCAGCGTCCTCTTTCGACTGCCAAATACTCAAGCCCCCACATTCGCCGGTGTCGTCGTTTCGGAACATGGTCAACCTTTTGAACCCCTTCTGGCTCCTAAGCGTAGAAGAAAAATTCTCGCCCAGTTTGTCCCCGAACTCTTCCATCCCCGGTCCTAGGGTGAACATTGTGAGTAGCACGTGCATCGCTCATCCTCCTTTCATTAAAGTTGGAGCTGCGGAAATCCCGTGCTCTTTCCATGAGCCGCGCAACAACAATGATGATCTCGCAGACCCGCAACATACTACCACGAGGACAGCGGTATGACTACTGCGGGCTTTCCGTGTTCTCGCTGAACAGCGCAACGACTGTCAGCCAGTGCCTTTGGAGGAAAGAACAAGTGCGATCTGGCAGAGCTTGGTGTTGGATTGTAGGATTTGGCACCACCGTGCTCCGAAATAACGCTCAGTACCTATCAAGGCTAGAACTAAGGCTTACGCCCTTCGACCTCCCCTGGAATCTCCCGGATTGTTTGTGCGATCATAGGATTGTCCGATCACCGTATACGAAAGCGCTTTCAAAAGGGGTGAAGCTCGCGCATGAGGAAGGATCAACTCGACACACCGTGCCTTGTTTTGGATCTCGACGCCTTTGAGGAAAACCTGAAAACGATGCAGGACACCGTCTCGGCTTCTGGGAAGAACCTCCGCCCTCACGCCAAGACGCACAAAAGCTCGGTAATAGCGAAAAAGCAACTCGCGATGGGCGCAATTGGCATCTGTACCGCGAAGATTTCCGAGGCGGAAGCCTTAATCGGCACCGGCATAGAGATAATCCTGATCACTGGCCCTGTGGTCACTTCAACGAAGGTAGCGCGGCTTCTGGAATTGCTTGAGCACTCGCCCTCTCTGATGACCATTGTTGACCATCCGGACAACGTGTCAGCGCTCAACGACGCACTACGAGAGCGCAATCTGCAAATGGAAGTGCTCTTGGACATCGACGTGGGGCTTCACCGGACCGGTGTGCCTGCGGACCGGGCATTGGCACTTGCCGATGTTGTGCTCGACTGTGACCGCCTTTGCCTCAAGGGGATTCAGGCCTACGCGGGCCAGGTTCAGCACATCCCCGATTACCAGGCGCGAGCGGAGGCATCACGCGCCAGCCTGGATACTGCTACACACATCTTCCGCACGCTGAAGGCAAAGGCACCGGCATGCACGATTCTCAGTACATCGGGAACAGGCACGTACGATATCGACCTTGAGATCCCCGAGATCACCGAACTGCAGGTTGGCTCCTACGTGCTGATGGACGCTGAATACCTCGCCATCGGCTCCAAGGAAGACGCGGATCAGTTTTCCACGTTTCACCCGGCACTGCGGTTGCTCACAAGTGTTGTGAGCGTCAACCAGCGCGGTTACGTCACAGTCGATGCCGGTCTTAAGGCCCTCTACCGCCACGGCGGGATTCCACGCGTCATCTCGCCCACGTACGAGAGTCTGCAGTACGACTGGTTCGGTGACGAATACGGCCGGCTGAGTGCCAACAAAGGGCAAGCGCTTCCAGAATTGGGCGAGGCCGTGGAGTTAGTGGTTTCACACTGCGACCCCACGGTGAACCAGTTCGACTGCTACTACGTCTTGAGAAACGACGAAGTGGTTGACAGCTGGCCAATTGATCTTCGCGGCAAGAGCCAATGATCGTCCCTACAGCAAAATGATGTGAACATCCGCTTTCTCCCTGATTTCGAGGACAGCGAAGCTCGATCGGCCGTGCGTCGGGGCGACGGCTCCGGGGTTGATGAACAGCCGACCGTTCCATTCCTTGACCACCGACGCGTGGAAGTGACCAAAGACGATGATCTCGGCTTCCGGAAGCTGGGCCGCCATCGCCTGATAGAAGAGGTCAAACGCGGGAGCGTCGTAGGAAAGGCCGATGTAGCGGCTCTGCAGTCGCCGGGGCTGATGCCCGTGCTTCAATCCGATCGTCCGACCAGCCAGCTTTAAGATCTCCTGAGCGTTCAGCCTGCGGCTGACCTCCGGCGGATCCATGTTCCCGGAGACGGCGGTCGTCGGCGCAATCGCCCCGAGCACCTCGAGGACCTCGAGCACGACGAGATCCCCGGCGTGGAGAATCGCATCAACACCGGCGAGCTTCTTAAAGAGCCGATCGGGAAGACGCGGCAAGCTCGCAGGCACGTGCGTATCGGAGACCAGAGCGATCTTCATCCTAGTGCCTCACCGTGATCAAGCATGGTGTAGCAGCGATCATGATTCCTCTGGGAGTGCAGGCTACTCCAACAACGCTCTTATTTCCAGGTGGAACGGAAGACGGACAGGGATTGGCAAAGCAAAAGCTTTGGGGTACGAGTGAGAAGGACCGTCTGGCAGTTGCAGTTTAGCCGGACAGTCTGCCCCGGAAAGGACCACTGTCAAATGTTAGCCACAAAAGCGGCATTCGGCGCTTAGCTACTTACCTTCGGTGGACTACATCATCCAGGAAGAGATCCCGTTTCGCGTTGCCGCGACCTGTCACATGGTAGACCTTGCTTGCTTCTTTCTTCCGCTTTCTTCCTGGTCGTGTTGGAAATTGACGGGGAAAGACCTAAGATGTAGTTAATTCTTAAGGGGAGGTAAGAAATGAAAGTCTTGATAGTCTATGCACACCCCAATCCAGAGTCATTCAACCACGCCATTCTTGAAGAATTCACTAAAGGTCTTAAGGATTGTGGCCATTTTGCTGAGACAGTGGATTTGTACGAGAGTGGATTTGACCCCCGCATCAATTCGCAGGATTTGGCTCAATTCAAAGGTGTGAAGCCGGCGGATGATGTATTGCAACAACAGGAGAAGGTAAAAGAAGCGGACGCCTTGGTTTTCATTTCTCCAATCATATGGGGGAGCCTACCAGGCACGCTCAAAGGTTGGATGGATAGGGTTTTCTCGGCTGGATTTGCATACAGAGGGCCAAAGAAAGGTGAGATGGGACCTCAGGGCCTTCTTTCTCATAAAAAGGCTCTGATTATTAACACGATGGTATTTCCTGAACCATTTTTCAAGCAGTTGGGATTGGAAACTGCTGTCAAGACCATCTTTGACGAGAACATA
>Ga0180432_10007444_pt1 | contig 13895 bp, 12 predicted proteins | sample SS_ome_10_FD_132414 | JGI IMG/M metagenome (GOLD analysis project Ga0180432, IMG submission 132414) | Hypersaline lake sediment archaeal communities from the Salton Sea, California, USA - SS_1_MS_2 metaG | ecosystem: Environmental > Aquatic > Non-marine Saline and Alkaline > Hypersaline >...
ACGGCTGGTCAATGCCCTCATCAGGTTCATCGGCACCCGGGTACAACACGTCGTCTTCAAGACGGTGATGTTCTTCCAGCTCGACAAGCTGTGGCGGTTCGCATTCGGCCTCATTCCCGACACGTGGAAGGAGCGCGTAGAGACGACCGCGGCCGAGTCCCGTCGCACGGTGATCAGGCGCCGACGGGCCGTGGAAGGCAAGCTGAAGGGCGCGTTCATGACCCGCCGCCGGGTCCGGCTCTCGGGTATCTCCGCCGGGGTGGCATCTTCGCCCGGAACCGACGCTGCCGACGTATCGATCCTCACCGCTTCGGCAACATCGACCGGGCATGACACCGGTCAAGGCGGAGCGGAGCGACCGGCTGTAACTTCCGGGACCGGAGACGCTCCAGACGGTCGGTGAACGACGTGACCTCTGAACACGACAGCCTCGAACGCAGTGCAGCGAAGACGCGCCTGAAGGTGCGGCGCGACTTCATGCTCCACCTCGGAGCGTGGCTGATCGTCAACGCGATGCTGCTGGCGATCTGGTGGCTCACGGGCCCTGCCGGTATCTGGCCGATCTGGCTGATGCTGTTCTGGGGAGTCGCGCTGGCCTTTCACGGCTGGTGGGCCTTTTTCGGCCAAACCGCCTCCGAAGCCGCCATCCGCCGCGAGATGGATCGATAGGCAACGCGGCTTGATGCCCAAATTCACGGCAGCACGATGCCAGACGTCCGGCGTGCACCTATGTCTTAATCGTGGACGGGGATGGCGCTGCCTCGGATGAGGAGACACGCCATGAACGAAGGCAGGACCTGGACCCGCGAGGCGGTCGAGAAGCTGCAGGAACTCTGGAATGCCGGCGTCAACGTCGAGCGGATCTGCGCGACCCTCGGGCGCGAGGAATCGATGGTGAGGGCCAAGGCTGCGGAACTGGGGTTGCCCCAGCACGTGATCAGCCCGAACGCCTGAACCCGGGGCCGCGGCGACAGCGGCGCGGCCCTGATCTCCCGCAAGGCGTCGTGACGCGAGGTTGTTACATCGGATCGACCGACGCTCGCGATAGACTGCGCGCCGTCTGAGCCAACCGGGACGAACAGGCATGAGCGCACAAGCATCGGAGTCGCACCGCACCGAGCCCGAGGCGCGGGAGCGCCTTGAACCCGTCGACGATCCGGGCGCTGCGCGGGCGGCATGGATCGCCGGGATCCTGCTCCTGCTTGTCGTCGCCTGGTTCGTGAGCGGGTTCGTCTTTCCCGCTGGCGGCGACGGAGAACCGACCCGGTCCGATCGCCAGGCTCCGGTCACGGTCGCGGTCATCGAGTCCAGGGCGATGGCCGTGACCGACACCTTCGTGGCCGAGGGCCAGGCACTGGCCGACCGCGACACCATCATCCGGGCCGAGACCTCCGGCGACATCGTTGAGGTCGCAGTGGAGAAGGGCGACGACGTGGTCGCCGGCCAGACCCTTGGCCGCTTTGTCTCCTCCACACAGGATTCCGAACTCAAACGCGCCCGGATCGCGGTGGAGCGCGCGGAACAGCAGTTTCTCAACGCCGAAATCCTGCTCGATCGGGGCTCGGCCACGCAGGAGCGCGCCGAGGACGCCCGCGCCGCGCTGGCCGCAGCCGAAGCCCAGCTCGCCGCCGCAGAGCAGGCCGTCGACAGCACGCTGATCGTGGCGCCGTTCGACGGCCGTATCGAGGAACTCGCCATCGATCGCGGCGAGTATTTCAGCGCCGGCGCCGAGCTCGCGCGGATTGTGGACCTGGAACCGCTGACAGTCCGCGCCCGGGTGCCCCAGCAGTCCCTGCGCCGCCTTTCGCAAGGTCAGACGGCCACGGTCAACTTCATCACCGGCGAGGTTCGCGAAGGCATCGTCAGTTTTGTCGGCACAAGCGCTGATGCGGAAACGCGCACGTTTCTTCTCGAGGTGGAGATCGCCAACGAAGACTTCGCGATTCCCGCCGGGATCAGTGCCGAAATCGAGATCCCGACGGGTGAGACGGCGGCGCACTTCGTTTCGCCCGCGATCCTTGCTCTCGGCGAGGACGGCACGCTCGGCGTCAAGACCGTGAGCGACGACGACACGGTCGCCTTCATGGAGGCCTCCATCCTGCGTGCCGACAGCGACGGTATCTGGATCGCCGGGCTGCCGGAGACCGCACGTATCATCGCCATCGGCCAAGGCTTCGTGCGGTCGGGCGACACGGTGGATCCCAGGCCGGCCGAATCTGCGCTGCCTGCTGCAACACCGGCCGGGGCAGAACGATGAACGGCCTGCTCGACGCCATCTTCTCGCGCTCGCGACTGGTGCTGCTGGCGCTTGTCGTGCTGCTCGTGGTCGGCGCGACCTCGTACGTGCAGATCCCCAAGGAAAGCTCGCCCGAAGTACCGATCCCGTTCGCCTACGTCATCACGACGCTGGAGGGGATATCGCCCGCCGATGCCGAGCGGCTGCTCGTTGAGCCGCTGGAGACGCAACTGGCCGCGCTCACGGGCCTGCGCGAAATGACGTCCCAGGCCGGCGATGGCTTCGCCTCCGTCGTTCTGGAATTCGAGCCTTCCTACGATGTGGATGAAGCGCTCGACAGCGTGCGCGAGGCAGTCGATCGGGCCCGTGGCGAACTGCCCAGCGAGGCGACCGAACCGGCGGTCCATGAAATCAACACCGCGCTGTTTCCCATCATGACGGCGATCCTGTCCGGCCCCGTCCCGGAACGCACGCTCAACCGCATTGCGGAGAGCCTGAAGTCCGACATCGAGGCGATGGAAGGGGTGCTGGAGGTCGAGATTGCCGGCAGCCGCGACGAGGTGCTGGAAGTTCTCATCGACCCGACGGTGTTCGAAACCTACGGATTGACCTTCGACGAACTGCTCGCCCAGATCAGCCAGAACAACCGCCTGATCGCCGCCGGGGCCATCGAGACCACCGCCGGCCGGATTGTTCTGAAGATCCCCGGGTTGATCGAGGACGTCGAGGACGTCATGGAAATGCCGCTGAAGGTTCGCGGCGATGCGGTAGTAACCTTCGCGGACGTCGCGATCGTGCGGCGCACCTTCGCCGACCCGCAGGGGTTCGCGCGGATCGATGGCCAGCCGGCGCTGGCGCTGGAGGTCAAGAAGCGCGTCGGCGCCAACATCATCCGCACCGTCGAAAGGGTGCGAGCGGCGATCACCGAGGCCGGCACCGCGTGGCCGGCAAGCGTGCGCATCACCTACACCCAGGACGAGAGCGAGGCGGTGCGCACCGCGTTAGGCGAACTGGAATCGAACGTCATGGCGGCCATCGCCCTGGTGATGTTCGTGATCATTCTCGCCCTCGGCATCCGGTCCGCCCTGCTGGTCGGGCTGGCGATCCCGGGCGCTTTCCTCACCGGGGTCGCCGCCATCTGGACGATGGGGTTCACGCTCAACATCATCGTCCTGTTCTCGCTGATCCTTGTGGTCGGCATGCTGGTGGACGGCGCCATCGTCGTCGTCGAATACGCCGACCGCATGCTTGAGGAAGGCCTGTCGCCGCGCGACGCCTATGCGGCGGCGAGCAAACGCATGGCCGGGCCCATCATCGCCTCCACCGCCACGACGCTCAGCGTGTTCGTGCCGCTGCTGTTCTGGACCGGCGTGACCGGCGAGTTCATGAAGTACATGCCGATCACGGTCATTCTGACCCTGGCGGCCTCGCTGCTGATGGCTCTGGTGTTCGTACCGGTGGTCGGTGGCTTTTTCGGCCGGCGACGACCGCAGACCGCGCGGGCGAAGCGGGCACTGAGGGCCGCAGAGCATGGCGACCCGCGCACGCTCGGCGGCGCTGTCGGCGCCTACGCGAGGCTGCTCGACCTGGCGATCCGCAGACCGCTGGCGACGGTGCTCCTTACCGTGGCGATGCTGGTCGGTTCCTTCACGCTGTACGGCCAGCACGGCACCGGAGTGGAGTTCTTCCCGGCGATCGAACCGGAGTTCGTCCAGATCGAGGTCCGGGCCCGCGACAACTTCTCGATCCGCGAGCGCGACGCTGTCGTACGCCGTGTGGAAACCCGCCTGCTGGACCACCCGGAGGTCGACAGCGTCTATGCCCGATCCTTCCTGGAGGGTGACGACAGCGAGGTCATCGGCACGATACAGCTTGAACTGGTCGACTGGGACCGCCGGCGCAAGGCGGCCGACATCATCGCCGAACTTCGCAGCGACATGCAGGACATCCCCGGTATCGGTGTGCAGGTCCGTACGCAGGATTTCGGCCCGTCCGGCGGCAAGCCGGTGCGGCTCGAGCTTCGCGCCTCCGACGACGGCACCCGCGAGGTCGGCGTCGACTACGCACTCGCTTCGATGGAGCGGATCGGCGGGTTCACCGACGTGACAGACACCCGGGCGCTGCCCGGCGTGGAGTGGCTGCTCGACATCGATAGATCCGAGGCGGCCCGCTTCGGGGCCAACGTAAGCCTGCTCGGCCAGGCGGTGCAACTGCTGACGCAGGGCGTCAAGATCGCCGACTACCGGCCCGACGACGCCGACGAGCCGATCGACATCCGCGTGCGCTTTCCCTCCTACGAGCGCACGCTGGCCGAACTCGGCACGCTACGGGTGCCGACGTCCAACGGGCTGGTGCCGGTCGAAAACTTCATGCAGCTGGTTCCGGCGCCGCGCAGCGGCACCATCCGCCACATCGATCAGGCCCGCACAGTGCTGATTGAAGCCAATGTCGCGCCCGGCCTGCTGGTCAACGATCAGGTGACGGCGCTTGCCGCCGCACTCTCCGAAGCCGACCTGCCGCCCGGTCTGCAGTGGTCGTTCGCCGGCGAGGCGGAGGACCAGGCCGAGGCGACGCAGTTTCTCGCCATCGCGTTCGTGACAGCGGTGCTGCTGATGTTCGCGATCCTCGTTCTGCAATTCGACAGCTACTACCAGCCGCTGGTCGTCTTCACCGCGATCGTGTTCTCGATTGCCGGTGTCCTGCTGGGCCTGCTGATCACCCAGCGACCGTTCGGCGTCGTGATGGGGGGCGTGGGCGTCATCGCGCTGGCCGGGGTGGTGGTGAACGACAACATCGTGCTGATCGACACGTTCAACCGGCTCCGAGCGGCTGGCCTCAGCGCCTACGAGGCTGCATTGCGAACCGGCGTCCAGAGGCTGCGCCCCGTCGTGCTGACCTCCGTCACCACCATCCTCGGCCTGATGCCGATGGTGCTGGCCCTGACAATCGACTTCTACGGTCGCGAGATCACCTACGGCTCGCCGTCGACCCAGTGGTGGACGGAAATGTCGGCGGCCATTACCGGCGGGCTCGCAGTGGCCACCGTACTGACGCTTGTGGTGACCCCGGCCCTGCTGGTGCTGGGCGAACGCGTGCGTCGCAAGCCGGCGCCCGAGGCGACCGCGCCGGCAGTTGCCGCCGCTACCAGCACACCGGTCTGATGCCGCCGAGGCGCTGCAGCGCCTCGTAGAAGAAGTAGTCGCCGTAGACGATACCGGCGTCGACATGGATGTCGTTCGGCAGGCTGCTGGTGGCATGCCGGAGCAGCGCTTCCTCGTCCGGCCGGTCGAATGTCGCGCACCGGTCCAGCAGGATCCGCAACAGATCTTCCGCCTGGCCGCGGGCAGCCGGATCGCCGCCGTCGGCGAGTTCCAGCAGCCCGCACGCCACAATCGCGGCAGCCGAACTGTCGCGCGGCGCGGTCTCCGCGTCGGGCGCGCGAAAATCCCACGGCGGGACCCCGTGCGGTGCGTTGAGCGCCAGAAACGCGTCGGCGACGCGGCGCGCCGTCTCGCGATAGGCGTCGTCTGAGGTGTAGCGCGCCGCAATGGCGTGGCCGTAGACGGCCCAGGCCATGCCGCGCGACCAGGCGCTGTCCGGCGCGTACCCCTGCCCGCCATGTGCGGTGCGCCGGGCTCCGGTGGTCTGGTCGAACTCGACGATGTGGTGGGTGGTGAAATCGGGCCGGACGAACTCCTGCCTGACCTTCTCCAGATGGGTGCGTGCAAGGTTCGCGTAGCGTGGCTCGCCGGTCGTCTCGCTGGCCCAGAACAGCAACGACAGGTTCATCACCGTATCGATGATGGCGAAACCGCGTCGCTCCTCGACGTTCCAGGCCTCGATGACCTGCCCGGCCGCGTTGAAGCGGCCCATGAGAAGATGCGCCGCGACGATGCCCCGGGTGCGTGCGTCCGCGTTGCCGCGCTGGCGATACCGCATGACCGACGTCGGCAGGAACTGGAACCCGACATCGTGGTGCAGTTCGTGGAAGTCCTCGCTGCCGAGCACCGCGTACAGCCGGTCCTCGGCCTCGCGCGCCAACCTTTCGAGTTCCGGGTCCTCACCTTCGTTGAGAAGAAGACGCAGCAGCCCGGGCCAGAACCCCGAGGTCCAGTACCAGGCCGGCTCGTCCGGATACTGCCCGGCAACGGTAGCGTGCAGGAACGTCGCGCCCTTGCGGGCAGCGAGGTCGCGGAGCTTGGCGCGCGCCGCGGAGCGCGCGGTCTCCGCCCAATCCGGCGCGCCCGGGTGACGCGCGTTGTTCGTGTCTTCGGCCATGCGGCCGTTTTATGTCAACGCGTGCCGTCGGTCGAGACACTCAGGCGTCCACGGCGAGCGAAGCGAGGTAGGCACGCCAGCCGCCATGGGCGGTGATGTCCTCCGCACCGACGAGCCCCTGACTCTCGCACAGGAAGCCGTGGACGGAAGCTCCGTCCTCCAGTTCGACCATGCCGATCCCCAACGGCGAGGGGATTCCGCGCATGAAGCGACCCATCGCCGTTTCCGGCAGCGCCCACACCTCCGTCTCGATGGCCGCGCCCTCTTCCGAACGCACCATGCCGGGCCGCATCGGCGGTCCGCCTGCCAGCCGATGGAGCCGGTAGTGCGGCGCAGTCCTTGCCCGTCGCAGGAACCGCCCGCCCAGCCGGGTGAGTTCGCCGCTGAGCGGCAGGCCGGCCATGTGCGCCCCGACGGCGAGGAGTTCGATTTCGCCCTGGGCCGCCGTCTGTACCGGCGGAGCCATCTCGGGAAGCACCCAGCCGGTCGCACCGAGTTCCACCGCCGCATCGGCGTGGAGCGCGCTGCCGATCGCGGCGAGCGTGGCGTCGCGGCCCGAAGGCGCGAGCAGCGTCACGTTGCCCGGCCGGCCGTCGTCCCGCGCGGCCACCGGCACCGCCAGCCCGCACAGATCGAGCAGATTGACGAAGTTGGTGTAGGTGCCGAACCGGGCGTTGGGACCGAGCGGGTCCGCTTCCAGATCGGCCACGCTGCAGAACGTCGGGATCGTCGGAACGCACAGAAGATCGAGCGATGCGAGCACGGGCGCGACCGCACGGCGCAGATCCTCGAGCCGGTACATGCCGCGGAAGGCGTCGGCGGCCGACAAGCCCTTCGCCGGCTCGATGATGGCGCGCGTGGTCGGGTGCACCGCGTCGGGATCGCGGGCGAGCAGGTCCTCCACCACGGTGTAGCGTTCCGCCACCCAGGCGCCCGCGTAGAGCATGTCGGCGACGGCATGGAACGGCGCGAAATCGATCTCGACGATATCCGCGCCCATTGCCGCCAGCCGCTCGCAGGCGGCCGCAAAGGACGACGCCTGGGCGGCGTCGCCGAAGAACTGCCGCGACCCGGCGTCCGGCACACCGACGCGGAAGGCGGCCGGCGGGACCGTCAACGCAGGTGTCGCGATATCCCGCGCATAGGCATCCGCGGGATCGAATGTGGCAGCGGACCTGAACGCGGTGTAGGCGTCCTCGACCGTCAGGGCAAAGACCGAGATGGTGTCGAGGGTCCGGCACGCCGGAACCACCCCCGTCGCCGACAGGCTGCCAAGCGACGGCTTCAGGCCAACGATGTTGTTGAGCGCGGCGGGCACGCGGCCGGAACCGGCCGTGTCGGTGCCCAGCGCGAACGCAACGAGACCGCGCGCGACGGCGACAGCCGAGCCGGAACTCGACCCGCCAGGCACAATATCGGGGTCGACGGTATTGAGCGGGATCGGGTACGGCGAGCGAACGCCCACCAGCCCCGTTGCGAACTGGTCGAGGTTGGTCTTGCCGATGGGGATCGCCCCGGCCTCGCGCAGGCGCGCGACGACGAAGGCGTCCGACGCCGGTTCATAGGCGTACGCCGGGCAGGCCGCGGTGGTGGGGAAGCCGGCGACGTCGATGTTGTCCTTGACGGCAAACGGCACGCCCCACAGCGGCAGCGCCGGATCGTAGTCGCCGAGCGATGCGGCGATGCGCTCGACGTAGGCCTGCGGGAACAGTTCGATGAAGATGCCCGGGTCGCCAGCCTCTGCAATCCGGCGGTAGCACTCACCGATCAGGTCGGCTGGCGAAAGCCCTTCCGCGTACGCCTGACGGATCGCGGAAAGATGAAACGGCAGGTTACGCAGCATGCGGCCCCTCCGGCGCGATGAAAACCACCGGCTTCTCCCATTGTACAAGGACGACACAACCGTCATCCGACCAGACCGAGTGTTGCGTGCCGGCGGGGTTGAGCACGAATGCACCCGCCTCGTAGCGGCCGCTCTCGTCGCTCTGCGCGCCTTCCAGCACCAGAATTGTCTCCAGACCCGGATGACGATGAAGCGGCACACTGGCGCCGGCCTCGTAGCGCAGGATCGCCACGGCCGGAGCGCCATCGACAATGCGGCTGATCTCGATGCCGGCGGCGAACGGTTCGAACGGCCGGTCGCGCCAGCCGCCGCCGACGAGCCCCGCCAGAGCCTGGGACATGGTCACTTCAGCGCCTCCAGCACAGCCTCGGTCGGCGCCGCCCAGCCGACGATCCCACCCTGCGCCGTGATCATGTCGATGGTCGCCTGCTTGAAGGCGGGGAAGTAGCTTTCGGTCGCGTCCGTAACCAGCAGGCACTCGTAGCCCCGATCGTTCGCCTCGCGCATCGAGGTCTGCACGCAGACTTCCGTCGTCACCCCGGCGAAGGCCAGTTGGCGCACGCCGGCTGCATCCAGGTGCCGCTGCAGATCCGTGGCGTAGAAAGCGCCCTTGCCCGGCTTGTCGATCACCACCTCGTCCCCGGACGGCGCCAACTCCCGGACGATCCCCGCGCCGGGTTCGCCTGCAATGAGGATCCGTCCCATCGGGCCTTCCATGCCGATACGGAGCGTCGGGCTGCCGCGATCGCGCTTGGCGGGCGGACAGTCCGACAGGTCGGGCGCGTGGCATTCGCGGGTGTGGAACACTGGCAGCCCGGCCGCGCGAAAACCGGCGATCAGCCGCGCGACCGTCGGGACGATGGCCTGCAGGCGCGAGACGTCATTGCCGAGCGTCTCGCCGAACCCACCGGGCTCGATGAAATCGCGCTGCATGTCGATGACGATCAGCCCGAGGTGGGACGGATCGACAGGAAAGGAGAATGGCTCGGCCGCAATATCGCGCATCAGTGGCGCCCCGCCATGTGGCGGCCGATTTCGGTGACGTTCGCCTCCGCGGCCGGTACCTCGTAGGTAAAGCGCCCCTCCGACATCACGACGATACGGTCGGACAGTTCCATGATCTCGTCGAGATCCTCCGAGATCAGCAGCACCGCCGCGCCGGCGTTGCGCGCCGCGACAATGCGGGACCGGATTTCGGCGACGGCCGAGAAGTCGAGCCCGAAACAGGGGTTGGCGATCACCAGAAGGTCGACATCGCCTGTCAGTTCGCGCGCCAGCACGGTGCGCTGGACATTGCCGCCGGACAGTGAAGCGATGTCGGCGTCCAGCGACGACGTCTTGATGCCGAAGGCCTCGACAAGATCGGCCGCCCGCTCGCGGATCGCCCGCGGACGCAGCCAGAACCGCGCCTGGCCGTCGTCGCCGATGTCGAATGTGCGAAACCCCAGGTTTTCAGCAACCGACATCCGCGGCGCGCAGGCATTGTGCAGCGGCTCCTCCGGCAGACCGCGCACGCACAGGACGCGCGCCTCCGAACGTGTGGCCCGGTAGGGCGCGTTCTTGACGTTCACCGCGCCCGCGGTGCGCTCGCGCTGCCCGGACAGCAGTTCCATCAGTTCCATCTGGCCGTTACCCGAGATACCGGCCACGCCCAGGATCTCGCCGGAGCGGACCTCGAGGCTGTCGATTTCGATCGGCTTGAGTCCGGAGCGGTCGAGAGCGCGCAGGCCGGAGACGGACAGAACGACGTCGCCGGCCTCGCGCGCCCTCTCCACCTTGCGGTCAGGAACGGCCTCGCCCACCATCATGGCCGCCATGTCCGCCGGTGTGAGATCGGTGACGTGCCCGCCGCCCACATGGGCGCCGCGCCGCAGCACCGACACCTCGTCGGCGAAGCTCGTCACTTCGCGGAACTTGTGGGTGATCATAAGCACGGTGAGATCGCCCTTGCGGCAGAAGCCGCGAACCAGCCCCAGAACCTCGTCGGCCTCGTCGGGCGTCAGCACCGATGTCGGCTCGTCGAGAATGAGAAACCGCCGACCGAGATAGAGCTGCTTCAGGATCTCCAGCTTCTGCTTTTCGCCGGCGGCGAGCCGCGACACCGGCACGTCCAGCGGAACCCGGAACGGCATGGTCTCCATTAAGGCGGAGAGCGCCTCGCGCTCCTTGCGCCAGTCGATGATGCCCGGCGCGTCCTCGCGGCTGATGACGAGGTTTTCCGCCGCCGTCAGCGACGGAACCAGCGTGAAGTGCTGGTAGACCATGCCGAGACCGAGCGCGTGGGCGTCGCGCGGATCGCCGATGGCGGCCTCGCGCTCGTCGATCAGAAGCTGTCCTTCGGTTGCGTGGTAGAAGCCCATGATGCACTTCACCAGCGTCGACTTGCCCGCGCCATTCTCGCCCAGCAGTGCGTGAAACGAGCCCGGCGCGACCTTGATCGACACATCGTGGAGCGCGGTGAAGCCACCGAACCGCATGGTCATGCCGATCGTCTCGATACCGATGGCGCCGCACCGGTGCACGCCGCGCATTTCGGCGCGGGTGTGGTCGGCGTGCGTGGGGCCGACGACGCTCACGGCAGCCCCGCCACGAACGCCGCGCTGTTCGAGACCGAACCGAACACCCCGCCCTGCATCTTGACCATGTTCACCGCAGCATTGTGGTTGCCCCTGTCGGTGGCGCCGCAGCAATCCTCCAGCAGAACGCACTCGAAGCCGCGGTCGTTGGCCTCGCGCATGGTGGTGTGGACGCAGACGTCGGTGGTGATGCCGGTGAGAGCGATGTTCTCGATGCCGCGGGTCCGCAGCATCAGTTCCAGGTCGGTGGCGCAGAACGAGCCCTTGCCGGGCTTGTCGATGATCGGCTCGCCCGGCGCGGGGTACAGGTCATCGATGATATCCCACCCCGGTTCGCCGCGAACGAGGATCCGACCGCACGGGCCGGCATCGCCGATCCCCGCACCGATCTGTTGCGAGCGCCAGCGCTTGTTGGCCGGCAGATCGGCAAGGTCGGGCCGGTGACCCTCGCGCGTGTGAAACACGTGATAGCCCTTCGCCCGCATCGCCGAGAGCACGACCTTGATCGGCTCGATCGGCGCGCGGGTGAGCGACAGGTCGTAGCCCATCTTGTCGACATACCCGCCCTCGCCGCAGAAATCGGTCTGCATGTCGATGATGATCAGGGCGGTGTTGTCGGGCCGGAGTTCCCCGTTGTACGGCCAGGGATAGGGGTCGGCGGCGATCGTCGGCATTACTCTGCGGCCTCGCTGTCGGTTGTTGCATAGCTCCGCTCCGGCGCGGGAAACCCGCACGTCGTGCCGTCGGTGACCTTCACGCGATCCTCCCATGGAAGACGGTACTGCCCGGCCGCGAGGTCGTGCATGTAGGTGTACGGACAGTCCTGCGCCCCGCCCTTCACCGCAACGAAGCCGCGGTGACCGAGCTGATAGATGTTGTTCTCCACGCCCCAGCCTTCGCGTGCCTCGCGCACGAGGTCGGGCCGCACCTCTGCGGCCACGATTTCGTCGGCGCGGCCGTGGTGGCCGTGGGCGAGCACGGACCCGTCGAAGTTGACGATCATCCCCTCGCCCATGGAATCGAAGGTGCCGTCGGAACCGCACATGCACACGTTCGCCGTGACCATGAGATTGCAGAACGCGTTCGACTGGTTGGTGAAGCGCCAGGAGTCGCGCACCGGCGCGGTGTAGCCGGCCGTGCGCAGCATGATTTCCGCGCCCTTGTAGGCCGCCTCCCGCGCCATCTCGGGGAACATCCCGTCGTGGCAGATGATCAGCGACAGCTTGCAGCCGTTCGGCCCCTCGATCACCGGGATGCCGAGATCGCCCGGCTCCCACGGCTCGACCGGAACCCAAGGGTGGAGCTTGCGGTAGTACAGGCGAATGTCGCCGGCGTTGTCGATGACGATACCGACGTTGAACGGGTAGCCTCCGGGGTTGCGCTCCATGATGGAGAAGCAGCCCCAGATGTCGTGCGTGATGCAGGCCTGCCGGAACGCTGCGACCTCCGGCCCGTCCATCGTGCACATGATCGCCGGGTTGGTGTCCATGGACAGACCGTGCAGCGCGTACTCGGGAAAGACGACAAGATCCATCGTATCCAGACCGCGGCGCGCCTTGCCGACCATGTCGACGATGCGCTGCGTCTGAGCGGCCAGGTGGTCCGGCGTCTCGACCACCGGCAACTGCAGTTGCACCAGCCCGATGACGACGCCGTTCTCCGATTTGTTCAGTCCGCCGAGACCGCTCACGGGCTGTCCTCCTACTTGGTGATCGACAGTTCGCCCGGCGCGCCGGCAAGCTGCCGGGTCGGTGAGGTCGTTGCGATCATGATGGCGAGTGTCAGCACGTACGGTGCCGCGTTGACGATCTGGAAGCCGGTGGTGACCCCGACCGACTGGAGCGCGGGCCCGAGCGCCCCGGCGCCGCCGAACAGAAGCGCGGCCCAGAAGCAGTTGATCGGGTTCCACCTGGCGAAGATGACCAGTGCGACGGCCATCAGCCCCTGGCCCGACGAGATGCCCTCGTTCCAGCTGCCCGGGTAATAGAGCGACAGGTACGATCCGGCGATGCCGGCGAGCGCGCCACCGGCTGCGGTCGCCAGGATACGGATCACGTTCGGGCGCAACCCCATGGCGCGGGCCGCATCGGTGGAATCGCCGACAACGCGGATGATGAGTCCGATCCGGGTCGAGCGGAACATCCACCACATGAGGACGGCCAGAACCGCACCGATGATGAAGAGCACGTTGACCCGGAGCGCCGCCTGCACCTGGGGTACGTCCGACCACCAGCCCAGGGAAAGCGCGGGCAGATCCGGCGCCACCGGCTGAATGAACGGTTTGCCGAAGAAGAACGCCAGCCCCATGCCGAACAGCATCAGCGCGATGCCGATGGCGATATCGTTCACGCGCGGCAGGCTGCAGATGAGGCCGTGGACAAGGCCGAAGGCAATCCCCGCGGCGGCCGCGGCGAGCACGCCGAGCCAGGCCGATCCGGTGAGGTAGGCGACGCCGTAGCCCGCCATCGCGCCGAACACCAGCGTGCCTTCCAGCCCTAGGTTGATACGGCCGGAGCGCTCCGTCAGCGCTTCGCCGAGACTGACGAACAGGAAGGGCGTGGAGACGCGGATCGCGCCGCCGATGATGGCGAGGGGGACGCCCCACAGGCCGATGCTTTCGTTCATGGTGTCCCCCAGCGGGCCGGATCGAAGACCCTGAAGCGCCCGTAGAACGTTTCGCTGATGAGGATCGCGATGAACACGAAGCCCTGCAGCACCAGCACCGTCGCGTCGGGCAGGTCCATGCGCCGCTGGACAAGTCCGCTGGAAGCCTCGAACCCGGCCAGCAGGATCGCCACCGGGATGATCGCCAACGGATTGTGTCGGGCGAGGAACGCGACCAGGATTCCGGTGAACCCGAAGCCTGCGGCGAGCGAGGCGTTCGCGGTTCCCTGTACGGCTGCGACCTCGAACACGCCGGCGAGCCCGGCGAACGCGCCGCCAAGTGCGGTGAAGCCGGAAT
>Ga0180432_10007445_pt1 | contig 13893 bp, 8 predicted proteins | sample SS_ome_10_FD_132414 | JGI IMG/M metagenome (GOLD analysis project Ga0180432, IMG submission 132414) | Hypersaline lake sediment archaeal communities from the Salton Sea, California, USA - SS_1_MS_2 metaG | ecosystem: Environmental > Aquatic > Non-marine Saline and Alkaline > Hypersaline >...
GGGCTGGAGAGCCGCCAGCCACTCGGGAATCTCTTCTGCGGGCTCTGCCACTTCCGGCTCAGCGGGAGGCTCAACCGGCTCTTCAAACTGGAGATCTGCCAGCCAATCAGGAATCTCTTCCTCAGCCACGCCCTCTGCTTCGGCGGGCACGGCTTCGATCATCTCTGCCAGACCCTCTTGGCGCATAACCTCGCGCCATAGATCGGTCTCCCCTACTTCTGGCTCTTCTGCCGCTTCCGCCACCTCCGGCTCGCCAGAGAGCTCGGCGGCCTCTGGCTCAGCCGGTTCTCCGGCTTGCAGAGCAGCCAGCCACTCGGGAACCTCTTCCTCAGACCCTTCTTCCTCAGTCACGCCCTCTGCTTCGGCGGGCACAGCTTCGATCATCTCTGCCAGGCCCTCCTGACGCATGACCTCGCCCCACAGGTCGGTCTCTCCTTCTGGCTCTTCTGCCACTTCCGGCCCGGCAGGTTCTTCGGGACGAAGGGCAGCCAGCCAGTCGGGAATCTCTTCTGCAGGCTCTGCCGCTTCCGCCACTTTTGGCTCGACAGCCTCCAGCCCGGCCGGTTCTTCGGCTTGCAGAGCAGTCAGCCAATCAGGGATCTCTTCCTCAAACCCTTCTTCCTCGGCCAGGCCCTCCGCCTCGGCCGCTGCAGGTTCAGTCGCATCCTCGACTTGGAGGATGGCGAGCCAATCAGGGATCTCTTCCTCAAGCGATTCTTCCTCGGATAAACCTTCCGCTTCGACTGTTGCTGGTTCCGCCAGTTCATCGGGCTGGAGAGCAATCAGCCACTCGGGAATCTCTTCTGCCTCTTGTGGCAATTCCGGTGTCTCAGCAGCTTCGGCGACCTCCAGCTCGGCAGAGGCTGGTTCCTCGGCTTCCAAAGCTGCCACCCCATCGGGCGGCTCGCTGGCTTCAGGGCGAGAGACAAGAGTCTCTTCTTCAGAGATCGCTTCAACTGACTCATCGGTCTCTTCCTGAACCTCTCGTAGCCACCTGGGGGCCTCCCTCGATGCAAAATGGTCTGCCTCTGCTTCCAGCTGTGCAGGAGGCTTGCCCAGTTCCCCGACATCAGAGATGTCTTTGGCCATTTCCGTGCGCAGCTCCCGCAACCACTCGGGCGCATCTTTATCGAGCATCTCTTCTTCGGCGGCAGGTTCTTTCCCTGCTTCGGCAGAGGGCGCCTCAAATTCTTGCTCTTGCTCGGTCCTGAGGGCGGATAGCCAATCAGGCAAATCCTCTTCTTCAAATTCCCTGCCTTCTGGATCTGGTTCCAGTTCGAATGGAACGTCCCCGGCGTCCATCCGGGCCATCGGTTCTTCTAACCGGGTCGTGTCAAGCCAATCTGGCAAGGGTTCTTCTTCAGCGATCCCTTCTTCCATACCCGCACCGGGCAATTGGGTCAACCAATCAGGCAATTTGGCCTCTCTGCCCTCTGCCTCCAGCTCGCTGACCAACTGCTCCTCCTCGATGGCAAGCAGGTCTATAGATTCAGTCGCTTCTGGCGCTGGCACCTCAAGTGTAGGAATGAAAACGGACTCGCTGGTCAGTGGGCTTTGTTCGCCCAGCAGGTCTATGGCGACCGTGTTCTCGGGATCGAGCATGTGAGCAATGCGGAATGGCCCGTGACTCTCTTCCTCCCGCCCGGTGTGCAGCCAGATTTGTCCCAAGATAAGATTGGCCTTGAGGCAATTGGGTAATGCTTCCAAGATCTGTTCGCAAACTGCCTCTGCTGTAGCCAGCTTTTCGTCGCGCCATAACGTCTCGGCCAGAGCGACCTGGACATCTACCCGATCTCGGGCCTGGCGCAACACCACCTGGAACTCTTCGGCGGCCTGTTGGAAAAGCCCCCCCCGGGCGTAGAGCCGCCCCAAGGCACTGCGTGTCAATTCAACGCGGGAAAAATCCGTGTCCCCCAACCGTTCACGGATGCGGCCAAGTTGTGCCCGGATGTCAGGATCTCCCGGTGCCAACTCGAATGCCCGTTCCCACTGCCAAAGGGCTTCTTCTAGAGCCTCTTCGCCAGTATAGATGATACCCAGGCCAACACGCGATTCTAAATCCTCGGGATCCGCACTCAACACGCGCTTAAAGAGATCCGCAGCATGTCCAACCTCTTTTTGCTCCAGCGTCGCCTTGGCCAACACGCGATAGGCGTTTACATATTTGGAATAGTGACGGAGAATGTGCTGACCAATAGCCATAGCCCTGTCAATCGACCCTTGTTCAGCCAATTGCTCGGCCTCAGCACAGTATGCACTCAAACGTTTCTCACTCGAATTTACCATGGCCCACCTCCTTGTCCCCGCTTGTTGGGGAATAGTGGCCTTATGTACATCTTACTCACTTATATTATCCTATTTTTTGCTAGAATTGTCAATTGCGCATGATACGAGTATAAAGTATAATTAAAGCACTCCTGTACGAGGAAATCTCAAAGGACACCTATGTCGATATTTTTTCGTCGTCAGTATGCAGAAATTGCTCGCGCTCGCGAGATTGCCGAGATCCTGGTCAAGAACGGTCTTGGCTTTGCCGTGGAGCAGTTGGGCCTGACACGGTTCCTGTCAGCCTGGAAGCGTCGCCGCATGGGGGAAGTAGAGCCTGCCGTAAGCACGCTGTTGGTTGCAGAACGTGTCCGGCGCACGCTGGAGGAATTGGGGCCAACGTTTATCAAGATCGGACAGGTGCTCAGCGGTCGCGCTGACCTCCTGCCCGCAGAGTACATCCAGGAACTGAGCAAATTGCTGGATGCCGCACCTCCGGTGCCAACGCCACAGATCGTGGCGCGCCTTGAGGAAGAACTCGGCGCACCCCTGAACGAGTGCTTTGCCTCCTTTGAAACAACGCCGATCGCCAGCGCCTCCATCGGCCAGGTGCATCGTGCTACGTTGCCTGACGGCCAACCGGTGGTGGTCAAAGTACAACGTCCGGGGGTCGAGCGAACAGTGACTGCCGACATGGACTTGTTGGCGCGGCAAGCGCGTTTTCTCGAGCGGCGTTCGGCCCGCGCCCGGGAATCACAGTTAGCAGAGATCATCGAAGAGCTAAGCCAGGCGCTGCGGGACGAATTGGACTATACCGTGGAGGGACACAACGCCGACCGTCTGCATTGCAACCTGGCCGATGATGAACGGGTGATCATTCCCCAGGTGCATTGGAGTCACAGCACTTGCCGCGTGCTCACCCTGGAGGCGCTGGAAGGGTTCAAGCTCACGAACGTCGAACGGTTACGGAAAGAGCGATACGATTTGCCCGCCGTCGCCGAGTTCACAGTAGACCTCTGGTTGCATCAGGTGTTTGTGGATGGCTTTTTTCATGCCGATCCCCACCCGGCGAACATTATGGTATGCGACGACAAGATCGGACTGGTGGACTTTGGCATGGTGGGACATTTGCCCCTCCGGACCAAGAATGCGCTGGGTTCTTTGTTGCTGGCATTGCTGGCCCAGGACAGTCAGGAAATCGTGCAGGTGATTTTGCGCCTGGGTGCGACCAGCCCCACCACCGATCCAGCAGCTGTGGAAAGAGACGTGCAGCGGCTGTTGATGCGCTACTATGGTGTGCCGCTGGAGGTCATGCCTCTCGGCGAGGTATTGCAAGAGGTACTGACAGCCGCTTTCAAACACCGCATTCGTTTGCCCCCCGACCTGGCGCTGCTGGCCCGCGTAGTGATTGTGTTGGAAGGAGTGGCGCTGAGCCTGGATCCCAGTTTTAATCTGGCCGAGATGGCCAAGCCCTTTGGCGAGAGATTGTTGCGCGAGCGGTTCTCCTGGCAGAAACTCCGGGACGAAGCCTGGCGGTCGCTGGGCGCCGCGAGTCAGATAGCCCGCGAGTTGCCTCGACAAACCAGCTCCCTGATAGAACGAATAGAAGGGGGTCAGGTCACGTTAGGCATTGACCTGCGCCAACTGAACCGCATCATCGCCAAGTTCGATAGCATGGTCAGCCGCCTGGCTTTTAGCCTCGTGGTGGCTGCGCTCATTGTCGGTTCAGCAGTTGTCATTCACGGCGGAGCAACCGAGTGGAACTTTTGGGGCTTGAAATTGCCCATTGCGCACATCAGCTTTGTGTTGGCGATCATCCTGGGCGCCTGGTTGTTGTTTTCCATCATTCGTTCCCGGGGTCCATAGATCCGTGGCAAATGATGAACCTAAAAGGGGTTTGAGGGGTAATTATCTAGGAATCAATTTTTTCTCGCCAGCAAGACCAATCTGGCGAGGTAGCAAGGTATGAACATGAATTCAACTCAGAACAAGTTACCGGAAGGTTGGAGCACTCTGTTTCTGCTGGTCGGCATGGTGATGGTAGCTACCTGGTCCATCACTTCTGTCGCTTGGGTAGAAAAACTCCAAGTCATTGAGGGGGCTGCCCTGGTAGGTCTGCTGGCGGGCCTTTTTCTGGCCAAGACTCGTTTCCCCGCATGGGTGGCCCATCTCTTTGGTACAGTTTATGGAATAGCCTGGGTCAGTTACCTGGGCACGAGGCTTTTGCCCTCGACGTTTTCTTTCCGAGAAAGACTGTTCGAACTGGGCTATCACATCAACGCCTGGCTGTGGAAAGTCTTACATGGCGGCAGCAGCAACGACGCTTTGATGTTTGTCCTCTTTTTGGGATGCGTCGTGTGGCTGTTGGGCTACATGGCAGCCTGGGCAACTTTTCGCACCTATCGTATCTGGTGGGCCATCCTCCCCACAGCAACGACGCTGCTGATCAACTTTTACTGGGGGCCGCCGCGCCTGCTGCCTTTTCTCATCGCCTACGTGGGACTCATGTTGTTGTTTTTCATTCGCTTCAACCTCTTTCTTCAACAACAAGCCTGGTCAAAAGCCCGCGTACGCTATGACTCGGAGATTGTCTGGGATTTTCTCCGGTACGGAGTGGCTTTCACCGTCGTCGTGATGGCTCTGGCCTGGGGTGTGCCGGGGGCTGCTGCCAGTGAGAAAGCAGCTACCTTTTGGGGAAAATTCTCAGAACCGTGGGAGCGCGTACAGGACACCTGGAACCGCCTGTTCTTCTCATCGCATTACTATGGTCAGGCCCAGCCCAACAGCTTTGGCCCCTCGATGTCGCTGGGAGGAGCGGTGCACCTGGGAAACCGGGTAGTCATGGATGTAGCGGCGTCCGCTGGGCGCTACTGGCGAGCTGCCGTCTATGACAATTATACCAGCACTGGATGGGTGAACCAAGACGAGGAGATGGCTTATCTGGATCCTTTCGACCCACACTTTGCCGCCCCTCAGTTTGAGATGCGGCGGATCATCACCCAGACGTATACCTCATATCTGCCAGGACGCACGCAGTTGTTTGCCTTGGCCGCCCCAGTGGGCATAGATCGGACCACCAAAGTTCGTCATAGCCGGATCCCTGGTCGTCTGCCAGAGGACGCCAGTCCGACTATGCTCAATGCCTCGATGTTCTACGCACGCACGCCGCTGGAGAGCAGCGAGAGTTACCGCGTCGTCTCGTCCATAACGGCGGCCGACGAGAACAGCCTGCGGGTGGCCGGCACAGATTATCCCCAATGGGTCGAAGCACGCTATTTACAGCTGCCCAGCTCGCTCCCCCAGCGGGTGCGCGATTTGGCCCAAGATATCACGCGTGACAAAACCACCCCCTATGACAAAGTTTCAGCCCTGGAAGCTTTTTTGCGTCAGATCGAGTACAACGAATCGATCGAATCTCCGCCACTGGATCAGGATCGAGTGGATTGGTTTCTCTTTGATTTGCAAGAAGGCTATTGCGACTATTACTCTTCGGCCATGGCAGTGATGGCGCGGGCGGTAGGCATCCCATCCCGCGTGGCTGTGGGCTATGGGCGGGGCGAGTACAATGCCGAAGCCGGCGTTTACCGCGTGCGCGACGACAACGCCCACGCCTGGGTAGAGATCTATTTTCCGCGTTATGGTTGGGTAGAATTCGAACCCACGGCGGCCGAGTCTGTCATTGTCCGGCCTCGTCCACCTTCTGACGATGCGAACACCTCCAATAATAACAGGCAGCCTAGAGATCAAGATGACGAGCTTGATCGCCTACGAGATTGGCTCGACGAGGATTTCTACGGTGGCCCGTTCTTTCCGTTGGAAACCAGACCAGGAAAGACAATTTGGTTGATCATGGGGGGGCTGTTGGCGATGGCGGCAGTGATCGGCGGCAGTTACTGGTGGCTGGAAGAGAAGGGGTTGGGCAGCCTGGGATGGGTGCAGAAAGCCTATGTCCGCATGACCCGCTTTGGTCATCTGTTGAACGTGCACGAGCGAGGTCCCCAAACACCTTACGAGTACGCGGCAGAATTGAGCACGGAGGTACCTGCCGGTCGCGGGCTGATCCGTCGCATTGCCGAGTTGTTTGTCAAGGAACAGTTTAGCCCGTATCCAACGGATGAGAAGGAATCGGCAGCCGCGTGGCACGATTTACGATTTACTCTTTGGCGTCGTTGGCTCAAGCGATGGATCGAGCGCTTCCAGACGCCGCCAGAGGAGGAAAAGCCGCGACTGGACCTTCCTTCCTGGTCAAAAGAGCAGCAGTAGAACCGGGTCCGAAACGCTTGAAATCTTGCGCGCGGGATTGCAACCCGGCGGTAGGAGCGGCTTTTGAAATAGATGGCAAGCAAAAACGACCTTTCCCTTGGTTTCGTCAATGGAGGGAAAGGTCGTTTCCTATAGAAAATGATGCGCTCGGATCAGTCCATGATAGCAACAGCCTGGGGAACAGTGAACGTAAAGGTACTCCCCGCTCCCAATTCGCTCTCTACCCAGATACGTCCCTGCCACAGATCTACCACGCCCTTGACGATGGACAATCCCAGCCCGATGCCCTGGTACTCTCGTGTAAGCGAGTCTTCAACCTGGTAAAAGCGCTCAAATATCTTTTCGATTTCGTGGGGAGGAATGCCGATACCGCTGTCCTGAACAGAGATCAGGGCAGCGTTTCCTTCTAGCCAACCCCGGATAATGATGTTGCCACCTGCGGGTGTGAATTTGACGGCGTTGGACAAAAGGTTGCTGAGAACCAGATGTAACCGCTGGTGATCGACCACGATGGGAGGCAATTCTTTCTCAATGAAAACTTGGACGGTCTGTCCCTTTTCTTGGATAAAGAATTCGAGATCGCTCATCGTTGTTTCGACGAGTTCCCTGACGTCGCATGGTTCCGGACGCAGGCGAGTCATTCCTGCTTCCAGATAGCGCAGGGTGAGCAAGTCGTTGACCAATTCGCGCAGACGCACGGCGTGGCGCACAATGATTTCCATGCGTTGGCCCGCAGAACCATCTAGCTCTTCCAGCAGGAGGCTGGCGTGCCCCATCAGGATGGCCAACGGGGTACGGAGTTCGTGGGCAGCAATATTGATGAATTCACTCTTGAGTCGATCCAATTCTTTCAGCTCTTCATAAGCCCGCTGGATCTCTTCAAAAAGACGGGCATTCTCAATAGCGATGGCTGCCTGACCACAGAGAATAGAGAGCATTTCGGCATCGCTGGGAGCAAAAACATCCTGAGGATGATCTTTGGTCACGAGAAGGACACCCAAAGGCTTGGTCTTGCTCCTCAGGGGGGTAACGATGGCGGTGCGAATGCCAGCCTGGGCAAGTCGCTCGATCCAGGGCAGGAGCAAAGCAGGCGATTTTTGCCCAAGGGGAATGGCAACTTGTTTAGAGACCAGGGCCAGCCCGATGGCCAACTCATCGCCCAGCATAGCCTCGATATCCGAATCCCCTCTCACATGGACAGCCAACGGCCGATCATCTTTACTCAGCAGAATGAGAGCTGCTTTATCGGCGCGCGTTTCCTGCTGCGCTATTTCCAAAACCCGGCGCAATAACTGGCCCGTGGCTACTGTGCTCATAAAGGTTTTGCTCAATTCAAACAAAGGGATCAGAGCACGTAGCCGGATGTTCTCACGCCGCAGACGTACCTTCTCCATTGCCCTGGCGACGGCCGTGGTCAACATATTGGGCGTAAATGGCTTGACCAAAAACTCGTCCACACCCAATTGAAGAGCTCTGATCGCCGTCTCCATCGTGCCAAAGCCGGTCATGATCACACAAACGATCTCTGGGTACAGTTCCTTGATCCTTCGAGCGGTTTCCAAACCATCTAGCCGTGGCATTTTGAGATCTGTGAGCAACAGATCGAACCGCTCACGGCGGGCGGCCTCAACCGCCAGCCGGCCATCTTTGACAGCGGTGACCTGGCAATTCTGGCTCTCCAGCAAACGGATACAGATTTGTAGAATGTCTTCTTCGTCCTCGGCAACCAGAATTTTTTCTCTGGCCATACCCGTTTCTCCAGCGCAAAAGTTCGACAAAGAAAATACACCGGGACGCATAGCGACCCGGTGTGCAGACATGAGGGCGATTAACCGTGATGCCGGGAGGCTTCTCTCTCAATCCAGCGGTCCAGGAGGGCCTTTTTCACCCGCCATTGCCGTCCTACTTTAAAGGCTGGGATCTCACCCTCCCGGGCTAACCGGCGCACCGTCAGTTCGTGAAGACTAAGGTACCGTGCCACCTGCTCAATCGTCATAATCTGGTCGGGATCTTCAAATGGCTTGGCGATAAAGTCCTGAGCGCCCATGGCCAGGGCCCGACGGACCTCTTCTTCTACGGAATAGCCACTCATCATCACTACAATGGCATCTGGCAAGATCTGTTTGAGTTTTTCCAGAGTTTCCACTCCGTCCATGCCTGGCAAACGGACGTCAAGGAAAATCAAATCAAATGGTTGCTCTCTTGCCTTCTCCAAAGCCTCGTAGCCATCGCGAGCTACAGAGACCTCTTGTGTTCCCCCCAGCAAGCGTTGGAATAGGAATCCAATTTGTTCTTCGTCATCCACCACCAATACGTGGAACGTTTTTCCTTTTTTTTCTTGAGCGATCATTCTTTCCTCCATTACTCCCAAAGCCTCAAGCCATGCATCGTGTGCCGGCTTGATGGCCAACCCTTGCGGCGTGACGCCGCTGCATCCCCTTCACAGGCAGCTTTGGCACTTGCTATTTTGGCTGCCCATTTTGCTTCATTATACACTACCCTTCCCACTTTGTCAACACAAATTATCGTAGAATACTATTCTGATTAACAAATTTCGATCCTTACCGCTTTATCATATAGCGTTCGCCTTTTTGTGACACCTGGGCCCGATACAAGAATCGCCCTTGGCGTCCCCACCCTACTTCGCGCCAAATCTGGCGGAAGCAAGGCGGGGGGTCAAGGGCTTTTTTAAAGTGACCAGAGTTGTCGTATTAGCAACTGGCCGGTAGTGAATCGCGGACGCGCCGGGCCAACGCGGTAAAGGCGTCGCAATAGATGACATCCTGGAAACGGGGACGAGGCAACATCACGGGCAGACTAGCCGTGACTCGCCCCGGCCGCACTGTCATGACGATCACGCGGTCGGCCAGGAAAACGGCTTCCTGGATGTTGTGGGTCACCATGACGACTGTCTTGCGCCGAACCTGCCAGATGCGCAACAATTCCAGGTTCATTCGTTCCCGTGTCAGAGCGTCCAGGGAGCCAAAAGGTTCGTCCAGCAAGAGAATTTCAGGATCGTGGATCAACGCACGGGCAATAGCCACCCTGTGGGCCATGCCGCCCGAGAGTTCGTGAGGATAGTTTTGCTCGAAACCTTCCAACCCCACCAACCTGATCAGCTCGGCAGCTCGCTGCCGGGCCAGGGCAGCGTTCATTCCCTGGATCTCTAGCGGCAAGGTGATGTTTTGCAAGGTCGTGCGCCAGGGCATGAGGTTGGCCTTTTGAAAGACAATCCCAACGTCGCGGCATGGGCCGTTGAGTGGTTCCCCACGCAGGTAAACCTGGCCGCCGGTGGGCAATAGCAGTCCGCTCAACACGCGCAGCAGCGTGGACTTGCCACATCCAGAAGGCCCCACTATGCAGACAAACTCACCCCGGCCCACCTCAAACGAGACATCGTCCAATGCTTCCAGGCCACCTTGTAACGAGGGAAAGGTCACACTGATACGATCCGCCCGCAGAATTGGCCCATTTCCCGGCGACGAACTGGCAGGCTGCGCACCCTTTGAAAGAGCTTTGAGGGTGAAACCTGCACCGGGAAAGGCTGCCGACAAAAAGCTGACTCGCATGATCAGGGGACCTCGACAAAATCGTTCGTAAACATGGCCGACACATCCGTCTCGGTCTCTACCATCCCGATCTGGTGCATAAAACTCTGTGACGCTTGCCAGGCCGCCGGGTCGGAACGGCCCAGGTCGTCGGCTCGCCAAAAGTTCAATGACTCTTCCAGTATGGCACGCTGCAAAGGGGCGCTCTCATCATCGATCTCTGGCACGTAGCGCCGGCAGATAGCAAAGGCCGCGTCTGGATCGTCGATCGTGTCGCGAAGGCCACGCAACATCGCGCGCACCATGCCTCGCACCAACTCGGGCTCTTGGGCAATGGTCTTTTCGTTAGTGATCAGGCCATTAGAGACAAAGTCGATGTAATCGACCACTGGGATGAGGCTCACGTCATATCCTTGCTGGCGCAGTTGCACCGCTTCGTTCATAGCATAGACCACGGCAGCATCCACCTGCTCCGTCACCAGGTTCTCGACCTGGGTGTAGCCAACAGTCACCACGTTCACGTCGGCCGGGTCGATGCCAACAGCGTTGATCAGCGCCTGCCAACCGATGTAGCTGGCTCCGTAAAGGACGGGGGTGCCAACCTTTTTGCCGATCAGGTCTTGTGGTCCATTCATGGGTTTTAGCGAAGCCACCGCCACCGGAAAGCGCCGGTACCAATTCATGACATAGACCACCGGCAATCCCTGGCTTCGGGCCAGGATCACCTGATCGCCACTGCCGACGACGAATTGCAACTCGTCAGTGCCGACTAACTTGAGCAGGTCGGTATCCCACCCATAGTCAAACTCGATCTCCAGGCCCTCCTCGGCAAAGTAACCCCTCTCGACGGCGACATAGACCGGCGTGAACTGGACGTTGGGAATAAAACCCATCGCCAGGGTGACGCTGCGCCGTTCGGGCTCAGGTGTGGCCGTCGTCGTCGGCTTTGCACATCCACTCAAGACCCCCGCCACGATCAGAACTATCACCAACCATTCCGTTCCCCACTTGCATTTTTTACCATTCCTCATTTTTTACCTCCTCCATCGCAGGTACAAACTTTCTGTAAAAACAGCCAGTAGATACAAAATCAACGCAATGTTGACCAGTGTAAAGAGCGCCACGAACATGAGCGGCGTATCAAAATTGCCCCGTGCCACGTTGATGAAATAGCCCAGCCCCCGGTCGGCAGCAACGAACTCGCCCACCACCGCGCCGATGACCGACAGCGTCACGCCTACCTTGAGGCCACCCAGCAGCATCGGCAGTGCCGAGGGCGCCTCCAGCAGAATGAACATCTGCCAGCGCGTGGCCCGCAGCGAGCGCATCAGGTCTACCAGGTCCGGCTCCACCGATCGGATGCCGACCATCGTGTTGATCAGCATGGGGAAAAAGATGGTGAGCGCACAGACGAGCACCTTGCTCAACTGCCCGGTGCCGAACCAGATAACCAGCAGCGGCGCCAGGGCGACGATGGGCACCGACTGCGAGGCAACGATGTAGGGCGAGATGATGCGTTCCAACGATCGGGACTTGGCCAGCAAATAGCCCAGCACCGTGGCCGTGGTCAACCCCAGCGCCAGCCCTCCCAAGATCTCTGCCAGGGTGATGCGCGTGTGCCACCACAGTTGTCCATCGACCAGCACGCCGATCAACCTGGCATAGACGCGCCCCGGCGAGGGCAAAATGAACGCCGGGTAGCCTCCCAGCCGGACAATCAACTCCCACAGCGCCAGGAACAGCATCAAGGCCAACGGCAGCAACAGATATTCCCAGTGCTGCCGGATCAGGTTGGACAGGTTTCGTACAAAGGGCCCTGCCCGGGACGGAGCACTCGACACCGAGCCGAGAGCCACCCTCTGTCGTTTCTGCGTGATCATGATGTCCTCCAGCCAAATTAAATAAAAAACCCCGAAGACAAGTGTCTTCGGGGCGTAAGTCAAAGCTACCAATAGGCAACCATGCCTACAAAAGTCTGTGCCATTCCAGGCACAGCAACCTTCTCCCATCCGGACTGTACCGTCGGCTCCGGAATAGGCAACGGATTTATCGACGACCTACCTTGTCGTTTCCAACCCGTCGCTCGAACCGGATCTGCCTTGCAGCTTGCGGGCTCGATGCGCGGCGCTTGCCGTCGCATCCTACCGCCGATCGGGAATTGGCTCGCTCTCGTATGACAGGCAAGCCTCACCCTGCCCCGAAGGTCAGGAGTATTATAGACCTCATTCTAAATTTTGTCAACTGGCCTTGTATTGTTCATCGAAAAATAGTATAATGCAGGTACAGCGAAAGGCTATAAGGTGTAAGACATAAAATATTGTCAAACCGCCATACAGGGCGCCGTTCTCCCGAGGTTTTGCACGCTTTTACGGGGAAAACGGCGCTGGCTTTCGTGGCTGTCATATGTTTCATAAAGACAAGGAGGTTTTTATGCTGCTCAACGCGCCATTCCAGGCCTACGGCGCCCGCCTCAAGCTCCGGCCCGAGGTCGAGTATTGCCTCCAGTGCGCCGTTTGTGGGCTGGTTTGTGTAGTCAACCATGCCGAGGCTTACGAGCCCCGGCATACGTTTGTATACGACTTGTTCAACAAAGGAATAGAAGACAGAGAAACCTTGTGGGGTTGTCCTTCCTGCCACAAATGCGAAGAACGGTGTCCCTACGATTTCAAGCCGCTAGAGTTGGTCAAAGCGCACAAAGAAATCGCTTTCGCCGCAGGCCTGGCGCCCGGCGAGGTCTATGCCGAGTTCGAGTCCATCCTGAGCACAGGTTCAGCTTTTCCGGTGGGCAGTGTGACGCAACGCCAACGGGCCAAACTGGGCCTGCCCGACCTGCCGGAAAAGCCGGTGGATGAACTGGCTATCATCGCCGAACGAACCGGCCTGATCGCCCGGCTCGCCGCTGCCCACCAGGGGCAGCAGACCGAGGAGGACGAGACATGAGCCTTGCCGGTAGAAAAGAGCGCTTTGCCTTCTTTCGGGGTTGCATGATCCCCACCAAGCAGCCGCACATCGAGTATGTGGCCCGGTTGGTGTTGCCTCGCCTGGGCGTACAACTGGTAGACGTGGAGGGTTTCACCTGTTGCCCCGACCCGGTGGGCGTCGGCGCGGTGGATCCGCTGACCTGGGTGACCGTCGGCGCACGGAACCTCAGCCTGGCCGAAGAGCAGGATCTGGACGTGCTCACTCTCTGCAATGGCTGTGCCTACACGCTGCGCCACGCCGTCCACGACCTGGGCGAGTCGCCAGAACTGCGCGAGCGGGTGAACGACATCCTGGACGAGACCGGCCACACCTGCCAGGGCACGTCGAACGTCAAACACTTTCTTCCCTGGCTGGCACAGGACGTGGGCCTGGAGGCCATTCGCCGTGCCGTCCAGCAGCCGCTGGATGGGCTGCAGGTAGCCACCCACACCGGCTGTCACCTTCTCAGCCCCCAATATCTGCATGGCTTTGACAACCCCGAAGATCCAGTCGTCTTTGATGCCCTGGTCGAGGCCCTCGGCGCGACACCGGTGGACTATGCGACCAAGACGACCTGTTGCGGCATTGGCTTTGCCGTCACCGGCCAGGCCGACTCCAGCGACAAGGTCCTGGGTGTCAAGTTGACCGACATCCACGCTGCCGGCGCCGACTGCATTGCCGTGGGCTGCCCCTTTTGTTATCAGCAGTTCGATATGGGGCAATTGACAGCGGGCCGCAAGCTCGGGTTGGATTTCAAAGTGCCGGTGCTCAACTATTTGCAGTTGCTGGGACTGGCCCTGGGCTTTAGCGCCGGGGAAATGCAGTTGCGCGCCCACAAAGTCAAGGCCAAAGGCAC
>Ga0180432_10007446_pt1 | contig 13892 bp, 14 predicted proteins | sample SS_ome_10_FD_132414 | JGI IMG/M metagenome (GOLD analysis project Ga0180432, IMG submission 132414) | Hypersaline lake sediment archaeal communities from the Salton Sea, California, USA - SS_1_MS_2 metaG | ecosystem: Environmental > Aquatic > Non-marine Saline and Alkaline > Hypersaline >...
GCCCCAGGTGGGTCGACAGTACCCGCTTCACCACCCGTCCCGACACCGTATCCAAACATCGCGCCCGATGGCGGTAGCGGGACCAAGAAGGTGAAGGTGACCGAGGACGAGGGTGGCAGTTCAGCGAGCGGTTCCACAGGCAGCTCCGGGAGCTGATCGCGGCTCTCATCTGAATTGGAGCACCCCGGTCCAACACGCTTGACAGGTATCCCACTCTTGCCACAGTGTCATGGAGAAGTTCGACCACAACTTTCGGAGAAGCCATGGTTATTACACTGCTAAGAGCAGTCATCGGTTCAGTCATTTTTCTTCTCATTTGCGGATGCAGCGGCCAGGAACCTGGCGGAGTTCATTTCGAGGTCACGCTTTCTCAGACCGCGGCAGAACAAATTGCCGACCTCGGGCTCGAGGTCCCGATCGTAGGTCGGGCCTTCGCTATTGTTTCCCGTAATCACGAGCGGGAACCACGTTTATCCACCGGGGTCACGGGAGTGCCGCTTTGGGGGGTGGACGTCCGAGACTTCCAGGCCGGTAGCAGTGTGCTGATAGCTGACGGTAGGGAGTCAGTGCGAGGTTATCCCCTGGCAACGACAAGTGCGCTCCCGCCGGGAGAGTACTCCGTCCAGGCCTTCTTGAACGTCTACACGACGTTCAATCGGTCAGACGGCCACACTATAGAAGCGCATCTCAACTCGGGCGCCCACCAGAGCCCTTTTCGCTCGCCGGGCAACGCCTACAGTGAAGTGATGAGGGTCCGAATCGATCCCAATCGAGAGACTACGATTGAACTCACGTTGGATAGCGTCATCCAGCCGCCCCGACCGCTTCGAGAAGGCGAGACTCTCCAACAAGGGAACTATGAAGACACGGAGTGGGTGAAGTACGTCAAGATCAAGAGCGACAGAGTGTCCGAGTTCTGGGGACGAGACATGTACATTGGAGCCAACGTGCTCCTTCCCAGAGGCTATGACGAGCACCCGAATGTCCGCTACCCGGTACTATATCTGCAAGGACACTCTTCCGGATTGACCCCCGTTCCCTGGTCTCCCGTGAGGTGGTTTTACGAAGGGCACACGCCGTCAAACCCCGGAGTGGGCAATCAACTCGATGGATTCTATGAAGCATGGACCAGCGGCAGGCTTCCCAAGTTCATCATCGTAACCTTCCGCGACGCCAACCCGTTTTTCGACACGTCATACTCCGTCAACTCGCCCAATGTGGGTCCTTACGGCAATGCCATCACCGAAGAACTCATCCCCTATCTCGAGGAGAACTTCCGCATCATCGCCGAGCCATGGGCCCGCGTTCTTGCCGGTCGATCAACAGGGGGATGGGAAGCGGCGGCGATGATGATCTTCTACCCCGACCACTTCGCGGGAAGCTGGCCGTGGGCACCTGATCCCATCGACTTCCGCAAGAACATGCAGATAAATATATACGAGGACGAAAACGCCTACTTCAACCAGCTCGATTGGATCCAGACTGGGCGGCCGGCACAACGGGAGATCGACGGTCTCGTCAACTACATGGTGCAGGACGAGTACAGTTACGAACAGACGGTGGCCGACAAGGATCGCTCCGGAGGACAGTGGGCCGTGTGGCAGGCCGTGTATAGCTCCGTCGGCCCTGACGGCTATCCAGCCCCATTGTGGGATCCAGAAACCGGAGTCATCGACAAGGACGTTGCCAACTACTGGCGGGAAAACTATGACCTCAGCCACATCCTTCAACGCGATTGGGCCACCCTCGGTCCGAAATTGAGAGGGAAACTCCACTTCGCGGTTGGCATGATGGACAACTACTACCTCAACGAAGCGGTCTACCTCGCTCAGGAATTCCTGGACTCGGCAACGAACCCTCGTTCGGATGCCACTTTCCAATACGGTTTTCGTGGACGCCATTCGTGGATCGGCCATAGCCCCGTGGAGCCGGAGCGCCAGATGACGTACGCGGAGTTCGTCACGGTGATCGCCGAGCACATCACAGAACATGCTCCAGCTGGAAGCGATACTAGAAGTTGGAACTATTGATGAGCCAATATGGTTTTCCTTGGGGTGGAACGATGCGGGCTATGCAGGGCCCGGCCATAGCCTTTGCACTCACCCTGCTCGCACTGGTGACCTGGGTGACCCCCCTCAACGCCCAAGGGTCGGAACGAGCGGGAGGGCAGGGTTTGAACCCACCGCCACCGGTTCAGTTGGAACTCGGCTATGCGGCGGATCTCTTTATGCCTGCCCGAGGAGGGCTGTCTCAGGATCCGGTGGCCCTGGACAACCTGGACCTTCTCCTCCACCTGAGTCTAAATCCGCTGTTGGGCATACGGGGTACCTCAATCCGGGTTCACGTTCAGTCGAACCGGGGGAACCCGGTGAGCTCCGAGGTGGGTAGCCTCCAAGGGGTCAGCAACCTGGAAGCAACCAGGGAATGGCGTCTCTACGAGGCCTGGGTGGCGCATCAGGTCGGCTCTCCCCGACTCTCGATCCTCGCCGGCATCTATGATGTGAATTCCGAGTTCGATGGCATTCCCAAAGCCGGAGATTTCCTCAACAGCTCCTTCGGGTTCGGTCCGGAGTACGACCTCGGGGGACCTGAAGGCCCCTCCACCTATCCGGCGACCAGTCTGGCCATGCGGCTCAGGTGGGAGCCATCGCCTACTGTTTATGGACTCGTAGGCGTAAGTGACGGCGTTCCCGGCGATCAGGGAAATGGGCGCTATTCCCTGAGTGAGCAGGAAGGGGCCCTCGTCTCGGTAGAAGTGGGCTATGCGGAACCCCTTGCGGACTTCGCCTCGGCAACGGACGAGGCGGCGCAACATCGGGGGCGCGGACGGAGGGCAGCCGCTCGGGGCGAAACGATGGACCGCCCGATGATGAGAGGCCTCAGAAGGCAGATAGGGCGGGGGCGACAGATCGTGGATGTCAGTGCGAAGCTGGCCTTCGGCGGGTGGGCCTACACGAGGCGCTCGGCTCCCTGGGATCCCAATGACCCAGTGAGCCGAAGTTGGGGGATTTACGTCCTGGCAGAGAAAATCCTCGCCCAGGAAGCGAATGCCGCCGGGAGCCTCTCCGGGTTCGCGCGCGCAGGAATGGCCGCGGACGGCGTGAATCAACTGAGCCTGGCTGCGGCGGGAGGTTTGGTGTACCGAGGGCTTCTCCCGAGACGACCGGACGACATGGCTGGGCTGGGAATCGCCTACGCACGAAACGGGGATCCCTTCCTGCGGTTCCAGAGGCTGGAAGGTTCAGCGATGGAGGAAGCCGAGACCGTGGTGGAGTTGACGTACCGAGCCGAACTGGGCTCGGTATTCCTCCTCCAGCCGAACCTCCAGTGGATCCAGAACCCCGGAATGAACCCCGAGGTGAGCGATGCGGTGGTGTTGGGGCTACGCCTTCATATTCTCGTGGAGTATCCCGGATCAGATTGATCCAACCTCGGGGCGAACCGGCGCCACCGCTTCGCGATACCGTTGTTTACTCCGCACCCACCAGCGGTAACTCCTTTTCGATCGAGAAGATCACCAGATGGCGTCCGTCGCGTTCGTCGCCATAGACGCGGCGACGCAGCTTGGCGATGCGTTCCTGATCTTCGTCCTCTGCTACCTTTTTCAGATAGAGGCGTACGCCTTCGTAGCCGCCGCTATCCGCTTCCGGCTCCTGCCGGAAGAGGTAGGCAGCATGGCCATTCACCTGCAGATTGCTGTGGGTCAATCGCTCCGGCATGATGAAGCCGATCGTGCCGTCCGCGAAAAAGTGGGGGCGGGCGTAAACCGCGGCATTCACATGTCCATCCTCGTCTGCCGTGCTCAGCACGCCGAAACCGGAGTGTTCTTCGAAATACTTCTCAAGATCCATTTTCGGTCTCCTGTCTCTCATCGAGAGTTGATCCGATTGTCGCAGTGGGTGCTGTCGGAGCATTCGCATAGCTCTCGCACATATCCCACAATCGCCGTCTTTCCAGTTTGTCTTCCCGGGTTCGCCGCATCAAGTGGGTAGGGACCGGCTTGCGGTCGAACCAGAACTCGCCGGTCCGGCCTTCTACCTGCTCTGCCACCGCCAACCACAGCGCCGTATCCGCGCCTTCTTCTGGGTTCCTCAACCGGTTGCGCATCATCTTCCAGAAGCGAGGCAAGGAATGCTCAACGCCCTTGGTGGCCGCCCAGCCCGGATGCATGCTGTTCACGGTTGCGCCGATCGTCACCAGCTCGTCTGCAAGGAGCTCGGCGAGCACCACTTGGCCGCGCTTGGTCATCGCGTACGCGGCAACCCCGTCGTAGTCGCCTTCGTTTGAGAACATTGCCCCAACATCGAGGCGCTTGGAATACATGCCGCCCGAGGAAACGAAGACAATCCGTGCACCGCTCAGTTTCTCGCGCAGTAGTTGCGTGAGCAGAAACGGACCGACGAGGTGAGTGGCAACCGTGAGCTCGAGGCCGTCCTCGGTCAGCTCGCGGTCTAGGGGAAGCAGGCCCGCGTTGTGGACCAGCACGTCCAGCTGTGGGACCGCAAATGCCTCAGCGAACCGACGGATGGAGCCCAATCTCGAAAGATCAACCATGTGGACATGCACATCGGTGTTGCCGTGCTCGTCAGTGATGGCAGTACGCGCCTCTTCGCCTCGGACGGCGTTGCGACAGAGCATGTGAACCGTGGCCTCACGTGCGGCGAGTCCCCGGGCGACCTCGAAACCGAGTCCGCTGTTGGCGCCGGTTACGACGCAGACTTTTCCGCCCATCGAAATATCGAGGTCGTCGGCGTCGAAACCGCTGGCGTGCCGTCGGTACCCGGATCGGTCGAAGGAAAAGAAGATGCTCTTGTCGAGAAGTGGGTCAAACAGACCGATGGTCACCTCGTTTTCTCTCTCGCCAAACCACGGTTCCTCAACATGAGCTCCGTTGGATGGATTCCAAGTAGGTTCGCTGCGCCAGCTATTCGACACCGTGGCGTCTTACGTGATGCTTCAGCAGCGTGGAGGACAAAAAGCTGCTTTCGCCTTTCGGAAGTATGTCACGGCGACACGAACCCGTCCAGGTGTTGGGCTGAACCTTGCGACGCCTTGCTGACGGTTGTGTCATTCGAGACAAAGGGAGACCGCGCCTGGCCCGTATCTCCTGCGTAGCGGCTCGCACCGTCACCGCGTTCACAAGGGCCACTGTTCCGGCAGCTTCGCCCATCTCTCGCTCCACGACGTCGCTACACTCATGGAAGCGTTCCGCCGAACCGTGCTCAAGATGTTCGTGAAACGCGAGCTGATGGACATCGATACGCCCAATGCATCCTCAATTGGCCACGCTCGTCCGCCTACAGCCCCATCCGAATTAGCCGTACTATATATGATGTAATTCGGGCACTATGGACCGATTGTCACCTTATACAGTACATGCGTACTTGCGACTTTTCCTTCCCTGCGGTATTTTCGTCCGTAGTAATGCACTATTTACAGTGCATATAGATCTTTTAGGGGCAACAATGCACAATGAAAGTTACAGTTCAGCTACCGATGGGGAGCTCTTGGAGACCATAGGTGCGCGATTGGAGGCGCTCCGAAGGAGTCGCGGCCTCACTCAGACTGAGGCGGCGGACCGTGCCGGCCTCGGCCGAAACACTCTGTACCGCGCCGAACAAGGCGACAATCCGACCCTGATGACGGTAATCCGACTTCTCCGTGTTTACGGCAGGTTGAGTGGGCTCGAAAACTTCATTCCGGAGCCCGAGATCTCACCGATGGCCCGTCTGCGTCAGCGCAAGGCTAAGGCCAGTGGCTGACAACCCGGACGTACACGCAGAGGCCGAGGTTCGACTGTGGGGCCAGATGGTAGGAGCACTCGTGGAGCTCGAAAACGGGCGCATCTTGTTTGAATATGCAGAGGAGTTCCAACGCAGCGGCCTCGAGATCTCGCCGTTTCACCTACCCCTCAACCTTTCTGGTCCGCAGAGCTTTGAAGAACTCTTGCGGTTGGAAGCGTTTCTTGGACTCCCCGGTGTGTTCGCCGATGCCCTCCCGGATGCTTTCGGACGCAGCGTGATTCGCGCGTACTTCGAGGCCCGCGGCGAATCCTGCCGTGCGATGAGTGCCGTTCAGCGGCTTCTCTACGTTGGAGAACGAGCCTTGGGGGCGCTGACGTTCCATCCGGCCACAACAGTGCCCGTTCGCCCTGCCGAGCGGGAATCGCTGGAGGTACAGGCTTTGGCGCATGACGCACGACGCATTGTGCAGGGGAACGCAGATGTTGCCATCCCCGAGATCTACCGGATAGGATCGTCGGCCGGCGGCAGACGCCCCAAAGCCATTGTGCACTACGATCGGGAAAGCGGCACCGTTCGTTCCGGAGGGACACCAAGGCGCCCCGGGGAAAAAGCCTGCATACTCAAGTTCGACGGAGTTGGCGCAGATGGGCCGGACGGCTCAATTGGCTCACCGCAGTTTTACAATCGAGTCGAGGCAGCTTATCGGGACATGGCAGCGGCTGCAGGCATCAAAATTTGTGAGATCGAGGTATTGCCAATCGACGGATACGCCCACCTGTTGATCCACCGATTTGACGCTGACACACATACACGTCTCCACCAGCACACGTTGGGTGGGCTGCTCCACGTCGACTACAACGAACCTGGCGCAAGCTCCTACGAGGAATACATGCGCACCGTCCTCCGGCTCGGGATGGCCTACGACTCACTCGGCGAGGCATTCAGACGCATGGTCTTCAACGTCCTCTCCGTCAATCAGGACGACCACGTGAAAAACCTCTCGTTCCACATGGATCCGAATGGAGAGTGGCATCTCACGCCCGCTTACGACGTCACGTTCGCGCGCGGCGAAGGGTGGACGCGTGCGCATCAGCTGCGAATCCGCGACAAGACTACCAATATCCGAGAGATGGATCTCATGGCTATTGCGAGTGAGTTCGGGGTGAAGAAGCCGGGTCCTATGATCGACAGAGCGCGGAGCGCCATAGCTGACTGGGAAGTCTTTGCCGCCGCATACGACGTCCCTCGGCATGCCGTCTCAGCCATACGAAGTGAGCTGGATCAAAGAGACTCAGAACTCAGGAGCTGACTCAGGACGCAGGTAATGTTGCGATGGCGCTTCGATACCTCGACGCAGGTGCAATAACTGATGATGGACCGACTAACATTTGAAATCGTGGTGCGTCACGCGATCGAGAGGCTGCCGGAGAGATTTCGGCACGCCCTCGAGAACGTGGCGGTGGTCGTCAAAGAGGAGCCGGACGCGGTTGATCTCGAGGAACTCGACATCGACCCGAACTCCGATGAGTTGTTCGGCCTCTACCACGGCGTACCGCTCACCGAGCGAGGCGGCGTGTACACTGGGCTTCCCGACCGTATCGAGATCTACCGGGGCCCGATCCTGCGGTCGTTCCATACTCGCAGTGACATCGTGACCGAGATCGAAGACACGCTCATACACGAACTCGGCCACCACATGGGTTTGGATGACAATGGGATGGCGTATTGAATGGCTTGCGTTCAGAACGCACTTTGGGCAAGATGCCACTCGCCTTTACCTGAGGAATCCGTGTGAACGTGCACGAAGAAAAGATCTCTGTACCCCTAATCACGCGCTCCGCCGTCGGCGGTGTGCTCATGGGTCTCGCCAACCTGGTGCCCGGTATATCTGGCGGCACGATGCTGCTGGCGGTTGGGATATACCCGCGATTCATCGATGCGGTTGCTCGGGTCACACGGCTGCGCCTTGCATTGACCCCTGTCACCCTCCTCGGCGTCGTAGTCCTCTCGGCCATGCTTGCCATCCTGCTGTTGGCAGGGACGGTGAAGGACCTCGTTGTCGAACACCGTTGGATCATGTACAGCCTGTTCATCGGCCTGACCCTTGGCGGATTGCCGGTAGTGTGGAAAATGACGCGCTCGTTTGACCGGCCGGTGATCGTCGGGACGGTGTGCGGATTCATCGGAATGGCGGCACTGGCCCTCGCCCAGGCACAAGGTGCAAACACGGCTGCCAGCGAAGGCGGATTCGCCCTTTTCTTCGTAGCCGGCCTCGCGGGAGCATCGGCAATGATCCTCCCCGGCGTGAGCGGCGGGTACCTGCTTCTGGTGATTGGGGCCTACGTACCGATACTCTCCGGTATCGACGCTTTCCGGGCCGGGCTCTCCGCGGGTGACGGCGCTGTCGTAATGCAGACCGTTATCGAGGTGGTGCTGCCGGTCGGCCTAGGGGTAGTGGTCGGGGTGGCGGCTGTAAGCAACCTCTTGCGCACCGCGTTGAAGCGATTCGAAAAACTTACACTCGGTGTGCTCATAGGCCTGCTGCTCGGGGCAGTAGTCGGGTTGTGGCCCTTCCAAGCGCCGGTTGAGCCGGTACCCGGCGATGTCTACCGTGGCCAGCTGCTCGATAGCGCAATGATCGCGGATATCGACGTCGAAGACTGGCCCACCCGTCCGTTTAACCCTTCTGGCACGCAGGTAGGGGCCGCGCTTGTCTTCATCCTCATCGGCTTCGGTGTGACCACGTTGGTCGACCGAATCGGGAGGATCTCCGACACGGATTGAACTAGGTGTTGGCGCGCAGCTCCGACCAAAGCGTCACGCGTTACTCGCTGCGGAGACCATTGGATGGGTTGACCGAATCTTCTTACAGGTCCTGAGCTCCGCCACACAGAGCTGCAATACTCCATTGCCGCGGTAGCATACCCCCAACGCCGCCGTAGCTGAGAGGCCAAAGGATTCGGCTAGACGTCGACGCCGAATTCCGCCAACCGCTGGAGAAAAGCCTGCCCGTAACGTTTCAGCTTGGCAGGACCCACCCCCGGCACCTGCAGCATTTCTCCCGGCGAGGCCGGCCTCCGAGCGACCATCTCCAACAGCACCTTATCGCTGAATACGATGTACGCAGGCACTCGTTGGGCATCGGCCATCTCCTTACGGAGTGACCGCAGGGATTCGAACAGAGCGGTGTCGGCGGCGGTGCGAGCCGTACCCGATGGAAGCGGGCGGTGGTCTGTCAGTCGGGGGTGGGGCGTTTTGCTTTTGCCCATGGTCGCCTCCCCCACCAGCTCCGCCAACGTGGTGCCGCTGCACACATCACAGAACGCCCCGCACGGCTTCATCGTCTCGTCAAAGTAACGAAGGATCGCCTGGTGCCGACACTGCCCCGATTCCAGGAGGTTAAAAAGGGAAACGGTGGCCCGGCGTTTGGTTTGCCGAAGTTCCCGATCCTCGATAGCATCGAGGAAGCGTTCGTGCATCTTCACGTCAGCCCATGAATAGAAGAGCACGCAGTCGCTCTCCACACCGTCGCGCCCCGCCCTACCGATCTCCTGGTACCATGACTCTAAATCCTTGGGCATGTCCCGATGGATTACAAACCGGACGTTGGATTTGTCGATGCCCATTCCGAAGGCGATGGTGGCCACTATTACATCGATGTCATCGCGCTGGAAGGCCTCCTGGGCGGCATGGCGTTCTTCATCGGGCAAACCGGCATGGTACGGTACTGCCTGAACGCCGTTGGCCCGCAAGAACGCCGCTGTCCGCTCCACCCCCCTACGACTGAGGCAGTAGACAATCCCACTCTCTCCCGCCCGGCGGCGTATTAGGGCTAGGATTTCTTGGCGTGTGTTCCCCTTCCCCTTCTTTCTGCACCGTATGCTCAGGTTCGGGCGGAAAAAAGACCCTTTGTATCCCGCGGGCTTCCTCATGCCGAGCTGGCGGAGGATGTCCTGAGCAACCGCCCGCGTGGCCGTTGCCGTGAGAGCCAGAACCGGTACCGCGAGCTCTTCTTTCAACCCTCTCAGGCGTCGGTATGATGGTCGAAAGTCATGTCCCCATTGGCTGATGCAATGCGCTTCGTCCACCACCAGCATGCCGATTGGACATCCCCGCACAAAATCCCGCAGTCGACCGTCAAGGGCTTCTGGGGCCAAGTACACTAGCTCGTACTCGCCCCGGCGCAACGCTGTGAGACGGGCCTCCCGTTCCACAACGTCAAGTGTGGAGTTGATCTCTGCAGCGCTGAACCCCAACTCCCGAAGAGCATCCACTTGGTCCTTCATGAGGCTGATGAGCGGTGAAACAACCAGCACTGTTCCCTCGATGAGTCGGGCCGGAAGCTGATATGTCAAAGACTTTCCAGCACCGGTAGGCATCACCGCTATGCAATCGCGGCCCGCGAGTACCGCATCGATCACCTCTTTCTGCCCGGAACGGAAAGTGTCGAATCCGAAGGTGTCCCGGAGAATGATCTCTGGGTCAGGCGATGTTTGCATGGTGGTCAAAGTAACGTGTGGGCGTTGACCCGCCATCGCATTCACGTCCTTCCGTAGCGCACCTACGTTTGGGTGAGCTTCGAGATCTTCGGCTGTGCCGATACCGAGCAACGCGTGCAGTAATCCAGGATCAGTGACGCATCAAAGGCTTCGGCGGACCGTCGCCACTACGTCCTCGACCCCCGGTCGGTAAAACTGCTCCTGGGGTGGGGCGAAGGGTACAGGCGTATCAGGCGCGGCAACTCGCCGCACGGGTGCCTTCAAGTCGGCGAAAGCTTCTTCCGCGACAATAGCAGCCACCTCCGCTCCGAACCCGCAGAACCTGTTGGCGTCATGGATCACAACCATCCGCCCGGTCCGCGCCACTGAGCTGAGTATGGCATCAAGGTCCAACGGTACCAGGCTGCGTAGATCTAGGACCTCAACCGAAACGCCATCCTCTTCGAGTACCTCGGCGGCGCGCATGGCCGTGTGGACCGCAGAACCGTAAGTGACCGCGGTGACATCGCTGCCCTCCCGTACGGTGGCGGCCTTGCCCAACGGCACTCGGCTGTCTCCTTCCGGACAGGCACCGCGCATTCGGTAGAGAGTCAAATCTTCCACGACCACAACCGGATCGGGATCGAAGATGGCCGTGAGCAGCAGGCCTTTCAAGTCTGCTGGATTTGATGCGAATACCACCTTCAGACCAGGGGCGTGGGCGAACCAAGCCTCGAGGTTGTGTGAATGATGGCATCCGGCTTGGAAGCCGATTCCAGCCTTGACGCGCACGGTGAGCGGCACGGCGGTCCTGCCGCCGCTAAGGTACCGGAACTTCGCCGCGTGGTTCACCAGCATGTCGGATGCGAGTGTCATGAACGGGAAGAACATGATCTCGACCACCGGCAGCAGCCCGAGGCTGGCGGCGCCAGCTCCGAGACCCGCAATCGCCGCCTCGCTCACCGGCGTGTCCCGTACGCGCCTCGGTCCGAAGCGATCCAATAAACCGTATGTGGGACCCATCGGGTTGTCGTGGATCGACACGCCCACACCTTCGCCGGCGAGAAAGACACGCTCGTCGAGATCCAAAGCGAGCGTCAACGCCTCGTTCACCGCCTGACCTCCGTACAGTTCTCTCATGTCTCAGACTCCTCGCGGGCCATTCGCGCTCCAGACATCCGTGAGCGCTTCCTCCGGCTGCGGTTCCGGGCTTTGCTCGGCGAAGGCAACGGCACTGTCCACGACTGCCTCCGCCTCGTGTTGCATCGTTTTAACCTCGGAGTTGCTGCACACGCCGGCTGCCACCAGCCGAGACACGTAGAGGTCTATCGGATCCCGCTTCGCCCAGGCATCGAGTTCTTTGGAATCAACGTACACCTGGGTGTCGGATTCACTGTGTCCGTGCATCCGGTACGTCACCAACTCCAACAGAGACGGGCCCTTTCCACTTCGCACCTGCTCCGCCAATCTGACGGTAGCTTCATAAACGGCGTCGGCGTCGTTGCCATCCACCGTTTCGGCGCTCATGCCGTACGCATGCCCTCGTGAAGCGATGCTGGCTCCGGCGCAATGGGTCTGGAGACGTTGAGCGCCGGCCCAATGGTTGTTCTCGCACAGAAACAGCAATGGAAGCTTCCAGACACACGCGAGGTTCATCGCCTCATGCACGCTTCCTTCCGCTGCGGCTCCATCACCAAAAGCCACAGCAGTGATGTTGCGTTCCTCCCTGTACTGCTGGGCGAACGCCGCCCCAAGCGCGAGTGGGGGGGCAGCCCCGACCACGGTCGAGGTCATCAATGCGTTCACTTCTGGAACCGCCAGATGTAACGTACCGGACTTACCCTTGTTCACACCGGTGGCTTTGCCGAGAATCTCCGCCATCAGCTCGCGCGGGTCGGCTCCGCGCGCAAGAAGGTGTGCGTGGCTCCGGTGGTTGCTCACTAGAACATCATCACTATGCAGAGCCAGCATCGCGGCAACGACCGCCTCTTGGCCGGTGGCGAGAATCTGCATCCCGGGCACTCGAGCGCCTTCCCGGACCAGCTTCGTCAGCCGATCCTCGAATGACCGGACGAGAAGCATGGATCTCAGGATGTCGAGCCGTTGTTGGTTTGGAATCGATCCCATCAGACCTCAGATCTTGGAAGAGTCAGGTAAAAGGTACATTCGACGCTCATTGCCCGTCAGTTTTCGTTCAAGGCTCAACTGTGGTGCTGTACTTGCCGTAATCACGTCGGAGGACACCACGGCGAACGAGTTTCTCGACGATTTCGTCGGAATTTGATCGGTACTCACCGTCGAGGTGGAATTGTCAGACGAAATCAGCAGCCTTCCCGCTCTGTTATGGTTTGCGTTGAGATAGCCCTTCTGGCAGAAGAACAAGTTGCTGAGCACTTCAATTGGCGACATCGGGTCACCTCGTAATCACGGTTCTATGCTCCTCAACTTAATGCGGCGCCTTCAAGCATCAGCAAACGCTTCCCGTTGTGTACTACACAGGTATGTTGAGATCGCCATGAGGTTAGCCGACGTCACACGGGCCGTCGGTATCCGGTCGACCGGACCTGCGCAAAAGCGAGGAGCGGTCATTCCCACTCTGTTCATGCCCCTGCTCTTGGTGCACCGAATCAAGGTCGAGGAGGAGCTACTGTCGAAAGAGTTGCGTGGATACGCATCCCATATGGCCGACGCGCGCCTCCGCGACGGTGGAAGGCGGCAAGGAGCACGACTTTGGTTGCTGGGGCGTCGGCTGCCTCTCGCTGATCATGTTCAGCCAAGACGCCGACGCAAACCTCACGTGGCTCGCAGGATATCGAGCGGATCGGCCCTGGTTGCCCGCAGGCCCGGCAGTGCACAGGCGATTAGTGACACAACGCTGAGTATCAACTCGGCGCTAACCAATGCAACGACGTCGGTTGGGTTGATGTCGTAGAGCCAGTGGCTCAATAGCTGCGCCGACCACATCGCGGACACAGCGCCGATCGCAATACCAGCCAGAATGAGCACCGTGCCCTCCCCAAGTACGAGACGCATTATGTCAGGCCGCTGGGCGCCGAGGGCAACACGTACACCGAACTCCCGCATTCGCCGACCAACGGCGTAGCTCAACACCGAGTATAGGCCCATGCTCGAAAGAAACAGCGCGAACAGACCGAACAAGCCAAACAAACGAGCCATGAACTCCCTGGCAGCAACCATGTTGTCGAAAAACATTAGCCAAGGCCATACGAAAGGGGCATGACCGCCCGGCACCAAGTCTTTCAGGACACGCTTGATCTCCAACGAGACACGTGGCTCGTCTTCGGTTACGCGCGCGACTAGATGCATGCTCCTTCCCGAAAACTGCTCAGGCAGCAAGAAGACGTTTGGCTCATTTTCCAGATATGGATCTTCTTCAAAGAACAATGAGGCCGTACGTGCGACGCCGACGACCGGGTACCAAATGTCTGGTGCCTCGACGCCGCCAAGTTTGATCATCCGTCCCACAGGGTCGGTGCCCGGCCATAGTGCTCGGGCGGCGTCTTCGTCGACTATCACCAGTCCGCTGCTGCCCTCATCTGCCACACTGAAATCCCGCCCCCTCATTATGGGGATGCCAAGAGTCTCCAAGAAGCTGCTGCTGACTGTTCGATAGTATTTGAGGTTGATGAAACGATTGTCGTGGTCGGAA
>Ga0180432_10007448_pt1 | contig 13892 bp, 16 predicted proteins | sample SS_ome_10_FD_132414 | JGI IMG/M metagenome (GOLD analysis project Ga0180432, IMG submission 132414) | Hypersaline lake sediment archaeal communities from the Salton Sea, California, USA - SS_1_MS_2 metaG | ecosystem: Environmental > Aquatic > Non-marine Saline and Alkaline > Hypersaline >...
ACACAACCTGCGCGGAAAAGAACAGCGCCGCCACGAGCAACGCGACGCCACCCGTTGCATACCTGCCTCGCTTCGTCATTTCGCTTCTCCTTGCCTGTGACGTGGTTCCCAAGATGCCTGCCGGCGAAACCCCGTTTCGCCTCGCGACGAGAGATACTACCCGAAATTCCGGCCCCGAACAAGACCCGAACATTGAGTTTTTTCAGCCCTCCCGAACTGCCCTCCTGGTCACTCGCCGGCTGGCGCACGTTAAAATATCCGGGCTAGGTGAGCGGGGCGAAGTTACGAGGGGGCGGGCGGTGGTGGGGATTGCGGCAACGTCTTGATAAAGCTGCGGTTACGAGCGGGGGCGGGATGGGGCGGAGTGACGTAAGTGCTGGCCACAAGCGCTCTTGCCACTTTGGGAATTACACGAATATCCTGGCCACGAATCGGCGTTTGGAGGGTGTGAGCGGGGGCGCGCGGGGCGCCTCGGGGCGCCCCGTGAAGGCGTCCGATAACACTCAACGCAACGGTAGCAATTACGGTGCCAGATGCAGGGGCGGCGAGGCTTCCGGGAGCGGTTGCAGAGAGGGTCGCGTCGCGGGGGTCGGCGTGGCCATAATTCGGGCGGGCAGGCGCCAATGAGGACCGGATCGGTGCGGTATCGGCGGTGAGCGTGGGCGGGGCTTGAACGCGGATCGACGGGCGTTCGGAGGGCCGTCGATCGACCGTCGATGGTCGCTCAGGTGCCCCGGGGGGGGGGTGGCGGTGAGTTTGGGCAGGCCGTGCGTGAGGATCACGTGCTGGATCGTGCCGCCGACGTGTGCGTACACGGTCAGCGTTTCTTGCGTTTGGGCCGCTTGGGGGCGGTCGGCTTCGTCGTGTCCGCCCGTTTGGTGCGGACCTCTGAGATGACGCCGCGTTCGATCAGTTGCGCTATAGAATCTCGGTCGGGGTCTAGGTCGAAGAGCCAAGGCGGTTTCTTACCCCCTTCCAGAAACTCGCAAGCTTCCTTCGCGAACTGCCGAGATGAAACGGCGCGAGCGGCGATCGCCGACATCAGGTGGATATAGGACGCGGCGTCCTCGCCCTTGAGCCAGGGTGTCGTCGTATCACACGCAACCCAGTCTTCGGTTACGAATGCGAGCTCTTTTCCCTCCGCCCAGCGGCTGAAGGCGTAGTCAATGGTTCCGCGTATTTGGTCGCCGGCGCATAGGTAGAACAGCGTTGCGGCGTTGAGCGCGTGCTGCTGGCGGACGCCGCGGCGGTCGGAGTAGGTCGCGAGCAGCTTGCCGATTCGGGCATCCAGGTTGACCTTCTTCTGCTGAGCCATGTCAGGCGGGAGCTTACTGGGGCCGCGGGCAGCGGTCAACCAAAAAAAGTCCAAGGGGCCTTGACAATACCTAGATAGTACCGTAGCGTACCGGCATGTACTCGCAAAGCACGAAGCTGGACGCGGCTGCCGTAGCCAACGCGATGCTGCATCGGGCCATGGTGCGCCGCGAGCTGCAGGAGCGGAGCGGCTTGAGCCACTTCACAACGTGGAAGGCGTGCAACGCCCGGCCGATCAGCCTCCACAGCGCGAAGAAGATCGCGAAGGCCCTGCGCTGCTCATTGCGGACGCTGCTGGCGAATCAAGGCGACGCCGCCGGCAAGCAGGATCGCGCGGCGGGGCCGGGCGTCGACACTTACATCGGCCGGGTGGCAGAAGGCGACCAGGCCGCCGCATGATGGAGAATTGAATGGACACGAGTGTTGAGCTTTCTGGACTCGGGGCGGATATCCCCATCGGTTACGACGCGGCTGCGGGGGCGCGGGACGTGGCCGGGCATGTCAGAGGCGTCGACCAACTGAAGGCGCACGTGCGAGCGGGGCTTGCCCACATGGTCCTCTTTCACGTCGCGACCAGGGTCGACGAACGGTGGGACCGCTTATACCGGGCCTGCGACGCGTGGGACGACGCCGACCGCATTGATGACTTGGTTCAAGCCGTCGAAGACGTTGTTGTCCAGCTCAAAGCGTGCGGCAAGAACATGGTGGAGCTGGTCGGAGAAGCGAACGTCGTCAGCGGGTCGCTGCAACTGGCGGTGGCAAGCTTCTTAATTGGCGTCGTCAAGCGCGCGGTGAAGCGGCGTGTGAAGGAACTGGGCGGGTCACAGACGACGTAGGTGGAGCGATGACGGCTCTGGCAGCAGACCACAACAAGATGACGCCCAAGGGAGCGCGGGCGGAGTTGGGGCGCCAGGTCGAGCGACTTCGCCGAGAGCTGGGGAAGTCGGCCAGTGCTGTCGCGAAAGAAGCGGGGATCTCGGTCTCGTACTACCGGCGCGTCGAACATGGTCAAAGGGCTGTGTGGCCGACGCTGGCCGCGGAGATTGCCCGAGCGATCGGGGTGGGCGGCCCCGTAGCCGCGAGCTGGTACTGGCTGGCGACGATTGCCGTTGGCTCTTCAGTGGAGACACGCGCGTATCTGTTGGAGCGTGTGTTCCCGGCGTTTGTGACCGGCGACTGTGAGGTGGTCGGTGGGCCGGTGGTATTCCGCGAATCTCGACTGCGTGAGCTGGCGGAGTACCTCCAAGCAGCTTTGAAGCTGGTCCAACTCGGGCCGGCGCTACACGTGGCGGAGGTGAACCAGCAGCAGGTTGAGACCGAGATACGCCGGGCAAACATGATCGCGGTGGATGATATCATCGAGGCGTTTCCTGGCCCGAGCCACGAGTTGCGCTGTGAAGTGATGGGGGCCTGGTACGACGGCGTCCACCCGGATACGCGGCGCGAGATGGATGGCCATCGCTACGTATCTCCGTTGACGCCGCTGCCGTGTGGGCGGCTTGCCGGCCATGTTGGGCTACACAGGGGTAGGTCGGGCAAGCGGGTCAGCCCCGAGGCATGGCGGCGCTTCCTCGACTATCAGATGGCGCCTCTTTATTGGACGGCTTCCCGCGCATACTGGCAGGTCAAGCGTGAAGCACGCGAAAACGGGTGGGTATTTGAACCAAGTGAGCGGACGCTGCGCAGCCGAATGTGCACCTTGGTGAAGGGTTTGCCAGCGTTGAAGCTCCGGTTAGGGGCTAGGGCGGCATGACAACGACGGCGGCGATTCCCGCGCAACCGATACCGGCGTCGTCGGCGCTGGTCGGGGAGTCGTCGTCGGCTGTGAATCGCTACGGGTGGTTTGAAGCCTCTCGTCTCGCCGTGATGTTTGGCGGGCGTGGGAAGCTGGCGCGCAAGCGCAAGCTTGCCTGGGTGGCGCGGCTCCCCGAAAATCAGAAACGCAAGGTGGACGGGCGTTGGCAGGTTCGTGGCGACGCGGTCTTGCCGAGCGGGCAGACCGTACAGGAGTTCTGCTCGGCGCCGCCGGTCGGCATTTCCGATGAAGCGAAGCGGGGCGGATGGAAACAGCGCGAGGCCGAGCTGCTGCGCCTTGAGCTGCTACGACGGGACGGGGCGTTTCAGCGACAACACACAAACCTATCACCGAACACCGAGCGGTACGTCCAGGAGTTGAAGCAATCGCCTCACGGTGCGTGGGCGCGTGAGAAGCGGCTGCGGTTCAGCCTCGCGACTTTGAAAAAGTGGCGCGGCCGGGCGGATCACGACGAGCCGCTGTATCAGAAACACCGGTGCGGACGGAAGTGCGACGACACGCTGTTCGACGCCGAGATCTTCGAGCACTGCGTTGCGCTCGATCTGCATCCGAACAAGTTCGACGTTACGGGGGGCTACTCGATCTACGCCTACGGTCAAGCCCTCGCATGGGAAGAGGGGAAGGTCTGGAAGGGCAGCCCGGCGACGTTTGCGCGTCGATTGAGAGAGGCGACGCCGGAGCCGATCCGGCGCGCGGGGCGCGAAGGATTGTGGGCGGCCGAGGCGTACACAATTCCGAAGGTGCATCGTGACCGGAGCGGGTACGCCGCGGGCGAAGCGCTGTCGCTCGATGGGCGGCTGGCGGACCAGTATGTGCGCGTGCCGAAGAGCGGCGGCGGCTGGAAGCTGATCCGGCCGGTTGACATTTGCTTCTTCGACTTCCGCTCAACGAAGCTGGTAGCGTGGCAGTGCACGCAGTACGAATCGGCCGACGCAACGCTGGCGGCGTACTACCGGCTGGTGTCAACGCACGGCATCCCGGACCGAATCGAAACGGACAACGGTCGCGGCTTTGTCTGCGCGCTAGTCTCGAAGCGGCCATGGTCGGCCGAAGAGCAACAGTGGCTCAACACGGCGGCGACGCTGCTGGGGACGGAGATCTACCGGGCGCCGGCGCATCACGCCTGGCACAAGCTCGGCGAGTCGTGCTTCTCGCAGACCAAGGAAACCGATCGGCAGGCGCCGGGGTGGAAGGGCGGCAGTGCCAGCGAACGGCCGGAAGATGTCGAGCGGTGGGCGCGTCAGAACCTTTATGACGTGCCGACGTTTGAAGAGTACGTAGCACAACGCGAACGCGACTACGCGCTCTACAACAGCACGCCGCGGCCCGCCTTGAACGATCTGACGCCCGACCTGGTCTACGAGCAGGAGCGCGGCGGGATCCGCCGGGTGGACGATGACGTGCTGCAATTCGTGTGCGCGCGTCCGGGGCCGAAGCGTCGCGTGCGGCGTGACGGTGTGCGTCTCAACAACGTCATCTACGGCGCGCACGATGAAGATGTCTGGCGGCTTCAGGGCCGCGATGTCTGGCTCCGCATCGGGCCGGATGCGTCTTTCGTCTGGCTCTCCGACCAGAACGGCAAGCCGCTGGCGATCGCGACACAGGGGCGGCTGTCCGGCGCGACGGCCGAAGACCTGAAGCGCGCGGAGCGCCACAAGGCCCACCTGCGGAAGATCACGCGCGAGTACCTGAAGGGCCGCGACTTCCTGCTCGGAACGAAGGTGACGCAGGTCCGTGAGGTCATGCGCGAGTATCGGGCGGCGCAGCAGGAGGAGCTGCGGAAGACGTTGCCGGAGCCGCCGACGCCGGCGGTGAGCATCGTAGGTGTGGGCGTGGCCGAGCCAGTGAAGGAACTGAAACGGGCTCGGCGGCGGAAAGAGACACGGCGGGTGTTGCAGGCCGCCGCGGGGCCGGGCGGGGCGGAGGATTCGGGCGGCGTTCAAAACCCGTTTGATCTGCTGTTTACATCGCTTCGAGACAAGGATGTCGCGGAGGATGAAGAGACCGGTTACCAGGCCGACCTGCTGAGGGACTTTGGCCATGCCGGATGAATTCGACAAACTGGTCGAGCAGGAAGCTCGCGCACGAAAGGTATCAAGGATGGTACCGACGACGGGACCGCTGACCGATACGAAGCGGGCCGAGATCCGCCAGGCGCTCGAAGCGTTCATGCGTGAGCACGGCCTGACACAAGCGGACGTGGCCAAGGGAATCGGCCGGAAAACAACCTACGTCAATAATCTGCTGAACGAAGCGGCCACGCTGCCCGTGGCGACGCGCGACGAAATGCTCCGCGACATAAACAACTGGCTCGACCGCGAGGCGCGCGCCCGCGAGAACCAGCGGCCGGCGGATTTCGTTGCGACCCGGGTGTTTGAACGCATGTTTGCCGAAGCGGAACGGCTCACCGAGCGGGCCGATATGGCGACCGGCACCGGACCCGCGGGGATAGGCAAGAGCGTGTGCATTGAGGCGATCGTGGCCGAGATTCCGACTGCGATCGCGATCACCGCGGATCATGACTCCCGTTATCCGACAGGGTTGCTGCGGAAGATCTACAATGCCCTGTCGCGACGGCCGCGCGTCGGGCCGGTCCGGCTGGCCGACGTCGTGGAGAAACTGCGCAAGCCGGCGCGGATCGCGACGCACAATCTGCTAATCGTCGATGACGCACACAAGCTCCACGACCGCTCAATAAGAATCTTGGCCGAACTTCACGATCAGGCGCAATGCTCCGTGCTGCTGATCGGGACGGTTGACCTGAATCAGCGCGTGTCGTCTGACGACGATCCCGAGTACGGCCAGCTTTCCAGCCGATTCGGGATGCGGATTCCTCTGGCACCGGAGCTGAAGGGATCGTTCGCGGGCGGCAAGCGCGCGGCGGAATGCTTCAGCGTGGCGGACATCCGCAAGATCTTCCATCGGAGCAAGGTCAAGCTGCACCCGGATGCCGCGCGGATGTTGTGCGAGATCGCGAACCGGCACCGGGGGACACTGCGCCGGGTCGCGCGGCTCTTCGATTGGGCCGAAGTCGCGGCGCGGCGGGCGCGCAGCGCCGAGATCACGGTCGCGCACGTCAAGGCGGCGATGCGGGTTGTAGAGGAAGAAATCGTACTGGACGGCGCACAGGTGCCGTCGCGAGCGGCGGAGGCAACGGCTTAATGGCGAAGCGATCGCGAAAACCGTGGTACCAGAAGATCGGCCGGACGCTGCGCTCGCAGATTGACGCGGAGATCGATCTTGGGATGCGATCATCCGCGGAGATCTACGCCGAGTGGAAGTTAAACCGGTTCGCGCGGCTATCGACGTTTCAGGCGTATATGACCCGGCGTCGGCGGTACATCAGCCGGCTCGGCGCGCGGGTACGCGGCCGGGCGGCGTCGGGACTGCTCTACGCATTCGGCATGCCGCTCTCTGTCGCGCGCCGCCATGGGATCAAAGCGGACACAGCCTGCGAGCAGTGCGGTCGGCCGGCTTCGCATGCGGTGGTCTACTCGACTGGCCGGTGTCAGGTGTTCTGTCGGGCCGACTTCGGTGAGTTCATCGGCGGGCTGGTGACGGGCTGGAAGGTCGGCAGCGAGTCGGTCGAGAAACGAATCGATGGGGAGCTTCAGGCCCGGGACGCTGCTGGTGCAGGGACCCGAGCGGCCCGGTGTAAATAGAGGCGGCGTGCCAGGTGCGCACGCCCGGTGGCAGCGACCGAATCGCTGATAGGAATGGAGTGTTGTGCCGGTGCTGAGTTCGATAGCCTTGCTCGGCCGGGCGGGTGCGGTCGTGACGCACGCACCCGCCCGGCTGAAGCGAGCCGGCGCAGCGGACAGGGGTGTTGGATCCATGACTCCCTTTGAAGTGGTCGAGGCGGGCAGCTTTGGCCCCGGAGAGCCGTTGGGCGAGGGTGAATGCAGCCTCTCTCGCAACGGAACGATGGTCTTGCGAACCGAGGACTTGGAGTTGGTCGGCATCGGCGCCTATGCGATCGTGCTCGCGGACTGCGAAAATCTCCGGTTGGGTCTTCGCGCTGTCCGCGATGGCGAGCAGCAAAGCAGCGTCGCCTGTTCGGTTATTAGGCGAAAGAACAGTGACGACACGGGACGCCGTCGCATCCAGATCACCCGCGCGTTGCGGCGCTTGGGGTTGACGGCGGAGGCCGTGGCCGGTCGTTACTCGCTCCAGGTCCACAGGGACGAACTACTTTTTATTACGTTGGCCGCGGGCAAGGATCGCCCGCAACGGGAGGCCCAAGGGGGCAAAGTGAACAAGCGCCGGTGAGACGCCCCGCGGTGGGGCGTCGCCGGCGACCGGAAGGACGGCGGAGCCAGGGAGATAGGACGATGATTGCAGACTTTGTAAACCTCGACGAAAGCTTGTTGTGGTCTGAGGACTACGACCGAGCGATTCCAGAAGGCGCGAACTTGGCGGAGTTTGTGGACGTGCTCCCACAGACGTTGCGGGCGGTGTCGAAGAAACTGTGGGCGATCTACGCATTGCTCAGGGGGGTAGAGTCGCGCGACGATTGGGAGGACGACAATTCGTTAGACGCTTGTCAAGCGCTCGCGGCCGATGCTGGACGCGACTGCGAGGTTCTGATCGGCGACTTCGAGCGTTGGCTGTCGGACCCGAAGATCATGGCGGTGCGTCTGGAGGAAGCGCTCGGCCAGGCCGGCACGCCCGAAGACGCTCCAGAACGAGCGGCGGCGAGCGACCAACGCGCTCGTTTGTACATCGGCGAGATCGCCGACATGCTCCGGACCGCCCCATTGGCATATGTGCTCGCTTTGCGCTACTCGATCGCGGACAGTCTGAAGGAACTACGGGTCGAAGACGGCAAGGCTCGCGAGCTGGTGAAGTCTCGGAGCGACGACTCTGACGCAACGGCCGCGGCTGCGAAAGCCGCTGACATCAACGCCATCACGTTGCTGCTGCGCAGGGCTGCACCAGGGTTCGTGAGCGCGCTGCGATCGGACCTGGCCGACCCAAACGCCCGGTGGAGTAAGTACCTAGCGGAAGCGAAGGTTGCGGAGGGTGATGAAGCTGGGGTAGAAGGCGACCGCCTGGCGAGCGTGGTAGGCCAGCCAGGCGGCACTCATAGTGAAACCACTACGCAGCCGAGTGTAGACGATCATAGTGCGGAAGACAAGGTCGCGGTGGGCGTCTGAGCCGCGGCCGATGACAGGAGCTACGAATGGATGACCACGCGATAGACAGCGGGCCGACGGACGGCATCGAGCGGGCGTCGTTGCCGGCGACGATCGAGACGGCCGACGCGGGGGACGACGGCAAGCGGCGGATTCGCGGCTACGCCAACACGTTCGGCGTGATGCGCTCCGGGCGGATCATCCACCCCCAAGCAGTCGAGGACTGGCTGCGAGCCAACCCGGATGCCCGCTTGAAACTGCTGGCGCTGCACGGCTTCGTGGACGGGTTCGCCACGATCGGAGTGATCGAGAAGTTGAAGGTGCAGCGCGCCAAGGGGCTGTACTTCGAGGGCACGCTCGCGAGCGGGATCGAGCTGGCCGACCAGGCCTGGGAGCTGATCCGGCAGAGGATGCTCAGCAGCTTGAGCGTGGGCTGGGTGGCCAAACAACGGCGCTGGGTGCGGGCCGACGACAGGGACCTCGACCCGTGGTTCGCAAAGAAGATGAAAGAGGCCGGCGTTACCGAAGCGCTGGCGTTCATCGACGTGGAGATCGTCGAGATCTCGCTGGTGGACGTGGGCGACGATGCCGGGGCCAAGCTGGCGGCGAAAGCCGGCGGCGCGGCAATCGAGGCCGCCATCGCACCGCTCCGTCAAGAGCTGGCCGCGTTGCGCGCGGAAGTCGCGACATTGAAGGCCGCGGGCGGCTCCGGTGACGCTGCGCAGTTGCTGACCGCGTTGCGGGAACACTCGGCCGAGTTCCTCGAGGACCTGAAGGACGCCGCAATCGAGGCACTCCAGAGCGAGCCGGCCATCCGGTCTGCCGCTCTGGGTCTCCAAGAGGAAGTACGCGAGCTGGTCGCTGACGCTGGCGACGATGGCGCCAGCCTGCACGAGCGAATCAGCGAATTGGGGGGGAAGGAATGACTTGGTCTGAGGATCGAAACGCAACCACGGTCGATGGCACCGTAGTCGAGCCGTTGGCTCTGGTCGGCATTCGCAGCGAGATCGCGCGGGTCGGCCAGGCCGAGAGCCCGATCGGCGTTGCCGAGCTGCGTCGCGAGGTCGAGACAATGTGGCGTAAGGGCTTGCACAGCCTGCAAGCCGCGGCTGTGCACACCATTGTAGATCTCGCAATCGCGCCGGAAGCCTGTGCTCTCGAAGAGCTTGACGACGGCCGGGACCGTGGTTGCGACGAAGGCGACGGCGACGAATCCGCAGCCGGTGACGCTGATGTCGTTGAGGGACTCGACGAGCCCGGCGGTTCACTTGAGCGCGGCGACGTATCCCGTCGTCACAGTAGAGGAAAGCGGGCGGGGCGCAAGCACCGCTCGCGGCAATCAATGGCTTAAGCCAGGCAAAGGATTGCGGAGGTCGGTGCGCGGTACACGACGGATCGGATCGGCGTCACCGGCCTCCGCCTGGCAGAAAGGATGGACACGGATGTCTAAGGACTTTTTGAACACCGGGCTCGACGGACCGCGTGAAAGGCAGTTCGCCGAGCTCATGCGGGACCTGATCGAGAAAGTAGACGGGCGGCTCGAAGCGATGGACGCGAAGCTTCGCGAGCAGGCGCAGGGCGCCGCCGCCGAAGTCGCAGCACTCAAGAGTGCCACCGAACATCGCGAGGCAACCTGGCGCGAGCGGTTCAACCACTTCGCGGACGAGTATGGTCGGTACGATGGCCGGCCGTACAAGGGTGCGTTCCGGGATCGCGAACAGGCTCGCGGTTTTGGGCTGCTGGTTTTGGTGAAGACCCACCCGGATATGCAGCAGCGCAATGCGGCACAGACCGAGCTGCAAAAGGCCGGAGTTAGCGGCGCGACCGGAGCTGGGGGCGGTTTCCTGGAGGTTGACCAGTTCATCCCAGGGATCCTGGCCAACGTGGACACGTACTCGACGGCGGAGCGGATCTTCCGGGTATGGCCGGACATCGCCGGCGAGCATGTGCGGCGCGCGCGGCGCGGGCAAGGCGCAACCGTGTACTTCCCTGATTACGGGCAAAAGCCGACCGAGAGCGAGCTGAAAGCGGAATTGGACCGCCACGACCTCACGCGCTGGTCAACCTTCGCCAAGTACGATCGCTGGATGGCGAAAAGTGAGCTCGCGGTTGCGCTGGCAGAATACGTCGCGGACGAACTCGGGTTCGCGATCGCGCTCAAGAGCGACCAGACCGCGTTCATCGGGGATGGCAGCAACACGTATGCCCGGACCACCGGCGTTTTCAAGCAGCCGGCAACGGGACACCTCCAGGTCGTCGCCGATACCGGCGATGACACGTTCCAGGAGATCATCGACGCCGGGAACAAGTACCCGGCGAAGGCGCTCGCGAAACTGCCGCGTTGGGCGCACAAGGTCGGCCCGGTGTTCCTGATGGACCACGAGATCTTCTTCGGTTTTTGGGGCCTGCAAGATGCAGCAGGCAAGCCCGTGGTGCAGTTCCTGGGTGCAGACTCGCCGGCGCCGTTCCGAATGTTCGGTCACCCGGTGGAATTGACGGGCGTCGGTCCGAACCTAGCCGACGACGCTGTGAGCACGCCGGTGATCTCGGTTGGTGCGTATAACCGCGGGTGGGAGATCTATCGGCATCGGTCGGGATTCGAGCTGAGAGCGTCGGAGCACGTGTACTTCCTCGAAGGCGAGATCGCGGTTGTGCTCGACGTACCGCAGAAGATTGCGGAGGTCGATGCCAACTCTTTCGTGAACATCGTTACGGCCGCGGAGTAAAGCGGCCGTTGCCGCGTCCGGTCCTCAGGCCGTGAGGGCTGGACCGCACAGAAGAATCGGAGTTGAAGAGATGGAACAATTGCTCGAAGGACAGAAGCTCGTCAACCACATTGTGCCGGCCTCGCGGAGTGCCGGGGCGACGAACGGGACGGGCATCGACACTAACGGCGTGGACGCGGCGACGTTCCTCGTGGCAGTCGGCGCGATCGGTGATACGGGCGCCGACACGACCATCGACTGCAAGGTCCAGGAATCTGACGCGTTGGGCTCTGGCTACGTGGACATTACGGACGCTGCGATCACGCAGCTTGCGAACACGGACGACAACGCGCTCGCGAGCATCGGCGTGCGACTGGGCGGCCGAGCCAATCGGAAGCGTTACATCCGCGCCGTGCTGACGATCGCGGGCAGTGACGCGGCGCTGGTCGGCGTGGCGGTATTGCTCAAAGCCCAGCAGATGCCGGTGACGAACACGCCGGCCTCGGTGCTGGTGTAGTCTTCTTTCTGATCCCGGGCGGGGCCGTCAGGTCGAATCGGCCGGCGGTCCCGCCAGGGTCGAACGACCGAGTGAGGACGACGATGGCTAAAGAGGTCAAGGTTCCGGTCCGAGTCGAGGGGAGCGAGAAGGCCCAGGGCGAGCTGAAGAAGACGGGCCAGGCTGTGAAGGGCGTCGGCGCCGCCGGGGCGCAGGCGGCCAAGGGGACGGCTCAGGCCACGGTCGCGACGAAGGCACACACTGCCGCCCACGGCAAGGCCAAGCCCGCGATAAAGGGTACCGCCAAAGCGGTCAACCAGTTCGACGACAGCGCCAAGACGGCGCTGACGGGGATCCTGGGTCAGTTCAACCCGATGCTGGCCAGCCTCGGGAACATCGCCGTGGACGTGGCCAAGGGTGTAACGAAGATTTCACGCGCGTTGATCGGGATGCTTGGGATAGGGGCCGCCGTGGCTGGTGGTGTGATTCTATTCCAGAAGTTCCGGGAGGGCATCCGGCGAACAATTGAAGACGCGGACCGCCTTGAGAAGCGTATACAGAAACTACGCGACTCGTTCAAGGAGCCGCAAGAGCGGATGGCCGCCACGCTACAGCGCTTCAACGCACTTACGAAGGAGACCGAAGAGGCTTCCGGTACCTATCGGCGTCGGCTTGAGCGGAGGCGAGGCTTCGCGCGCGAGACCGCGGTTGCGATCGCACCGCTGGCGGTACTGGATCAACTGACGCTTCAGGAGGCCGAGTTAGCAGCGCAGCTCGCAGTGCAGGGTGTGAGCTTTGAGAAGCCAGGCGACATCCGGAAGACGCTCGACGAGCTGCGGAAGCGACATCCGCAGATACTCGCCGATGCCCAGCGGCAGATCGAGCTGATGCAGCCAACGCAGACCATTACCAAGCGTAGGGCGAGGGCCGGCGGGCAGCCAGTTGGTGCTGTGAGGTATACGCCCGAGGAGTTCGCGCGCGAAGAGCTCATCGGCGCCGCGGTAATCCCAGAGGACATGACTCTCCAGGACTTCCGAAAGCGCGTCAACGAAGCGCGAAGGCTGCGTGGGCTGCTGGATCACATGCGACAAACCGGGAAACAGTGGGTAGCCCGAACAAAAGCCCACCCAGAGACGGGAACGGGGTGGGGCTGGTGGAAGAGATATTTGCCGATAACGCAGGGAGGTATCGAACGGGACTTGGCGAGGCTGCCGGCCACGGCGTGGGTTCCCACGGTGGAAAAGTGGGAACGCCGCGGTGATGAGCCGCTTGCTGAGCCGTCGCTGCCCAGTGGGCCGGTGGAAGTGCCGGAGTCTGTGCGCGCTGCCGGTGTTCGTGGCGCGCAAGTCCCCATAGCCGTGAACAACATTACGCAGAACTTCACAACAGTGAACCAGGGCACAGCGTACAACCTGGACAAGTACGGGATGCCCTGGACGCGGGCGCCGTTGACGCCGGGGATTATCGAGCGGGGGGCGGGGATGCCGTAGCGCTATGTTGAATTCCACCGCGCCAATGCGTCTGATTCACCATATCCCGCCGACGCCGGTGGTTGCCGGCCGCGGGAGCCCGTTTACGGGGCGTGCGGTGGATGCCCGGGGGTTCGGCGCCGTGCGAGCGGTTCTGCTTAACAGCGGATCGGTCGGGGGAAATAGTGGCATCGACTGGAGTCTGTGTGAGAGCGATCTACCTGACGGGCAATTCCGGCAGATCGACGACGGTGAGATCCTGTACTCCTGCACGGCTGACGTGCGCGGGCTTAGCGTCCTCGGGATGCGCATCGGCCCTGAGGCTGGCCGGCAGCGGTATCTGCGTGTTGAGGTTGGCGTGACTGGGCCGGGGAGCTTGATCTTCGCGGTCTTGGTGGAGCTGTACGACCCGCGGCAGCCCGGACGGTTCGCCGTCTACGACACGGCTGCCCGTGGCCAGAATAGCCCCGTAGGACGGCGTTTGAACTAACGTCGAACGGGGCTGGAAGAATCTTCAATCGCCCATCGAATTTGGGCACTTCTTAGAGCCGCAGACGGCTCCCAGGGGGTGTACGCCGGCGATTTTAGCCGGGATATTCGTGCGACTAGCCGCGATATTCGTGCGCCGACTAGCGAGCGGCTGAAGAAGTTCGCGTTTGAAACCGGCATGGAGCTTGACCGCATCGGCAAGCTCAAATTCGTGAGCGAGTCGTTCGAGCGTCAGGCGGCGTTGAAACGCGATACGCGTCGGCGTGTGGAGCGCATCAGAGCCGCCAAGCTGGTCGATGCCGCGGCCCTCGCTGCCACTATTTGCCGGCTCGGCGACCTCCGGGACATCCTCGAACAGCTCCAATCCGCCGCCGCTGGCGATGAAGAGACGCAGTGGCACCAGTTGCTTCCGGCGCTCTCGCCGGCCGACCGCGGAAAGCTGCTGGAGAACCTCTGGCGGCTCACGCC
>Ga0180432_10007449_pt1 | contig 13890 bp, 10 predicted proteins | sample SS_ome_10_FD_132414 | JGI IMG/M metagenome (GOLD analysis project Ga0180432, IMG submission 132414) | Hypersaline lake sediment archaeal communities from the Salton Sea, California, USA - SS_1_MS_2 metaG | ecosystem: Environmental > Aquatic > Non-marine Saline and Alkaline > Hypersaline >...
CTCCGAAGGTGCTGGTGATGAGCAGCGCCAACTGCCCGACGACGTCCAGTGCGCGAAAGGTCCAGAATGCCTCTCGGAACTCGATCACGTGCGTGATGTGGCCCAGCACGGGGATCTGCCCGCTGACGACCAGCACGTTGATGAGTGCCAGGAAGATACCTGCTCCCAGTACAACGCCGAGTAACAGTTTCCCGCCCATTTCTAATCCTCTTCCTGCTCAGACTGCTCTGGTTCCTTTGCAGCCACCGAGGATATCGCGGCTACGAACAGCACCGTCACCAGACCTGCGCACACACTTAACTCAAAAGCCCCCGCGTAGGGGGCTCCAAGTTTGAAGAATATCGCTGCCAGCACTACACTGAGTACCGCCAGGGCGATTGCTGCACGCAGAATGTCTCGAAGATGTACGGTCAGGACCGCACAGATGCCGACTGCTACCAGTCCCGCTACCACAAATCCATCCATAAAGAAACACCCGCTTAGGAGGGGCTGGATATGAAAGGCGTGTTTGCCTTACTGTCAGGTCGCGGACAAAAAAATCTCTCTATGATCACGGCCAAGCGTTGATTCGCCAGCCCGCCAGCACAGAGTATATTGTCTGCGGCAAAGCGTGTCAAGAGAATCGTGTAAATGGTTCTGAGCTACCGCAACAGCGACGCGTTACAACTACTCCCCACCGCTATCGGAAGATAAGCCCCTACTCGCCAGTGAGGGTTGCCACAGGTAAGTTCCTAAACGCGAGCAGAGCGATGTTTGAATCCCCCCGCCGTTGTGTACATGTACGCCCTGCCACGCTCTCCAACATGCTCTATCACGCCCAACTCCCGCAGCACATAGGCCATTCTGCTTGCCGCTCGATGCTTTATGCCGAGACCTTCCTCCAGGTCGGCAACCGTGAACCGCTCCGGGAGGCCCTCCGGCAATAGCCGCAGCAGCTCCACCGGCTTTTCAAACCGCTGCCGCCCCACGATCGCCTGCAACTCGCGGCCGACCAGCGACACACCCTTGCGTCGCCAACTTCCCTGCCCATCATTCTGCCGCAACTCCCGCTCGACCGTCAGCAGCACTTCCAGCGCGAAGTTCGTAAGCCGCATTAAGCCGAAGGCGTAAACCAGTTCATCAAACACATCTGCTACTTGACCATGCTTTGGCGATCGGCGTGTGGACAACTGCTCGCCGGTAACGACATCTACGCGCACAATTACCTTGTCTCTGGGAACCGGGAAAACAAGCACAACGCGGTGCGACCTGGCGAGCTTTCTCAGCTTATCGCGAATCGCGGTGAAGCCACGCGTCTGTATCTCATAGACGGTATCATCCACCAGCACATCAGCCCGGAAGTCCCCAACCTCCGCCTCTATGCAGCCTTCTTCGCATGCGTAGTAACGCTGCAGCGCCCGATGTAGCTCCGTCGCCATGTCACCAGGATAGCTCATCACACCCCCGCATTACAATATTGACTGCGCACCCCCTTGCAGTCAGATAGCCACTGCAGATACACTTGGTCAGAGACCAACGCCCTGACCATACTGGCGACTCCGGAGGCACGACGTGTCGCGCCGCACCGTCACAAGTCCGCTATTGCTCATACTGCTGCTTCTCGTTCTTATCGCAGTGGCCGTATGGATTATTCGCGCCTACACGCAGGGTCTTCCGCCCTTCGAGAGCCACGCCCAGGTAGCGCTCTCTGAGGAGCCGGACGGTCTCACATCACCGCCACAGTCACCCCGTACAGAGCCGCCCCGTGATGCCCGCGATGGGTCGCCCGATGAACGGAGCGGTGCGGCAGAAGAGGAGGATACTGCCGGTGGTGATGATGAAGCCGACGACGGCTGGGTTGACATCTCCGAATTCAATGCCGCCAAAGAAGTCAGCGAAGAGCGTTACATACAGATATCCGTGCGTTTCGTCATCGCGGCGATAGGTTTCCAGAACGCCGGGCAGGGCAACGAGGAGCTCGCCGAGTATTTCCCGACATTGCTCGCAGAGGAGGGCGTCACCCTCGACGCCTTCGAGCAAGCCACCAACGAGATAAGCAGCGACCCCGCACAGGCCGACCGTGTTGCCAACGAGATCGTGAGGCGCGTCCGGCTTGCTACCGGCGTCAAAATGGACATGGACCACCTGCAGATGTTCAAGCCCGCACCGAACTCGGACTGACCGCTCCACCCAGACGGCGGTGCGCGCTATGGTGTGCCAGCGTGGCAGACGAGTTGTCTCAGTAACTGTAAGCAGATGGGGTTGGGGGCGCTCATGTATTCGCAGGACTATGACCAGCGTCTGTGCGGCTCCTAAATCTATATGTATGCGGGCGGCAACTCGCGCTGGATCGCACGTATATACCCGTACACAAAATCTGGCTCGACCAGCGGCCATGGTGGGCAGGGCATCTTGTATTGCCTTCACTATAGCCCCAGCAGCCTCGCCGCATTGCCCCAGAAGTAGTCCTCGATCTGGCTGTCATTCAGCCCCAGGCACCAGAACGCCGCCTGCACCGCCCGCAGATTCTCAATCCCCAGCAGCGGCAATGCCACCTGCGAGGCGTACTCCAACTCCCCCAGCGGCGTGTCCTCATCAATCCACCGGAACGTATCGCCGAGCGGGAAATTGGTCCCGCGGATATGCGACACATAGAAATCCGACCCGTACAGCATCCGCTCCGGCCCGACTATCCGTCCGACTGCCTCGACCGCCAGCGGATGGCACACGCTCGAGGTATCAATCCATAGGTTCTCCAGGCCGGCCAGCGCCGGTAGCCCTTTCAGTACATGGTACGGGTTAAACCCGCGCGCGCAGTGGTCAAGTATCAACTGCATCTCCGGATAACTCTCGCAGTAATGCCGGATCCAGCGCTGGTTGGACGCATCCGAAACGCCGCCCGAGCGCACCAGGTGCACCGTGATGCTCCAGCCTTCCTCGTTCGCCACCACCACCAGCGGCTCCGGCAGGTACTCCGGCACCTCGGCCTGATAGATGTCCTCCGCCCCGCTATAGTAGGCAAACGGCTTTAGCCCGCGCAGCCCGAGCCGTCTCACTTCCTGGCGCACCCATTGGGGATCATCCGTCGGCCGCACCAGGAACTGACCGCGAGCCAGCGGGTCCTTGCCTATCTCCTGCGACACCCACTCATTCGCGGGACTAAGGTCCTCGTCTGCATCTGCCGGAAAGGGATATGCAAAATGCAGGCCATGTAGCTCGCGCTTCGGCATGATCCACGCCATCTGTTGCCGATAGACTTCGAGTGTGATGTCGGCGGGCCCGGCAGCTACTTCCGCCGGCGGCTCCTCCCACCATTCCGCCCGGTAGAGGTGCGCATGGATGTCGTAAACCCTCTCGGGCACAAACCCGTCAAGCTCCTCCGCGAAGGCCGTCTTGTCCTCCACTCGCAATTCCCATTTGCTGCTCAACGCCCAGCCTCCATGCCAGCCGCTTTGGTGGCCGACCCATTGCCGGCTACTACTTCCAAGTCAGCTTCTCGCACAGCTCCCAGCGATTGTCAAAAAACCCCGCACAGAGGTGCTCGTTGGTATCGCCTTCAGGTGCGAACGCGCGCGTGGTGAAGACGATGAAATCAGGCAGCATGTCGAACTTGTGGTTGATGTCCAGGCGCTCGCCCCAGTACTCGCCGGAGAATATCAGCACATAGCGCTGTGGATTCAGCGGATTCGGATAGCACATCACCAGCCCGAGGTCATCTGCCGCGTACTCATCCTCCCCAATCTTGTAGGCATGGTCGCCAATGCGGATTGGCAAGTGTATCGCAATCCGGCCCAGGATCTCGTTAGTCTCCGGAGTCCCGAACAGCACCAGGTTGCTTGTGCGAATGTCATCCTCGGTTATCTCCGTGTCCAGCTTCACCCGGGGACGTCCATCCGCAAACTGGTCCCACTCCTTGCTGAACCGCTGCACTTTCGCCGCCAGTTCGGCGTCCGTTTCATCGCCGCCCGTCGTACCCGCCACGACGATGAAGCTGGTGTCAAATACCTCCTCACACGGCCCGCACATCCCCTTCTTCTTCCAGTCCGGTCTGGTCAGCGGTCTGATACCGTCATGCCGCAGCGCGTTGCCCAGATCGAAGCGCAGCCGCCCTTCATGCGCGAAGGCCCTGCAGTCGCCGGCGCCAATCTTGATCCGGTAGCTTTCCTTGATCGGCAGCGGCGAGCCGGCCAGGTCAATACTCATCACCCCGACATTCTGCGAGTCCACCCGCAGGTCCACCCCGTCCGGCCCATCGCCATCCGGATACGCCTCTACATCCATCGTCGCCGGTTTGCCCCACTCGAAGAACTCCTCTATCGTGGCCCAGAACGCCGTCCCGTATTCCAGGCTGTAGGTTTTGTGTCCAATGCGCTTCGGCTTCAGGTCGAGTGTGTGCCGCATCTGCCAGGCATACGCCTTCTCATACGGTTCCGTCTCGAAGTAGATGAAATGGCTGGCGTCTGCGTACTCGTAGTATTCGAGATTCTCCGCCAGGCCCAGCTCCTGCGCCTTCTGCACCATGATCCGCGATTGTTCCGACGGAATCAGGTGGTCGTTCTCCCCGTGCTGGACGAAGAACCGCTGGGCGCGGAGCGACTCCGCCAGGTGCCAGGGGTTATCCCACTCGACCATCCACTGCTTGAAGGGCGCCATCTTCTCCTGCTCCCAGCCCCACCAGCGATACATGTCGGTCTGGCCGGATATCGGGGTGACGGCCGCGAAGACCCCCGGATGTCTGAGCGCTATCGTCCACGCGCCCATTGCCCCCATTGAGACGCCGGTCAGATAGATCCGCCGGGGGTCAACATTGTAGAGCTTCTTGACCTCCTCGAGGCTTGCGAACACATCCACCTCGCCGACGCCCTGGAAATCAGTATTGCGCCGGGCATACGGCGTCAGCATCATACAGCCGTACTTGCCCGCAATCTGCAGCACCTCCTCCGGCAGCACCCACGGGTCGAGGATGCTTGTCGTCGGCACATACCCATGCAGAAACACTATCAGCGGCGTTGCCTTCTCCGCATCGTAAGCAGGCGGCAGGTAGAGGTGGTACGGCTGTGCGGTGCGGTCGTTGTCCGTGATGTAAGCCAGTTCGGTCACGGCCCCCGTTTTGCCTGAGCGGGGCTTACCTGCCGCTAAATCGGCAAGCGCCTGCAGCCCTGCGGCCACGCACTGGTTTACGTTCGGCGGGGGCAGGTAGTATGGCACGACTCCGCCCGCTACCACAGCCTCTGCCTTGCGCAATTGCAGTCGCGCGTAGGGGTAGTTGGTGGCATAAGCCGGCGCAGCGTGGTCCCAGTCCTGTGCCTCGACCTCCGCGAGTCGCTGCCGCAATTCATCTAGCTCCTGCCCCTTGCAGCCCACAGCCGCGCCCACAAGTAGCAATAGTACCATGCCGTACATGCCGCATTTTGCGGAATACACCTTTCACCTCCGCTGAATGTGCCAAAAGCCCATAGTGTTTATTTCGCCATCCACCGGCCCAATCCTTGCCCTGCTCCGTAACAAAACGCCCCGCCATAGTGACGGGGCGCTCTCGCTGCGCTGACTGCTGAACTCGACATTCCTCAGAACGCCATCGTGAAGCTCGCAGCAAACATATCGTCCGGATCCAGCGCCGAGGCCACTGCCAGGGACACCGGGCCCAACGTTCCGCTGACCCCCCATGTGAAGTCACCATCTCGGAAGCCGCCTCGCAGCGCCCAGTGCTTTGACAGCACCTTCTCGAGGCCCACATGGAAGGTCGCACCGGTATCATTCGTCGAGGTCAGGTTGTGGAGATCGGCCGCAAACGTCCAGCCCCGCTCCGGGTCCGTTGCCGCCAGACCGATATGCAGGCTCGGGTCAACTTTTACACGTGTTCCCAGGTCCGCGAGGTTGAAATCGGGGGAGGTCACATTTCGCAGCGCGGCTCCAAAGACCAGGTTGTCCTCCGCCCGGTAGCGAATTCCCACGTCCCCGGTGAGCGTGTTGTCATCATCCGTATCGTCGCTGGTCTCCACGATCGTGCCATTGCTGTGGAAGCTCTTCGAAATATCCGTCCGCGTCAGGGCCGCCTGTTTGACCGCCACTCCGACTTGCGTCCGCCTGTTGATCTGCCAGCCGTAGCCGATGCCCACTGCACCGAAGCTGTGAACACGGGCTTCGGCATTCACCTGTGTCGCTGCCAGTCCGCCTGGCGCGTCCAGCCGTCCCAGACCCGAGCTTTGTACATAACCGCCCAACGCCACTTGATCGTACGCCAGCCCCGTCATTAGCGAGAGCTGCAGCTCAATCGGGGTCCCACCCGTCTTGACGGCGACATTGCGCAGATAGTTGAAATCTACCGCACTGATGGTCTCCGTATCATGCAGATCAATGATGTCGGCGACTTCACCAAAATCATCTATCACATCAATGTTGTCAACAGCGCCGCCGATACTGATAACATGGAATTTGAGACCGTTACTTGCCGCCAGACCTGCCGGGTTCCAATACAATGCCGTCACATCGTCTGCAACGGCCACCGCAGCATCTCCCATCCCCATCGCCCGCATCCCGATGCCGAGCGAGGTGTTGGACAGGGACCGGTCGGCAAAGTCCGCGTGTGCCGCTCCTGCCACCGTGTAGATTACGACTATCAGACAAAGCAGCTTGGTATGCTGGTGCATTCCGTCTCCCTCCCTTTCTTCTTACAGCAGGTCCGCATTGAACGTTCCGTACACCTGGAAACCGGTGATGTCAACATCAATCGTGTCCGAGATACTCTCGGCGACCACGTAGACCGTAAATGTGCCCTCATACGCCTTCAATTCAGCCTTTACTTGCTCGATGTTCTCGATCAGTGCCTCATCCCGCCGCACTTCCGTCTCGCCCTCAGGCAATGTCAGCGTATGGACGAGCGTTGCCTCGCTCTCCAGATCGTCCGGCTGCAACGCCGGGTTGTCACTGATATACACCTTCAGGTCAACCGGCGCTTGCGAGTTGTTCGTACTGGTGTAGGAGATCTCGACCTTCTCTACAGTTTTGATCTTGTCAGCTTCATCTTCCCACGTGTCTGACCGCACTGGCTTGGTGTCGAACCCATCATTTCCCAGCTTGAATTCCTGCGGCTCGGTGCGTGCTGCTATGTTGATGTCCTTGGCCTTGTCATACGCGGCACAGCCGGCCATCACCATCACCGCCATCATGACCAGCACCGTTACAGCTATGGCATACCTCTGCATGGTCTCCCTCCCGTCTGCTGGTATTCATCCATCTAAGCTATAGCTCTGCTGCTCTATCAAGTGTACTGCACTATAGGCTGGTTGACAAGTTATCCTGCACGATTCTCCAACCTTTATGCCTCACTGCAGAACCCCAATTATGAGTGTCACATCTACCGGATACCGCCCCGCTCGCGAGCTATACACAGTCAGACCTCGCGGTGTTCTCTCGCGTGGCACTGAGAACCTCACCTTCACCCGCTTGCTTTCTGTACTCGCCACTTCCTGGATCCTGCCTAGCGGCACCTCGACATAGACAAGCTCCCCATACCTTCCCCAGAACCCTCGCATATGTGACAATGCACCCCGCGAATCGGCATACTGGTCACCTATCATCTGCGAATGTACATGGGCCCCGTTCATGTACACCTCCAGGTACGACGGCCGGCCCTTCGGCTCCGTCTGCCTGGCATCCTGCAGCTTCGAGGACAGTTCCGCAATCAGCCTGATACTCCGCGCCTGCCTCAACTCCATTCCCTCCGGCAGCGCAAAGACATAGTCAAAATGGCCCGCCTCAATCCCCCCCAGCAGGTGAATCTGACTCCCTACCAGGCCTCGCTCCATCTCCGCCTCATGCCACTCCGAGGAGTGCTCCTGCTCCCCGGCCAGCTTCCGCAGTACTACTGTCCCATCTGCAAGCTCCTCGACGGCCGGCAGCCGTCCCGTGCATACCTCCAGGTACTTGAAGTCTGCAAACCTCCCCTCCACTGTCGCCTCCAGCTTTAACAGACACGGCCTCTCCGGCAGCGCCGCCTCATTCACGCACTTGGCAGCCCGTACCGTCCCCGGCTCGCCTTCTCTGTTCTCATCCCATTCTATCCGCCACGCCGGCAGGTCCTTAATGTCCTGCCCAAGCGAATCAACTCCGCTCACACGTATCTCCACATCTGCACCGGCCACAGCGGAATTGGGCGTACGAACTAGAAACGCCGCCAAGTCCGGCCTACTGCCGGGTTCATGCGTCTCACCGGGCGGCCCCTCGAAGGCAAAGTACGGATCGGCCTGCAGGTCCGCAATATCGTAGCCGAACTCCTTGGCGGAGCCGTCGTAGTTGTAAACCCCGTTGCGTTCCCACTCGATGTCATGTAACTGCGTATAGATGTACCCGCATATCTTCTCTTCCCGCCGCAGCAGATCGGTCAGGAACTTGAAGCACCAGGAAACATCCTTATCCCCCATGCGCGCCGAGATGCCGCCATACTCCGAATTCAGCAGCGGCTGAGCATCCTGCGCGTGCCCCGGTACGAAGTTGAAATCCGACCCCGGGTAGCTCTTCTCCACTACCTCGGAAATATGCTTCTCCGCCCACTCGTAGTCATTGATGTAGAAGTGCCAGGAGTTGAGGTCGGTCGCGACATGGTCATGCAAACACGCGGAGTTATCCTCAATCAGCCGCGAGCCATCCAGCTCCTTAGCCAGCCCGTACATCTGCTCCACCCAGGCCTGCCGGTCAGCCGCTTCCTGATCCCCGTACTCCTCCCCACCCAGTCCCCACGTTTCATTGAACAAGCACCACGAGATGATGCTCGGATGGTTATAGTCGCGTGCTACTGCCCCCCGTAGCATCTCTTCATGCCGCCTGCGGGATAGCTCGCAGTAGCTGCCCATGCCGAAGTTTGGGAGATCGCACTGCAGGATGATTCCTAGCCTGTCCGCCCAGTAGAGGTAGCGCGGGTCCTCAAGCTTCACATGCACGCGCAGGAAGTTGAAGCCCGCCGCCTGTGCCTGCTGCAGATGTTCCCTGATCGCCTCATCCGACACGTAGCTGGACACGCCCCACGGGTTGAATGACTGATCCAGCGCTCCTTTCAGATATGTCGGCTTCCCGTTGAGAGTTACATAGTTTGGCCCATTCTCATATAGCGGCTTCACTCCCACGTCCCGCATTCCGAAGTAGCTGTGAACCACATCAATTGCTTCATTACCGACGCGCAGTTCCGCCGTCACATCATAGAGATGCGGCTCTTCAGGCGTCCACAGTCTCAACGCCTGCGCAAAGTCCACCACTCCCTCGAAGCCGCCCTGACCATCGCCTGCCGGTACTGCCTCTGCAACAGTCGTGCCATCCGCATCAGTAATGATGAGCTTGACACCGGCCTCCGGAGATACATTCCGGCATACAACCTCGGCCAGCACGGTTCCCTCGCCGGCATTAGGTGTCAGGCGCACCTGTGCGATGTATGCTTGCGGTCGCCGCGCCAGCCATACTGACTGCCAGATACCGGACGTCGGCGTGTACCAGTTCGGCGTCTGTTTCCCCAACGGCTTGCGCTCATCGTCCTGCGGGTCATGCACGCGACAGGTTACGGTGTTCTGACCCGCGACCAGATAATCGGTGATATCGAACTCCACCGGCAGGTATCCCGACTCGCTTTCTCCGACACACTTCCCGTTGATCCATACCTTGATTTCCCAGTCAACCGCACCCACATTCAGTATTACGCGCTCATTGCTCCACGTTGCAGGGATCTCGAACTCCCGTCTATACCAGCCGATAGTGTGCCTGGGTACCTCGCGACTATTGTCCTTGCCGATTTCCGCCGGGCTGATGTACAGGTTCCTCGAGAAGTAGTTCTCGCAGCCGGCTACTGCCTCAGTACCCCATGCCATGTGCGATTCCCAGGGGAATGGCACGCGGATAGTCCGGTCGAATCCAGCCGTACTCTCGTGCAGCCCATGCGTCTCGCCGCCACCCTCCGGATCGAACCTGAAATCCCACTCTCCATTGAGGTCAATCCAGTCTTGTCCTTCGCTGGTACCCCGGTGGAAATCGGGGCGAGGGTATGACATTTTGCCACTCCGGTTTTGTGCACCCATAATCGTCTCCAGGCTTGCTCTGCTTACTGGTCCCTGATACTGAATGGTATTTCGGCGTCGGCAGAACCGTCCGGCGCATAATCCTTTCGCATATTCCTTGTAGCGCACAGGAATCCTTGCCCCTAATTCTTTCTCCGTACACTTGCAGAAATCGCCGCAGCTTTTTTACACCATGCAGGAGAAGGGTCAGCTCACGGCGAAAGTAGTAATAGTTGGTATATATCCCAGGCCACCGTGTCCTGCTGGATGCTTCTCATTGGCGGGCGGGCAGGAAACCAAGATGGACCCACGCATAGAGCAGTTCATACGGGAAAATGCCAAGAATCTCATCGGCCTGGATGTGGCCCTTTTCTACCAGGCCAACCCCAACACATTTGATTCGCCTGAGGCCCTGGCGAGGCGCACTCACCGCAATGACGTCGAGGTGAAGCAGGCAATGGACCGACTGGTTGAGGCCGGTGTCCTTGAGGTGCATGCGCGAGGTGAGGGGCGCCATCAGTGTTACGCTCTCGTACGCACCGCAGCCGTGTGGACCCTGCTCTGCGCGCTGAGCGAAGCATACCTCGATGATCTCGAAAGCCGCAAGGACATCATCCGCCTGCTTATGAAAAAGCCCAAGGGACCGGATGCATCCGCAGAGGACCCCGGCAGCAGCCAAACACAATAGAACTTGCATGAGTTGACAGGCGTGCAATTATCTGTTGTCTGCACTCAGTCGCTACGCGACGCGGTAACCTCGGCCCTCGCATCACCTTTTGCATCAAGATCTGTCACATATACCAGATACATCCAGAGGCATTCCGACGTCATTAGAGGTCAGCGCGATGAGCAGATTAATCGGCACAGGCATCGAAGGTTTGGACACACTGCTTGGAGGGGGATTGCGCGAGGGTACTTGTACGGTCGTTGAGGGATGCCCTGGCACCGGCAAGACCACCATCGGCCTCCAGTTCATCCACTGCGGTTGTCTCAATGGAGAACCCGGTATTGTCGTGACCTTCGAGCAGTTGCCGGAGCAGATCTATGCCGACGCCGAAGGCTTCGGGTGGCAGTTGCAGGATCTCGAGGAAGAAAGCCTCGTCCGCGTCATCTGTACCTCCCCCGACGTCTTCCTGCACGAACTCAGCGACGCCGAGGGCATGATAGACGGGCTCATCCGCGAAATGGGCGTCCGCAGAATCCTTGTTGACAGTGTCTCTCACCTAGTGCAGATGGGCAGTACGCCACAGGAGTTGCGCGCCCTCGTCTATGGGATGTTCAGTGGGCTGAAACGAGCCGGCCTTACCTCTATCGTGACAAGGGAAGTGGCCCGTTCAGGAGAATGTGCCACTTCTTTCGAAGGCTACATGGCCGACACGGTCATTGGCCTCAGCTTTGAGATGGGGGCCGATCTCTACCGCCGCCGTTACATCGAGGTGCACAAATCGCGCGGGCGGGGTCACGCTCATGGCAAGCATACCCTTAAGCTGGGCGACACCGGTCCGTTAGTGTATCCGCGGCTTGTTGACCGGCCGCACTTAGAAAATCTGCCGCACGAGCGGCTAAGTACCGGCGTTGTCGGCCTGGATACCATGCTCTCCGGCGGCATCCAGCGAGGCCATACCTTCCTGGTCGCAGGAAGTGCCGGCGTCGGCAAGACTACACTCGGCCTCTCGTTCATTAACGCCGGCGTGCAGGTCGGCGAGACGGCAGTCTATGTCTCATTCGAGGAACCCGCTGATGCACTCGTGCAGTTGGCTGACGGCTTCGGCATGGCGCTGGCCAACATAGCGGACGACAAGTTTCGCATCATGCACTGCCCGCCCGTTCATCTGCGCACCGATGAATTCATCGCGCAACTCGAGGCGGAGATAGAGCGCCTCGGTGCCCGCCGCGTAGTCATAGATAGCATCACCGACCTGGCTCTCGCCGCCCAGGACAGCAACCGCCTCCGCGAGACCGTCTATGCTATCAACGCCATGCTCAAGCAGCATGGCATTACAGCCATACTAACCACCGAAGTCCCCGAGCTGTTCGGGCAGACACACGTTACCAATGAGCACATTTCCATCATCGTGGATGGTATCATCCTGATGAAGTACCTGGAGATGGAGAGCGAGATTCAGCGTGCCATCTCGGTGCTTAAGATGCGCGGTTCCGACCACGACAAAGACATCCGCCGTTTCATCATAGACGCCGGCGGTCTGCATGTTCAGAGCCGCTTCGAGGGCGCAGAGGGCCTCATGGCCGGCAGTGCCCGCTCCGTCAGCATCACACTCTCGGTACGCAGCTTCACTGAGATTGACGAGCAGCACAACCAGGAGCTTCTGCAACGTTTCTCCCAGGTGAATCCTCGCGTCACCCCCATCAGTATCAGCCTACCCTACAATCCCGACGAGGCGCGCAAGACCGTGGACGCCGCACTCGCCGCCGACGTCAGTGAACTCTCCGTCGCGCCAATGTGTCTCTACTGGATGTCGGAGATACTCCAGATGGACCGGCTTCAGCCACTCGACGAGCTGCTCTCCTCCGCTGAAGCCGAAGAGCACCTCCCTGAACTGCTCACCGCCGGTAGAGCCGATGACCATACCTATGCCATTCCGGCGCTCGCTACCTGTGGCGTGCTTCTCTACCGGAAGGACCTGCTTGAAGAATTCAGTTTTCAGACGCCTCCAGAGACATGGGACGAGCTTATTGAGCAGGCCACTACGGTCGTCGCGGGGCGCCCTGAAGAAGAGCTCATCGGCTACCAATTCCCCGGCTATATGTACGAGGGCCTCACCACCAGCTTCCTGCAGAACCTCTGGAGTAACGGCGCGCGGCTCTTCGATGGCGACGAAGTTTCACTCGACGAGCAGCGGACACTCGAGACGCTTGTGCATATGCACGATCTCATCTACAAGCACTCGTTGGTGCCGCGCAATATCGTCACTGCCGCGCACGGTCTCGAGCCGCAGAAGGACTTCGTCGAGGGCCGCACGGTATTTCTCACTCTCCTCCCCAGCGTCGCCCAGGCCGCCCAGCGGTTTGATTCACCCGTCCGTGGCAAGATCGGCATTAGTTGTCCGCCGATGGGGCCGCACGGCGAGCAGAGCCTGACCTTCCTGAGCGGATGGCTGTACGGGATACCGCGTGGTGCCCGTGCGCCACAAGCCGCGCGACAATTCATCAGGTTCATGACCAGCCCGCAAGTCCAGAAAGAGCGCGCCCTCCGCGGCGGCCCACTTCCCACTATCGAGGCGATATACAGCGACCCGGAAGTCCTCGCCTTCAATCCGGATTACACAGGCATCCGCGAGATGCTGCGGACTGCTATCTGCCGCTCCGAGGTGCCGCAATACTCCGCCGTCAGCCGGATCATCCAGGAGCATCTCCATGCCATGCTCCGAAATGACATGGATCCTGCGGGATGTATGCGCGCACTCAAAAACGACCTCATCGAGCTGGCTGCAGCCGCCGACTGAGCCTCCCGATTCACCCCACCACTCAGTACATTTTCGCGCTTCCGTCAAGTGCAACTGTGGCCTCAGTACGTGGGGCCTATTCGCCCGGAGCGGCGTTTTCGCGATGTCACCCCCCCTGGGATCCTGGCCTATTCCCTGCGGTCAATGAGACACTGGGGCAAGTGACTGCGGGGGCTCGGCAAACGTGCTATGCGAACTGCAAAAATGTCGAGATATCGTGGCAGTCTGCCCCAGGGCACGAGGAGGGTGGAGGTCTCCCCAATTATATCGTTTCCGGCAAGGAATTTTTGGCCGTGTGGCGAAGTGTAGTGTCGTGAGCCGGGAACCAGAAGAAGCCATCAAGTACAGTACGGACACGAGCGCAAGACAGACACGAATATGGGCCAGATACGAGTACTGAGTGAGTC
>Ga0180432_10007450_pt1 | contig 13890 bp, 12 predicted proteins | sample SS_ome_10_FD_132414 | JGI IMG/M metagenome (GOLD analysis project Ga0180432, IMG submission 132414) | Hypersaline lake sediment archaeal communities from the Salton Sea, California, USA - SS_1_MS_2 metaG | ecosystem: Environmental > Aquatic > Non-marine Saline and Alkaline > Hypersaline >...
TCTTCTCTTACCAATAATCTTTTGGGTTAATCCCCCAATAAAAAATAGTGAAATCATATTTACAAATAAATGAAAAAAACCTCCATGCATAAACATACTTGTTAAAAAAGTCCACAAATATTTCCCCTGTAATATATTTGAAGGCTTAATTGCTACTGAATCAAGGGAAATAACATTAGAAGACAAAAGAACCAGAAAAATGAAAAAAGCAATTATATTAATTAAAATAAATATGGTATTAATACTTAAGGTAAAGCCAAGTTTCTTTTTTTTAGGATAGATAGTATAAACTCTTCCCATACTTTACTTCCTTTTCTTTTTTTTAATTGGTTTCTTTTTCTTAACTACTTTTTTCTTTACAACTTTCTTTTTAACTTTTTTAATTATTTTTTTAGTCTTCTTAATTGGCTTCTTCTTTACAACTTTCTTTTTAACTTTTTTAATAGGCTTCTTTTTCTTTCTCTTAACCGCTTTTTTAAGTGTTTTCAACAATTTCTTTATTTTTCTCTTCTTAACTTTTTTAACTGGTGTTTTGATTTTCTTTACAACTTTTTTCTTCTTAGCTTTTTTATCTTTCTTAGCTAATCTCTCTTTTTCTTTTTCTAATTTCACATTCTCTTTTTCTATTTCTTCCTCGATTAATTTAAGTTCTTCTGAAATTTTTGAAGAATTCTTTGTTAATTCTCTTAGTATTTTTGTATTATCTCTAACTGTAAATATTTCTCCACATTCATTACAAGTAAAATCATGCAATAAAGCAGTCTCTTCATTAAATTCTATATTACATCTTTTGCATATGTAAAATTGTTTTGTTTTTCTATTCTTAATTTGATTATTCATGTAGGTTAACTGTTTAGTTCTGACCTTTTTCAAAAATTCTAAAGCCTTTAGAACCTCAATTTTCCAAAAATAAGTAAACCACCCTTTTTTCTTATCCTTCTTTCTAATAGATGAAACCAGATTAGAATCTGATAATTTGTAAAGGATATTTCTGGTTTGATTAATAGTAATATCTAATTTTTTAGCAAGTATAAATTCATTAACATGCTTTTTACTTTTTAATAAATCAACAATTGGTTCTGCATATTTTCCTACGACAAGAATCACAACCTCTTTAAGAAATTTATCTAACATTTGAATAAGACAACACCTTTGGATTAAATATCTTTCGGTTTATTATTTTAAGAGTAATAAAAAATAAAAGTTTTTAAACCTATGTTGTATCTTATATATATTAAAAAGAGTATATTTTAAAATATCAAATGGGATTGTTCAGTAAAAAAAAGGAAAAAGAGGAAGAAAAAGGGATATCTTTACCAGAGCTTCCAAAATTACCTGAACTTCCGGATATAGACAAAGAAGAAAAGTTACCCCAATTACCAAGTTTTCCTTCTAACCAATTTGGAAATAAATTCTCACAGAATGCTATTAAAGAGGCTGTTACTGGGAGAAAAGAGGTGGAAGAGGTTTATGATGCGGACGAGTCAGTAGGAACAAGAATGATGCAGAGGCCTCCAATTCCATACAGCGAGGATATTGAAGAAACTCCAGAAGAATTTGAAGAGGCAGCAAAATTAGTGAAAAAAGCCGAGCCAGTATTTATTAGAATAGATAAATTTGAAAAGAGTTTAGAAGTATTTGAAAAGGCAAAAGAAAAGGTAATGGAAATTGAAAAAATGTTAAAAGAAATTAGAAAAATAAAAGAAGAGGAAGAGGAAGAATTAAGATTTTGGGAAAAAGATATTCAAACAACAAAAGAACAAATAGAGAGAGTAGATAAAGAACTTTTTTCTAAAATAGAATGAAACAAAAAACAAAAGATGAGAAAGTAATTCATATTAAGTTTGGATATGATTCTGCACTAGAGTCTAAAAAAGATATACTAGCTTCTGAAATAGATTTATTGAAAATGTCTCAAAGATTAGTAAAATACAAAGAATTGAGGATGCTTGAATTAGAAGTAAAGGGAAAAGTAAAGGGAAAATTAAACTTAATAAAATTAGACATAGTAAAGTTGCAGAAACTTCTTCCAAAAGTTAAAATTCCAAAAATACTTCAACCAGAAACCCATGCAAGAAAGCAAAGGAAAACTATTAAAGAGATTCACAAAAAAGAAAGTGAAGAAGGTTCAGTAGAATCAGAGCTTGAAAAAATTCAAATGAAACTAAAAGCTCTTCAAAGATAAATCTTTAAAACTCTAAATATTATCTTCTAATATGAATAGAAAAGAATTAATTAAGAAATATATTGACTTTTTTAAATCAGAAGAGCATAAACAAATTGCTAATTCTAGTCTTATTCCTGAAAATGATCCTACTGTATTATTTACAACAGCAGGAATGCACCCTTTAGTTCCTTATTTAATAGGACAACCACATCCACTAGGAAAAAGATTATGTGGAGTCCAAAAATGTATAAGGACAAAAGACATAGATGAAGTTGGGGACACTAATCACCATACTTTTTTTGAAATGCTTGGAAACTGGTCTTTAGGGGATTATTGGAAAAAGCAAGCAATAGAATATAGCATAGAATTTCTAACAAATGTTCTTGAAATTCCAAAAGAAAAATTATCTATAACTTGTTTTAAAGGAGATAAAAACGTTTCAAAAGATACAGAGACTGCAGAAATATGGAAATCTTTTGAAATAAAAAAAATTAAGTTTCTTGAAAAAAAAGAAAATTGGTGGGGGCCAGCAGGAAAAACAGGCCCATGCGGTCCAGATACAGAAATATTTGTAAATAACTTTGAAATATGGAATAATGTTTTTATGCAATATCTAAAAAATGAAAAGGGGAAATATACTTTAGCCAAACAAAAAAATGTTGATACAGGGATGGGGGTTGAAAGAACAATAGCAATTCTAAATGGATTAGATGACAATTATTTAGCAGGAATGTGGCTACCTATAATAAAAGAAATAGAAAAAATATCTAAAAGAAAATACAAAGGAAATGAAAGAACAATGAGAATTATTGCAGACCATATTAAAGCTTCTGTATTTATTTTAGGAGAAGGAATTATTCCTGGGAATAAGGAGCAGGGATATATTTTAAGAAGATTAATAAGAAGAGCCATAAGATTTGGAAAAAGACTTGTAATGCAGAACAATTTTACAGAGAAGGTAGGAAAAGTAGTTATTAATATATACAATGATTATCCTGAATTAAAGAAAAATGAGAAAAAAATACTAAATGAATTGGAAAAAGAAGAAAAAAGATTTAGACAAACCTTAGCAGCAGGATTAAGATATTTTAATAAAGTAACAAAAAATAAAAAAACACTTTCTGGAAAGGACTCCTTTCTTTTATTTCAAAGTTATGGGTTTCCTTTAGAAATGATAAAAGAACTCAGCAAGGAGAGAAAAATAAATCTTGATAAAAAAGGCTTTGAAAAGGAAGCAGAAAAACATCAGGAACTCTCTAGAACAGCAGCTGCAGGAAGATTTAAATCAGGTTTAGCAGACAAATCAAAAGAAACTACTCAACTTCACACAGCAGCACACCTATTATTACAGGCACTAAAGATAGTATTAAAAAATGACTTAATTGAACAACGCGGAAGCAATATAACTCCAGAAAGATTAAGACTAGATTTTTCATTTCCAAGAAAACTAACAAAAGAAGAATTAAAAAAAATTGAAGATTTAGTTAATGCTCAAATAAAAAATGCACATGAAGTTATTAGACAAGAAATGACCCCAAAACAAGCAAAAGAAATGGGCGCTTGTGGAATATTTGATAAAAAATATGGAGAAAAAGTTTCTGTCTATACTATCGGAGATTTTTCTAAAGAAATTTGTGCAGGCCCACATGTCAAAAATATAAGCGAATTAGGAAAATTCAAAATAAAAAAAGAACAATCCTCTTCATCAGGTGTAAGGAGGATAAAAGCGATTTTAGAATAATGGAAAACGAAAATTGTATTTTTCCAAAATGTCCCAAATGTAAAAAAGGTTATTTACTACCTTTTTCATATAAAGAAGATGTTTTTGAGAAATGGAAGTGTTCTGAATGTGGATATACCATTCAAAAAAGATAATCACTCTAAATAAATAGCCGGCTTTCCAGGCTTAGAATTCTTACTCTTATTTGTTGGATCATACTTATTTTTATCATTAACTGCAAAGATTTTTACATCTTTTCCAGTTCTCTTAGTAGTATCTCCTGCATCATATAACTCTAGTTCATTTGGAAGAACATAAACATAAACCCTTTCTTTTTTTTCTTTTATTATTCTCAAAATGTTTGAAATATCAGAAACAAGTTTATTCCTTACCTCATCTTCTTTATCAAATTTTTCATTAATCTTTTTCTCATTTACTTTTGGCCAATTACTTAAACTAATAAATCCTTTGCACCCCAATTTTGCCCAAAGTTCTTCTGTAATATAAGGGCAATAAACATGAAGCATCTTTAAAAAACTCTCTGCAGTTTTTTTATCTATTTCTTTATCTACAAAAGAATCAAAAAGCTGCCTTATTTTTATGATTGCAAGATTATGCTTAAAATTTTCAATATAATCTGTAACCTCTTTAATTGTTTTATTTAATTTGCTTTCAACTCTTGGATTAGTCTTAGAATTTTTGAAATTTGAAAAATAATCAAAAACTCTTTTTAAAAACTTATGATTTCCTAAAATGATATTTTTATCCCAATTCATGTCTTTATCAGGAGAACCAAAACTCATTAAAGAAAATCTTAAAGTATCTGCCCCAACTTCTTTGATTACATCTATAGGGTTAATTACATTTCCTAGACTTTTTGACATTTTTCGTCCATCTTCTGCATGCAACATTCCTTGATTAAAAAGTTTCTTTGCAGGTTCATCAAATCCCAATAATCCTAAATCCCTTAAAAACTTAGTATAAAATCTACAATAAATCAAATGCATGCATGCATGCTCTGCCCCTCCAATATAAACATCAAGTGGAGCCCAATAATTAACTTTCTTCTTATTGAATATTTCTTTATTATTTTTAGAGTCAGCATATCTAAAAAAATACCAAGATGAATTAACAAAAGTATCCATTGTATCTGTCTCTCTTTTTGCTTTCCCCTTACACTTAGGGCACTTTACACTAATCCACTTTTCATTAGTCTTTAAAGGGTTTCCTTTCCCAAACTTAACATCTTTAGGAAGTTTTACTGGAAGGTCTTTTTCTGGAACAGGAACAACCCCGCATTTTTCGCAGTAAATAATAGGAATAGGAGTTCCCCAATATCTCTGTCTTGAAACTAACCAATCCTTTAATTTATACTGAACAGTTTTTTTACCTAATTTTTTCTCCTTTAGATACTCAGTTATTTTTTTCTTTGCTTCTTTATTCTCTATTCCATTAAACTTGCTTGAATTAATCAATATCCCTTCTCCAGTATATGCTCTTCCTATTTTTACAACCCCTTTTTCTTGTTCTTGTGAGCTAACTACAACTTTAAGTGGAATATTATACTTTGTTGCAAATTCAAAATCTCTTTGATCATGAGCAGGAACAGCCATAACCATTCCACTTCCATAATCAGCTAAAACAAAGTTGCCAGCATATATAGGAATCTTTTCTCCATTTACAGGATTTATTGCATGGCTTCCTGTAAAAACCCCTTCTTTTTCTAATTCCTCTGACTCTTTTTCACTTACACTTCTTAACTTCTTTAAAAAATTTCCAACTGATTTTTCTTGTTCACTTGTTACTAATTCCATTAATCTAGGATGCTGAGCTGAAATAACCATAAAAGTTACACCATAAATAGTATCTGGACGTGTTGTAAATACAGGCCATTTTTCTCCATTAATTTCAAAAAGTATTTCAGTTCCATGACTTTTTCCAATCCAATTCTTTTGCATTACTTTAATTCTCTCTGGCCAATCTAAATTATCTACTTTATCTAGAAGTTCTTCAACATAATCTGTAATTTTTAAAAACCATTGCTCCAAATGTTTTATCTCTACATCAACTTTATGAATCCAACATTTTCCATCATGAACCTGTTCATTAGCCAAGACTCCTTGACATTTAGGACACCAATTAACAGGGGCTTTTTTTCTATAAGCAATTCCTTTTTCAATCATCCTAAGAAAAATCCATTGGTCCCATTTATAATAATCTGGATTAGATGTATTAACAAGCCTGCTCCAATCATAACTCCATCCCATTGCTTTTTGTTGTTTCATAAAATTCCTAATTGATTTCTTTGTGTATTCTTCTGGGTGAGTACCAGCCTTAATAGCTGCATTCTCAGCAGGCAATCCTAACGCATCATATCCCATTGGATAAAGAACATTATATCCCTGTAATCTCTTAAACCTAGCAAAAATATCTCCAATTGTATAATTAAGGCCGTGCCCTAAATGAAGTCCTTCTCCAGAAGGATAGGGAAAAAATTCACAGACATAAAATTTCTTTTTTTTAGATTGTTTAGTCTCAAATACCTTTTCATTTTCCCATTTTTTCTGCCACTTCTTTTCTATTTTTTTAAAATCATAAACCATATTCAGATAACTATTCAGGAACTTTTAAATATTATCTTTAGCTTAATAAAAATATGAAAAAGATTCAGGCACATTTAATTAAAAGAATAATATCAAGCAATTCGCCAGAAGCTTATACTCTCAATAAAAAAAGCAAATTTGGGGAAAGAGTGGGAGAAAAAATCCAGTATACACTAGCAGAAACTTTATTTCTAGTTGAAAAAGGAAAAATGAATGTTTATATGAAAGAAAAATTAATCCCAAAAAAAGAACTAATTAAAAAATTACAAAGAATGGATAAAAGATTAGAAATAAAATATCCTGTCTTCAAAGATCTAAGAAAAAAAGGATACATAGTAAAAACAGCACTTAAATTTGGAGGGGATTTTAGAGTTTATGAAAAAGGTTTTAAATCAGGTAAAAATCATGCTAAATGGATTGTATTTGTAGATTATGAATCCAAAAAACTAACCTGGCATGAGTTTTCTGCTAAAAACAGAGTGGCACATTCAACTAACAAAAAACTTCTTTTGGCAATAGTGGATGAAGAAGGAGATGCAACTTATTATGAGATTAAATGGTTAAAGCCATAAATATTTATAACTCACTAGTTTCTAATTCAAATATGACTCAAAATACTCTAGAAATTAAAGATAGGATAATAAGTATAATGCGTATTCGTGGCCCTTGTCTTCCTGTTCATATTGCTAAAGAAATTGGAATGAGTATTTTATTTACATCTGCTTTTTTGTCAGAACTAATATCTGAAAAAAGAATTAAAATAAGTCATATGAAAGTTGGAAGTTCCTCTGTCCATTATCTTCCAGGGCAGAAAACAAGACTAGAAAATTTCTCGCAACATTTGAAAAGCAGAGAAAAAGATGCTTATGAATTATTACGTGAAAAGAAATTCTTAAGGGACATTGAACAAGAACCTGCAATTAGAGTTGCTTTAAGAGCAATTAAAGACTTTGCTATTCCATTTAATAGAAATAATGAAATTATTTGGAGATATTTTACTACCCCAGAAGATGAATTCAAAACAGAACCAAAAATAGAAATCAAACAAGAGCCAAAAGTTGAGATATTTGACAAATCAGTAAAGGAGCCGGAAAAACCAAAAAAGAGAAAAACCATTAAAAAAAGAAAACCTTCTCAAAAAAAGGATGAAAAATTTTTCAATAAAATAAAAGAATTTCTCTCTAACAAATCAATAGAAATAATTGATATTTTAGGATTTAGTAAAGGGGATTTAACCTTAAAAATAGGAGTAAACAGCGAAGAGAGATTACTAATTGCCTATAATAAAAAAAGAATAAATGAAAAAGACATAATAAAAGCAAGTAAAAAAGCTTCAGAATTAGGGCTTAAATATATGATAATTAGTTTAGGGGAACCATTAAAAAAATTAAATAATTTTATAGAAGCTATAAAAAATCTTTCTGAAATCGAAAAGATTGAATAAAAACGTTTAAAAACTAAAAGAAAGAAAGAATAATATGGGTAAAATAAAAACAAAATTAATCAAGAGAACTGCAAAAAGATTGATGAAAGAAGATGTTGAATTTAATGAGGAATTTGAGAAAAATAAAAAAATGCTTGGAAGAGAAATGCCAAGTAAAAAAGTAAGAAATCAAATAGCAGGATATATTGCAAGACTTAAAAGATTCCAAAAAGAAAAGGAAAAGAAGATACAAGAATCAATAAAAGCAGTTAAAAAATAATTATTTTTCGAATTTTATTCCTCGCTGTTTAAGTTTACCTTCAACATTCATTACTAATTTTTTTAAAACTTCATCAGAACATTCTCTTCTTACTTTTTTTTCAGAATTTAATATAGTTGTGTGAGTTCTATTAACCATTTCTGCTATCTCTGGACTACTTCTGCCTTTTAATAATCTTCTTAATACATATACGACTTTATGTCTAAAATCTGCAATAGTTTTGCTTCCCCTTTTTTTTGCTAAAAGTTGTTCTTTTGAAATACCCACTTCTTCCAACATAATTTCGATAATTTTATCTGGCAAATTCTTTGGATCAAAAAAAGATTCCTGGTATCTTAAAGCCTCTATAGCAATTTCAGGAGAAAGCCGAGGATTTCCATGATTCTCTAAATATGTTTTAATTGTATCAATATCCCCCCCTATTTCACTTAATCTTATTTGTTCAGAAGAAAGAGTCTCAACATAAAAATCTAAAAAAGTCTCTAATTCTTTTCTTCCTCTACAATTATGACGAACCAAATGAGACACAAATCCTCTTAAACTCGAACGAGAGGGGTGATCCAAGTAAACTCTTGTCGCTCCTTCAAGCCTACCTGCAAGATTAGTTGCAACCCACTTACGAGTATTCTCCTCATCTTTAATACTAGAAGCATATTTTCTCAATTTTCTCGCTAACTCTCTTGGCTCTTTCTTTCCAGTTAAAATTATTTGTGTTCCTCCAGAAGAATTTCTTATAAGATTCAAACATTTTAAAAAACCTCTTTGTACCCCATACCTTGCAATTCCTCCGCTGCTAAAACAACCATCTACATCATCAAATATAGCGAGTTTTATTCCTTCTGGAGGTTTTAGTTTTCTATTAAACTCCCCCCGAGTATTATGTAATTTCACTGAAAGATTATTAAGATTAAGACACCAAGAATCAAAACCCTTTTCTGAAAGAGTATTAGCTAAAGCAGAAGCAACATAAGTTTTTCCCACTCCAGAATCTCCAATTAAAGCAATAGCTTTATCACTAATATTTGAATGCCTCCCAAGAACAATATTCGCATAAATCTTCTTTAGAGTTGTTAATGCCCTTTCATTACCATCAGACCATCCTATATCTTTAAATTTACATTCATAAGGCATAAAAACTTTTTTCTCAAGACGTGTTTGTCTTTTTCTTGGAACAGGTTTAGAAGAGGTGCCAACCACTTTAGGATTATTATCAAAAAGAACTAATTCTTTATCAACTGTAAAATTTAATTCATAACCCTCTCCTAAAACATCACTAACACAACCTAACAAATAAGATTTATAATGGGGTTGTTTTAACCAGTCATAACAAAAATTATTAACAGAAAAAATAGTAACTTGTTTTGAATCAGGATCTACCTTTACAGCCTCCGGGCGTATCCACATTTGAACATTTCTAGTTGGATGAGATATAATTTTCTCATAAAGCCTTATTTCTGACTCAGAAAGAGTTGCAGGATATTGAATTTTCTGAGGAGATTCAATTGATTGTCTTTGTTGTTCTTGTTTTCTTTGCCCAGGAGAGGGGGCATATTCTCCAATCTTTGTTTCTTGAACTACTTCAGGCAACACATTCCTAATTGCAACAGGTCCCTTTCCTTCTTGAGTATTAGGCATTTTCGAGCATAAAAACAATAGAAATGCTCTTTATAATAATTACTATATAGTAATCCTTATTTTATAAGAGATAATGACTCTGAGGGGATTTTAACCCCCGACCTCTGCCTCATGAGAGCAGCGCTCTAACCCTGAGCTACAGAGTCAAAACTAATAAATAAGGTCTATTTAAAAAGATAGTGCTCATTTCTTTTCATCTAAATGAAGAATTTTTCCATCTTTTTCTTTTCTAGGAATAATATGAAAATGCAAATGATGAACTACTTGCCCAGCACTAGGAAAATTATTTGTAACAACATTAAAACCATTTGCTTTATATTTATCCATAAGATTCATTGTTGTTTTTTTAATGCATTCTATAAGTTCTGTTCCAAGAGTATTTGGCAAATCCAAAAAAGTCTTAAAATGTTTTTTTGGAATAACTAAGGTATGTCCTTCTACAATAGGGTTAGCATCTGGAAAAGAAAAAAAATTATCATTCTCATAAATTTTTTCAACAGGAATTTCTCCTTTTACCATCTTACAAAAAACACACTCTTCGCCCATAGCCTCTATTAAATAATTCTAATTTAAAAATTATACTATTCTCTACAGAATAAATAAAAATAAAAATAAAAATAAAAATTTATCTTCTTCTTTTTTTCTTCTTAACCACTTTCTTTTTCTTAACTACTTTTTTCTTCTTTGTAGCTTTTTTCTTCTTAGCCATTAAAGCTTTTTTCTTTTTAAGAGCAGCAGCTTTTTTCTTCTTAGCCATTAAAGCTTTTTTCTTTTTAAGAGCAGCAGCTTTTTTCTTCTTAGCCATTAAAGCTTTTTTCTTTTTAAGAGCAGCAGCTTTTTTCTTCTTAGCAGCAGCAGTAAGTTTTTTTGCCATTAAATTTCACCTCTATTTAATTAGTATAATAAGGAATAACTTCTTTAAAAACTTTTTTAAAAAAATTAAAAAAATTAATTAATTATTTTTCCTGCTAATTCAAAAGATATTTTATCATCGATTAATTTTTTTAAAATTTCTTTTAATTTAGAAATCTTAATTCTAATTTGTTTAGTCGTATCTCTATCTCTTATTGTAACATCTTTATTTTTAGGAGAATCACCGTCGATAGTTACACAATAAGGGGTTCCAATCTCATCATTTCTTGCATATCTTTTTCCAATACTTCCACTCTTATCATAAGAAACATTAAATTCTTCCCCCAAGCTATTCGCAACCTCCATAGCCATCCTTTCATACTCTGGTTGTTTTACAATTGGAAAAACAGAAACCTTGATTGGTGCAAGTTTTGCGGGAATTTTCAAAACAATATTTCCTCTTTTTTTATCTTCATAATATGCTTTAGTTAAAACAGCTAAAAAAATTCTCTCCATTCCAAAAGTTGGCTCAATAACCCTTGGTAAAACTTTTTTCTTTGTCTTCTCATCAAAAATCTCCATACTCTCTTTGCTTTCTTTTTGATGTTGTTTTAAATCATACTGTCCTCTATTTGCATTTCCAGCAACCTCTTTGCTTCCAAAAGGATATTCATAATCAATATCAAATGTTGCAGAACTATAATGACTCAATTCTTTTTTAGTGTGCTCTCTTATTTTTATCTCGTTTAATCCAATGCTTCTAAACCACATAACTTGTTCTGCTAACCAGTATGCATGCCACTCTCCTAATTTCTTTTTATCAAGAAGCTGTTTTATTGTAATCTCCTTAAGAGTATTTTTTCCTTTTATCTGTGTTTCCTCATCGAGAAACATAAACTTAGTGTTCAAATGTTGTTCGGTAAGAAGATTACATTTCTTTTCTTCTGGATGAATAAAAAATTCAAACTCTCCAATATGAAATTCCCTGCTTCTAAATAAAAAATCCCGAGGAGCAATCTCATTTCTAAAACATTTTCCAACCTGGGCAATACCAAAAGGCAAATGCATTCTAGAGGTTTGAGTAATTAACTTAAAATCCATGAACATTGCCTGTGCAGTTTCCCCTCGAAGATGAGCAGTTTCAGGCTTAATTGCCCCTACTTTAGTTTCAAACATGAGATTAAACTCTCCTTGTTTTTCATATTCGCCTCCACACTCACATCTTGCTTTTCCTTCTTCAGAAGCATCAATTTTTGTTGCTTTTTTACACTTTTTACAAACAACTGCAATATCTTTGAAATTCTGAAGATGTCCTGAAGCATTCCAGGTTCTTGGATGAGAAATCACACTTGAATCAATTCCAACCATATTTGTTTTTTGATAAACAAAATGATTCCACCAATCTTCTTTTATGTTTTTAAACAATTCAATTCCTAAAGGACCAAAATCCCAAAAACCAGCATATCCTCCATAAATATCACTTGAACGGAAAACAAATCCCTTGCTTTTACAAAACTTAGTCAATTCTTCAATAGAAATTTTTGTTGAAACAAAATCCTTGCTCTCACTTTTCTTTTTTCTAGATTTAACATTAAGAATTGTCTGATTTTTTTCAATATTATTCATAATCTCTTTTGCTTTTTTCTCTGCTTCTCCTCGATTTTTGCCAAGATAAGCAAGACATTTAGAAACAACTTTCCCTTTTTTTCTAACACTTTGTCTTAAGTAATAATAATCATTCCCAGAAATTTTCTTTTTAACTATAAAAGGCATAAGTTAATTTTAGTCACTACTTTTTATAAAGTTTTGTATAATAAAATAATACATACATGATAAGTATTAATAAAGATTTAAGTTTCTAAAGAAAAAACATACATAATAGGTTTAAATTTTAATTATAATACACATATAATAAGAAAATATAAAATAAAGTTTATGTTAAAAAACATACATAATAAGTCTTTTCATTAAAATTTGCCAAAAATATAAATGAATACATACATAATAAGAATATTAAAAAAATAAAAGAAGGGAAATTAACTTTTTTACACAAATAATAAGTACAATTGTAAAAGAAAGATTTATAACTTAATCAATACATAAATAATAAGTATATAAATAATAAGGAACTAATAAAAGAATTTATTTTTCTGTTTTTAAATATAACAATCATAAATAATAAGTAAGATTTATAAAACATTTTTACATACATATTAAGTAAGAGGTAAAGAGAGTGAAACATTTAATTGAAAGAAAGAGAATTTCTGAACAAAGAAAGAAAAAGTTAATTGAATATCTTGAAAGCCTTAAACAAAAATACAAAAAAGGAAAGATTTCTTATGCAAAATATGTAGAATCAATACACCAAAAAAGAAATGGAAGAACAATAGAAGAATGGATTCATTATTTTCATCTTGAAGCATTAAAAAGCCATAAAAAAATAGAAAAGCATAAAAATTTTAAAGCAAAAAAAATACATTTCACAATAATAATTTTATCTATTATAATGTTAATATTTTTTTCTATGACTGTTAAAAATGTCCTGCATACAGGATTTACTTCTAAAGAAAATATTTCCCAAATGAATATCAAAAATTTTTCTCAAAGTGTAAATCTCGAATTCAACAAAACAAGCATAATCGAATTCAGTCCAGAAGAAAAAAAACAATTACATTCCATAAAACTTTCAGGATTTATCAAGGGGGAAGGAGAAGTAAAAGTTTATTTGGAAGATATCCTAGTTCTTGATAGTTCAAAAATTAAAGAAACAAAAAGTAGATCAATTACTACATTTGCCTCGCTTGCAATAGAACCAGAAGAATCACAATCAAACGAGAGTGAGGAAAGTCCAGAAGAAAATTCAAGCCCTTCCCAAAACGAATCGCAGGACTCTTCTCCTGAAGAAGAAACAATAGAAGAGATTATAGAAAATGAATCAGAAGAAAATATAGTAACAAATGAAACTGAGACAACCAATGAAACAGAAACAGCCCCTTCTCAAGAAATAGACGAAGATAATGAAAATTCCCCAGAAACTATAAAAATTTTTACAAAGTTTTGTGATGAAACTTGCAACATAAATTCTTTAAATTTGACCCAAGATTCATACTCTCTAAGAATAGAAATTTCTGGAGAGGTTAAAATACAGATTGATAAAATAAACTACGACTTAATTATGGAAATTTCAGAAGAACCTGAAGAGATAATTAA
>Ga0180432_10007451_pt1 | contig 13889 bp, 11 predicted proteins | sample SS_ome_10_FD_132414 | JGI IMG/M metagenome (GOLD analysis project Ga0180432, IMG submission 132414) | Hypersaline lake sediment archaeal communities from the Salton Sea, California, USA - SS_1_MS_2 metaG | ecosystem: Environmental > Aquatic > Non-marine Saline and Alkaline > Hypersaline >...
ATACACCTTCGAGGTGGCGAATGAGATATACGAGAGCAGTCACCTTATCGTCATCTCGCATGTTAAGGGCCACATCGGAGCCGGCTTCGGCGGGGCGATCAAGAACCTGGGCATGGGCGGCGTGACCCGCGAGACCAAGGCGGCGATCCACGCTATGAGCAGCCCGGTGCTGGTCAAAGAGGAGTGCGACCTGTGCGGCGACTGCGCCCGGGCGTGTCCCTTCAATGCCCTGACGGTCGAACAGGAATGGGAGTGGAATAAGGCATCGTGCCAGGGCTGCGGCGTGTGCGTGTCCGCCTGTACCAAGGGTGCGTTGATATATAAAGGGATGGACCTGCAAAGGGGCCTGGCGCTATCGGCGAAGGCGTGCATAGCAGGGAAGCATGTAGTTTACATAAATGCGATGGTGAACATCTCCCGCGACTGCGACTGCGATGCCAACGCACGCCCGGCCATATGCCCCGACATCGGTTATCTGGTATGTGATGGAATGGCAGCCATCGATAGGGCATCATTGGACCTGGTATACAAGGTGAGGCCACAAGTCTTCGAGCAGACTACCGGGATCGATCCGTCAAGGCAGGTACGGTACGCGCAGGAGCTGGGATTAGACGTATCGTACGAGCTGGTGAGGCTGTGATCGCGCAGATCGGTGGGATTAGCTCTCATTGATGGTTATATGGATTATGGTGTCGCCGTCGTAATCCGGCAGCGGAGATGTAAGCGGGTCCCTCGGGGTGAGCTGCTCCAGCACGTCCATCCCCGCGATCAGCTGCCCGAACACCGAATACCCCCCGTCCAGGGCGGGCTCGTCATTGTAGGTGATGAAGAACTGGCAACCGTTCTTATCGGCACCGGCATTGGCCATCGACAGGGCGCCGGAAGTGTGGTTGTGCGACGTGATCTCGTTAGGAATATAGTAGCCGGGGGATAGGGTTCCCTTACCGGTGCGGTCGCCTCCCTGGGCCATAAATCCGGGTATGACCCGGTGGAACATTGAGCCGTCGTAGAACCCGTCGCGGGATAGGAACACGAAGTTGTTGACCGTTACCGGTACGTCGGCGGCGAACAGCTCCAGCACGAGGTTGCCTTTTTCCGTCTCTATGGTGGCGGTGTACTGTTTGGTGATATCGATAACCATGGGCGGCTGCTGCGTATAGCTTTTAGGGGTCGTTGTCGGGGTAGGGGTCGGCTCGGACGGCACGACAGCCGGCCCGCCGCACCCGGCGATAAGCAGCGTCACCGCCAGCAGTAGGGGCATGAGCAACCTGTTCATAGTACGCACTCATGAAAGAGGGTACACCAGGAGGGATATCGATGTCAACGGGGCTCTTACAGACACTTGCCATCGGACTGAGTTTAGTGTAGAATGCCTTCACAAGTAGTGCGGGATATTAGTACCAGCTATGTATAGCCTTCTGGACAGGATTGAAGCCCTCAGGACCGGTCTCCCGAAGTTGACCAGGTACGGCATCATCGCCTTTTTATCAGTCCTCGCCTTCGCCTTCCTGTTTATAGCTGGGGGTCTATCCAACAATTTCATGCTGGGTCTGATCCTGGTCTTCATCATCGCCATCCTGCTGCTGGCGTTGGAGCCGAGGAAGGCGCTCTGCGGGATCCTGCTGCTGGCGTTCTTCTGCATATCCATGTATCTGAGGGTGGTACCATCGCACGATGGCGTGTTCGTCGGCGACCGGGTATATTTCCAGGGGAATGACCCGTGGTATCACATGAGGCTGGTGGAGAACCTGGTTCAGCACTTCCCCCACCGCATATCCTTCGATGCCTACACCCTTTATCCCTATGGCCAGAGCGTGCCGTTCGCCCCGTTCTTCGACCTGCTTCTCGGCTTCGTGATCTGGGTCGCCGGCGTCGGACACCCGTCGATAGAGACCATAGAGACGATAGGCGCGTACTTCCCCGCCGTTCTGGGGGCTCTGGTCGTCATTCCGGTGTATTTCATCGGCAAGGAGCTGTTCAGCCGCAGCGCCGGCCTGATCGCCGCGGGATTAATCGCCATCATGCCCGGCGAGTTCTTCTTCCGCTCCATGCTGGGGTTCACCGACCACCACGTTGCCGAGACACTGTTCAGCACGACGGTGCTGATGTTCCTGATCATAGCGATGAAGAGGGCCAGGCAGAGGGAGATATACTTCGGCAGTTTCCAGTTTGGGGTGTGCTGGAAAGCGCTGAGGGCGGGGGACTGGCGAGGGCTGCTGCGTGCCAGCGACTGGAGCAGATTAGGCGTGCCGCTGGTCCTTGCTCTGCTGGCCGGATTCATGCTGGGGATATACCTGTTATCCTGGCTGGGCGGGCTGCTGCTGGTGTTCATCATATTTCTCTACCTGTTAGTGCAGTATAACATCGACCATCTGAGGGGTTTATCGACGGATTACCTATTTATAGTCACTCTGCCGATGTTCATCCTCGCCCTTATACTGATCGCTCCTTCTGTCGGCATCCTGCGCTTCGGCGATTGGGCGGTATGGGCATTGTGCATCAGCGTTTTAACGGTTGCGGCGTTGAGCATCATGTCCCGCCTCATGGCACGCGGTGGGTTGCATAAGGCCCTCTATCCGCTGGCGGTGATACTATTCTCTGCGGTGGGAACCGGACTCTTCTACGCGATCGAATCCTCCATGTTCGTGTCGATAGTGAATAAGTTCAGCATATTCAACCCGTCGTTAACGAAACTGACCATCATGGAGGCGCAGCCGGTGTTCAGCGGTTTTAATATCAGCCATCTGACGGAACAACGTATCTGGCGCTATTTCACCACCGGCCTCTTCGTTGTCCCGCTGGCGGTGTTGGTGATGATCTATGAAGCGGTTAAGAAGAAGGCGGGGGGCAACCGAGTGCTCATCGCCGGGGGGATACTGATTGCGCTGACCGCTCTGATATATGTATTCGCTGACATGCCGGACTGGTTCAGATTTGCGCTCTACTTTATATACGGGTTCTTGCTGATAGTATATGCCTACTATGAGAAAAGTGAAGGCCGAGTGTTGCTGGTTCTCTGGACGGCGGCAATGCTGGTGGCAATGGTGGGTCAGACCCGGTTTTCATACTACTTCGCGGTGAACGCCGCGCTGCTCATGGCCTATTTCTGCTGGAGGATGCCGGGCTGGTTCTACACCATCGCCAATTGGGCATGGAAAGCACTGAAGTGGTTCTCCTCTTCCGGGCAGGCCTCACCGGTCGACAGAAGGAAAAAGCGCAGGGCGGATAAGCGGGATCGGGCGAAGCGGGGAGTAGTCGAAGAACAGGCGGGACCCGCAGGGGCTGCTGCGGATTACGCCAAGTCGGTGCGTTACGTCTCCTGCGCTCTTGCGGTGATAGCGGTGTTTTTCCTGGCATTCTATCCCGCTGTGGGTCAGACAATGCAACTGTCAAAGACCCCGTTCGGGCCCAACAAGCACTGGTACAATGCCATGGTTTGGCTGCGGGAGAACACCCCCGAACCGTTCGGTGCCCCCGATGCCTACTACCAGCTGTATGAGCGCCCCGATGCCGGTGAGGCATACGACTACCCGGAATCGACATATGGGGTCATGAGCTGGTGGGACTACGGCCACTGGATAACCAGGATAGGTCATCGGATACCCAACGCTAACCCGTTCCAGCGTGGCATCGGCGGTCCCAGGAAGAGCGGCTTCTCTTACGGCGCCAGCACGTTCCTCACCGCGCAGGATGAATTAGAGGGCGGAAAGCAGCTCGATGAACTCGGCTCCAGATATGTGGTCATTGATATAGAGACGGCCACCGGTAAGTACCACACGCCGGTGAAGTGGTCCGGGCAGGAGCCTGCCGATTATATCGGCCGATATCTCATCCCTAGGGATCAGGGTTATGAATGGGCAACATTCTACGGCGTTCCATACTACCAGTCGATGTGCTCCCGGCTTTACAATTTCGGGGCGGAGGCGGTAGAACCGAACAACTCAACGTGGGCCATAACATTCACAGAAAGCGCGGATTCGGCGGGCAACAGCTACAGGGTGCTTACCGGCGCCGCCAATGAAGGCAGGCCATTCCCTACTTACGATGAGGCGCGGGCTTTTATCGATGCTAACCCGGAGTACATCATTGTAGGGATAACCCCTTTTATGAGCCCCATACGTCTCGAGGAGCTGGAACATTTCGATATGGTTTACGATCCCGCACCAGCTAATACTGGTTACGGTATACAGTTCCCCTATGTCAGGATATTCGAGTATATACCGTAGCTTACTTCGGTTTAGTTACGCTCCAGCCCCACGTTCATTTTAAGCTCGTAGTTTTCGCGGTGAAAGGCTATTCTGTGCTTATTGAAGTGTCTCAGGTCATAGAGTGAAAGAGATAAACCAGGGCGCAAAAGCGTGAAAGAGCGTAGAAGTGCTAGCAGCGAGGCATGAGAACCTTCACTTTAATCTGTTACAGTGGGCTTGTGTTTAATCCTTAGCCAAGTTTGATGGCCGAAATCGTATGCCTCACCCTTAATCTCATTAACGATTAGCCCCCGTTCAGCGCAGACGGTCTTGATCCAACCGAGATTATGGCGTATTACTCCGCGTGTGTTACTTTCATGTGATTTCCCCACCCAGTTAGCACCCTTGTAATCATTTAGTAACGGGATTGCTCTTATGTAAGATGTAATGAATATCCCCCCTGCATTGGCGGTGCTTACAAAGCCATCTAGCATGATTTTGATTTGTTGTTTTGACGCATGAGTCCAAATTGAACGAGCGACAAAAAAATCAAACTTCTCGTTAAAAACCGTGAAGTCAAAAACTGAGTTGGAGTCATAGCTAGGGCTCTTTATTTCTTCCAGCTGTGCTTCTAGTAGATATTTACGTCCAGTGTTAAGCATATCGATATTAGGCTCAATCCCGAAGTAACAACCCTTATCTAAGAAATGAATAAGCCAGTAACCACAGCGTAAGCATCCACAGCCAATATCTAACACTCTGGATTCGGGGGACAGTCCTACACTCAATAGCGTTATTAATACCTTTCGCCCGGCCGTCTCAAATACTTCGATGGGCCCACCTAAAAAGGCACCCTCTGCTTTAAGTTTATTCGCTCGTTCCTGTAGCATAATCAACCTCATATATCTCGAAAGGACCGTCTATAAGAAGAGGCCACCATGGTCAGCCCTTCGTGCTTACCGAACTTCCTTTCAGACGAACACATAAGCATAGAAAAGTCAAGGTTGATTCTATATAAGGCAACCATGTTTGTCAAATATGTTAGTTTTTGCCAATCGGCGATTTCGAAACAGCAAGTGTAAGAATATGAGCTATTGGACAGATTATTCCTTCGGCCAATGGGCCATCTTCTCTGGCCGAACTGTGTTCATTTCTTATAGTTCTCTTGTCTTATAGTTCTCTTGTTCTCGATTCCTGCCTGATGTATAATCGAGCAATGTTCAGGAGTTCACGCTAGATTATGAGAAAGGGCAGACTATCCGTCGGAGGCGTATGTAACCTGCTGAGGAAATCTCCTTCACTGCTCAGGCAACAGATCAAAGACCCCCTTCATCGTAACTCCCTGTTCATAATGTCTAGCACTGTCGTTACCTCCGTGCTGGGGTTCGTTTTCTGGATAATCATCGCCAGATTCTATGATGTGACGGCTGTGGGTTATGGTGTGGCCACTTTAAATGCAATCTTCTTGATAGCTGCACTCGGCAAACTGGGCCTCGGTACCGCTATAGTGCGGTTCATCTCCAAGGAGGAGAAACCGACGGAGCTGATAAACGCCTGCCTGACCCTGACCGGACTGGTTTCCTTGGCGATATCGGCGATATTCATCGCAGGCATAGATGTCTGGTCTCCAGTGTTGAGCTTCATCAAAGGTAACGCTGCTTTTATTGTGGCCTTCATCTTTTTCGCCCTCTTTAGCACGCTGTCAGGGATGATGGAGCAGGTGTTCATTGCCCTCAGGAGGGCCGATTTATTTCTGTTGAGGACCTCCCTCTTAGGCCTGCTGAGGATAGCTCTCCCGTTACTGATGGTTATCTTCTTCCGCGCGTTCGGGATCGTCAGTTCCTGCGGTATAGCTATTGGCATCACACTGTTAGTGTCATTGTTCATCCTTCTACCCCGCGTAATAAAAGGGTACAAACCGGCTCCTAGGTTAAAATTCGACAGGATCAAGACGATATGGCGCTATTCGGCGGGCAATTATCTCGCAAACATCTTCGGTCAAGCGCCGGATAAACTTTTACCGATACTGATCGTAAATATCCGCCTCCCGGGGGTGTCGCCTGCCGAGGGGGCGATGCAAGTTGCCTTTTTCTACATGGCGTGGAGATTGGCTTTTTTCTTGTTCATGATCCCGAACGCGACTTCGAGATCCCTATTCGCTGAAGGCTCACACTTCGAAGATAAGTTGGCAGCAAATGTACGTCGGTCCTACAAATTCACCTTCATATTGCTGGTTCCTGCCGTTGTGGTGGTCCTGCTGGCCGGCAAGTGGCTCCTCCTGCTGTTCGGAGCAAGCTATTCAGAGAATGCCCTGTCGCTATTGCGGGTGTTAACGTTTTCCAGCCTCTTCGTTGCGGTGAATCATGTTTATTACAGTGTTCTGAAGGTGCATGGCCGGATCAGGGAACTTATAGTGCTCAGTGGGTTCATAGCGCTTGCCACTCTTATAGGGACCTACATAATTACACCAACAACGGGTATAATAGGGGTGGGCTACGCTTGGCTTGCTTCTCAGGCGGCAGTCAGTGTATATATAATGCTGTTCATGAGAAATCGTTTTATCATAAGGAGTGCTTGATCATATAGAGGAGGCAGCCAGGGTGGAGATATGCCCGATATGTAATAGAGAAACCCAAGCCCCGCCCGTAGAGAGGGGGAGTGATTATATCATATATCGTTGCTCATACTGTGGCGGTGATTTCCCCCATATCGAACATTTAATTGATTACAACCGGGAGTATTTGGAAGATAAGGATACATTTCAAGTTAACCGCAAATTGAGGGCAAGCCAGGATTTGAAAGATATCTATCGGGAGGCTGAGCTTACTATAAATTTTAAATACGCCCTCGATTTTCTGAAGGCGACCTCATCCAAGGGCAAACTGCTCGATATCGGTTGCGGTGTAGGGGTATTCCCCAAGCTGGTGGAAGATACAGGGTTCGATGTCTATGCCCTGGACCCCGCGGAACAGGCAGTGAGATATGCCAGGGATAATTTCGGGTTGCAAAACGTTCTGGCGGGGACGATCGACGATGTACCTCCTGCCTGGGGAGACTTCAACTTTATCACTCTGTTTGAGGTCTTAGAACATGTTGAGCGACCGCGGGAATTGGTTCAGAAGATATACGAACTGCTGGCCCCCGGTGGCTATTTTATCGTGAGTGTGCCTAATCGGGATCGTTTGGAAGTGAAACTGGGCCGGCGGGGTCTGCTGGATTACCCCCCGAACCATCTGACCAGGTGGTCGAGGCAGGTGTTGGGCTTTATGCTAACCGATATTGGTTTCGAAGACATTGCTACCGAGGTCGATGGCGTGAACCGTTGGACCCTGACCGCTACATTTTTACCGCAGAGATTGAACCTGCAGATCGAGAGGAAGAAGATAGAAACGCTAACTGAAGAGCGACTCTCGGGCGACGGCTTCTTTATCCATAGCCCTATTTGGATGTTCGCTCAGAGAATGGCGGATGTCTTCGCTTTTTTGCTACAGAAACTCGTTGGTAGGAGATACGGGCAATACCTGATCGGGTTTGCCCGAAAGCCTGATAGTTAGCCCGAGATCAGACAGGTATAAATGTAGAAATAATTATACTTTGCCGTTGGACTTCAGTTTGCCTATCCGGTCACTCTCCCTCGATTTTTCACCTGGGCCGCGAGATCCCGCAGCTTTACGCCGACCTTCCTGTTCGCTTCTTGTTGCTCGGGTTTCTTCGATTAGATCTCGCAGCCTCTTTTCTACTGCTTTCTCTACTCCGATGAGATTTCTGGTCTCTAGGGGGTCTTCTTTTATATTGTATAGTTCATCCTCCCTGTCGGGATTCGTAATCAGTTTCCACTCTCTGTCTCTGGCTGTTACCCTGAAACCGATGTTCAGCTTGTTGCTCACTATCGGCGGGGTGTAGGCTGAGTTGTTGAACAGACTTGGCTGGGCGAATTCGGGATCTACCCCAGCGATCTCGCAAATAGTGTTAGCAATCCCTAGAAAGCTCACCGGATCTTCAATAACGCCTGTCCTTCCTGAGTTATAAATGACCAGAGGGACCCTTATCAGGTACTCGTAATGCTCCGGAGGGTGTCCGTAGAAGCCGTGTTCCCCGAGGCCATCTCCATGGTCTGAATGGAATACAAATACAGGATCGGTATCTTTCAGGTGTTCCCATAGTTGCTTTACTATCGCATCTACATGGAGGATCTCAGCGTCATAACCGTTTATTATGGCATCGCGTTCCTCGGGGCTCAAAATTGGCTCAAATTTCTGCTGTGCCATGGCCCACTTGTTACCCTCCGCTGCGACTTCCCCGTGGCCCTGCCTCCTCATTTTATAATTCAGCCATATCATCCGTCTGGTACCTGTTTCTCCCCACTTGGCGTACTCCAGAGGAGGCACGTATGGATGATGGGTATCGACTAGGAAAACCCACAGGAGGTAAGGTTCCTCCAGTTTGGTATTCAGTACTTCACCGATCCAGTCCTCTGTCCGGGAATAACCTATATCGGCTTTAAGCAGATTCTTGAGGTTGATAGCATGTCCGGCCAGGCCAATCCTTTTCAAGAATGGTAGTACGAGGAATTTCTTCGCTTTCCACCACCACTTATGCTCTCCCGATACGGTCCATAGGCCATCATAATAGTGCTGAAATCCAACATTGAACCCATAGTATCGTGACAGTAAAGCGTTAGTATTGAATCCGTAGGTGTTATACTCATTCTCTGCAAGTACATGCGCCAGCGTTCTTTTACGGTTTAGAGCCTTTCGCCATTCTTCTGGTAATATAAGGTGTGCTTCAACAGTTGAATGCTCTCCGGTGAATAAACCCATAAAGGAGTTCGGTGTAGCAAGACCGCTAACTATAGGATTTTCAAACCTTACCCCCCGGTCTATCATGCTGCTTAGAAACGGTGTTGTTTCCCGTTCGTATCCATAACAGCCGCAATGGTCTGCCCTTATACTGTCTGAACCTATTATTACGATGTTCCGTGCCATCTATATCCGTCCTTTGCTTTTTAGTCTTCCTATGTGGTGCTCTATCTTGTGTTTCTCGCTGTCTTTACTGCTCGTGGTATGCCGCTCACTGTTGAATACAACCCAAGGGACTTTAACTAATTCAGGCACACGCAGCCCCCATTGATGACCAACGAAAGTGAAGAATAGTACCTTTGTACCAAAAAGTTCCCCGTGGTCCGAAGAAATAACTGTCCTTCCCTGCAGGTTTTCAATGAGTTCATACACGTATGGGAGGGTAGCCTCTAAGCTCTTTTTATATACGGCCCAGACGTCTAGTGGATTGAGTTTACCTTTCGCTAAATCCGGCATTGGCCTTTTCGGAAGATCATTTTTTACTATGTAAGGCGCATGGGGTTGCATGTAGTGGATAATTAGCCTTTTTTCAGGATATCTCTTCGCCGCTTCTTTAGCGTATTCTGTTGTGGTCTTGGGATGGACGGTTCCCAGTTCTTCATCCCATCCGTCTTGCCATACCGATATAGTCTTGTGGAACAGGTTCCCTACCACCCTGCTTACCCAGGGGTTGGCAGTTAAGTACACTATATCATTGTGCATATCGTTGATGAAATTCTCTCGAACCCATTCCAGTGTGGTTGAACCGCGTGAAATTCGGTATTCTATATTCCTGCCCATTACTTCTGCGAGCACATCATAGCGGCATGCATCTAATATGATGAGGTTATCCCAGTTCTCATCCACTATATATATCCCGTTGTTGACCCTCAGTTGCTTGTAGTAGAACTCGAAAATGTATCTCCATAGCTCTCTTTTCCACCAGTGTGTATCTCGACACTTTTTCTTGAATTCTTTAACCACATGTTTCAGTTTGATATGTACGGGTGCTCTGGGGTCGACCCCTTTTATCAGTGTCAATCTGCTGCGTTTGGAGTTACCTCTAGTCATTTTCTTTACCGCTTTTAAGGATAGGGCAATTGACGTGCACCCCGCTAAACTGTGGACTGCACCCCGTTAAACTGGACAGTTTTGGGCCGCCAATAAGTTAGATTCTCCTGCTGGCACTAGATTTGTCTCACCAAACGTCTTCGGGCTCTTGTACCCCAGATTCTGATGCAATCTCTCGTTACGGTACCATGCACGGTAGCTTTCCCAACCTGATCTCGCTTCGGCTAAGCTGAGTTATTCATGTCGGTACACCTCTTCCAGCTTGTACTTATCGAAGAATGATTCTATGTATGGCTTGTCATCATGGCACTGGATTCCGGCATACTCCAGTTTCACATTCAGCACCCTAGCGGTATCACGGAAACCGCGTGCTGCAAACTGTGTCCCGCGATCGACCCTGAGAGTCAACTCGTGGCCTTCAGGCACCCGTCCCCCGAAGCGTCTGATTACGGCGTCCTCCAGGGCTTTTGCAGCCTCTCTGGCACGACAGCGGTCTGAGAAGACCTCTCTCACGATGTCCTTGTCATAGACATCTATTGCCGCACACAGATAGGCATTAGAACCACCAGCCCACACGTATGTCAGGTCAGCCTCCCAGTATGTGTCGCGGGCTTCCGGCCTGACGATGGAGGGTCTGCTCCACCTCCTCCCTTTCATCTTCCTGGGCTGGGTAAGTCCAAGTACTCGAAGATGCCTCAATACCTTTTTGCCGTTGACTGCCAGGCCTGTAGCCCTGAGTGCCGCGGTGACCTTGCGATAGCCGTAGAGCTCCGCATATCCCTGTCTCACCTCTTCAATGGCTTTGGCCAGAGATTCATCCAGCGGGCGCGGCTTTCTCTGTTTTACGGGTCTATAGTAATAACTGGACCTCGACAGACCTACCGTCTCCAGCGCCACTTTTACTGATTGTTCTTCCGCTATCATTTGCTCTGCCAGATTACGTTTCATCGCCGTCCCAAGACTCCGTCCAGCTTTTTTGGGGCTTCGATGACCAGGGCCTGTTGCCCTACCAGCTCTTTCAGCCGGCGGTTCTCATCTGTAAGGGGATCGCGCCCGTTCCCTCTTCGCTTGTCAGTTAGCGCTTTTCGCCCTCCTTCTAGAAACCGGTCCAGCCACCTGTATGCCTGAGTGGTACTTACACCGTGCCGGCTGCAAATGACAGACATAGCCTCATCGCCACGAAGCATCTCCAAGACTATTGCTGCTTTCTCCTCGTTAGACCACACTCTTCTATTCATTATGTCCTACCCCTTCCCGGTGGCCCCAATTATATCTTATCCCGGTGTCCAGTTCTAACGGGGTGCGTTCCACAATCAGACGCCTTTGTATATACCTGCCAATTGCCCACGGTCTTTCAACCCCTGAATGTGTTGTTTTAACCTTCTTCTTTCGGCTGTCTCCCCTGCGACTTCTTTTGCATCGCCTTTATAGACTACCCAGGGGACCTTTACCAATTCAGGGATATGGATTCCCCAGCGATGGCCGGCAAAGTTAAATAACAGCACCCTTTTACCGAAAAGTTCTCCATGGTCTGCTGATATAACCGTTCGCCCCTTTAGGCTGTCCGCGAGTTCATAAACGTGAGGCATAGTAGCTTCGAGGCTCTTGGTATATATACCCCGAACATCGGCTGGATTGAGGGCACCTTTCTCTAGCTGTTTGATCATTTGTTTTGGGGAGGGGAGATCGTTATCTACAATATATGGTGCATGGGGTTGAAGGTAGTGAACAATTAACCGTTTATCCGCATAGTTTCGCGCAGCTTCTTTTGCGTACTCAGTGGTAGTCTTGGGATGTACGGTATCAAGTTTCTCATCCCAGCCGTCTTGCCATACCGATATGGTCTTGTGAAACAGGTTACCTGCTATCCTGCTTATCCAGGGGTTAGCTGTTACATATACTATATCATCGTACTTGAGATCAACAAAATTCTCTCTGAACCACTCAAGTGTATTCGACCCTCGTGATATGCGATGGTCTATCTCCTTGCCCATTACTTCTTCCAGTACATCGTAACGACAGGCGTCCAGAATTATCAGGTTGTCCCAGCTTTCGTCTAACACGTATGTGCCCTTGTTGCCTTTCACTACGCCGTAGTAGAAACCTGCAGTTAGCTTTAAGGCTTGTCTCTCCCACCAGCGTATATCGCTGTAATGCCTCCCCAGTTCTCTTACAGCGTATTTAAGCCTACCGAATGTGGAAGCCTCGGGATCGACTTCCCGCATCAGCAATAGTCTCCTGGGATTTCTTTTACTCATCTCCACATTTGCCATCTGTGGCCTTAGTAAAGTCACATATTATTCGACCTGACGATAATGATAACATAATATGATTGTATAAAGCTAAGTCAGGGCTTGGTAAACCTCTACAATTTGAGGTGCTACAATGTCGAGCGCATAGTGTTGTCTGAACCTATCGCGTCCTTTTTCACCCATCTCGGAGGCCAGCGCTGGCTCTTGAAGCAAGCGGGAGATGGCCTCCGACAGTGCATCCTGATCGCCGGGGGGCACAACAAGCCCGGTCTCTCCGTCCTGTACCATATCCTTGAACCCTCCCACAGCCGAGGCGATGACCGCATTGCCCTGACTCATCGCCTCGAGGGCGACGGTAGGGCATGGATCGGGCCATATGGAGGGGAAGACAGCGAACCTGCAATCGTGTAGTGCCTGCATCACCATGCCGTGGGGGGCATCTTCAAATACTAAGATGTTTCCCCTACTCTCATATCGGTAGTCTGGGTGCTTCCCGCCGATGAGCACCAGCTTCGTCTCGGTTTTTAGCTTCCGATAGGCTTCGATAAGTACATTCACACCTTTGGTGGGGATAAAGGTCCCGATGAACAGTATGAAGTCGGAAGGCATTTCGGGAACCCTTTCCATCCTCTCGTCCGTATCCGGCTGGTAGAAATTGGGGATCATTACTATATCATCGTCGCTCAGGCCGAGTTGCCTAGCATAGACCTCCCGTACAAAGGGACTGACGGCAATAAATTTATCGACCGACCTCAGCTTCTCCCTCCCCATCTTCGTCCCGATATAAGCGAACAGGGATTTCGGCAGACCGTAGGACTCCTTGCCGCATGGAATGCAATCTGTTGTGAAGGGCCTGTCACAGATGTTTTCTCCCCGCATCAGGTCTGTTTTAGGGCAGAACAAGGCGTAGGTGTGCAAAGTTGAGACAATGGAGATTCCACTACTCTTCCTCAAAGGGAGGGCGGAATATAATACCCTGCCGTGGGCGTGAATGATGTCTGGTCTCGTATCCTCAATTGCACTTCGGAGTTGCCTGGTAATAAGCCAATCAGAAGTGGGGGGGTGCCACTTTCTCATTGAGTCTTTAAACAGGAAAGGTATCTTCTGATAGAATCCTTCCATTCGTGATACCTGTATGCCCCCATCATTTTCATATTTGGGCAGATCGCGACTGCCTATAGTGTATACAGAAACCTGGTGTCCCATTTCGGTTAGTCTTTGGCTTAGCGCTCTTACATGTCTCTCGCCTCCGCCGATAATCGGGTGGTACAGGTCTGACAACATCAATATCTTCATGATTCACCGCCGTAAAGTTTGACCAGCTCCGTCACCACTTCGTCCCAGTCCCAGAGTTGGACTTCATAGACCCGGCGTCCGATGGTCTGTTTGATTAAACCAGCCAAGTTGTCGATGTCTACAGGGTAATCGATACCCATGCAGTTACGGTTGTCGACCCACTCGCTCAGGGCTGAGGTATTGGCCACGATACACGGTGTCCGGGAGGCGAGGGCTTCACCCACTGTGATCCCGAATGCCTCGAA
>Ga0180432_10007453_pt1 | contig 13885 bp, 5 predicted proteins | sample SS_ome_10_FD_132414 | JGI IMG/M metagenome (GOLD analysis project Ga0180432, IMG submission 132414) | Hypersaline lake sediment archaeal communities from the Salton Sea, California, USA - SS_1_MS_2 metaG | ecosystem: Environmental > Aquatic > Non-marine Saline and Alkaline > Hypersaline >...
CACCAACCTGTTCCTCCTTCTGGGAGCGCTGGTGGCTTTGCGAGGCGGGGATCCCCGCCTGTTCCTGTACGACGACGAGATGCCGGCGCTGGCCTGGCTGCGCGATCGGGCGCCGGCCAGCGCCGTGGTACTGGCTGCTCCCCAGACCGGCTTGTTCATTCCCGCCTGGGCCGGCCAGCGAGTCGTCTATGGCCATCCCTTTGAGACCATCCAGGCTGAGGAACGGCAATCGCTGACTCGAGATTTTTTCGCCTCGCCAGAACGCTCCGAGCAGCTTTTGGCTTCCTTTGACGTGGACTATGTCTTTTTTGGACCGCGCGAGCGGGCATTGGGAAACTGGATCGAAGGAGCAGATTGGCCGGTGGCCTATCAGAACACCACAGTCACCATCTGGGCCGTTCGTTGAGAAAGCACAATGCAGCAAACTGAAAAAGCTTTGGAATGGCGACAACTTTTGCTTCTCCTGGTCCTCAGTGCCCTTTTTCTGCTGCCGGTGCTGCGCCATCCCGAGGCGCTGATTTACCCGACCTATGCAACCCACTCGGACCTGGCGACCATTCACTGGCCCAAGGCCACGCTTCAGGCCGAGAGCGTCCGCCATTACAGGCAGTGGCCGCTCTGGACACCGCGCATCCTCGGCGGGATGCCGCTGGCGGCCAATCCGCTGGCCATGTCTTTTTATCCGGCGGCCCTGCTTTTTCTGGTGCTGCCGGCAGGGGCGGCCTTTAACCTGCTCTGGGCCATCCACCTTTGGCTGGCCGGGGCAGGGGCTTATCTGTGGCTGCGGCGCGCTGTGAACGTCTCGGCGCCGGCGGCGACGCTCGGCGCCCTGACCTTTGCCTTCACCGGCAAGATGGTCGCTCACATGGCGGCCGGTCACGTCACGCTCGTTGACGCGGTGGCCTGGCTTCCCTGGGCACTCTACTTTGTGGACCGGGCTGTGACGCGAGGCAGCCGGCGGGCGGCGCTGTTGGGTGGGGCAGCCCTGGCCCTGCAGGCCACCACCCACAGCCAGATCTTTTTGTACACGATCTACCTGGTGCTGGCCTATGGGCTGGTGGCAGCGATCCTGCCCGGCGTGAACAGGCGAGAGAAAAACCGGGCCAGCAGGCTGGGATTGCTTGCCCTCGTATTTGTGGTGACGGGCCTGCTGGCGGCGGTCCAATTGTTGCCCCTGGCCGAGATGGCGCCCTACAGCAACCGTGCGCTGAGCGCCGGGGAGGCCTCGGCCCAGGCGCTGACGCCGGTACAACTGATAGTGAGCCTGCTGCTGCCCACGGGCCAGGGCGGGCACGAGCCGGTACTCTATGTGGGATTGGCGCCGCTGTTGTTGCTCCCCTTTGCCTGGGCGCGCCGGCGTCATTGGCAGGTGGCGTTCTGCACCGGGATGGCCCTGTTTGCCTTGCTCTTTGCGCTGGGCAATGCCACGCCGCTTTATCCCTTGCTGCGGTGGCTGCCGGGATTGACGTATACCCGCACGCCGGCCCGCGCGGGCTTTCTGCTGGCCCTGGCCGTGGCATCTCTGGCAGCAAACGGCTTTGACGCGCTGGTTTCAGCCACCTGGACGGACGCCACCCAAAGGCGGTGGCGACTGGCCGCTCTGGGCATTGCTGCTACAGGAGTGAGTGCGGGCCTGGGGCTGGGGCTCCTCGCCGGCGCGCCATCACGAGCCACGTGGGGGCTGGCTCTCTTCCCGGCGCTGGGCATCGTCTTTATTTCCACGGGCCGCCAGTTGGCCACTCATCGTCCCTGGATCCTGGCCGCAGGCCTGGGCGCGTTGATCGTAGCCGACCTGTGGAGCTTTGACGGGACGCTGTGGCGAGCCGTTCCACCGGAAAAAGCCTTTGCGCGGGGAAACCAGGTCGCTGCCTGGTTGGCGGCGCAGCCAGGGCAGTTTCGCGTCTATTCGCCTGGCTACACCATCGAGCAGCAGGTGGCCGCACAGTATGATTTAGAACTGGCCGACGGCATCGAGCCGGTACACCTGGCCGCTTACGACCGTTATGCGAGCCTTGCCACCGGCGTGCCCGTCGAGGGTTTTTCCGTCACGGTGCCGCCTTTTCCAGAGGACGCCGACCTTGCCACGGCCCACCAGGACGCTGTTCCGCATCCCGGACTGCTGGGGCTGCTCAACGTACGTTACCTGGTCGCTGCCTTTGACGTGCAAGGAGAAGGATGGGTGGAGCGCGCCCGCTTTGGCGAGATCCGCGCTTTTGAGAACCTGCACGCCATGCCCCGTGCCTTTGTGGTCGGGCAGGTCGAACCGGTGCGCGACGAGGACCAAGCGCTGGCGCGGCTGGCCGCCATGGACCCGCACCAGACGGCGCTGGTAAAAGGTGGACCGCCGTTGAGTGGCGGCACGGCATTCAAAAAAGCGACGGTGTCAAATCAGAGTCCCAACCGCATTGAGGCAGCAGTAGAGCTGGCTGCCCCTGGTTTTCTGGTGTTGAGCGAGGTTTGGTATCCCGGCTGGCAGGCCAGCGACAACGGCAAGCCCCTCCAGATCTACCGGACCTGGGGACTCTTGCGCGGCGTCTACCTGGAACAGGGAATGCACCGGCTGACCTTCACTTACCGGCCGGCGTCGGTGCAAGCAGGGGGGATCATTTCGGGCCTATCGGCCCTGGCACTGGCAGGCTATCTGGGTTGGACTGCCGTCCGCGCCCGGAGGGCAGCTCTATGAGCGCCCGGCGCGGACAGGTGTCGGTGAGAGAGTGGCTGTGGGTGCTCGCCTGGGCGCTGGTACTTGTGGCGTTAACCAGTTTGCCCTATGTGTGGGGCTGGTACGTCTCATCGCCGGAGCAGGTGTTCAGCGGCTTTATGTACAACGTGGAGGATTGCAACTCGTACATTGCCAAAATGCAGCAGGGCAGGCAGGGAGAGTGGCTGTTTCACCTGGCCTATACGCCAGAAGAACACACCGGCGGCCTGTTCTTCCTGTTCTACATCGTCCTGGGCAAAATAGCCGCATTTTTGGGTTGGCCGCTCGTGACCACCTATCACCTGGCGAGATCGTTGCTTATTCCCGTGTTGCTGGCCGCTGTCTATCACCTGGTGGCCTATTTTGTGGACTGGCGGGCCTTGCGCCGCGTGGCAACATTGCTGGTTGCATTCGCCGGCGGCCTGGGGTGGCTTTGGGTCGCCTGCGGACAACCGGCCACACTGGGAGCGATGCCTGTCGACCTCTGGGTGCCCGATGGGTTCGCCTTTCTGGTGGCGTATGCCTTTCCGCACCTTTGCCTTTCCCAGGCGCTCCTTCTGTGGGCACTGCGGCTGATGCTCCAGGCGCTGGAAAGAAACAGTTGGCGACGGTCGCTGGCAGCAGGGTTGCTGGGAGCTTGGGTCAGTCTGATCCACCCTTATACGGTGCCCGTGCTGGCCGTGCTGCTGGGCATCTATTGGGCGTGGCAGAGCTGGCAGCAACGTCTCCCGCAATGGCGCTCTGCCGGGCTCATTGTGTTGTTTGTCGTTCCTTCGACACCCTATCTTTTCTATGCCTGGCAGGTCTTTACAATCAATCCGGCTTTTCGGGCGTGGCGCGACCAGAGCCCTACGCTGTCGCCCCAGCCGCAACATTACCTGTTGGGATATGGCTGGCTGGTGCCGCTGGCCGTTGCCGGGGCAATCTATTGCTGGCACCGGCGCGACAAACAAACCACCTTTTTGCTTTGCTGGGCGCAGAGTGTGCCCTTGTTGATCTATTTGCCCATTGGCCTGCAACGGCGCTTTATAGAGGGCTACCAGGTGCCGTTGGCAACGCTGGCCGCGCTCGGGCTGGCCCGCTACGGGCTGCTGCCGCTGAGCCGCCGGCGGCATGTACGGTGGCTGACCCGCTTTCGGCGCTATACGCTGTCCCGGCTGCGGCGGTTCGCCGTGACCGTCGTCGTGCTGTCTACCTTGCCCACAAATCTGTTTCTTGTGATGGGACACATCGGGCTGGTTAGCCAGCAGGTGTCGCCTGCCTTCAACCCTGGGACTGTGGTGCGCGCTGTGGATTGGCTGGGCCGCCATACCCGGCCTGATGAGACGGTGCTGGCTGCTTTTCGCACGGGCAACTATATCCCCGCGCGCGCCGGCAACCGGGTTTTTGCCGGGCACGGCCCGGAGACAATGGATTCGCAAGCCAAGCAAGAAATGCTTCGCCGTTTCTTTGCCACCGAGACAGACGATGCCTTCCGCCTGGACCTGCTGTGCGATTTCGGGGTCGTCTATTTCTTTTACGGACCGTACGAACAAGAGATGGGGGGATTCCGGCCGGCTTTTGCCGGCTATCTCAAGCCTGTTTACGACGAGGAAGAGACAGTTATCTACAAAGTAGACAGTCACTGTCCGGGGACCAACAAATGAAAACGTCGAAACCACCAACTCGCCCGACAACGACATATCTCTTGCGCGAAGTGGCTCTCATCCTGGGCTTTAGCTACTTTATCCTGGCCGGGGGCACGCTCAACGGAGTGATGCGCTTCCGCTTGCGGCTCGTCTCTCAACCTCTCCTGGCGATCGTCTTTTTCATCTGGTTGGTCGCACGAGCCCGGCGGCAGGAGAGGCTGGCCCGTTCCCCGTTAGACAAAGCAGTGCTGGCCTTTCTGGGCATCCAGCTTTTGACGGCCATTCTTTCCACCGATCCCCGCCGCAGCCTGGCTTTCTGCGGCCAATGGGTCGCCTACGCCCTCTGGTTCTACCTGTTGCGCGATCTGTTGCGTCACGGCTGGCCGGCCGATCTGGTCGTCAAGAGCTTGCTCATTGTGAGCGGCATCCTGGTGGGATTGGGACTGGCGGGCATCGGGGCACAGTGGCTCAAGTGGTCTTGGGCAGGAAATTACGTCCCCCCGCTGCCACTCCTCCAGCAACGATTCTACTCCCTGCTCGGCGATCCCAACATGACCGTCGGACTGCTCAATCTGCTGCTGCCCCTGGCGCTAACTCGCCTGGTGACGGCCCGGCAGCGGAGCGCAAAGGCATGGCTGGGAGCCTGGATCGCGGCCATTCTGGTCACCGCATTGCTAACCCGCTCGCAGGGAGGAGTAGCCGGGCTGGCTGTGGCGACGACCTCCACAGCGCTGCTTTTATTGCTGGCCGCCAGGCCGGCCGGGTTCGTCCGCTGGTGGGATCAGGCCAGAGCCAAAAAGTGGCCACTGTGGCTGCTTGGACTGCTGGCCGCTGGCCTGGTAGCAGGGCTGGCGGGAGGATTGCTCATCGCCGATGACTGGCGCAGCGCGCGGGGACCCTTGTGGGCAGCGGCGTGGCAGACTTTTTTGGACTCGCCATGGTGGGGCAGCGGGCCGTTCACCTTTGGCACACAACTTTTGTCCTACGAGTCCACTCCTCCCTACCCCACCTACCCTCACGCCCACAACTATTTGCTGAACACCGCTGCCGAAACGGGGGTGTTGGGCATCGTTGCTTCGGTTTGGGTGACGGTGGCCCTGGGCATGGCCCTATGGCAAACCTGGCAGCGGGCCGGACGGACACACCGCACATTGATGGCCGGGGCCGTGGGCAGTCTTTTCGGCTTTGCGGCTCACAGCCTCGTCGACAATCACATCATTCTGCCCAGCATTGGCCTGGTCGTGGTGACCACGCTGGCCCTGGCCCTGAATGGCGACGACCTGCCCGCGATCCGGTCACACCGCACCTATCGGCTGTCCGTCGTCTGGCTGGGCCTGCCGGCCCTGATCCTGGCCGCAGGCTCGCTGTGGAGCGGATGGGCCTACTGGCACTTTGACCAGGGCCGCCAACGGGCCGAGGCGGGAGAGTGGGTTGAGGCTGTCCCGTACCTCGAACGCGCAGCGCGGCTGGATCCCACCTTTGCCTTTTACTTTGTACAAAAAGGCTACGCTCACAGCCTGCTGGCTGCCAAAAGCCCGGAGGGCGAACATCTGGCCCAGGCTATCCAGGCTTACGAGCGAGGCATCGCGCTGGAGCCCAATTTCTCGTTGAACCACGCCAACCTGGCCAGTCTCTATTGGGCGGCCGATCGCCCGGACAAAGCGATCTCTGAAATGGAGCGGGCGGTTCAACTGGCGTCTCGCGTTCCCCTCTACCATCTGAACCTGGGCCATTATTACGAGGCCACAGGTCGCGAGGCGCAGGCAGCTTCCGAGTACAAAGGCTTTTTAGAGCTCCAGCCCCACCTGATCCCGGCGAGCTATTGGCGGCAAACCCCGTTTCGACAGCAATTTGCCAAAGCGTGGCTGGCGGCAAACCCTCCGTCCAGCCCCCCCGAGAACCCATACACCGCTGCCGAATTTGCCGCGCAGGGCTGGCACAAATACAAAGCGGGGAGGCACAAAGCCGCCCTGGACGCTTTTCAACACGCCTATGATCTGGGCAACAAGGGATTTTCAACCGCCCACGGCCTGGCAGTCGCCTACATGGCTCTGGACAACTATGCGCAGGCAGATTTCTTTTTCACGCTGGCCAACTTTTTCCTCGTTCGCTCCAACCAGCCAGAACCGCTGCTCGACTGGGGCCAACTGGCTTACCGGCAGGGAGACATTCAACTGGCCGTCGCGCGCTACGAATCGGCCCTAAAGCTGGTGGAAGAATATTCGATCTATGGCCCAGGGTCGCTGGGCTGGTCGCCCTACGGCAACTTTATATTTCAGCGAGAGAGCATCGCCCGCGAGTTGGCCCCACAACTGGTTCGTCTCGACGTGAACGACGAGCTGGCACAACGTTACCTGGAACTGGGCGAGTGGTACGAGGCGTTGGGCGACACAGAGAACGCGGCCAACGTCTACCGCCGGGCAATGGCGCGCGTCCCAGACCTGGCCGTTGCAGAGGAACGATTGCGAGAACTGGAAAGGGTACGTCCCTAAAGGTGAAACAAAAACTGAGGACCGTTGCTAAACTTGTCGCCGTCCTCCTGCTGGTAACCGTAGCGCTTCATCCACTCTTTCGATCCACCCTGCCCTGGAGCGCCGATGGGCAGCTCCACTTTTGGCGCATCGTCGAATTGGACCACTGCCTGCGCAACGGCTACTTTTATCCGCGCTGGATGCCAGACATGGCCCAGGGCTATGGCTTTCCGCTGCTCAACTATTACGCGCCGCTCTCGATTTACCTGGCGCAAGGGTTCCATCTCTTGGGCCTGGATTTCACGGCGGCGCTGCTGGCGGCCTTTTCTGCCAGCCTGGCGCTGGGCGCGCTGGGCGCTTTTTTCTGGGCACGGGAGGCCTTTGGCGAGGCCGGGGGCATTGTCGCCGCCGTTGCCTACACCTATGCCCCCTATACGCTCTATGACGCGATCTGGCGCGGCAACCTGGCCGAGTCGCTGGCGCTGGGCGTGCTGCCGTGGGCCTTTTGGCGGCTGCGCAGGCTGGCACTAGATGGAGGCAGCCGCAACATAGCCCCGGCAGCGCTGGCTTTTGCACTTCTTGTCCTCAGCCACAACGTCACCGCGCTCATCGCCTCGCCACTGTTGGCCGGTTATGCGCTGTTGTTATGGGTGACGAGCAAACGCCCACCGAAAACGTTGGGCCGGCTCGCGGGGGCATTGGCCCTGGGATTGGCGCTCTCTGCGTTCTTTTGGTTGCCCGCTTTCTTTGAACGAGCGTTCGTTCAGATCGAAAAGATGATCACAACCAGCCACTTTGACTACCGCCACAATTTCCTGGAGCCAAGAGAGCTCTTTTCCCCACCGGTGAAGGCCGACGTGACGTTGATGAACCCGCCGGTGCCCCGCAGCCTGGGATGGCCCACGCTGCTGCTGGTCGCGTTGGGCGTGGCAGGAAATTGGATGGCCGGAAAACGACCGGGGGGGAAGACCAGATCCGTCCTCCCTCCCCTCTCTTCTTCCAGCCTGCGATGGGAGACATTGGCGACACTCTTTGGACTGCTCCTATGTGCCTTTCTTACCCTCTCTACTTCCCAGATCCTGTGGGAAAAGGTGCCGCTGCTGCCCTACGTCGGGTTCCCGTGGCGATTTTTGGGACCGGCGGGATTGATGGCGGCGTGGCTGGCAGGCGCGGCAGCGCGATGGGCAAAGCGGCGGGCGCTGGGCATGGGGCTGGCGGTGCTGGCTATCGTGGTCTTTTCTCTGACGTGGCTCTATCCCCGCTACATGGAAACAATAGATAGCCTCACCCCGGCAGGTCTCATCGCTTTTGAAAAGAAAAGCGGTACACTGGGCACGACATCGGTGGGCGAGTATCTGCCGATCTGGGTAAAAGAATTGCCCCAGACAAAGGGGCTGGAGGCCCAATACAAGACCGGCGGCGCCATCCAACGGCTGGCGACAGAATCGCTGCCGGAAGGGGCGACGATCATTTCTGAAACCTGGCGACTCGTTGGCGGCGATGTGACGGTGAGCAGCCCCCGCGACTGGACGGCGACGTTGCAATTGTTCTACTTTCCCGGTTGGCGGGTGTGGCTGAACGGCGTGGAAGCTCGAACGACACCCACCTCGCCCCACGGCCTGATTCAATTCACCGTGCCGGCCGGCGAGACGCACGTCAAAGTACGTCTTGGCCCTACGCCCTGGCGGCTGGCAGGCACAGCCCTCTCATGGGCGGGTCTCTTGTCGTTGGCGGCCCTGTTTGCCAGACGCCTGTCCCCCCGTCGGGGGCCCACGTCAAGGGCCATCAGACCCGGCATCCCCTCGCACCGCTCTGTCTGGGCCGGTGCGCTGGTCATTGTGGGGCTGGTCTTGAGCGCCAAAGTGGCCTACCTGGACACCCACGACTCGCCCGTGCGGGTTGCAGGGTTTAACGGGCAAGAAGCGGCCGGGGTGAGCACCCCAATGCATGTCTCCTTTGCCGACGACATCCGGCTGCTGGGCTACGATCCGGCGACGTTGATCGTCGAGGCCGCCAGCTCGCTTCCTATTGATCTCTATTGGACAGCCGGCGCCCCCCCGGGAAAAGAATACAGCAGCTTTCTCCACCTGGTCGATGCAGAGGGGCACCGCTGGGGGCAATCGGACAACCAACATCCTGGCGGCTATCCTACCGTGCGCTGGCGTCCCGGCGAGTACAACCGCGACACCCACACCCTGAGAGTGCTGCCCGGCACGCCGCCGGGCAACTATATCCTGCGAGCCGGCCTCCTCGTCCCTGCATCCGGCGTTGGCCTCGACGTGCTGGACGAGCGTGGCGCGCCGGCCGGGACGTCCGTCGCCATCGGCATGATCGCCGTCACGCGTCCCCCACAGCCGCCCCCTGTCGAGGCCCTGCCTCTGGCGCATCGCCTGGATACCCCTCTCGGTGACCTGACGCTGCTGGGCCTGAGCCTGGATCGCCTCGAGGCCGCGCCGGGGGACACCCTGCACCTGACTTTTTACTGGCGCGCCGATCAGGGGCTACAAGACTATACCCTTTCACTGCAGATGCTGGATCAAGAGGGGCGGGCCGTTACTAAAGCGTCCCTGCCATTGGCCACGACCTCCTATCCTCCCAGCCAGTGGACCGCTGGAGAGATCGTCCAGGGGCAGCATTGGCTTACCTTGCCGGCGAGTTTGGACTCGGGTACATACGCCATGCACCTCCAACTCTTGGACGGGAATAAAAGACCCGTCGGTACGCCCTTGCCGCTCGGCGAGGCAGGGCAGGTAACCGTCGTCGCCCCCGCACGCCAGGTGGCTGTCCCACCGATGCAGCACCGCCTGGATGCCAACCTGGGCGATCGGGTCACTTTGCTGGGCTATGATCTAGAGCCAGAGATCGCCCGCCCCGGCGAGACACTCCGGTTGACCCTCTATTGGCGCGCCGAGCAGCCCATGAAGCGCAGCTACACCGTCTTTGCCCACTTGCTGGATGCCAGCAGCCGCATCGTCGTCCAAGATGACAGCTTGCCTGCCGGCTGGACGCGCCCGACCACCGGCTGGCTGCCGGGTGAGATTATCGTGGACCTTCACCCCCTACCTCTGGCAGGCGACGTCCCAACCGGAGATTATTTCCTGCAAGTTGGCATGTATGATGCCGAGAGCAACGATCGCCTGCCAGCGCTAGACGCGGCCGGGCAGATCATTCAAGACCGGGTGCAACTCGACCCGATAACTGTGGAGCGTTGACTTTGACCTTAATTTTGAAACGAACAAGAGAAACCTGGGAACATTTTTTTCACAGCAGACGAATGGCTCGCTGGGGCTGGATCTGGCCGATGCTGGCCATCGCTGCATTGACTCTTTTGGCAACACAGCCCTTGATGCGACTTGTGGTCACGCGCAGTCACGACGGTTCTTTGCACCTTTTGCGCCTCATCGAACTGGACCAAAGCCTGCGCCAAGGTCAACTTTACCCCCGCTGGTCGCCTGACATGGCCTACGGCTATGGGTATCCGCTGTTCAACTTTTACGCGCCTTTCTCTTTCTACCTGGCCGAGGCACTCCACCTGCTGGGCCTGAGTTTCGTAGCTGCCTGGAACGGCACAATGTTCCTCTGCCTGTTGGCAGCCGGCTTGTTTGCCTACCTGCTGGCCCGCGACTGGATGCCGGAGCACGGCGCCGTGGTGGCAGCCTCGGCTTATCTGCTGGCCCCTTATACAATCTATGACATCTATTTTCGGGGCAACCTGGCCGAATCGACGGCCTTGCCTTTGTTGCCGTTGGTGCTGTGGGCCTTTGGCCGGCTGGTGCGCAGCCGCCAGGCGCGTTATCTGGCCCTGGCAGCGATCTCGCTGGCGCTGCTGTTGCTGACCCATCAGGTGATGACGTTGCTGTTCCTGCCGGTGCTGGCGATCTATGTCCTGCTGCTCTGGTGGCGGGAGGGACACGTCCCCTGGCATCTGCTGATCGTGCTTACCGCTGGCCTGCTCGCGCTGGGCCTGAGCGCCTTTTTCTGGATGCCCGCCTTTCTTGAAAAAGAGACCGTGCAAATCGAGCAAGCGTTTACGCCCGGCGGGATGAACTTTCGGTACAACTTTATTACGCCAGGCGAATTGTTCTCGCCGCCTGTCCCGGCCCCCCTGGGCCTGATGAACCCCTCGCCCCCTCGCAGCCTGAGCCTGGCCGCTCTGGCCCTGGGCCTGCTGGGCCTGCTGCCCCTGGCGCTGCGCCTGGGAAGCCGTTTCTGGCGTCGCTTCAAAGTCGCTTTCCCGATTTTCGCCCGCGATGTGTCCGCCGAGGTCCGTCGCGCCTGGCATCTTTTTGCCACCGGCCAAGCGAGCGCACCATTGCCTCCCCCCCCTGCTGGTCCATCCCCCCCTCAAACTTTTAACCTGCCAACGCTCCAACCTTCCATGCCCCCTCTCCTCCCCTCTGTCTTTCGCCACGAACGGCGCCAAATTTTGCTGCTCGCCGCCGTGTTGGCCCTGGGCTTTATGACCCTCTCACCCTCGCTGCTGCTGTGGGAATACATCCCCTTGTTTCACTTTGCCCAATTTCCCTGGCGATTCCTGGGGCCGGCCAGCCTGATGGCTGCCCTGGCAGCAGGCAACAGCCTCTCGTTGCTCTTTTCCAGGCTGCCTGCTGGTGGCCGCCGGCGATGGCTGATCCTGGGGGGAACTACCGTGGCCGTAACGGCGCTGTTTGCTTTTAGCCTGGGCTGGCTCTACCCGCTAGATCGCGGCCAGCCTGAGACAACTATTGCCGCTATCCCCCGCTTTGAACGGGCAACGGGCATCATCGGCACGACCTCGGCCGGGGAATACCTGCCCCGTTACGTCGAAGAGATGCCCGATCCCGAGGTGATGGCCGTCATGTACGAAACCGGCAGTCCTATCATCCGCCTCGACCCCACTTTGCTGCCCGAGGGAGCGACGGTAGAGTTGGCCGAGTACGGCCTGACCTCTGCCCGCCTGCTCATCCACAGCCCAGAGCCATTTCGCGCCGTATACCGCAATTTCTATTTCCCTGGCTGGCGGGTGGCCATCAATGGTCAGAACGTTCCCATTATCGTCACGGCGCCACAGGGTCTCATCAGCTTCCAGGTGCCAGCCGGTCAGGCCGCTGTGGAGGTCTGGTTCGGCACGACCCCCCTGCGCCTGGGCAGCACGCTGCTCTCGGGCGCGGTGGCCCTCATGGTCCTTTGGCTGGCCTGGCAAGGTCGTCACGAAGGGGGATTTGCCCCCGCCAGCGCGTTGGTCGCTGCGCGCTGGTGGCAGTGGCTGATCCTGGTCGGGCTGGCAGGAGGATTGTTGTGGGTCAAAATAGCTGCGGTGGATCCGGGCGGCACCTGGTTCCGGCCCATTCCCTTTGACGGGCAAACGTTGCAAAAGATAGACGTCCCCCTCGACGTCAACTTTGGCGGCGAACTGACGCTGTTGGGTTACAACCTGCCCCGCCAGGAGGTGGCTGCCGATCAGGCACTTTTCCTGGAACTTTTCTGGGCTGCTCGGGACCGTCCGTCGGCGGGGTATTCCTTTAGCGCGCGGCTGGTAGACGATCGGGGTATCGAATGGAGTCCCAAAGGCACGCGACGACCCGGCGGCTTTCAAAGTTTCCCCACTACCCAAGGCTGGCAAACCGATGAGTACGCCCGCGACGCGCATTTCATCGATATTCTGCCCGGCACCCCGCCGGGCAACTATACGCTGCGCATCACCGCCTTTGAGCGGGAAACCCTGGCTGGCCTGGACGTGTTGAACGATCAGGGCGCCCCGGTTGGCCAGTCCACGGCCGTGGCCACGATTGCCGTCACCCGGCCTGACCGTCCCCCAACCCCAGAGGACCTCGACATGACCTACCGCCTGGACGCTCCTCTTGGCGATTTGACCTTGCTGGGGCTCTCGTTGGGCCGCCTCAAAGCGGCACCAGGCGACCCGGTGCTCCTGACCACCTTTTGGCGTGCCGGGCAGCCTCCCCAAGGCATCTATACCGTATACGCCGACCTGGTAGACGATCAGGGCCAGAGCGTGGCCACGATGGCCTTTCTGCCCGGGGCGCCGCAACACACCACGCATCGCTGGCTGCCAGGCGAGGTCGTCCGTGACCAGCAGGTGTGGGTCGTTCCATACGACGTGGCGTCAGGACGTTATGCCATCCGTTTCCGCGTCCAGGATAAAGAGGAAAAACCCCTTGGAGAAGCCTGGCTGAAGGAGCAAAAACTAGAGATCATTGCCCCAGAGCGACAGATGGACGTGCCAGCCATGGATCACCAAACCGGGGCCAATTTTGGCGACCGGACCACGCTGCTGGGCTACGACCTGTCACCCGCGTCGCCGCAGGCCGGCGATGTGATCCGCCTGACGCTCTATTGGCGCGCCAAGCAAGAGATGCGCGAGAGCTATAAAATTTTTGTCCACCTGTTAGACAGCGAGGACCTCGTCCGCGCCCAGCACGATGCTGTGCCCGCAAACTGGACCCGTCCCACCACCGGCTGGCTGCCCGGCGAACTTTTGACCGACGTTCACGAGTTGGCCCTGGATCCCGAGATGCCGCCGGGCGAGTACCAGTTGGAGGTAGGGCTGTACGACGAACAAAGCGGAGACAGGCTGCCCCTGCTGGACGGCGCGGGCCGGGTGGTGGACGAGCGAGTGATGCTGGATGCCGTGCAGATAGAAAACCCGGATTAGCTCCAGGGCGCAATAAAACAGCCCCTGGCCTCGAGTGAGGCCAGGGGCTGCCACCCGCAATTTCCAACCGGCGATCTGCAATCCAGCCTACTCGGGAAAGACCTGCACAAACTCGGCATCTTGCACCCAAAAGATATAAATCTGTGGCGATTTGAGATCGCCGTTGGCATCAAAATTGATGCGTCCGATGGGGGTCTGGGTGTCCAGGATGCGGAGCGCGTCGGCCACCTTGGCCGCGTCGAGGCTTTTGGCCTGCTTGACGCCCTCGGCCAGGACGGCCAGGGCACTGTAGCCATTGATAGAATAGGTGTCCGGGTTGCGGTACTCGACTGCCTGGTACTCGCGGAGCCAGTTCTTGTCCACTGCCTGAGATGGGCTGGGGCCAAAAGCGCTGACATAGATACCCTCGGCAGCGGCCCCGGCCTCGTCAATC
>Ga0180432_10007454_pt1 | contig 13884 bp, 8 predicted proteins | sample SS_ome_10_FD_132414 | JGI IMG/M metagenome (GOLD analysis project Ga0180432, IMG submission 132414) | Hypersaline lake sediment archaeal communities from the Salton Sea, California, USA - SS_1_MS_2 metaG | ecosystem: Environmental > Aquatic > Non-marine Saline and Alkaline > Hypersaline >...
AGATAGCTATTACTGCGGTGGCGAGAAAATTATTGGTGCGTTGCTGGGCAATGCTTCGAGATGAACAGCCCTGGCGTGATGAAATAAGTGATAAAGAAGCGGCATGAGGGCTTTTGTTTTTTTCATCAGCCCTCCACCGAAGATTTATATTTGGAAAGATGAAGTTTTATGACCTTCGGAAAGTTTGAAGTTTGTATTGGTTGGCACGACAACAGCTTGGTTCGTGAATTGGGCTTCGAGCTCGCCACGAAGAATAGGCGTTGTCGTATAAGTTGAATGAGACCACGAGTAAACTGGCTAAAAGCCTTCGTGGAAACTCGGATAGAAGGTTGAACCAATCAAACAAATTTTAGGCTTGACAGGCCTGGCTTCATAGAAGGCACCAAGGCACAAAGGGAAATTAGGCAAGATAACAGGATGTATTTAGTCAGCTTTGGTGTTCTCGGTAAACTCTGCTCTAAAAGCAAGCTTTCGACACAGAGATTTACCTTTGTCCACAGTTGCATTATTATAAATGCAACTCTTTATTAAGCTGACGAAAACTCAGGAAAATGCAAGAAAAAGTAAACCCTTCGACATGCTCCATTCGACTGCGCTGCGCTGCGCTCATGACAGGCAGGACGTGCAGGGGCAGGATTAGCCCAGGTTTTGAATAAAAAATTTATAACTGGGCTAAAAAGTGCAAGAAAATGAAAAAAAGCGTCAAATTATGGTGCTTTAAGCACATAAATAGCGGTTCTTTCGGTACTCCGCTCAAGCGCCGCGGGGGCTGCCGTAGGCCGGAATGAGGGCGCAGGCCGAACCAGAGGCAGCACGAGCAAAAAAGAGGGTAGAAAATGTTTTTCTTTGTCGGATTTTGCGGTTAAAATGGTGCGGTGAGGAGTTTAGAAAAATAGGAGCTTAGAATGACTGAGAAGCAGAACGGTAAAAAGTGGCGGTTGGTCAAAAGTATTTTTAAGTGGCTGTTCATTATTACGCTTGCCCTTTTGCTACTTGTCGGACTTATCTTTCGAGCACCGTTAAAAGTGCTAACCCTTTTGGCCATTTTTCTTCTGGCCTGTACTGTTTTACCCAGACCTGCCAGAAAATGGTTCTGGCTTTCAATTGGCGTTTTGGTAATAGTTCTTGTGGTTTGGATTTTTCTACCAGATGACAACGAAGGCTGGAGGCCTTATACGTTCGATGAAGAACGTGCTCGGTTACAAGCCAAATATGCCATTCCCGATGAAGACAACGCGGCTCTACTCTATGCCCAGTTACTAAGTTACGAGCAGAAATATGAAAGGCAAGATCAAGAACGGCAACTGGAAAAGAAAGAAAATCAATTAATGAAAGAAGCTTTTGAAGGAATTCCAATAGCTGATATTAATGAATGGTTCGCAAGATTTCCTCACAGCAGCTTTTATCCGAGTTTTTGGAATCGGGAACTGGACGATTTAACCAGGTATAAAGCATGGTCTAGTAAGGATTATCCACATATAGCTCAATGGCTCCAAACGCATAAAAGTGCAATAACAAATCTAATTAAAGCCTCTCAAAAAAATGAATGTCGATTTCTAATACCATGCGATTCTTTCAGCATAAGCAAGTTAATGAAGCGGACAGGGACCATGAGTCGCTGGGCACTTTTGCTTATTCGTTCTGCCAATAACGATCTTGGAGATGAGCGTATTGATCGAGCAATTGAAAAATGTATAGCCGTACTCCAAATGGCAAAACATCAATACCAACACCCTTTACTTGTACAGCTGCTGGTTGGCTTTTCTATCGAAGAACGTGCCAATCAGCAGCTAACCCGATTTATTATTGAGGAAAAAATCCGAAATGAACATCTTAATATTATCGAAGAAGCCCTCGCAAATGTTATACATGATTGGAGAGCTGATTGGCTGAGAATCTTAGAGTATGAAAAGCTAATTTATAAGAATACAGTTTGCGGTTTATTCTTCCAAATAAATTCGAAAGGCAAAGTAAGGTCGAGTCGTGACCCGACGGCGTTAATTAGAGCTGAGTTTACTAAAGAGATGGTTCCAACAACTTTTTGCCAACAAAAGCTTAATAGACTATTTGTCATATTCCGCTGGTTCTATATGCCTTCAACCCCACAAAAAGTTGTCAGTATTATTGATAAGGCGTATGAAAAATATTATGTAATGGCTGATCCAGAATACGATTGGCAACAAGAACCAAAAGAAACTTCGATATTCTCAACCTCTACTAGGCTTAACTACAGCTATATGGTCAAGCTATTTGCAGACATGTTAACAGAAACTATTTACAAAATTCACGACATGTATATGTGGACGAGCGCAGAACATAGAGTTTGTCGAATAATAGTTTTATTGAGGAAATATAAAAACAAACAAGGCTATTGGCCTGAAAGCCTCGAAGGTATAAAATCACCGGCATCTTCGGAAGTCTTTGTTGACCCTATAAACGACGGAGATTTTGTCTATAAACTCACAGAAGAAAACTTCACCTTATACAGTAGAGGTAAAAATAACATCGACGAAAAGGGCGAAAGGGGAATCAAAGAGCAGGGCGGCACCAGGCTTGACGACACACTTTTTTGGCCACAAAAATTCTTAAAGGTAAAATGAACAAAAGCAACAAGCAAGGCAATCGTTAAAATGGTGCAGCATTTATAGTCTTTAGTTGCCAGTTAATAGTAGTTATTAGGTTGATTTTTTTGTAGTGATTTTTGGTTCGAGCCTTACTTGAGTAAGGCTCACTTCGTCGCTTCACTCCTCTGCGTAAACTCACCAGCAGGGATTTGGTAAATCCCTGATTGGCTTGACTTTTCCTGGAAATAGAATTTTTGTTAGGGACAGGCTATACAAGACAATACAAACAGTAGTTTTTAACAAATTAGTGAAATGAAGCATTAGAACCGTCTAAACCCCTTTTTTTCTTGAAAATATGGCGGAAGTCTGTTACATTGTTTATGATGCTGTTAGTTAAAAAGTGATTTTGAAATCTTCGAGTTGAGAGTTGGGTGGGATTTCTTCGATTTTCGTCTGTGTTATGTAGTCTGTGTATCGAGCCTGGATATCCCGGACACAATCTTTGATCCGGCCATTGGGGCCCTGTGCAACCATTTCAACAGTGCCATCGGCGCAGTTGCGGACAAAGCCGGTTAACTGATAGCGATTGGCCACGTCGAGTGTGGTAAATCGAAAACCGACCCCCTGTACTCGGCCGCTAAAAATTACATGTCTGGCAGTCATTTTCAATTGATTATGTAATACTGATTAGTAATTGCTGATTATTGATTATTGACTATATTACAGGATAAATGGTAAATAGTAAATAAAAAATAGTAAATTGAAGCACTATGGGATTAAAAGAAAAGAAACAAATTGAAAGAGATGAGCAGATTTATCAGCTTACGACTCTTGTGGCAGGCAAATTTACCCTTCAGGAGGTGCTGGACAAACTTGCTGAAGCGGCGGTGAAGATTATCGGTGTAAAAGCTTGTTCGATTCGGCTGCTTAATGAGCAAGCCGGTGAACTTAAGATGCGCAGTACCTACGGTCTTAGCGAAGAGTACCGGAGTAAAGGAGTTGTTTCGAAGAATGATGTCGTTATTAAAGCCGCTTTTGCAGGCGAAGCTGTTGTTTTGGACGATATGCGAGTTGATGGCAGGGTCAAATATAAAGAGGCGACGATTAGGGAAGGTTTGGTTAGTCAACTTACGGTAGGGATGCGATTCAGGGGTGAAAATATCGGAGTAATTCGGCTTTACAGCCCAGAACCGAAGCGCTTTGATGAAGACGATATTAGTATGGCACGGGCCGTTGCATCACAGTGTGCGGTGGCAATCACCAATGCCAGACTATATGTGGAAGCGATTGAAGGTGCGCGTATAGCTGAGCAGATGCGTCTGGCTGGAGTGATACAGCGCAGAATGATTCCTCAAAAAGGTCTTCAAGTGCCGGGTCTCGATATTGCAGCTATGTATATTCCGTGTTTTGATGTGGGAGGCGACCTTTATGATTTCTTTCAAATAGATGACAGCCGAATTGTGGTTATTATTGCAGATGTGATGGGCAAGGGGATTCCCGCTGCGATAATGATGAGTATGTTTCGAGGTGCAGTTCGGGCTTATGGGGTAGGCCAGGAGGGCAGCAGAGCTATTGAAGAGATTATCAACAAGCTGAACAGGACGGCTTGCCAGGAATGCAAAGAAGGTGAGTTTATCTCTTTATTTTATGCCATCATCGATGTTAAAGAAAAGACCATAACATATTGCAATTGCGGCCATGAGCCGACAGTATTGATAAGAGAGGGGCAGTCTTCGGAATTAGAAAAAGGTGGCCTTGTGCTTGGAGTTAAGGCTGAGGCGAAATATGAAACGGAATCGTTGGAGCTAAAAGACGGCGATTGTTTGCTGTTCTATACGGATGGTCTGATTGACGCAGCTAACTTTGAGGGCGAATTCTGGGGCAGAGGAAAAATGCTTGAGGCAGCAAAGCGATTTAGCAATGACTCGGCGGAGCGTATGATTAAGAATATTCTCACTTACAGACGAAGATTTGTGGGGCTTGCACAACAGATTGATGATACGAGTATCATTGTTGTCAAGACCGGCGATACAGGCCGGGATGAATATAAAGGTGATGATGGTTGTTGAGATGGCAAAGCTGGTTGTTACAATTGATGGTCCTGCGGCGAGCGGCAAAAGTACCACATCTCGGCATTTGGCGAAGAGACTTGGTGCCAGCTATCTCGATACTGGGGCGATGTACAGGGCAGTTACATTAGCGACGATGCGGTTGGGAGTAGATTTAACTGATGAAGACAAAATACTCGGTCTTTTGGAGTCAACCAAATTTCAATTTACCGATAGCCAGGGCGGAATGGCGGCCAGCATCGACGGTGTTGATGTTACCGAGCGAATACGGCAAGCCGATGTTACGGCCAATGCTCATTATATTGCATCATCGGCTAGGTTGCGCGAAAAGCTTGTCCAAATGCAGAGGCAATTTGCGGTCGGCAGGGGAAAGATAGTTGCCGAGGGAAGGGATCAGGGTACAGTGGTATTTGGCGATGCTGATGTAAAGATCTTTTTGACTGCTGATGTAGCCGAGAGGGCGAAAAGAAGACAGGCGGAGTTGGTCTCTGAAGGCGAGAGCGGGGATTTTGAGCAGATAAAAAAAGCTATTGAAGAAAGGGACAGTTGTGACCAGAGTAGGACAGTGGGGCCGTTAAAGCCGGCAGAGGATGCTGTTGTTGTTGATACTACCGATTTGAGTATAGATGAAGTTGTGGAGAAACTTTACTTGATAGTTGTTGCTCGTGGTCAGTCAGGCGGAACTCATTACTCGATATGGTTCCGTTTTGCGAGGTTTTGCTGCCGGATGTTCTGTTCTTTGTTTTTTCGTGTTAGTGTTTACGACAAAGAAAATGTTCCCGACAAAGGAGCTTTCATAGTGATTAGTAATCACCAAAGTTTTATTGACCCGTTATTTTGTGGGGTATATATAAAGCGGGAATTGAATTTTATGGCGCGTGACACACTTTTTTCGAACCCTTTTTTTGGCTGGCTGATTTCTTCTGTGGGTACGATACCCGTGGCGCGTAGTCAGGCGGATTTGTCAGCGGTAAAAAAAATCATAGAGCGACTTAAAGAGGGCAGAGGTGTTTGCCTTTTCCCGGAAGGGACTCGAACAAGTGACGGGAGAATTTCTTCGTTCAAGGGCGGCTTTGGTCTTTTGAGCAGAAGGGGAAGGGCGGCGATTGTGCCGGTAGTGATTGACGGTGCATTTGATTGCTGGCCGAGGCACAAAAAAATCTTTTCACCCGGACGGATCGTGGTATGCTATGGCAAAGCTATCTCAGTCGAAGAGGCGAAAAATATGGGAGATAAGAAACTGGCGAAGAAATTGACCGATACGATGCGACAAATGCAAAAGGACATAAGACAAAAACAGGGCAAAGAGCCATATAGCTATTAACAGTTGGTGGACAGAAATTAGTATTAATCGAAGTTTATAGAAAGGAAAAAAAATGAAGACAAGGAGCAGGTTTTATTTAGGTTTGTTTTTGTTTGTTTTGTTATTGAGTTCCTGTACGAGTACTCAGTCACTTCGGCGCGGCGATTGGGTTGAGCATGGGTTTAGTGCGGAGGGTAGGGAATCACTTTATTCGTTTGTTCAGGAGGCGGTGGATAATAATGAAATTCCGGGGATGTCAGTTTTGCTGCTGCATAAAGGTGAAGTTATTTTTGAGGAGGGGTTTGGTTATGCAGATATTGAAAATAAAGTTCCATTTAAGGCAAATTCTGTTTGCAGGCTGGCATCGATTAGCAAGCCGTTAATGGCGACAGTTATTGTTCGTCTGGCGCAAAAGGGAATGCTCGATATTGATAAGCCCATCGATTACTACCTGCCTGAGTTCAAGGACGTTAAGCTAAAGAATGGGCAGAAGGCATCTCGTGCTCCGACAGTTCGTGAGCTTCTCTCGCATACCGGTGGTCTGGATGAAGAGACGCCGTGGAACAGAGAGAAGAATCAGCGGCCGGGTGTGACACTGGAAAAAATGGTAAAAGGATATGCAGCTGAAGGGCTTGTATATGAGCCGGGCCGGTACAAGCTGTACAGCGGCATGGGGACAGACACAGCGGCGCGTGTTGCTGAGGTGGCGACAGGTAAATACAGAGATGAATTGCTGCTGGAAGAGTTGGCAAGACCTTTGGGTTTGAAGTCTTTAACATATTGTCCAGAGAAAAAAGTTATAGACTCTATGCCGCGAGTATACCGCAAAAGTGGTGATGGTTTTAAGCATGGTAGTCATTACATTGACACGATGGCGCCAAAACCGAAAAGCCAATATTCTTCAACCGGTGGTGGTATAGTTTGCAGCCCGCAGGATTTGGCGGTATGGCTTTTAATGTGCCGCAATGTCGGCGTTCATCGAGATGAGCAATTTATCTCTGAAGGATGGATGCGTCAGATGTTTACTCGCGGCCCTCCTGGTCAGATTGGCTTAGGTTTTGCTGTTGGTGAAGGGGCTAAAGCAGGATATCCGGCTGCGGTTTGGCACAGCGGCTCAACAGGCACATATTGCTGGATTGATTTTGAACAAGATATAATCGGAATAACATTCATTCAAAGTGGCAGGTACTTTCGGTCGGCGGTCAAAGATAAGTTTTATAAAATCTTGGGAGTAAGTCTGCCGAAAAGTAATCCAAAGATGGGAGCTTACCCTAAGGATAAATAGAGTAAGAAAGATAGTATATTACGCATGAAAGGCAGGCAGCAGGTGGGTCTGCGAGGTATAATGTTTTTGGTATTATGAACGTTTTAGTTGCTGAAAATTGTGGATTCTGCCCGGGCGTTAGAAATGCCATCAGTATTGCCGAAGAAGTACTGAATAAAGAGAAGTGCGTTTACAGTCTTGGGCCAATTATTCATAACAAAAATGAGGTGGAGCGGTTAGCGAAAGCGGGATTGAAAACTGTCAGTAATGTAGAACAAATTGGATCAGGTGTTGACATCGAGAAGTTCAGTCCGGTGGTGCTTGTTCGTTCTCACGGAGCGAGTCCGGAAGAATTAGCTAAGCTGAAAGAAAAAGGTCTTACAATAGTAGATGCTACGTGTGTGCTGGTTAAAAGAGTACAGGCGATAGCGCAGGAGCTGGAGCAGCAAGGCTATAAGGTTGTAATAATTGGCGATGCGAACCATCCGGAGATTCAGGCAGTTATGGGCTGTGTACGAGAACCAATAGTGGTTTCTGAGAGGGGTGATTTGGATAAATTACCCGAAAACGGCAAATTGGGGATTGTTTGCCAAACGACGCAAAGCGTAGAGCATTTTGCTGAAACGCTCGGTGCAATAGCAACGAGAGGTTTTGCAGAGATGAAAGTAATTAATACTCTGTGCAAAGAGGCGATAAAGAGGCAGAAATCGGCAGTGGAATTGTGCAAGCAGGTGGATATAATGTTCGTGCTCGGAAGCTTTGAAAGCGCCAATACACGGAAATTGGCGGAACTGTGCAAAAAATATAATAACCAGACGTTTCATTTGCAAAACTGGAGTGAACTTGATAGAATGTTACTTCTTAGTAAAAAAATAGCAGGTGTTACGGCAGGGGCCTCGACCCCTGAGTGGATAATTGCCGAATTTGTAGAGAATTTGACTAATCTTCAAGACAATGGCGGCAGTGGGTGAGTTGAAAATTTCCGCTGCCTGTGCAAAATATTTTGTTTTGGAAAATTGCAGTAAAGAGGCTGAAATTAGAGAATAAAATTAAAATAGTAAATGAAACGATATGAGCAGAGAGATTATAAAGGCGTGTAGTTTGTATCGGCTGCGTGGGCCGATATGTTTATAAACGATTAATGAAAAATATGTGTTTGTGCGATGTTGCACAAGGCCTTGTCGGCGTAAATGTGGGGCGCCAATAAGGTCATGTAAAAAAGACTCCACAAAGGGAATTTTGGTTTATGGTAGATAGAAATATTGTTAACAAATTAGGCTTGTCACAAGAGAAACTCGACAAGCAGGTCGGTGAGTTGTTCACTAATAAAGAAAGTGAGTTTTTGGAAGAGGTGCTGAAAGCCAAGGTGGATTCACATCTGCCCGGGACTATCCTTAAAGGCACAATCGTATCGCAGATAGGCAATGACGTTATTGTTGAAATAGGCCTCAAAAGTGAAGGGGTTGTCGATGCGAGTGAATTTGACAGTTCCGATGAAATTGAGCCGGGTAGAGAGATAGAAGTTCTTCTTGAAGACATTGATTCGGGCGGAGGTCTTATTCCCCTAAGCAAACGCAAAGCAGACCGTATCCGTGGCTGGGAAATGATTATCAACACGAAGAAGGAAAATGACGTTGTAACAGGCAGGGTAATAAGGCGGATTAAGGGTGGTTTGCTTGTTGATATCGGGGTTCCTGTGTTTTTGCCAGCGTCGCAGGTTGATATTAGAAAGCCGGGTGATATCAGCAGGTTTATCGGCAAAGAAGTAGAATGCAAGATTCTAAAGATAGACGTTGATGGCAGGAACATAGTCATATCGAGGCGCAAACTTATCGAAGAGGAGCGCCGCAGCAGTAAGGAAAAAATTCTGAATGAAATCGAGATGGGCCAACGGCGCAAAGGCATTGTGAAAAATATAGCGGACTTTGGAGTATTTGTGGATTTGGGTGGTCTGGACGGCTTGCTGCATATCTCTGATTTGAGCTGGGGGAGGATATCACACCCATCTGAGGTCGTCAAACTCGACGAAGAGATAGAATGTGTTGTTATCGGCGTTGATAAGGAACATGAGAAGATTTCGCTGGGCCTTAAGCAAAAAACGAGCAGCCCCTGGGAAAATGTCGAAGAATGTTATCCTATCGGAGCAAGGGTAAAGGGCAAGGTCGTAAATGTGATGAACTATGGAGTGTTTATCAGGCTTGAAGATGGAATCGAAGGGCTGGTACACATTAGCGAGATGAGTTGGACAAGGCGTTTGAGTCATCCCAGTGAGATACTTAGTCTGGGTGACGAGATAGAGGTGATTGTGCTCAGTGTTAACAAGGAAAAGCAGGAAATTTCGCTGGGATTGAAGCAAACCGAAACGAATCCCTGGACGATAGCTTCTCAGAAATATCCTGTGGGAACGATTGTTACAGCGACGGTACGAAGTGTAACCAATTTTGGTGTGTTTGTGGAGATAGAAGAAGGTATTGACGGTATGATACACATTTCGGATTTAAGCTGGACAAGAAAATACAGCCATCCCAGTGAGGCCTTACAGAGGGGTGGACAAGCAAAGTGTATTGTTTTGGAAGTCGATGAGAAGAAACAACGTGTGTCATTGGGTATCAAACAAATGACTGAGGACCCATGGGTTCGAGCGATTCCGGAAAGATATATTCCCGGTCACATAATCAAAGGCAAGGTAACCAAGCTTACTAATTTTGGTGCTTTTGTCGAACTTGAACGTGACTTGGAAGGACTTCTTCATATTTCTGAACTTGCCGACCACAAGATTAACAAACCACAGGATGTAGTTAAAGAAGGTGAAGAAATCGAAGTTAAGATTCTCAAAGTTGATACTGAGTCTCGTAAAATTGGTTTGAGCCTTCGAAGAGCACGTTGGGCGGCTGAAGAACAAGAGAAAAAACAAGCAGCAGAGCCTATTCAGCAGCAAAAACCCGTAGCTGTTCAGACTGTTCTTTCTGGTGCTGATGTAGAACAGCCTGCAAAAAAACAGGAGCCAGGTGCAGCTAAGGAAACCGAAAGCGAAAGCAAAGCGGCTGAGGTAGCGGAGAAGACCGATGAAACAGTCGAGGTTAAGACTGGTGAAACTGAAGATACCCAAGAAATGGTTGAATCGGGCGAGTCGGACAAGCAGGATGATAAACCAGTTGAGGTTGAGACTAACGACACTGAAGATTTCGCAGAAACGGTTGAGCCTGATAAGCCGGCCGATGAGCAAGGCGATAAGCCGGTTGATATTAAGGCCGGTGATATTGAGCTACCAAAGGGTTCGATTGAGGCGGGCCAGCCCGAAGAAAGTCCGAGTATGCCAAACCAGGTCAGCAATGAAATCAAGGCCGAGGAAAAAGCCGAGACTGGTACCGATAATTAAAGCTCTGCTGGTGATATCAGGCGGTACAATCTGCCTGCTAAACCCAATGGCGCATTTAACCGATAAATTAAGTAGGTTGTTGCTCAATAGAGCAGGGATGGTTTTAAAAGAGAGGCAGGGTTGCAGTTCAAATTGCCCTTATGGCCAAAGTCGAGAGGCTTTTGGCCGGGCGGGAGTGAGCTATAGCGTTTGATGCTACTATAAAAGATTACCTAAAAGCGATTGATGAGGCTTCGCTGCTGACTCTGGAAGAAGAGCATTACTTAGGTAAATTGATTGTTGAAGAAAACGACCCACATGCGAGGGAACAACTGGTACGCAGTAATCTTCGGCTTGTGGTTAACATCGCCAAGAGGTATGCCAACCGCGGGATGAGTCTTGCCGATTTGATTGAGGAAGGGAATCTCGGCTTGATAAAAGCGGTTGATTACTTTGACCCTGACCGGGGGACGCGATTTAGTACGTATGCAGCATGGTGGATAAAACAGAGTATTAAGCTTGCACTGCTGACGAATATGCGGCCGGTCCACGTCCCTACCTATATGGTTTCGTTGATTAATCAATGGAGGCATATCACGGCGGAACTGAGGAGCAAACTCGGCAGGACACCGGATGTTGAGGAAGTTGCTGAGGTGATGCAACTGCCGCTTCGCAAGGCAAAAATCATAAACGAGGTTGTCAAGGTGCTTAGCTCGGTACTGGATTCAGCCGGTACGGACGGCTCAGAGGAAGATGAGCTCCTTGAGGTGACTCTGGAAGACGAAAATGCGGGAAGCCCTGAAGATGAGTTGGTTGCAGATGAAGAAAAGATAAAGGTAATGGGCCTGCTCCATGAAATCGATGAGAGAGAAGCGAATATACTGAGACTGCATTATGGTCTTGACGGCAGGAAGCCTTTGACATTAAAAGAAATCGGTGAAAAACTGGGTTTGACCCGGGAAAGGATTCGCCAGATTCAGCGTGAAGCGCTTACGGAACTTTACGACTATATGAACGAGGAGTAACGAAGGTTTTTCAGTGTGGTATAGGAAAAGCCCCAAATATCAAGAAGGATAGATAAATGTCAGATGCCAAAATGGATTTGAAGCAGTACATTCGTAATATACCTGACTGGCCGAAAAAAGGGATTTTATTTCGCGATATCACTCCACTATTAGCCAAACCGAAGGTATTTACAGCAGCAGTTGATGCATTATGCGCCGACTTTGCAGAAGAGGGCATTGAGTACGTTGCTGCAGTTGAGGCAAGGGGGTTTATTTTTGGTGCAGTTGTGGCAGAGAGACTCGGTGCGGGATTTGTGCCCATACGAAAAAAAGGCAAACTGCCTTTTAAGACAGAAAGCATTACGTATGAACTGGAATACGGCAGCGATACTGTGGAGGTGCATAGCGATGCTGTTAGAAAGGGTGTGAAGGTATTGATGGTTGACGACCTGCTGGCGACGGGAGGAACAATGGCGGCAGCTTGCAAAGTCATCGAAAAGATTGGCGGCCAGATTGTGGCTATTGCATTTCTTGTTGAGCTTTGTGAATTGGGCGGCCGAGAGAAACTTGGCGAATATAAAATTAAGACTGTTATTTCATATTCAAATTAAATGATGTGCTGGAGGGTGTGGAGGGCTCGCATTGTTTATGCTTTGTAACCAATAGATTAGTATAGACAACAGTGTTAAAAATGCGTATATAAAAAGCCCCCACACAACAATACCACTTCTCCACAATCTAACTCTCTGCTCCTGTTAAGGAGTTTTCTCACCCTAATCTTCGCCAAGTTGTTCGACCGACTTATTTAATAAGTTAATAATATCTCATGGTCCTATAAAAAGCAAGTGTTTTTTTGGGTGTTTGGGGGATTCTTTTTGTATGGATTCATAAGCTTAGCAGAGACAATACGTTACAAATACATAAAATTGGAAAATATTTTACACATAGTGATTTATGGTCATCGTCTTTTGGACTTAGATGTTAATGTTTATGCTTTTTTGCGGTTATGATTCGGTCATTGTTTTGTGCGTCTTTTTCTATTTTGATTTCGTCAAAACAGCCGGTCTGTTCGAGCAGCTGTCTGACGGGATGTCCCTGGCTATAGCCGATTTCCATCATTAACGCCGCATCGGGTTTAAGAAAGGCATCGGCCTTTTCACAAATCCGCCGATAAGTATCCAAACCATCGACGCCGGCAAAGAGGGCCAGCTTCGGCTCGTAATCTGTTATGTTTTGAGCGAGGTTTTCAAATTCGGCGGCACTGACATAGGGGGGGTTGCAGACTATAAGGTCGAATTTTTCCACATCCAGATGGGGGACGAGGGGGTCGAACAAATCGCCGCATAATAATTTGATTCGCTCTTTTAAATGGTATTTTTCAAGGTTTTTGGCGGCGACGCTCAAAGCGGCATCACAGATATCAGTTGCGATTAGGCGGGCATGGGGGCAGTTTACTGCGATTGCTATTGCGATGCAGCCGCTGCCAGTACATAAATCGCAGATGAGTTGCTTTTCGGGGCGGGTTCGCAAAAATTCGATGGCGCGTTCTGTGAGCAGCTCTGTTTCCGGGCGGGGAACCATGCAGTCAGGAGTGATGTTAAACTGCAAAGAATAGAATTCGGTTTTGCCGAGAAGATAGGCAACAGGTTCATTTTGGGCGGCCCGCTTAACCAAATCGTGCAGGCGTTGCAGGTGCTCCTGACTGACTTGTTTGTCGAATTGCGTATATAAATCGATACGCTGCATCGACAAAACGCCGCTGAGCAGAATTTCAGCGGACAGACGGGGGGAATCGATGCGTTTTTTGGTAAGGTATTCGGTAATCCAGTTAAGAAGCTTTTGTATTGTCCATTTCTGCATAGCCAGATTATAGCCGGGATAGGGAAAAGTGAGAAACAAAAAGAGCTCACAGAACGCGGGGGTGGTTTTAAATAGGTTCGACACTTCGATGATATTCCCTTTGACAAGCTCAGGGCAGGCAGTGCAGGCAAGCTCACTACAGATTGGGTTTGATTGGGGTGAATGGGCAAAATGGGTAAGAAAAAAGACGCGAAAAATTGGGTTTGAATGGGTTTGTTTTTCTTCCAAATAGCTGTTTTTGGCGCAAAATTGAGGGAAATTGGGTTTGTTTTGCATAATTGATTCTTTTTGTGCGCTGGTATAAGTGATCCGTCTTCGCCAGAGGCTACGCCGCGACAAGTTGGTTTGAAATTTGGTGGTCATTATTAAGTTCTCCTTCGGGGGGTTTAAAAAAACAGGTCTCCCCATAATTAGACGAACCTGCGCGTTTGGTGCGAAAAAAGTCTTCGATTGCCGGTTGCC
>Ga0180432_10007455_pt1 | contig 13883 bp, 12 predicted proteins | sample SS_ome_10_FD_132414 | JGI IMG/M metagenome (GOLD analysis project Ga0180432, IMG submission 132414) | Hypersaline lake sediment archaeal communities from the Salton Sea, California, USA - SS_1_MS_2 metaG | ecosystem: Environmental > Aquatic > Non-marine Saline and Alkaline > Hypersaline >...
GATTTGCCTTCTGTTTCGTCTGTTTCATGGTTCGTGACCGGTCACCCGGTTCCCGTCCGTGCGGTGGGTTGCATCAATGCGGTGCCGGCAAAGCACGGCCAACACGGGTCACAGGTGACGGGTTACAGACAATGCGAAAATCTGCAGCCCCCTTGCACTCCTGCCATGGGTCGGGGGTGAAAGGTCCCGAAAAACCCGTGCACCCCCCTGAGGACCTGGCATTCGAGGGTCACCCCGGGGTCTTTCCATGAAGGGGAGCTACGAAAAGGAAGGGAGGACCACGACTTGTTTGCAGCGCGAAACGCTCTCGAAACGCTCCCCTTGACCGCCCCGCCGGCGGGCTGGTAATCTCGTGGTTTCATCTTCGGAAAACGTTCCCGGCCGGTTTCCTCGTTTTGGAGGCCCCATTCATGTCGAACGACAAGCGACCCGGTGATCTGAAGTACACGAAGAGCCACGAGTGGGCTCGCATCGAGGAGGGCGAGGCGTGGATCGGCATCTCGGACTTCGCCGTGGAACACCTGAGCGACCTGACCTTTCTCGACCTGCCGGAGGTGGGCGAGGAGGTGTCGGCGGGCGAGTCCTTCGGCGAGATCGAATCGGTCAAGGCCGTGGCCGATCTCAACGCCCCCCTCAGCGGAGAGGTCGTCGAGGTGAACACGGAACTGGCGGACAACCTCGAGATGCTCGCGGAATCCCCCTTCGAGAAGGGCTGGTTGATCAAGATCCGGATGTCCGCCCCGTCGGAGGCGGAGTCCCTCCTCGGTCTCGAGGCCTACGAGGAACAGATCCGGAAGGAAGAAGAGGAAGGGTAAGGGGAACGCCATGACGTACGTACCGCACACCGACGAAGACCGGGCGAAGATGCTGAAGGCCATCGGGGTGGATTCGGTGGACGATCTCTTCGCCTCCCTTCCGGATTCGGTCCGCCTCCGGGCGCCTCTCGATCTTCCGCCGCCGGTGGGGGAGGCGGACTTGCTCCGGGGGATGGCGGCGCGCGCGGGGCGAAACCGCGCGGATCTCGTCTCGTTCCTGGGGGCGGGGCACTACGACCACTTCATCCCGCCGGCGGTGGACGCCCTGGCCAACCGGGCGGAATTCTACACGGCGTACACGCCCTACCAGCCCGAGATCAGCCAGGGGATCCTGCAGGCGTTCTTCGAGTACCAGAGCATGATCTGCGAGATCACGGGTCTCGAAGTGTCGAACGCCTCCATGTACGACGGGGCTTCGGCGCTGGCCGAGGCGCTGGTCCTGTGCGCCAACGCGAAGAAGAAGCGCAAGCGGATCGTCCTCTCGGAGGGGGTGCACCCGGAATACCGGCGCGTGGTGCGGACCTACTTCCGGCACCTGGACGTGGAGGTCGTGGAGGTTCCCCTGCGCGACGGGCTGTGCGATCCGGCCCGGCTCGCCGATCAAGCCCGGGGGGCTTCCGGGGTGGCCGTCCAGTCGCCGAACGTGCTGGGGTTCATCGAGGACGCCGCCTCGCTGATCGAGCCGGTCCACCAGGCGGGGGGGCTGTTCGTTTCGGTGGTCGATCCCGTGTCGCTGGGGGTGCTGGAGGCGCCGGGGGTGCAGGGGGCGGATTTCGCCGTCGGCGACGGCCAGCCGCTGGGGTGTCCGGTCTCCTTCGGCGGGCCGCATTTCGGGTTCCTGGCGGGGCGGAAGGCGTTCGTCCGCAAGCTGCCGGGCAGGATCGTGGGGGCCACGGTCGACGAGGAGAACCGTCGCGGCTTCGTGCTGACCTTCCAGACGCGGGAGCAGCACATCCGCCGGGAGAAGGCCACGTCGAACATCTGCACGAACCAGGGGCTGATGGCGCTTCGCGCGGCGGTCTACCTCGCACTGCTCGGGCCGGAGGGTTTTTCGGAAGTCGCCTCCGAGAGCGCGCGGAAGGCGCATCGCCTCGCCGAGGCCCTGAAGGCCCTTCCCGGCTTTTCGCTTCTCCACGACGCCCCGTTCTTCCGGGAATTCCCCGTCTCGTGTCCCGTGCCGGCCAGGAGGGTGGTGGACAGGCTCGTGCAGGCGGGGTACCTGGCGGGGGTGCCCCTGGACGCCCTCGGGGCCGGTCCCGAGGAGGGCCTGCTGGTGGCGGTGACGGAGAACCGGACGGAGGCGGAGATCGACGGATTCGTCGAGGCCCTGACGAAGGCCTTTCCTTGAGGAAGGAGGGATCGGGATGGATCATCCCACGCTGTTCGAGAAGAGCCGGCCCGGCCGGCGGGCCCATCGGCCGCTGGGTCCGGGGGCGGCTCCGTCCGGGGAGGCGCCGGGCATTCCCGAGAAGGCCCGCCGGCAAACGCCCGCGTCCCTGCCGGCGTTGTCCGAGCTGGACGTGGTGCGCCACTTCACGGCGCTTTCGCGGCGCAACGTGGGCATCGATTCCACGTTCTACCCGCTGGGATCGTGCACGATGAAGTACAACCCCAAGGTGAACGAGGCCGTCGCTTCCCTGCCCGGGTTCACGCGCGTCCATCCCTACCAGCCGGCGGGGACGGCGCAGGGCTGGCTCGGCCTGTTGAAGGAGCTGGAGGGGTTCCTGGCGGAGATCGGGGGGTTCCATGCCGTCACGCTGCAGCCGGCGGCGGGGGCCCACGGCGAGCTGACGGGGCTTCTGCTGATCCGGGCGCGGCACCAGGAGGCGGGGGAGGACCGGCGGAACATCGTCCTGGTCCCCGACTCGGCCCACGGCACCAATCCGGCCAGCTGCACGCTGTCGGGATTCAAGACCCGCGTCCTGCAGTCCGACAAGCGGGGGCTGGTGGACGTTTCGGATCTCGAGAAGAAGGCCGGCGACGACACCGCGGCCCTCATGCTCACCAACCCCAACACGCTCGGCCTGTTCGAGGAGGACGTCTGCCGGATGGCCGAGCTCCTCCACGACCGGGGGGCGCTGGTCTACATGGACGGGGCGAACCTCAACGCCCTTCTCGGCAAGGCGCGGCCGGGCGACTTCGGCGTCGACGTGATGCATTACAACCTGCACAAGACCTTCTCGACGCCTCACGGCGGCGGCGGCCCGGGGTCGGGGCCCGTGGGCGTGGCGGAGGGGCTGGCCGATTTCCTGCCCGTGCCGCGGATCGTGGACCGCGACGGTTCCCTGGCGCTCTGGTGGGACGCGCCCCGCTCGATCGGCCAAGTCCGGTCCTTCCTGGGAAACGCCGGCGTGGCCCTGAAGGCCTACGCCTACCTGCGGCGCCTGGGCGCGAAGGGGCTCGCCGAGACGGCCGAGGGGGCCGTCCTCAACGCGAACTACCTCATGGCCCGGCTGAAGGCGACCTACCATCTCCCCTTCGATCGGACCTGCATGCACGAGTGCGTGTTCTCCGCCCGGCCGCTCGTGAAGAAGCACGGCGTCCGGGCCCTCGACGTCGCCAAGGGATTGATCGACCGGGGGTTCCATCCCCCCACCGTCTACTTCCCCCTGGTGGTGCCCGAGGCGTTGATGATCGAGCCGACGGAGACCGAAAGCCGGGAAACCCTCGACGCCTTCGTGGAGGCCCTCGAGGACATCGCGCGGACGGCCGTATCGGATCCCGATGCGCTCCGCGCCGCCCCCCGGACCACCCCGGTGGGGCGTCTCGACGAGGTCCGCGCCGTGAAGGAGCCCCGCCTGAGGCAAACGTAGCGTTTTGAAAACGACGCATCGCGTCGGGATTTCGGACAGGGGTTCACCCCCTGCCTTCGCCTTGACGATGTGGCTGAGGAGGCACTGCCGATGAGCGAATCCAAGATTCTCTGGGAAGGGATCACGTACGACGACGTGCTTCTGGTCCCCGCTCGCTCGGCCGTCCTGCCGGGGGAGGTCTCGATCCGGACCCGGTTCTCCCGGAACATCGAGATGAACATCCCCCTGTGCTCGTCCCCCATGGACACGGTGACCGAGGCGCCCATGGCGATCGCCCTGGCCCAGGAGGGAGGCATCGGGGTCATCCACAAGAACCTGCCTCCCGACAAGCAGGGCCAGGAGGTGGAGAAGGTCAAGCGGTCGGCCAACGGCGTCATCCTCAACCCCGTCACGCTTCCCGAGGACGCCTCCCTGGGCCGGGCGCGGGACATCATGCGGGAGTACAACATCTCGGGCATCCCCGTGGTCACGGGAGAGGCCCTGAAGGGCATCCTCACGCACCGGGACCTCCGTTTCGAGGAGGACCTCTCCCGGCCCATCGCCGAGGTGATGACGCGCCACCCCCTGGTCACCGCGCCCTTCGAGACCACCCTCGAACAGGCCCGGGACATCCTGAACACCAACAAGGTGGAGAAGCTCCTCCTCGTGGACGGCGAGGGGCGCCTGGCGGGCCTGATCACCATGAAGGACATCGACAAGCTCCAGGAATTCCCCCACGCCTCCCGCGACGACCGGGGTCGCCTTCGCGTCGGGGCCGCCGTGGGCGTGGACGACGTCGACCGCATCGGCGAGCTCATCGAGCGGGAGGTGGACGTGTTGGTCGTCGACACCGCCCACGGGCACACGGAAAACGTGCTGCGCACCATCCGCTACATCAAGGAGAACCACGACATCGAAGTGGTGGGGGGGAACGTGGCCACCCGGGAGGGCGCCCGGGACCTCGTCGAGGCGGGGGTGGACGGCGTGAAGGTGGGCATCGGGCCCGGGTCCATCTGCACGACCCGCGTGATCGCCGGGGTCGGGGTCCCCCAGGTGACGGCCATCATGGAGACCTCCGCGATCGCGACCCCGGCCGGCGTGCCGGTCATCGCCGACGGCGGCATCCGCCATTCGGGGGACATCCCCAAGGCGCTGGCGGCCGGCGCGAGCTGCGTCATGATCGGGGGCCTCTTCGCCGGCCTCGACGAGAGCCCCGGCGAGAAGATCTTCTACCACGGGCGGTCCTACAAGGTGTACCGCGGCATGGGCTCGCTGGGCGCCATGGTGGAGGGCTCTGCGGACCGCTACGGGCAGAAAGGGGGGGGCAAGCTGGTCCCCGAGGGCGTCGAGGGGCGGGTCCCCTGCAAGGGGCCGCTGTCCGACTACGTCTACCAGCTCATCGGCGGCGTCCGGGCGGGCATGGGTTACTGCGGCGTGAAGACCGTGGAGGAGATCCAGAAGAAGGCGCGCTTCGCCCGGATCTCGAACGCCAGCCTCATCGAAAGCCACCCCCACGACATCCAGATCACCAAGGAATCGCCCAACTACCGGCTGGAGTGACACGCTCCTGCCGGTAATGGGGGTCCGTCCTAGTATTTTGGTTCGATGCGAAAAAGGACTGACCCCTATCCTGCGGCGGATTTCGAGGAGAGTGTTGTGGGAGGCGCCGCAAAAGTGCAGGCAATGCAAGGCGGCGACCTCTTGCTGGGCAATCCAGACCAAGGCGGCGACCCCTTGCCCTTCAATCAAGGTTTCTGGACAACTCCTACATACTTTGGATGAGCAGATGAAAAAGGCCAATCCTCCGGCTTTTCGACAACCCCCGCTTCCACCGGATTCATGTGCACGTACTCGATGTACTTCCGCACATCCTCGGTTTCCCGGATCATATGGTCGTGAAAACCGTCCTGCCAGAAAACCTCCTTGCTCTTCATTGCCCTCTTGATCAGCCGGCTCGCATTCTCGTCAATCTTGCCGAGGGCTTCCGAAAGGGAGGCTTCTTTTCCGAGTGTGATGACCAGGTGATAGTGGTCCGGCATGACGACGAAGGCGAAGAGGTCCATCCAGCCCCATCGATTCACCGTGAGGAACCAGTTGATGAGGAATTCGGGATTCTCCCCAAGGATCAATGATATCGCCGTTCCCTCCACGGCGTTCTTGGTGATCAGGTAGCGGGCTCCATGGATCGACTTTCTCCCCTTTCTGAGGGCTTTGCTGCCTGGGCCCTTCATGGAGAAAGTGCTCCAATTTTATGTTGCAGCTTTGCTTGGCAAGAGGTCGAGGTCGCCGCCTTGAGCAGGATCGCACTGCTGCGGCGCCTCCCACAAATTTGCTCACCTTCAGCCCGGATTTTATCCTTAAACTTTCTTTACAGAAATACAGTCCGTAATGGGGGTCCGTGATGGGGGTCCGTCCTAGTATTTTGGTTCGATGCGAAAAAGGACTGACCCCTATCCCACCGGCGGGAATGGTCAGAAGAACCATACGACTTGGAAGATTTGATTAGACGTACCCGATCGGCACCAGGCCGCCGCCCTGGTGGATGTTGATGATCGAGGAGTCGGAGATCCGGACCAGGCCGCCCCCGAACTTCCCGTCGTGGGCGAAGAAGTTGATGTTGGCGTTCTTGTTCTCGAAGTTCAGCTTCCCGTCGCGGATCACCGGAAATTCCTCCGCCGGAATGGGCACGAACTCCTGGACCACCCAGGGCGCCCGGGTGCATTCCTCGAGGATCTCGTCCCACCGGGACGCGCCGGTCTCCCGCCCGATGGCCACGTTGAAGCCGCCGTAGCCGGCGTTGGGCTTGAGGACCATGCGCTCGCGCTCGCGCCGGACGTATTCGAACAGGTCGACCTCCTCGCCGAAGTAGTCGGTCTTGCCCGGGCGCATGAAGCGCGTCCAGGGGATGGTCCGGCGGATGACCTCCTTCTCTTCCGCGGTGAACATCTCCGCCGCCATCGGGTCGGTCAAGAACCACAGGATGCACTTCAGGCCGCCCACGCGCGAGGAGAAGGGATTGACGAGGCAGATCTTGCCCGCCTTGAAGGCGTCCATCACGGGTTTCGTGCCTTCCATGTCCTCGGTGAATTCCTGGATGGCGTCGCGGAAGACCAGTCCCACGGGCTCGCCCTTCATGGTGAGGGTGGTCCCGTCGAAGGCGCCCCATCGGTTGTCGGCCCAGACCGCCTTGTGCCCCAGCTCGTTGAAGGTGGAGGTCACGAGTTCCAGGTCGTAGCGGACGGCGGAGTCCTCCCAGCACAGGACGGCGAACGTGGCGTCATCCGGGTTGCCGAACTCGCGGTTCTTGGCCCGCAGGCCCTCGAGCAGGCTGGGGGTGATGGGGTCGCGGTGGGACGAGGGGAACTTCGCATCGAACGCCCGGTAGACGGGGGTCTCGGCCAGCATGCCGATCAGCTGGTCGTGCCAGCCCATCCCGCAGGGGGAGTCGCAGTTGAACTCGAGGAATTTCAGCTGCGGGCCTTCCCCGGTATCGTAGAGGAAGGCGTCGAGCCGCCCGTTGATCACGCGGCGCTTGTATCCCGGATCGATCCGGGCCAGTTCGAGATCGAGCGCGTCCATCTCGAAGTAGCTCTCGTACTGGGGGTCGGAGAAGAAGAGATCCCCCACCTTCTCGAGGCAGTCCATGATCACCCGCGTGGAGCGCTCGAACATCGGTTTCAGGTCGGCGTCCACGAGGTAGGGCTTGAGAAAGGTCGGAAAGGGCTCCCCCTTGATCGTGAAGTTCTTCTCCAGCAGCCGCCGGTTCAGATCCGCCGTCTGCTCGACCAGCGCCTCCTCCCCGATCTCCTCCAAGACCCGCTTGAATCCCTCCTTCGCCTCCTTCATCTTCTCCGTCGTGCTCAAGGTCGTTCCTCCAACAAAGCGGTTGCAACGGGATGTCCTCCACGACTTTTTGTAGCGGAGTCCAAAATTCCAAGTCCAAGGTCCAAGGCGCAGGGGACCCACCCCGATCCCCGGCCGGGAAGGCCTACGAGGGCGGGCCCGGAGCGCCCGCGGAGGCGAACATCATCGCCCCCATGAACACCCAGTAGAGGAAGCCGCCGACCATCAGGAGGCCGTTGAGCGCCGTTCCCACGATGCCCAGGATCATGCCCGCCCGCGCCCGGCCGTAGCCCGACCACGGCGACCGGCCCCGCTCGATCGCCCGGAGCTCCTGGTGGCCGAGCACCCAGGCCAGCACCGAAAGCAGGATGCCGAGGCCCCCGCCCCCGCAGCAGCAGATGGATGAGGCGAGCCCGACGATCCCGAGCACCAGAGCCGCGACCGCCTGCCCCCCCGGCTTCTCCTCCGCTTCCCACGCCTCCGCCTCGAAGCCCTCCGTCGGACCCGGCGCGTACCCCTCGATCCTGCCCCGTTCCTCCCACGAGGAAGGGTCTTCCCCTTCCGGAACGCCGTTCCATCCCGCCTTCTCGTCCATCGGCCTGTCCCGCTCGCTCCTGTCGCGCGCCGGTCTTCCACGGCGCGACGCCTCATTCCCAGAGCCCCTCCCCGGGCTTCCCCTTCCCGCCTTCCGCCTCGCCCCACAGATTCCGGTTCCGCTTCTCCTCCGGCGTCATGCTGTATTCCGACGGTCTCTGCTCGAGGATCTTCTTGGAGGGGGCGATCTCCTTGAGGCGAAGGTTGACCAGCCAGATGATCCGGTGCTCCCGCGCCTCGTCCCGCCCGTCCACGTCCCAGTCCGTCTCCCAGTCCGCCTCCGAGGATTCCAGCGGGCGCTCCATGTTCGTGTTGATCTCGCGGTCCACCGTCACTTCCAGGTACGGAAGCCCCGTCTCCTCGTGGACGCGCACCCACGCCCGCACGCGAAGCCGGCGCCCGCTCTTGTACATCGGCGCCAGGTGCTCGTTCCACTCCGACTCCAGGTACATCTCCTCGTCGTCCGCCAGACGGATGTCGTAGTAGTCGTTCACCGCCCTCTGCAGCGCCTCCCACACCTCCTCCGGCGGCATCCCGGGATAGGGGTGGGACTCGGTGCTCCCCTTCCCGAAGATCTCGAAGCAGCTGGGAAGGCAACCGGGAAGCAGGATTTGGAGGATCATCAGCCAGAGGGCCTTGCGCATCGTCTCTCCCCGCGGAAATCGGTCCCGGTGAAGATGGGGGCGATGGGGCATTGTAGAGGTTCCGAAATGGCGACGCAACTGCTCGTGATTCAGCTTGCAATTTGCGACCGATTCGAAAATCCTATATGTTTTGTGGGTTCCCTCGGATTCCGCCCGGATCGAGAAGAAGCGAAGAGGTGAGACATGCCGGAGAAGAGAGTGGTGGTCACGGGACTCGGGCCGATCACCCCCGTGGGCATCGGCAAGGACGTCTACTGGAACGCCGTCCTGGAGGGAAAGTCCGGCACGCGGGGCCTGGACTACTACCCCTGGCACGACAAGTACCGGTTCTCCTCCAAGGTGTGCGGGCCCATCGCCGACTTCGACCACAAGGACCCCGCCGTCCAAAAGACGTACAACTTCCGCACGCGGGACCACCTCGACCGGGCCACCGCGATCATGGAGGCGGGAGCCTACCTCGCCCTTCGCGACGCGGGGCTCGAGATCAAGAAGGTCGCCGACGGCGGCGGGCGCGAGGCGGACAAGCACGTCCTCGAAGGCGTCGATCCCCTCCGGTTCTCGGTCTACATCGGCACGGGCATCGGGGGCGTGGGCGTTTTGCTCGACGAGTTCCTCACCCACAAGGGCCTGGGCCGGAAGAAGTACGACAAGCCCGCACGGCTCTTCCTCCAGCTGATCGAGGGCTGCATGCCCAACGCCAGCCCCGGCGAGCTCGCCATCATGTACGGCGCCCGCGGCGAGAGCTTCTCGGTCAACACCGCCTGCGCCTCCGGCCTCACCGCCCTCGTGCAGGCCTTCCGGGCCATCCGCCTCGACGTGGCCGATCTCGTCCTGACGGGAGGCCTGGAAGCGGTGCTCGACGTCCACGACGGCTACGTCTTCCGCGCCTTCGACGGCCCAGGGGCCCTGGCCCGCTGGAAGGGGGATCCCGCCGAGGGCTCCCGGCCCTTCGACAAGAACCGCAAGGGCTTCGTCATGTCCGAGGGCGGCGCGGGGCTGGTCCTGGAGAGCCTGGAGCACGCGAAGGCGCGGGGCGCGCGCATCTACGCCGAGATCGTGTCGACGTCGGGCAGCACGGACGCCGACCACATGATGCGGATGCGGGCCGAGACCGTGCGCTGGTCCATGGAAAACGCGGTGCGCAAGGCCGGCAAGACGCCCGCCGACGTGGTCTACATCAACGCCCACGGCACGTCCACCCTGCTCAACGATCCCACCGAGGCGGACATCTTCGCGGAAGTCTTCGGCGAGGGCCCGATCATCCGGGGCTCCAAGGGCAACGTGGGCCATCTCATCGGCGGCGCGGGACCGGTCGGCCTGGCCGAGACCGCGATGACCCTCACCGAGAAAAAGGCGGCCCCCAACATCAACCTGACCGATCCCATCCGCGACGACCTGCGACTCCCCACGGAGGTGACGCCCCTCCCCGCCGATCTCGACGGCAAGATCGCCCTGGTCCGCTGCTCCGGCTTCGGCGGACACAACTGGGACGTCTGCGTCGCGCCGTGGCTGGACGCGTAGGGATTTCAGATTCCGCTCGTGTTGCAAAAAGCGGGATGATTTTTGCAAGATGAGAGGAACCGAGAACGCCGAGGAGCCGCCTTGACCGAACGCCCGAAGGAAAAAATCCCGAACGCGAGATTCACACGTCTCGAGCTCCTCCACGCCCTCCGCGAGAAACTCTTCGGCTGCAACCTCCACGCCGTCGAACCCGAACGGGTCTACCGCCTCGCCCGCGGACGGGTGCGCGACGAGGATTTCCTGCCCCTGCTGAAACGGCTCGGCATCCGCACCGCCGTCGACCTGCGGCGCGCCGGCACCGCCGGCCAGGACCCCCTCCCCCCCGGCGCCTTCCAGCAGGAAGGCATCCGCCACGAAAACGTCCACCTCCGCTCCTCCGCCCTCCCCTTCCCCTCCCACCTCCAGCGCTTCGTCGACATCCTCGACGGCGCCGACTACCCCCTCCTGTTCTTCTGCAAGCGCGGCACCGACAAGACCGGATTCGCCTCCATGCTCTACCTCCTGCTGATCCGCAACGAGTCCATCGAGACCGCCAGACGGCACCTCGCCTTCCTTCCCTTCGGACACAAAAAACGCCGCCACGAGGGACCCTGGGACTTCATGCGCCTGCTCCGCGAAAACGGACACCCCCAAAACCTCCGCGACTGGATCCGCGACGACTATCCCGACCTCTTCCGCCGCGAACGCCCGGACGAAGAGGGAGCCTGAAAAAGATTGCTGATGGCGCTCCGCGCCAGACTGATCTACCCGATCCATCGGGGGAAGCATTGACGGATGGAAGCCGGCGGTCCGGGGCGCAGGCCGACGTTCGTCGTGAGCCACGTAGACGAAGTCGGAGTGGCGCAGCAACGCGGGACGAGGTGCTGCGGACAGGATGTCCGCGGTCCGACCTGAGAGGCTGTGAAAAAATCCCTGGTTCCCTGCGCGAGCGGATTTTTCCACATCCTCTGCAGAACACGATGGACCGAAGCACCGTGTTCTTTCGACACTGAGAACGCTGACGAAAATCTCCAATCTGAAATCTGAAATCCCTTCCTCTCTACCCTGGCCGAAACTCGCCGGATCGCCGGGAACACCCCCTTTTCCCCTTGACGACCTGCACGATGTTCGCTATATATAAGGTATCGAAGCGAACATAAAGCGAACAAAAGTGGGATCCACGGCCCTTTCGGGCCCTGGAGGGGAGGATGCACATCGAGGCGCTGAACGAGGCGGTGAAGGTGCGCGCCGACTTCCATGGCGGCCGCGTCCGCCCCCTGCTCATCCGCCGCGGCGAGGCGGTCTACCGGGTGGTCCGGGTGAACGGCACGTGGGAGGACCGGGAGGGGCGCCACCGGATCTTCTGGTACTCGGTGACCGCGGACACGGGAGACGTCTTCCGGATCTGTCTCAAGACCGCCGAGATGCTCTGGTGGCTGGACAGCGTGGTGCTGCCTTAGCCGCCGCTCAAGGCTTCGTTTTCTGGTTCGGGATTTCAGTCGATATCCCGTTGCGGCCACTGAGATCTGAAATCTCCAGTCACAAAAACCCCGCGTCTTGACCTTGGAAAGGCGTTGCCATGGCCGTCTTGCATGCCGACATCGACGCGTTCTTCGCCTCGGTCGAGCAGCGGCTCGATCCCTCGCTCGCGGGCCGTCCCGTGATCGTGGGGTCGGGGGTGATCGCCTCGTGTTCCTACGAGGCGCGATCGTTCGGCCTGCATGCGGGCATGCCTCTTCGCAAGGCGCGTTCCCTCTGTCCGGAGGGTGTGTTTCTCGAGGGACGCCGGCACGTCTACGGCTGTTTCGCCGAGCGGGTGTTCGACGCGCTGCTGGAGCTCGTTCCCTCCGCGGAAACGTCGCTGGACGAGGCCTTCTGCGACCTCGCCGGCACGGAGCGCCTCTTCGGGGACTTCCGGCGCCTGGGGGATCTCGTCCGCCTTCGCGTGCTGGAGGCGACGGGTCTGTCGGTGACGGTGGGCATCGGTCCCAACCGCATGGGCGCCAAGATCGCGGGCCGGACGGTGAAGCCGGGCGGCGTTCGCCGGATCCGCACGGAGTCGGAGCTGGCCTCGCTGATGGGGCCCCTGCCGGTGTCGGTGATTCCCGGGGTGGGGCGGAAGGTGGGCGGGGTGCTTTCGGGCCTGAACGTGGGGACGGTGGCGGATCTCCGCGCCCTTCCCGAGGCGGCGCTGGTCGCGCTGTTCGGGGCGGCGGGGCGTGCGCTGTTCGCGCGGGCGCGGGGCCGGGACGCCCGTTCCGCGGCGCCGGCGGCGACGCCGAAGCGCATCTCCCGGGAGACGACGTTTCACGCCGAGACGTCGGACGCGTCCGAGATCGAGGGGATGCTGCAGTATCTTTGCGGGCGCGCCGCGCGGGCCTTGCGCAAGGCGGGGCTTTCGGCGCGCACGCTCTCCGTCAGGATCGGCTACGCGGACCACCGTCGCGAGGCGGCCTCGCGCTCCTTTCCCGAGCCCTGCGACCGGGACGACGCGATGTTCCGCGCCGCGTTGGAACGTCTCCGCGCCCTGTACACGCGGCGGGCGAACCTGATCCACGTGGGGGTGGCGCTGTCCGGCTTCGTTCCCCGCCGCGAGGTCTTCCAGGCCGACCTTTTCGGCGGCGAGGGGGGGATGCGCCGCGTCCGTCTCGGCGCGGCACTGGATTCGATCCGCGACCGCTTCGGCCACGCGGCGGTGATCGACGGGCGTTCGGTGAACCTCTTGGGCCGGCTCCGTCGCGACGGCCACGGCTACGTGCTGAGGACCCCCTGCCTGACGAAGTGAGGGCGAAAAAGGGAGGAAACATGAAAACACCTCGCGCACCCGCCGCCCGGGGCGCGGGCGTCCCGCCCGCAGCACCCGCTGTCCAGGGCGCGGGCGTCCCGCCCGCAGCACCCGCTGTCCATGGCGCGGGCGTCCCGCCCGCAGCACCCGCCGCCCGGGGCGCGGGCGTCCCGCCCGCAGCACCCCCCCGCGGCTGGCATTCCCGTGGCTACCTCCCACACTTCGACGGGGGCGGGATCGCCCAGTTCGTGACATTCCGCCTCGAGGACTCCTTGCCGGTTTCCCTTCTCGAGTCCTGGGAAGCAGAACTCGCGCACTGGCCAAAGAGATCGAGGAAAGCCGAACGCTGTAGCCGCATCGAGGCGTTTCTCGACAAGGGATGGGGAGAATGCTGGCTTCGTGATCCCCGGATCGCTTCTCTCGTGCGGAAGGCCTTGCTTTTTTTCCACCGGCGTCGCTACACCCTTCACGCCTGGGCGATCATGCCGAACCATGTGCATGTTCTATGCACGCCGGATCCTGCTTGGAGCGTTTCGAGCGTCCTGCATTCCTGGAAGTCCTACACGGCGAAATGCGCCAACCGAATTCTCGGGCGGCGGGGTGAATTCTGGCAGGCCGACTACTTCGACCGGTACGTTCGCGACGACGGGCATTTCTTCTCCGTGCTCGACTACATCGAGAGCAACCCCGTGCGTGGAGGGTTGTGCACGAAGAACGAGGCGTGGGTTTACGGGAGCGCTTTTTTTCGCGCGGGTGAAATCGCCTTGTCTCGTGTTGCTGCGGGCGAGACGCCCGCGCCCCGTGTTGCTGCGGGCGAGACGCCCGCGCCCCGTGTTGCTGCGGGCGAGACGCCCGCGCCCCGTGTTGCTGCGGGCGGGACGCCCGCGCCCCGTGTTGCTGCGGGCGGGAC
>Ga0180432_10007457_pt1 | contig 13881 bp, 11 predicted proteins | sample SS_ome_10_FD_132414 | JGI IMG/M metagenome (GOLD analysis project Ga0180432, IMG submission 132414) | Hypersaline lake sediment archaeal communities from the Salton Sea, California, USA - SS_1_MS_2 metaG | ecosystem: Environmental > Aquatic > Non-marine Saline and Alkaline > Hypersaline >...
AAGGCAAGCGTAGGTTCACGCCCTCGCGTGCTCACTAAAAAGTAACTGAACGAGCAGCATGAAAATAGCCTATATTACAACATATGATGCCACAGATATCCAAAAGTGGTCAGGACTCGGATATTATATCTCAGACTGTATAAAAAGACAGGGTATTTCTGTTGAGCATGTCGGTTCTTTGAAAAACCCTTATGCTCGGTTCTTATCTCTGAAGGAGTCACTATACAAAAGGTTATTTGGTAAGGTCTATCTGTCGGATAGAGCGCCCCTCCTGCTCCGAAGCTATGCGCGCCAAGTTAAAGCGAAGCTTGCCAAAATAAGGGCAGACATCGTATTCAGCCCAGGCACAATTCCAATTGCTTACCTTGAATGCAAGCAGCCGATCGTTTTCTGGACAGATTCCACATTTGGAGGGATGGTAAATTTTTATCCCGAATTCTCAGACCTTTGCCGAGGAACCATTAAAAACGGCAACGCTTTGGAACAAGCTGCCCTTGACAGATGCACAATGGCTATCTATGCATCTGATTGGGCTGCAAAGTCTGCGAAAAATTTGTACAGCACTGACCCCAAAAAGCTTGACGTCATTCCTTTTGGGGCGAATATGGAGTGCAATAGGTCTTTTCAAGACATCAAAAACCTTGTCGATTCAAGAACGAGAGAAAAGTGCAAGTTACTCTTTGTTGGAATGGATTGGGCCAGAAAAGGCGGAGAAATTGTCCTTAAGGTGGCACAAAGCCTAAATGAAAACGGCCTGAACACAGAGTTAAAAATCGTGGGATGTAAGCCAAATTTTCAAGCGAAAAAGCCAGATTTTGTTCAGGTGCTTGGATTTGTAAATAAAAATACCAAGGAAGGATCCAATTTATTGAATAACTTGTTCGGTGAAAGTCATTTTCTGATTCTGCCTTCAAAAGCTGAGGCATATGGTGTGGTTTTCTGTGAATCCAACTCCTTTGGTGTTCCTTGTATAGCTAGTGACGTAGGAGGCATACCAACAGTTATCAAAAAGGAAGTAAACGGGAATCTTTTCTCTCCGGCGGCTTCAATTGACGAATATTGCTCTTACATTATGGATCTCCTCTCAGATTATGCCAAATATAGATCACTCGCCTTGTCTTCATTTCATGAGTACAAAACCAGACTCAATTGGCAAACCTCCGGTACGGTTCTCAAAAAACTGTTAACAAAAATTATGCACAGCAAACACACACACGTCTTATCGCCTTTATGGTAAAAGGGGCTCAATGCGAGAGGCTATACCGAAAAGAAGTCATTTGAGCACAATAGCTTGAGGACTCAGATATGCAGGTCTTGTTCATTGCTGATGTGCCTGTGGAGAATCCGAGCAGCGGGGCTGAACAGGTCCTGAATCAAGAAGCGGTGGGACTGGCTGGAAAAGGGTTTGAGATCTGTGCCATAACCCGTCATTCGGCTCACCCTGCATGGGTGGTGAGGGATGTACACGGGGTCAAAGAGGCCTCTTACCAGGCCTCTATCGGGGAAGGCCTTCGCGCGCTTCACGCCCTTTTCAAATATCCACCTCAATTCTACCGCTATTTCACGGAAAATCGCCCTTTCCACGGAGCCGTTTGCCATCAGCCCTTTACTTGCTTCTCCCTTCGAGCCTGGGGAAAGCTCCAGAACCTCCCCTACCTCTATGTCTTCCATTCCCCAAGTCATGAGGAATACCGCCTTGCCCATGAGGGAGAGGGGGGCATCAAAACGCTCGCACATATTTACCTGCGCCGGATTGTGGAAAGGGTTATTGTGAGAAGGGCACACCAAGTCATAACCCTGAGCCGGTACATGAAAAAAAGGGTGGTCAAAATACACGGTATCCCCCTGAACCGGGTGACGGTAAACCCTGGGGGCGTTGACCTTAATCGCTTTAAGCCGCCCGCGGACCGGCAGGCACAAAAAAAGAAACTCGGCTTTCCCGATAGGGCCGTTCACCTCCTCACAGTGAGAAACCTTGAGCCCAGAATGGGCCTGGATAATCTCTTGAGGGCTATGCACTTCTTGAGGGAAGGGGACGTGCATTTGATCATGGGCGGTGAAGGTCCTGAAAAAGAGGCCTTAAAGGGTCTGGTCAACCACCTTGGCTTGTCTCATAACGTAACTCTAACCGGATTCATCCCCTCCGATCTCTTGCCCACATACTACGGGGCCGCTGATTTTTTTATCTTACCCACCCGCAGGCTGGAAGGCTTCGGCCTGGTAACGCCCGAGGCCATGGCCTGCGGCACACCGGTGTTAGGCACGCCCGTGGGTGGCACCAAGGAAATCCTTTCTGAATTTGACCCTGCATTCCTTTTCCAGGATTCCTCACCCGAATCCATGACCAGGGGCATCAAAAAGGCTCTAAAGCAGATCCCCCCATCAACCGAAAGATATAAAGCGCTGCGGACGAAATGCCGGCTATTTGCGGAGAGAACCTATTCCTGGACCCGCCACGTGGATCAGCTCGAGAGCCGCCTTAATGAGATGCTAAGCTTCCCGCCCCGGAGCTCCGGCTGAATCATTGACAGCCCGTTCCTCCACCTCCAAACTTCTGCCGCTCCCTTACCCATTTCCGGTATTACCGGAAATGGGTAAAACTTAAAGAGGCTTTGAAAATATCAAATAATATGATTTAATTTGCGAATCTGATCATATAAGAGGTGATATCATGGGTACCATGACAGCGACAGAATTTTCAAAAAATCTAAAAAAGGCATTGGACAGGTTGGAGTTTTTTGGGGAAGAAATTGTCATCATGAGAAATAATCACAAAATTGCCCGTTTAATCCCCGGTTCTCCCCACATGACAGCCATCGAAGCCATGGCCGACATTTACCGAACCCTCCCCCCCGATGTAGGTGAGGGTTGGCTCGAAGAAAGCTGCAGGACTCCGAACCTTACAGATGATATTCGCAACCCATGGGATTCCTAATCGATATTCCTGGTCTTGACCTTGTTATTTTCTCCAAATAAGGCGCTTCCAGACTTCACCCTGGAAAAAGAAAACCCATCCTGAGTGTTCACCTCCCGTAGCCGCAAACCGCCGCAATACAAACAGCAAGCGACAACCTGGTAAAAAACAGTACCCCCCTTTTTACCCATTTCCGGTCATACCGGAAATGGGTAAATCTTTTAAATTGACAAAGGATGGCCACTTTGACCAATATACCGCGGGATGTCGGCCGCGGGCGTCACGGGGTGGTCGGTCCATCCCGCCGTCTGGAATCCCTTTAAAATAGACGGAAAAGGAGGGGGCCGGGGAGAGAGGCATGGACACCGATAGGCCTTACAAAGAAGAGGTCCAAACCCTTTTTAGGCTCCAGAAATACGGGATAAAATTCGGCCTATCCAAGACGGAGAACCTTCTCAAGGCCTTTGGAAACCCCCATAAGGGTCAAAACTATATCCACATCGCCGGCAGCAACGGCAAGGGCTCGGTGGGCGCCTTTTTGGCCGCCATCCTCCAGGAGGCGGGCTACCGGGTAGGGTTTTACACCTCCCCCCACCTGGTGCGGTTTACGGAACGCTTCAAGATCAATGGCCGCGAGATGCCCCGGGACACGGCGGCGGGGCTCATCAAAGAACTCAAAGAGGCCTTTGCCCTTGAAGAACCCCCCACTTTTTTCGAGGCCACCACGGCCATGGCCTTGATCTATTTCGCCCGGGAAGGGACGGATTTGGCCATTATGGAGGTGGGGATGGGGGGCCGGCTGGATGCCACCAATGTCATCAGTCCCCTTGTTTCGGTCATCACCAATATCTCCATGGAACATGAGGCCTTCCTCGGCGATCGCCTCCTGGATATCGCCAAAGAAAAAGGCGGGGTCATCAAGGAGGGCATTGATGTCATTACCGGTGCCCGGCAGCCCGAGGTCGTCGCCCTCTTCGAGCGCCTTGCTGCGGAGAAAAAGGCCCCCTTGTGGCGCATAGGACGGGATATCCGCTACCGCACCACCGCATCGGGCCTCCACTATTACGGTCTCAACGAGCGGCATAAGGGCCTGAAACTGGGGCTTATGGGGCGTTTTCAGGCCCGAAACGGGGCCATCGCCCTTGGGGTGACAGAAATTCTTAAGGAAAAGGGCCTTCCTGTCTCCTCCGGGCACATCCGAAAGGGCCTGGAAGAATGCACCTGGCCGGGCCGGTTGCAGCTGGTGGCCAAGTCACCCTTGATTATCCTGGACGGCGCCCACAACCCCGCAGCCATGAGGGCCCTGGCCCGGTCCATCACACAGGGATTTACATACAGGCGTCTGATCCTGGTCATCGGAATCATGGAAGACAAGGACATCGGCCAAGTGCTCCGAGCCATTCTCCCGTGGACCGATTATGTCATTTACACCCGGCCTGTTTATCCCCGGGCGGCCGACCCGCAAAGACTGAAGGCCGCCGCCGGGGACCAGGAAAAGACCGGGGAGGTCGTCTCTCACCTCTTCCAGGCCCTGGATCGGGCCAGGGGCGTGGCCGGTCCTGAGGATCTGATTCTGGTGACCGGTTCCCTCTTTACAGTGGGAGAGTCCATGACCTATTTTTACCCTGAGAAGTATCGCCCGGAAGACCTCTAAGGGAAAGGAGGCGGACCATACGGTCCCTACATCCCAGACATCCCCGCATCATTTTCTCGGCTTTTGTGGCCTTTTTTCTGGGGCTATTCCTGAACGTTCCCCCCTGCCCGGCCGGTGAGATCGTCTCAAAGGAGGACCTCCTTTCAGACGACGACAGCCCTTGGGAAATCACCGCCCAAAGCCTGACCTACAAGGCGGAAGAGCGGGTGTATATCGCCGAAGGAGACGTGGTGATCTCCCGGGCCGGCCGAACCCTTTACGCCCAAAGGGCGGTTTATGACGAAAAGACAGGGATGGCCAAAGTGTCGGGGGATGTCCGCTTTGAGGTGGGCCGGGACATCCTCACGGGCGATGAGGGGGTCTTTAACCTCCGGGACCAGACCGGCACCATCACCAAGGGCCGCCTGTTCTTGAGTGACAACCATTTTTACGTGGACGCCCAGGTCATGGAAAAGGTGGCCGAGGATACTTACCTGGTCAAGGATTGCCGGGTGACCACCTGTGACGGGGTCAATCCGGACTGGTCCATTACCGGGTCAGAGGTGAAGGTGACCGTTGAGGGCTACGGCACGGTGAAACACGCGGCCTTTCGGATTCGGGGAATCCCCTGTCTCTATTTGCCCTACTTGATTTTTCCGGCCAAGACCAAGCGGCAGACCGGACTGTTGCCGCCCAGGGCCGGTTATTCCAGCCGAAACGGGCTGGAAATAGAGGTCCCCTTTTTCTGGGCCCTCTCGGATCAAACCGACGCCACCCTTTACCAGCGCTATATGAGTGAGCGGGGATACATGCAGGGCATGGAATTCCGCTACCTTGCCGATGAGGATTCAAAGGGGACCCTGCTCTTTGATATCCTCTCCGACCAGAAAGACAAAGACATGAACGAGCCCGATGATGTGGCCCTGAGCCCCTTTGACCGGACCAACACCACCCGCTACTGGTTGCGGGGCATGGCGGATCAGGATCTTCCCCACGGGTGGGTGGCCCGTCTTGACGGGGACTTTGTCAGCGATCAGGACTACCTCAAGGAATTCGAGGGGGGGCTCTTTGGATTTGAGGCCAGGCAGGATCTCAACCAGGAATTGGGCCGGCCCGTAGACGAGAAACGTTCCCCCTTCAGAAGGTCGGCCCTGAGGCTCAGCCACGACCAGGACTCTTACAGCCTCCAGGTCCAGGGGAGCTACTACCAGCGCCCTGAAAACCCGCCCAATGATCCCACGGCCCAGCCCCTGGGCGGCATGGACTTTACCTTTCTCCCGGACCAGATAGGCGGTTTACCGCTTTTTTTCAGCCTGGATTCAGATTACGACTATATCTGGCGTGAGGTGGGAGAAAGGGGCCACCGGGTTTCTATCACCCCCCGGCTTAATATCCCCCTGTGGATCGGCCCGTACGTCGAGTTTGAGCCCTTTTTCAAGTTCGACCAGGATCTTGCCTGGGTCAGTGACGATCCCCAAACGGACCATGACCGTCAGTACCGGAAGGCCTATGAAGGCGGAGCCAGGCTATCCACCAACCTGGAGCGCATCTATGACGTTCAGTGGCAGAGGGCCAAAAAACTGAAACACAAGATCTCGCCCGTCCTGAGTTACACCTACCGGGGTTACCATGATGACGAGCGGGCCACCCCCTGGTTTGACCCTATTGATGACGAAGGGGACAGGAACGGGGTTGCCTTTTCCCTGGAAAATTACCTGGACGCCAGGCTGGAGGACCAAAAGGGGGGAATAACCTACCGCCAGTGGGGCACCTTTACCCTGACCCAGGGCTACAATATCCATGAGGCCAGAAGGGATGAGAACCCGGCCCAAAAAAAGGAGCCCTTTGAACCCCTCACCGCTGACCTGACGGTGACACCCTTTCCCACCCTCGACCTTCGGGGTGAGGCGGGATGGGACCACTATGATAACGAGGTCTCCCACGCCACCCTCTCCCTGGAGGCGGCATTTCCAAGGCCGGCGGGCAGGCTGGACATCTACAAAGTGGATTATGGTTATGATAAAGACGGCCAGAAGAGCCTGAAATTCCTGGTGGATGTCAACCTGGATGAGCGGTTCTCCGTGGGCGCCGCCCTGGAACGGGAGTTTGACCTGGATGAAAACATCACCCAGAGCGGCTGGGTGGGTTACCGAAGCCAGTGCTGGGGGGTCAAGGTGGGCGCCAGCAGAGAAGATGACGATACCAGTGTCATGGTCATGTTCCAGCTGGTCGGGCTGGGAGACGTCAGGGCCCGGTAGACAAACGGTCCAGGATAAAAACCACCAGGAAGCCTGAAGCCGCGAGGCAGAGGGCCGCCAGCACTTCCCCGCTCCATTGCCCGGGCAAGACATTTGCCTGGACCAGGGGGATAACCCGGCCGTGCCCGTCCACAAGGGTTTCCAGGTTTTCTTTCCAAGGCCACACCTTTCTGAGCGACCCCACCATGAGCCCGGTCAGCCCGGCCACCATCAAGTCATGGTAATGCCTCAAAAGCCACCCCAACAGCCTGGAAAAGCTCGCCAGCCCTGCGCAGGCACCGGCCCCCACCAAGGCGAGGACCAGAAAATCCCTCTGGTTTACCGCTTCCAGGACATAATGGTATTTGCCCAGAAGGACCAGGATAAAAGAGCCGGATATACCCGGGAGGATCATGGCACAGATGGCCAGGGCACCCGAAAGAAAAACAAACCAGGGGTCATTGGGTGTGGCGACGGGAACAAGGCCCACCAGGAAATAGGTCCCGAGGCCTCCTCCCGCCAGGCACAGCCACGTGCCCGGGCCCCATCGCTGGATACGCCGGCTTACACTCAGTACAGAGGCAAGAATGAGGCCCAGGAAAAAAGACCATATGAGCACGGGTTCGTTCTCCAGGAGCCAGCTCAGGAGCTTGGCCAGGGTGAATATGGCGGTAAGAATGCCCGTGCCCAGGGCCAAGAGAAACTTCCATGATATCCGATCCAGGCACGGACCGAACTTAAGACTCAGGAGAAGCCTCAGACCCTTGAGATCAAAGGACTTGATCGCCTCGATGAGTTCCTCGTAAATGCCCAAAATAAAGGCCATGGTGCCTCCGGATACACCGGGGACCACATCCGAGGCGCCCATACAAAAGCCTTTCCCTGCCAACACCAGGTATTGAAAAAAGGACCTGGACCGGGGTTTAAACGTCTTGTCTCCGTTCATAAAGCGGTGGAAAACCCTCTGCTGTAATTATGTTATGGATAAAAGGATCACGATCAGCCCCACGACCCAGCAGTAAGGGGCAAAATAGAAAAGATGCCCTTTCTTGACCATGTCCATGAGTATCTTCAAGGCCGCGAGCCCTACCAGGGCGGAGACGGCAAACCCGAAAAAGAGGGGTCCGAAACCCACCCTTTGCAGAGCCTCCGGGTTGACCTGAAGGGCAAGGGCGCCGATAATGGCGGGGATAGACACCAGGAAAGAAAAACGGCCCGCCAGGTTCCGGTTAAGCCCGCATAGAAGGCCGCATACAATGGTGATACCGGACCTGGAGATGCCCGGAATGATGGCCAGGCCTTGGGCTGTGCCCACGGCGAGGGCCGCCCAGAGGCCCACACTGGTCCGCCTCTTCCAGGCCTCGGGTATGACCCGGGAGCCGGCGACAATCATACCCGTGACCACGAGCATAACCCCCACCACGGGAACGGAGCCAAAAAGCCTTTCAAGGGGGTTTTTAAAGACGAGACCGATAATCCCTGTAGGTACCGATCCCACCACCACCCAAAGGAGGAGGGAGCCGTGGGGATCGTGGCGATCAAAGTGCGGCACCGCCTTGATCATCTCCCGGAGGTCGGTGCGGAAGTAGATACAGACCGCCACCAAGGTCCCCAGGTGCAGGGCGGAATCCAGCAGGAGCTCCGGCTCCCTGAAGCCGAGCAGATTCTGAAAGAGCACCAAATGACCGGAACTGCTGATCGGTAAGAATTCGGTCAGCCCTTGAACAATGCCCAAAAAGACGGTTTGAAGGGTGTTCACCGGATGATATTCCCCTGAGCGGCCTCTTCAAGTGCCCTGGGGAGGAACCAGGACGACCGCCGTTCCCTTTCCATAAGCCCTTGTCAATTACCAGAAGATGCAACCCCTTGGCAAGTTGAAACTTGGCTGTCCCTTGCCTTGACACGGTACGTGTGTTCATCTATATCTATCCTTGTACTCTTTGTTCTTGACCGGCGGCACACATTTCTAAAATTCCTCCGGGGAGGCCCTAGATGAAGATAAAGGTGGGTGTTTTATCGGCAGGGGGAGACTGTGCAGGCATCAATAGCACCATTCACTGGTTGGTCTATTCCGCCCTTGAAAAGGACCTCGTCGCCAGGCGGGGTGTGATGTTCAATGTCCTGGGCATCATTGACGGCTGGCAAGGCCTTATTGAGGTCAAGCCCGGAAAAAAGGAGAGCCTCAGGCGGTGGACCTTGCCCCTGGACGGCAAGACGGTCCGCACCTGGGACAGATATGGAGGCACCCGGTTGGGAACGACCAGAATCAATCCCTTTGATCCCAAAGACGACAAGTCGGATCTCCTCATAGAGAATTACAAAAAACTGGGCCTGGACGCCCTGGTGGTTATTGGGGGATTTAACAATCTGGGAGCGGCCTACAACCTTTACCGGGAAGGGATCAAGGTGGTGGGCGTCCCCAAGACCATTGATCGGGACCTCTCTGAGACAGATTATACTTTGGGTTTTGACTCGGCCGTGAATTCGATCACGGAAGATATCGACAGGCTCCGCATCACCGCCGGGTCGCACAGCCGCATCTTTGTTGTGGAATGCATGGGCCGAAAGGCCGGGTGGCTGGCCCTGGAGGCCGGTGAGGCCTCAGGGGCTTCCATTATCTTGATCCCTGAACATGACTTTGTCCTGGACCGGGTCATAGAGATCCTTAAGGCACGAAAGAAGTCCTTTGAACGTTACAGCATCGTCCTGGTGGCGGAAGGCGCAAAACCTAGAGGTATGGAAGAAGTCCGCGAAAGGCGAGGCCGGGACGGTTTCGGGAACTTCTACCTGGGAGGCATCGGGGGCTTTATCGCGGAGCAGATCCAGAAACAGACCAACCTGGAAGTCCGTTACGTGGCCTTAAGGCATCTCCAGAGGGGTGGGGCCCCCACGGCCTATGACCGACGGATGGGGAGAAAGTTCGGGATCGCCGCCATCGACATGATTGTCAATGAGGATTTCGGCCGCATGGCCAGCTTCAGGCAAGGAGCAATTACCAGCGTCCCCATGAAAAAGGCCCTTGAGCGCTTGCGTCTGGTCGACGTGGAGAAGATGTATAACACCAGGGACTACAAGAGCCTGGACCAAATCCTTTGAGGTTCAAAAAAAGATCTTCCCCGGATTGAGAATCCCCGCGGGGTCAAAGGCCTTTTTGATCCGCCCCATGAGGGCCAGGCCGGCCCGGGAGATCTCCATCTCCAGATAAGGCGCCTTGGTAATCCCAATCCCGTGCTCCCCGGTGATGGTGCCCCCCATCCCAATGACCCCCTCAAAAAGCCTTTTTATGACAATCTGGGCATTTTCCATGGCCTCGGCATCATTTTTATCCAGCATGATATTGACGTGAATATTGCCGTCCCCTGCATGCCCAAAGGCGGCAATAGGAAGGCCGTATTCCAGGCTCAGTTCATCCAGGTATTCTGCCAATTCAGCCATGCGGCTCCGGGGAACCACGATATCCTCACTGATCTTGTGGGGGCTTAATTTGTAAAGGGAGGGTGACACACTTCTGCGCACCTCCCACAAGGCCTCCGCCTCCTCTTCGCCGGAGGCGGTCCGGAATTGAATGACCCCTTCATCCTCGCACACCCGGCGGACCCTTTTTGCCTCTTCCTCCACCCCCAGGGGATCTCCGTCCACTTCTATGAGAATCATGGCCTGGGCCTCTTCGGGTATAGGGAGGGACAAGTCACCCCTTACACAATCCAGGCAGAGCCCGTCCATAAATTCCAGGATGGTGGGGATGATCCGGTTCCGAATAATCTCAGACACAGTGTGGACCGCCGTGGGTACATCCCGAAAAAAGCTGATCATGGTCTTACGGGCCATAGGTTTGGGCAATAAACGAAGGATGACGGCGGTAATTACGGCCAGGGTCCCTTCAGATCCAATGATAAGACGGGTCAGGTCATACCCTGCCACGCCCTTCATGGTCTCCACTCCCGTCTTGAGTATTTCACCTGTGGGCAGGACCACCGTAAGGCCCAGGACGTAATCCCTTGTGACGCCATACTTAACCGCCCTGAGACCGCCTGCACACTCGGCCACGTTCCCACCGATGGTGGAGACATGGAGGCTTGCCGGATCCGGTGGATAAAAAAGGCCAACGGCTTCCACCGCTTCCTGAAGCCGGGCCGTAACCACCCCCGGCTCCGTCCTCACGATCAGGTTCTGCTGATCAATTTCAAGGATACGATCAAAGCGGTTCATGGCCAGGATGAGCCCCCCCTTCACGGGTAAGGCCCCTCCGCTCATTCCGCTTCCCGCCCCCCTTGGGATCACGGGAAATCCTTTGTCCGTGGCGAGGCGAAGAATCCGGGAGATCTCTTGGGTGTTCCCCGGGAGGGCTACCGCGTCGGGCATGAATTGGAGTTTGGTGGCATCCGAGGCATATTCCGCGAGGGCCTGTGCGCCGGTAATCAGGTTTTCCGCACCGATGATGTCTCCAATGGCATCAAGAGTGGCCTTGTCAATCATGAAAAGCCCCGGCTCAATAAGTCCCGGTTTAGGTATTTAAAGGCCTTCTTGCCGACAGGCTGCTAGGTCTTGGGTATCCTGCTTTTAAAGGCGTGCTCCAGGGTCATGCGGTCCATGTATTTCAAGTCCCCCCCTATGGGAACACCCAGGGCGATTCGGGTAATGCGCAGTTCCCTGTCCTTTTCCGATAGGACCTTTGCAAGAAAGGAGGCTGTGGCTTCTCCTTCCGTGGAGGGATTGGTTGCCAGAATGATTTCTTTGATCTCCTCCCGGTCGAGTCTGGTCAGGAGTTGACCGATCTTAAGGTCTTCCGGCCCGATCCCGTCCAAGGGAGAAAGATGCCCGTGAAGGACATGGTATCTTCCCTTAAAGGACCCCGACTCCTCTATGGCGAGCTGATCCCCTGGCCCCTCTACGACGCAGATAGTCCCGTTGGCACGGTTATCGTTACGGCAGAGGGCACAGGGTTCTTCATCAGTGATGTTGAAGCAGATGGGGCAAAATCTGATCTTTTCCTTGACCTCCATGAGGCTTTGGGCCAGGTTCCGGGCCAGCTCTTTGTCACTTCTCAGAATGTATAGGGCCATTCGGCTTGCGGATTTTTGTCCAATGCCCGGGAGCCTGGTGAATTGCTCGACCAGTCTCTCTAAGGATGGTGGATAGATTCCCATGACTTGCAGCCTAGAACATTCCGGGGAGGCCGGGGATATTGAGGCCCTTGGTCAACTTTCCCATTTCCTCGTTCATCATCTCCTTTGCCTTGGACAGGGCGTCGTTGGTCGCCGCCACCACAAGGTCTTGAAGCATTTCCGGATCATCAGGGTCAATCACTTCCTGGTCGATGCGAACGGAGAGGATCTCCTGCTTCCCATTGGCCACCACTGTCACCATTCCCCCTCCGGAAGAAGCCTCCACGGTCTTTTCCCCCACCTCTTCCTGGATTTTGGCCATTTTTGATTGAAACTGCTGTGCCTGTTTGACCAGTTGACCCATATTGGGCATGCCTTTCATGTCTATACCTCCTCTTTATAGGGGACCTTTAATCTCTCCCTCAAAAAGATCCAAGATATCTCGCACCGGCTTCGGGAGTTCTTCCTCATCGCTCTTTTTCTCGCTTGTCCCCTGGTTTGTGTCGTACTTGCTTCCTTTATGCAGGCCCTGTTCCCGGTTGTCAATAATCTTTACCTGGATGTCCCGCCCAAAAAAATCCCGCGTATAGTTAAGGAGCTGTTTGAATTTGTCGGGATCATCAAAATAGGTGGAAGAAAAAGACTGGGTGCTTTTCAGGATGTCTACACGTTCCTGTGTCAAGCTGAGGGACTGCCAGCCCTTGAGGACATTAAACATGGCCTTGTTCCTGGAAGAAAGATAGGCCAGAAACGCTTCCCATGTGTGCCCATCCTCTGCCTCTTTTACCCCTGAGGCGTCCTCCCTGGGGCGTGCATCCAGAGGAGGTTCTTCCCTATGGGGCCCCCCTTGCCGGGCCGATGTCCCCGCCATCCTTTCTTCCAGGACCTCGATCTTGCCTAAGAGGTCCTCAAAAGAGAGGAAGTCCCCGATGCGGCACAATTTAATGAGGGTTGTTTCCAGAATCAATCGGGGGTGGGAGGTAAACCTTAAGTCCTCCTCCCGCTTGATCAGGACGTTTAAGATCACCTGAAGCTTTTCCAAGCCTGCCTCTTCAGCCTGATCCCTTATTTTCCCCCCCTCGTTCTCAATCACATCCAGAAGACGGTCCTGGGGAACAATGAGGCTGATCAGGAGATCCCTGAATTGCCCCATAAGGGCCCGGTAAAACTCCTTGAGGTCATAGCCATAGTTGTAAATCCGGTCCACGATCTCCAGGCACTTCTTAGAATCCGCTTCTATCACAGCCCGTGACGAATCAAGGATAATCTCACGGTCAATAATGCCGAGGATTTCTGTCACGTGCTTGTCTTCCACCTCTTGGCCGGTAAAAGAAACCACCTGGTCCAGAAGGCCCTCGGCGTCCCGCATACTCCCGTCCGCCGCTCTGGCCATGAGGGCAAGGCCGGATCTTTTGATTTGAATTCCTTCCTTTTCAACCACCCTTTCCAGGTGGTCCACAATAAGGGATGCCGGAATCCTTTTGAAATCAAACCGCTGACAACGAGACAGGATGGTCACGGGGACCTTGTGGGATTCGGTGGTGGCAAAGATGAATTTCACATGATCCGGGGGTTCCTCAAGGGTCTTGAGGAGGGCATTGAAGGCCGGAAGGGTCAGCATATGCACTTCATCAATAATATAGATCCGGTACCTGCTTGATGAAGGCATATATTTGATATATTCTCTCAGTTCCCTGATCTCATCGATGCCCCTGTTGGAGGCGCCGTCGATTTCCTGAACATCTACTGAAGAGCCTTCGATGATCTCCACGCATGACCGGCACTCATTACAAGGTCTGCCAGGCTGTCCTTTCTCGCAGTTTATGGCTTTGGCCAGGATCCGGGCCACCGAGGTCTTACCCACTCCCCTGGGACCCCCGAAAAGATAGGCGTGAGCCAGCCTTCCCGACTTGATGGCATTCACCAAGGTACGGGTGACATGTTCCTGGCCGATAACATCTTCAAAAATCTGTGGACGCCATTTCCTGGCTA
>Ga0180432_10007458_pt1 | contig 13880 bp, 11 predicted proteins | sample SS_ome_10_FD_132414 | JGI IMG/M metagenome (GOLD analysis project Ga0180432, IMG submission 132414) | Hypersaline lake sediment archaeal communities from the Salton Sea, California, USA - SS_1_MS_2 metaG | ecosystem: Environmental > Aquatic > Non-marine Saline and Alkaline > Hypersaline >...
CTACGCGGGCGTCTTCACCGGCCTGTTCGGTTTCCTCACCGAGACCGCGCAGGCGGTCCTGACCAGCAGCGGACCGACCTCCCTGCTCAACCAGCTGCAGGCCCCGACGCTGCTGTACCAGGGCACCGTCGACGCGCTGTTCCCGCTGGATCAGTCGGTGCTCAACGCCGAGACCATCACCGCCAACCCCTACGGCACGCCGGTGAAGCTGGCGTGGTTCTGCGGTGGTCACGGCGCCTGCACGACCGGGGCGAACCCGACGCAGCAGGATCAGCTGTACGCCGACACCTTCGCCTGGCTCGACCAGTACGTGAAGGAGGAGGGCACCCCGGCCGATGCTGTCCCGGTGTTCCAGTGGTGGGATCAGGATGCGGTGCGCTACACCTCGGATCTGCTGCCCTTCGAACCGGGCTTCAACCAAGCCGTCGGATACAGCGCCACCGCTGACGGCGGCACGCTGGGTCTCATCCCGTTCCTGGGCGGTTCGGGTCCGGGGTCGGAAGCCGCCTTCCCGCTGAACCTGATCTTCCCGACGCCGGCCGACAACGCAATCAACGTCTCGCTGACCCCCACCGCGGGTGATCAGATCGTGGGCGCCCCCGAGATCAGCTTCAGCTACTCCGGCCTGGGTACCAGCAAGGAGCTGTACGCCCAGTTCATCGACAATGCGACCGGACTCGTCGTCGGCAACAATGTGACGGCGATCCCGGTCACCCTGGACGGCCGGGATCGCACGGTGTCGGTGTCGCTCAACGACATCGCCTACACCGTGGGCGCCGGTGATTCGCTGACGCTGCAGATCGTCAGTTGGTCCTCGATCTTCGCCAACGCGGCCTTCGGCGTGGTGAACATCTCCGATATCGAGATTGACATGCCGCTGCGGGCCATCCCGACTCTGGTCGTCTAGCCGCTAGCCGCTAGCCGCTAGCCGCTAGCCGCGGTTGCGGATCGGTGGTACGACAGCGGCACCGAATTCGATCTGCGGCGGCGGGAGGTGCTCGAGCGTGACGTGGGCGATTCAGCGGCGAAGGCGGTGGCGGGTCTTGCCGGCCGGCCGCCGGTTGCGCAGGCCGCTGGGGGCCTCGGTAGCGTCACCGGCATCCGCTGCGGATTCGACGGAGTCGACGGCTTCGGGCGGCTGCGGCTCTGATTCATCGGCAGATTCTGCTGGTGACCGCTCAACGACGTCCGCCTCGACTTCGGTGGGTTCGGCTTCAGTGGGTACGGCTTCAGTGGGTACGGCTTCGGTGGCCTCGGCTCCGACGGCCTCAGCGGCCGTCGGCTCGTCGGCGTCGGCCTCGTCGGTGGTCTCCTCAGCCGCCGGGAGATCCTCATCGGCATCTTCGGTCGACGTGCCGGCGCTCTTGTCCGGGCGCTTCCGACCCCAGCGCTTCTCCTTCTTCGCCCGCGGTTCCCTCACGGCCTTCGGCGGCCTGGGCGGTCCGGGCGGCTTCTCGGCGATGAAGGACAGATAGAAGGCCGCCACCGCGAGAATCACCATCGCGCCGGCCGCGCCGTAGACGCCGAACAACCACGGGCCCGCTGCCTCAAGGTTGAGCCAGATCTCCGTGATCGCCGTCAGCAAGATCAATGTCCCCGCGACCACATGAAGCACCGCAGACCATGCCAGCAGGCGCAACGCCAGCTCGGGGGTCCGGGCACTCGGCCACAGCGAGCGCTGCAGGATCACCCACACCGGGACGGCGGCGGCACCGATCGGCAGCCCGGCCACGATCCGTCCGACGGTTGCCGACGTCGCGGGGATGTCGCCGGTGAGCACCCACCAGCGCGGCAGGATGAAAACCACGTAGAGGCCGACGCCCAGCAGAACAAGGGCCAGGTGCAGTGCTGTCGCGGCGCGCCGCCCCATGCCACTCCTCTTTTCGTGGGTCCGGGGTGCGACCAGACCTTAGGTAGGCGATCGCACCCCGGACAGGTGCGGAGGATAGGGGATTTGAACCCCTGAGGGCTATTAACCCAACCCGCGTTCCAGGCGAGCGCCATAGGCCACTAGGCGAATCCTCCGTCGGCCATGGTAACCGACCGACTCCTGGGTTCTCGACCGGCTGTGTCCGGCGTGACCGGCCGGTATTACACTCGACGAGGACCCCGCGCGGCGTCCAACCTGTGAACTCCCCCAGGGCTGGAAGGCAGCAAGGGTCAACGGGCTCTGGCGGGTGCGCGGGGTCCCCTCAACTCGGCGCGGCGATACGAAAGGCGCACGATGTCGTATCAATCCCTGACCGGTCCGGAATTGCAGGCCGAACATGAACTCCAGCGCCGAAACTACGCGGGATTGCAGGCCAAGAAGTTATCGCTGGATTTGACGCGCGGTAAGCCCGCCACCGAGCAGCTCGACCTGTCCAACGCCTTGCTGAGCCTTCCGGGCGACGGAGACTACCGCGACGATGACGGCACCGACACCCGCAATTACGGCGGCCAGCACGGGCTGCCGGCGCTGCGGGCCATCTTCGGCGAACTTCTCGGTATCCCGGTGCCCAATCTCATCGCCGGTAACAACTCAAGCCTTGAATTCATGCACGACGTGGTGGTGTTCTCGATGCTGCACGGAGCCGTCGACTCGCCGCGGCCGTGGGTTCGCGAACCGGCCGTCAAGTTCCTGTGTCCCTCACCCGGCTATGACCGTCACTTCGCGATCACCGAGAGCCTGGGCATCGAGATGGTCCCGGTGCCGATGCGCGAGGACGGTCCCGACGTCGACCTCGTCGAGGAACTCGTCGCGGCGGATCCGGCGATCAAAGGTATGTGGTGCGTGCCGGTGTTCTCCAACCCCACCGGTGCGGTGTACTCCTGGGAAGTGGTCCGCCGTCTCGTTCAGATGCGCTCTGCCGCAACGGATTTCCGACTGTTTTGGGATAACGCCTATCCGGTGCACACCCTGACCCTGGACTTCCCCCGGCAGGTCGATGTACTCGGACTGGCCGCCGCCGCCGGCCATCCAAACCGACCCTATGTGTTCGCTTCGACCTCCAAGATCACCTTCGCCGGGGCCGGGGTGAGCTTCTTCGGTGGCTCGCTGGGCAATATCGCGTGGTACCTGCAGCACTCCGGGAAGAAGTCGATCGGACCCGACAAGGTCAACCACCTGCGCCACCTTCGGTTCCTGCGCGACGCCGACGGGGTTCGGCAGCAAATGCTGCGTCACCAGCAGGTGCTGGCGCCCAAGTTCGAGCTGGTCCTCGACATCCTCGAACGGCGGCTTGCCGACTCCAAGACCGCATCTTGGACCGAGCCCAAGGGCGGCTACTTCATCAGCCTCGACGTGCTGCCCGGGACGGCCAGGCGGACCGTGGCGCTGGCCAAGGACGCGGGTATCGCCGTCACCGAGGCGGGGGCATCGTTCCCGTACCGCAAAGATCCCGAGGACACCAACATCCGGATCGCGCCGAGTTTCCCGTCGCTGACCGATCTGACCGATGCCATCGACGGACTTGCGACCTGTGCGCTGCTGGCCGCCACCGAGGCGATGCAGGGCTCCGATCCCGTCAGCCGGGGTCGGTAGCCTGCTGAGGTGGCGCTCTACCGCAAGTACCGACCGGCGACCTTCGCCGAGGTGGTCGGTCAGGAACACGTCACCGAGCCGCTGTCGACCGCGCTGTCGGCAGGCCGGATCAACCACGCCTATTTGTTCTCCGGCCCGCGTGGCTGCGGTAAGACCTCGTCGGCCCGGATCCTCGCCCGCTCGCTGAACTGCGAGCGGGGGCCGACCCCGACGCCGTGCGGGGTGTGCGACTCCTGTCAGGCGTTGGCGCCCAACGGCGGCGGCCACCTTGACGTCACCGAACTCGATGCCGCCAGCCACGGCGGAGTCGAGGACACCCGGGAGTTACGCGACCGGGCGTTCTACGCCCCGGCACAGTCGCGGTATCGCGTCTTCATCATCGATGAGGCGCACACGGTCAGCAAGGAGGGTTTCAACGCCTTGCTGAAGATCGTCGAGGAACCGCCCGAGCATCTGATCTTCGTATTCGCCACCACCGAACCGGAAAAGGTGCTGCCCACCATCCGCTCGCGGACCCACCACTACCCCTTCCGACTGCTGGCGCCGCGCACGATGCGGGGTCTCGTCGAGAAGGTGCTGACCTCGGAGGACGTCGAGGTCGACGACGCAGTCTTTCCTCTGGTCATTCGCGCCGGCGCCGGGTCCCCGCGAGACACCCTCAGCGTGCTCGACCAGTTGCTGGCCGGCACGGACGGCAAACGGGTGCACTATCAGCGGGCCCTGGCACTGCTTGGCGCGACCGATATGGCGTTGATCGATGACGCCGTCGACGCCCTCGCCGCGGAAGACGCCGCAGCCCTGTTCGGCACCGTGGAGTCCGTCATCGACGCCGGCCATGACCCGCGGCGGTTCGCCAGCGATCTGCTTGACAGGTTCCGGGATCTCATTGTGCTGCAGGCAGTTCCAGACGCTGCGAGTCGCGGTGTGGTGGATGCGCCCGAGGATGTTCTGGACCGGATGCGCGATCAGGCGGACCGGGTCGGCCCGGCCACCCTGGCCCGCTACGCTGAAGTGGTACACGCCGGCCTCGGGGAGATGCGCGGTGCGACCGCCCCCCGACTGCTTCTGGAGGTGGTCTGCGCCCGGCTGCTGCTGCCGTCTGCGAGCGACACCGAATCGGCTCTGCTGCAACGCGTCGAACGCATCGAGACCCGGCTGGACATCTCCATCCCGGACGATGAAGCTGCGATGGTAAGCCGGCCTCAGCCATCCGGAAAGAAGTACGTCCGGAGAAACCAGGCCCCGACGGATGTGCCGGTGCCCGCCCCGGTCCAAGCTGCGGAGCCCGCCGAACCGGCGTTCACCGAACCCGCCGAACCGATGCCCGCCCGGCGCGCTCAATCCCCCTCGCCCGCAGCGGAACCGCCCCCTCCGCCGGCCCCCGCGCCCCCGCCGGCCCCCGCGCCCCCGCCGGTCCCCGCGCCCCCGCCGGAGCCCCCGCCTGCATCGGGTGCCCTCGACGCCGCCGCAGTACGCAGCATGTGGTCGACGGTGCGGGAGAAGGTCCGCGAACGCAGCCGCACCATCGACGTCATGATTGCCGGTGCAGTCGTGCGCGCGGTGGACGGAGACAGCCTGGTATTGGCTCATGACTCGGCACCACTGGCCCAGCGGCTGTCCGAGCAGCGCAACGCCGACGTGATCCGCGATGCCCTGAAGGATGCTCTCGGGGTCAACTGGCGGGTGCGCTGCGAGGTCAGGTCGGACGAACCTGCCGCAGAAACCACGGCCGCACCGGCCGCCCCCGAACCGGAGGCAGATCTCGCCGACGCCCAACGCGCCGAAGAGGACAGCATGATCGCCGAGGCGGTTCGCGACGAGTCCGCACCCCGACGTGACCCCGAGGATGTCGCGCTGGAGCTGCTGCAGAACGAGTTGGGAGCGCGCCGAATCGACGGCTGAGGGAACGGGCCTATCAGTGCGCGGCAGTCGCCGGTGGCCGGTTACCCCTGCTCGCTGCCGACACCGTGATGCACCCGGAAGAAGTTGGCGGGGTCATACCGGTTCTTGATGCTGAGCAGCCGCGGATAGTTCGATCCCCACTGGTTCTGCTGCCAATCCTCCAGGAAGAAGTCGGACTCAGTCGAATACGTTCCCGCACCCGGGGTCACGTCCTTGATGAAGCCCATGGCCCGGTTGATCGCATCCCCGGTGTCGCGAGCCTCCTTCACGTTGGGCTCGCGCCCGGACACCCCCGGGTACTTGTATTGCTGCGAGGACGCCATGATCACCAGCGCGGCCGCCTCGAAACAGCCCGGATGCAGGGCCGTCTGTTCATCTCGAACCCGTGCTTCCGGGTGTTCCCCACTGAGGCCCTTGTTGATCTGGAAGACGAACGATTGCAGCCTGGACGCCTGGAAAAAGGCGTCGGCGATCTGGCCCGGATCGCGCCTCAACAGATCGGTGGAGATCCACCGGGACTGGTAGCCGCTCCAGAAGGCGCCGAGTTCACCCTGGTTACCGGACCACCAGTACTGGTACTCCGGTGCCTCCGGTCTCGGATCCCGGGTGATGAAGTCCGGGTTCGCCTCATCCCAGTAATCCGGGTTCCACAGGTTCTGGAACTCGAGAAGCTGGAACTGCAGATCGACGGCGTAGTCGTCGGGTCTGCCGCGGAACTGACCGGCGAACTGTTCGATGACCGCCCGGCCCTCGGCTTCCGGAAGATCCAGAAACGTCAGCCGGAAGCCCAACTCGTTGTCCGGTCCAAGGGCGACGGACTCCCCCCAGTGCCAGTTGTCCAGCCCCACCGGATAGAACTCGGCGAACCGCTCGATCATCTCGCGGTAGGCGTCATCGCTGTTCGCCGTGATCGAACCGGTGACGATTCCCACGGTCGAGGGAATCGGGTGTGTCAGCAGCGTGACGCGGCTGACGATGCCGAAGGTCCCGCCGCCGCCACCGCGAACCGCGAAGAACAGATCCGGTTCGGAGAACTCGTTGACCGTGCGCACCTCGCCATCGGCGGTGACGATCTCCGCCTGCACGATGCCGCCCGAACCGGTGCCGTAACGCTTGGAGAACGACCCGAAGCCGCTGCCGAAGGTGAACCCACCGCAGGCCCCCACGCTGGTGCAGCCACCGCCTGAAACGAAGCGACCGGCCAACGTCGCGGCCCGGTAGGCCTCCAACCAGCGGGTGCCGGCTTCGACTGTCATCGCCTGAACGGGTGCGGTATCGGTCGGCGCCCCCGCCGGAACGAATGCGTCGTGCACCGTGATCTCGCGCATATCATGGGTCCACACCAGCAGGGAGTCCGGAGCGCAGTTTCGACCCAGGTAATCATGCCCGGTTCCCTTCACCACGAGTTTGACGCCGTTGTCCCGGGCGAAGTTGACCCCGGCGACGATGTCACTGGTCTGCTGCGCCCGGACGGCGTAGGGCGAGGCGACGGCCGTCCACGCGTCGTACCACCCGGTCGACTGCAGCGCGCCGGGTTGCTCCTCGTTCCAGAAGGGGTTCTGGAGAAGCTCGAAGGTCTCCGGTGTTGCGTCCGCCCATGGTAGTGATGTGGTGATCAACCGGTCGCCCAACTGGGCTTTCAATGCCTCCCATTTCTGGCGGGAAGGCCAGGCGGCGGCCGGGGTGGTGGATGTGGTGGACGGTTTGCCCGCACACCCGGCGGAGGTGGCTGCCACCGCCGCGGCGACGAGAGCACCGCTTCGCAGGATCGTTCGGCGGGGGATTTCAGCCATCGCTCAAAGGTACTTGAGTGCTCCGCCGCACCCGCGGCCGGAACTCGCTACAGCCGAGAACGGCCACTCGTCAGGAAGTCCACCAGGGCCGCAGAGGCAGACCGCCGTCGCCGCCACGGCCATCCGGTTTTACGGCCAGAACCTGGTGCAGCTGAACAACATTGGTCTCGAATCCGAGCCGTGAGCCGGCCATGTAAAGGCCCCACACCTTTGCGGTGGGCAGGCCTACCTCAGCCACCGCCTCGTCCCAGTGTGCGACGAGGTTGCGGCACCAGTCGCGCAGGGTCATCGCGTAGTGGCGGCGCAGGTTCTCCTCGTGCAACACCTCCAGGCCGACGTCCTGAATCTCGGAGATGACGCGCCCCGATCCGGTGAGCTCGCCGTCCGGGAAGATGTAGCGGTCGATGAAACTTCCGGCAGACCCCGGCCGATGATTGTCCGGCCTGGTGATGCAGTGGTTGAGCAGAAGGCCCCCGGTGCGGAGTTTGGATTTCAGGAAACGGAAGTAGGACGGATAGTTGGCCACCCCGATGTGCTCGGTCAACCCGATTGACGACACGGCGTCGAAGCCGCTCGGGAGCACGTCCCGGTAGTCGCCATGACGGATCTCGGCGAGATCGGCCAGGCCTTCATCGGCAATCGCCTTCTGCCCCCATAGAGCCTGCTCGCGGGAGAGCGTGACGCCGATCGTCCGGACACCGTGCCGGGCGGCGTGCCGCACCATACCGCCCCATCCGCACCCGACGTCGAGCAGTCGGTCCCCCGCCCGCAGGCGGAGTTTGTCGAACACCAGCCGGTACTTGTTCTCCTGCGCCTGCTCGAGGCTGGCCGCCGGATCGGGGTAGCAGGCGCAGGTGTAGGTCATCGACGGTCCGAGCACCCACCGGTAGAACGTGTTCGACACGTCGTAGTGATGGTGGATCGCCTCGGCATCGCGCCTGCGACCGTGGCGCAGCCCCGCCGCCATGCGGCGCCACCGCGGCAGGGTCTCCTGCTGCGGTGGTGTGATGGGTCTGAGGTGGCGCACGCCGAGTGAGCGGACGATGTCGACCATCTCCCGCGCCGAGGGCCGTTTGAGGGCACTGGCACCGAGCATCTTGAGCAACTCGTAGGGGTCACCCGGGTGCACGCCTCGGACTTCGAGATCTCCGGCCACGTAGGCACGGGTCAGGCCCAGATCGCCGGGTGCGGTGGCCAGGTAGGTGGTGCCGCGCGGGGTCCGCAGGTCCAGGCCGAGCCGGGCGTCGGCAGGCCCGGTGGCGCTGCCGTCGTAGGCCGTGAAGCGCAGGGGCAATTCACCCTCGGCGACCAGCAATTCGATCATCGCCGCCAGCGGCAGCCTCCCGGCGCGCACCGGCTCCCTGACCGTGTTCATGGCGTCCCTCTCTTGTGCGTTGTCGCTCTTTCCCGCGCCGTGGTGGCCTACCCCCGTTGCACGGCCTTCGCGTATAGGTCCAGCAGACGCGTTTCCGGGTCGTAAACCTTCTTCACCCTCCGATAGTTTTCTCCGCCGTAGAGCCGGTCAAACTCCTCGCGGCCGTAAAAGGCGTCCGAATACAGTGATTTATGTCCGTTCAGGTCGCTGACCTTGCGTTCGATCCGTCGGTTGGTCGCCCCGGTCGGCTCCGTGGCCGGCACCGACGACCAGAAGCCGACATTAACGTAGGTCTTGCCGACGACCAGCGGGTACAACGGCCAACCGGTCGGCTCGCGCAACCGCAACGGACACAACCAGACCGGTTCGATGGGTACTTCTCGCAGAAACCAGCCCAGGAACTCCGCGCAGTGTTCGATCGGCACCTCGACGTCCTGCACCACCCGCTCTCGCGGCGGCCGGCCGCGGATATCCTCGATCCGGTCGGCGATCCCGAACCGCTGGTCGTAGCCGATCAACTTCCAGTAAGTGCTGCTGCGCCGGTAGCGGCGTGGCCACAGTCGGCGGACGATCGGGTTCTGAGCACCGAACGCCCGCGAACACCAGAACCAGTCGGTGTCCCAGCGCCACAGGTAATCGTGAATCGTCAGCCGGTCATCGGTCAGTTGCCGGATCGAACGGTAGTAGATCGCCTGGCCGGTGTAGTCGCTCACCGGTCCGGGAGTCGCCGTCCGCCTCCCGAGGCAGAGGTAGCTTTCCCCGGCGGTGAAGACCACGCCGTCGAGGTAGTCCACCGGCAGACTCTGATGACTGCCGGAGGTGACGATGCGACCCATGGTTTCGATCAGATCCGCCAACCGGTCGAATTTCAGGTATCGAAGTGTCACGAATGGCTTGACCTGCTCCAGTTCTATCCGCAATCGGGTCGAATACCCCAGGCTCCCATAGGAATTCGGGAAAGATCGGAAGAGGTCGGCATGGTCTTTCCGGTTGGCGGTGAGAATTTCCCCGGTGCTGGTCAGGATGTCCATCTCGAGGACCGACTCATGAGGCAGGCCGTTGCGGAATGATGCCGACTCGATTCCCAGCCCGCTCACCGCGCCGCCGAGGGTGATCGTCTTCAGTTGGGGGACCACCAGCGGTGACAGCCCGTGCGGCAACGTCGCGGCCACCAGGGTCTCGTAGGTACACATGCCCTGCACGTCCGCGGTCCGATTGCCCGGGTCGATATCGATCACCCCGGTCAGTCCTGAGGTGTCCAGACCCGGGGTGTCGCGCCGGGTGCGGTTGCGGAACAGGTTTGACGTCGGTTTGGCGAGCCGGATCGGGGCTTCCGGCCCGACGGCGTGATAGCTGTCCAGTAACTGCCGCACACCGCGCCGGTGATCGACCCCAGCAACCCCCTCAGTCACACGATTACGCTAGACCGCATCAGCGGTCGGCGCGAGGTCCGGGCCGCATCTGCGCAAGGAGTTTCATGGGACAGGTCAGTGCCTCCAGCAGCATCCTGATCGACGCGGCTCCGGCCACGGTGCTCGACGCCATCGCCGACTACCGGGACATCCGCCCGAAAGTGTTGTCTCCGCATTACAACGAGTACCGGGTGCTGACCGGCGGTCGGGGACAGGGCACCGTCGTCACCTGGCGGCTCCAGGCCACCAAATCGCGGTCGCGGGAAGTACGCGCCGACGTTGACGTCGCCGGGCACACCGTCATCGAGAAGGACGCCAATTCGTCGCTGGTGACCAACTGGACCGTTGCCCCGGCCGGCCCCGGCTCAAGCGTCACCGTCAAGACCACCTGGACCGGCGCCGGCGGCATCAAGGGCTTTTTCGAGAAGACCTTCGCCCCGCTGGGCTTACGCAGAATCCAGGATGAGGTGCTGGCCAACCTCAAGAGCGAGATCGAGCGGAGCTGAACTTCGGCGGGTCAGGCCGTTCTGGGAGACTGAGTCTGCAGGAAGGCGACCACGCCCCTGGTAACGGCCTCGGCGTATTTCTGCCGGCCCTCGGCGCTCTCCATCAACATGGAGTCGACCGGATTCTTCATATTGCCCAGCTCGACGAGGATCGACGGGTACTGCGCCAGGTTCAGCCCGGCGATATCGGAGCGCGGGTTCAGTCCGGAGGTTCCGATATAGGTCGACGGCGGCAGGCCGGACGCGGCCAACTGGTCGCGCATCATGCGCGCCAACTTCACCGACGGTCCCGCCTGCGCCGCATTGAGCGGCGGATTGGCGTACAGGATGTGGAAGCCGCGCCCCGTGGCCGGACCGCCGTCGGCGTGGATGGACACCACGGCGTTGGGTTGCAGCGAGTTGGCCATCGCGGCGCGCTCGTCGATACAGGGGCCCAGGGCGTCGTCGTTGCCCCGCGACATCGCTGTTCGGACCCCGAGTTGGTGCAACGCCGCTCGGACCCGCAGGGTGGTGTCCCAGTTGAAGGTGTGCTCGGCGTAACCGCTTTCGCTGTTGGTCCCGGAGGTCTGACAGTTCTTGGTGCCGCCACGGCCGTTGGACACCTGACGGCTGATCGAATCGTCGTTGGCGCCGTTGTGGCCGGGATCGAGGAAGACGATCATTCCGGCGACGCTGCCCGGCGCGGCATTCGCGACCGGCTCTGCCAGTGACGACGCCGCGAGGATCACACCGACCGACATTGCGGCAGCGACACGCAGACAAGCGAACATCAGCACGGGCGTCACGGTAATCCCTCGACGTCTAGGCTTGAAAGTCATCGGCTACCGGAAACCCCAGGCCGCAACCAACTCGAGACCGAGAAGCAAGGAGACCGTCATGCAACCCGGTGTTCAACCCGGTGATCCCGGCCATTTGGGAACCTTCGGTCAGCAGGTGCCGCCACAGGGCGTCGCCGATCTCCAGTCGGCGCTGGCCAAGGCCGCGCAGATGCAACAGGCGCTGATCGAGGCCCAGAAGCAGATCGCCGATACGCAGGTGACCGGCCAGGCCGGCGGCGGGCTGGTGGAGGTCACGCTCAACGGCAACGGCCAGGTGGTCGGGGTTCGGATCGACCCCCAGGTGGTCGACCCCAACGACGTCGACACCCTGCAGGACCTCGTCGTCGGGGCGTTGCAGAACGCCGGCGAGAACATGCGGGACACCGTCAAGACGATCCTGGGACCGGTGGCTGCCGCCTCGGGCCGCCCGATGCCGGAGTCCTGACTTTGTTCGAGGGCCCCGTCCAGGACCTGATCGACGAGCTCGGCAAACTTCCGGGCATCGGGCCCAAAAGCGCACAGCGGATCGCCTTCCATCTGATCTCGGTGGAGCCGCCGGATATCGATCGACTGACGGCCGTGTTGTCCCGGGTGCGCGACGGGATCCAGTTCTGCGCGGTGTGCGGCAACGTCTCCGACGCGGAGCGCTGCCGGATCTGTAGCGACGCCCGCCGTGACGGGACCCAGGTGTGCGTCGTCGAGGAGCCCAAAGACGTCCAGGCCGTGGAACGTACCCGCGAGTTCCGCGGCCGGTACCACGTGCTCGGTGGTGCGCTCGACCCGTTGTCGGGGATCGGCCCCGACCAACTGCGAATCCGTCAGCTACTCAACCGGCTCGGTGAACGGGTCGACGGGGTCGAGGTGACCGAGGTGATCATCGCCACCGACCCCAATACCGAGGGCGAGGCAACCGCCACCTACCTGGTGCGCATCCTGCGCGATATCCCGGGCCTGACCGTCAGCCGGATAGCTTCCGGCCTGCCGATGGGCGGGGACCTGGAGTTCGCCGACGAACTGACGCTCGGCCGGGCGTTGTCCGGCCGGCGCGCGATGGCCTAGCCGGCGGAACCCGACCGGGTGGCGCGCTTGGCGGCCGGCTTCTTCGACGCGTCGTCCGAGGCGCCGGCGCTCCCGGCGGCGGCACGCTGAGTGGCCCGAACCGACGTCCGGGGCGGGGCGGGGACAGCCGCTGTCGCCGCGGCGGCCACCGCTGCGGGTGCGCTGACGGCGAGGTCGGCACCCACCTCGATCGCGGTCGGGATCGCCGCCTTGGCGGGGGCCGCTGCGGGCTCGTTCACCGGCTGGACCGCCGCCGCCGCTCGTTGCGGGACGGCCGCTGCCGCGGGCGCAACCGACGCGGTGGCAAGAGATGACGGGGCCAGCGCTGCGGCCTCGACCGGCGGGGCCGGGCGAGTCGCCAGCGCGTCGGCCAAGGTGGTCTGCGCGGCCACGATGCCGTTCACGGCGTCCTGGCCGGCGACACCGATTGAGGTGACGACGCCGGTCACGCCGTCGACCAGCGAGGTGATGATGTCGCCGATGTTGAAGGACAGCACGGCATCGACGAAGTTCTGCCCGGCGGTGATGAGGGCGCGGGCGACGCCGTCGAACGCGTCGAACAGGCCCGCGCCGAGTTCGATGGCCGCCACCGGCTGGGCCAACAGCAGGGCCGACTGGATCGCCAGCTGAATCTGGCCCACCTCGATCTGTGCGCCGACGTAGGGAATCAGGACCGCCTCGGCGGCACCGACCGCCGCGTCTTCGAGGGTGGTCAGGGCGCCGAGCACATCACCGGACAGCGTCTGCTGCGCCGCGGTGATCAGGGTCTCCGGCAGGGCCGCGAACGACTCAGCCAGACCGGCACCGCTCTCAGCGAGTCCGACCGCCCGGATCGCCACGAACTCCACCTCGTTGGCGATCGACTGTTGCAGCGCCGGGAAGGTGAAGATATCGAGGACCGAGGCCTGCAGCTGCACTGCAACGTCGCTCAGCCGCGGGGCCGCCACATGCGTCGGAGCGATGGTCGAGGAGGCGATCAGACCAGCACCGAGCAAGGCGGAACCGGCGGCGGTCAAGGAGCGGCTGGCAGCGATCACGGGTATCTCATTTCCTGGATGGGCGTTGAAAGGAACTATATACGATCCTGAGCCAATCCTTAAAAAAAGCTAAGCAAATCGATGGGCGGCTATACGCGCCGCGGCGCGGCAAGCCGCTCCCGGCGCAGCCGATCGACTTCCGGCAGCGGCAACGGCGGCAACGGTCCGACGACCCGGGACAGCAGCAGGTCTGCGAGCTGCGGGTTGCGGGCCAGACATGGCCCGTGCAGATAGGTCGCCATCACGCTGCCCTGCACCGCACCGTCGATACCGTCGCCGAGTCGATTGCCGGCACCCTTGATCACCGTCGCCAGGGCCCGGGCATCCGGGCCCAGGACCGTTCCGCCGCGGTGGTTCTCGAACCCGGTCAACGGTTCGGTCAGCCCCTCGGCCAACGGTGTGGACACCACCTCCCCGATGGTCCGCTCGGACTGGGGCGATGTCGTCACATCGAG
>Ga0180432_10007459_pt1 | contig 13880 bp, 8 predicted proteins | sample SS_ome_10_FD_132414 | JGI IMG/M metagenome (GOLD analysis project Ga0180432, IMG submission 132414) | Hypersaline lake sediment archaeal communities from the Salton Sea, California, USA - SS_1_MS_2 metaG | ecosystem: Environmental > Aquatic > Non-marine Saline and Alkaline > Hypersaline >...
ATTCGCTGGTCATTGTGCGGACGACCTTGAGCACATCGAGCAGGGTCCGCACCTGGGGTATCAAGATTTCGAGCCGGGCCTTGACGGTGTCCGGGTTGTCGCCGGTCGCGGTCCGCTCGACGATTTTTCGCGCGGTCTGCTCGATCCGGGGCGTGACCGCGTCGATCAGCCCGGCCCAGTCGAAAAAGGCGGCCGCGATCCGCTGCCGATCCCGGTCGGCCAGCACACCGCCGATCTCAAGCGGCGTCGTGCCGAGCAACCGCCGCGTGTGGTCAGGCGACAAGGAAAACACGAGCAGCCGGTCGGACCAGCCCACGTTCGGCACGACCAACACGTCCACGCCCAATACCCCCGACAAAGAGTACGAGCGGATCGGCTCGGTCTTCGCCCGGGTGACCTTGCTCTCCGGGGGCGAATCGCAAAGCACGTCGACCAACGCATCGTAGATCTCCCGGTAGGGCTTGCATGCCTCGCAAAGCCGCTTGGTGTCGCACACCGCGAGCACCAGGGCCGGTGCCGGGAGCGGAAGTGCCTCCTTGCCCGAAAGTTCGCCATCAAATACCAGCATCCCCTGCCCGTCGGCCAACGCTGGCAAGAGGACTTCGCGGTTGGCCCTGTCGATCTGTTCGGCCAGAGGACGGATCAGGGCGACCAAAAGCCGATACCTCTTGCGTGTCTGGGCGTCCATCTTTTTGACGGCGTATTCCTCGACGTGCGAGCCGGCCGTCTTGAGCCACTTGACGGCCAGGTCGTAGTCGCCGGGCAGGATCCGGGTGCGGAAGGCAACTGCTGCAAGGGGGCGTCCGCCCACGTGCTCCAGAAGCTCCAACGGCCTGGAGCCCTCGATCCGGCCGTGATCGCCCCAATCGAACGTGTAGCCTTCGATGCCGCGATCCGTGAGGAAGGTGCATGCCGTGATCGCTCCCGCGTCGGGCATCCACCGCTTGAGGTCGTCGGCCAGCGTGGCGGCCTCGTTGCGGATTCGTGCGGATTTTCGGGCACCCAGCTCGGCCAACGGCAACAGGTCGTCCATCGCCGAGAGCATGTCGTCCACGCACCGCCGGCCGGATACGGTCGCGGCCCGCATCGGCTTGCTCACGTAGCGGATCGACGTGAGCCGCCTGCCGGCAAACTCTTCCAGCGGCTTCAGCTCCGGCCGATCGATCAGCCGCTTGCCCTGACCCAGCGCCGCAAGATGATCGGTGGAGGAGCCGATCGACACGAGCAGGTAGTCGTCGCGAAGCCCCAGGGCGATCACCAGTTTTTGTTCGGTGACGCGGGCAATGAGTTTGTCGACGTCACCCGGCCTGGTTTCCAACTGCCTGAGTTTTTCGACGGGCAGTTTGTTCCAGGGTATGAGTGTGCCGTCGAACGCGAGTGTCAGGTAGTCGTAGTCGCCGAGCTTGGTTCGTTTAACGCGTCCTCGGAGTTGAGGATTCACCAATGCCACCAGGTTGACGATTAGTTCGAGCTTGCCCAATTCCCCGGCGGCCCGGTTGGTGTCGCTCACTTTGAACCCAACCACCAGGTTTGGGACCGTGACCAGATCGAGATGATCGACCAGCGCCCGCAACAGAAGCCTGCCCTGAAGTGTGGGTTCGTCGATTTGGTCGGCCTGGCCAGTGAGCCGCGACACGGCCGGCCGGTAGCGCATCATTTGGGCGAGCCGCTGGGCCAGCTCGACCGACTGCACGCAGTCGGCATCGCCGTAGATGAAGACTTCCCGGGAGAGCATGTCGGCGACCAAGTCCAGCACGCGACGCACTTGCGGATCTTCCAGAAGGAGCTCGATTTGCCGGATTCGGTTTGCCGTGTTGCCGAGTTGGCCGGCTTGATCCTTGTAGAGCTGCCAGCCGGTTTGGACCAGGTTGATCAACCTGGCGGACTCGCGGCTGACGGGCATTGCACTAAGCCTGGCAACCGCCCGGCTCTCGGCCACCGCCTCGAACTGCTCGCGGTTGCGAAGCGCCGAGCTGTAAAACGCGGCGTCTTCGGGGATCCATTTGAGCGAGGCGTCGAGCTTCTCGAGTTTTTGTGCCCCGGCCGATTGCACCAGGAAGAAACAGGCAGCCGAGAGGACCGCCGTGGTCTGTATCAAGCGTCTGCGGTGTGTCGTAAGTCGATCCGGCATCGAGGAGTCTCCTTCCGCCCGGGGATTCTGCGGCAAATGCGTTGCTCGAAACGCGGCCAAATAAGCAAGAACGTGGTCCTATAGAAAACTAGGATAATCCAAGGATTGGGTGCATGCGATAGTCTGCGGAGTCATGGCACCCCCGCTTTTGGGGGTAAATGGAAAGCCGCGGGGTTCATCCCCGCGCTGGTTGAGCGCCGGGATAACCCCGGCGGCTCGCACCGGCATCCGGAAAGAGAACGGCCGCTCTTTGCTGCGTCGACTCTCTTCAATGCTCTGCCAATACAGAGTAGTATATTGGGGTCGTAGCCAGGAGCCCGGAACACCTCTGGCACGGATTTCACGTTCGTGAGCCTTTTGAGAGGAGGGATTTGCAATGTTCAGAATTGGGCCATTGTTGGGCCTCGCGCTTTGTTCGGCGGTCGTCTTGTTCGCCGAGCCCTGTTGTGCGGCTGAGAAGCTCACGTCGGAGCAGAAGATCGAGCAGGCGTTGGGCAAGCCAATCTCGATGGAATTTGTCGAGACGCCCCTTCAGGACGTCGCCGACTTCATTGCCGATACGCACGAGATCAACGTGGTCGTCGACACGAAGTCGCTGGACGACATCGGCGTCGGTACCGACACGCCGGTCACGTCCCGGATCAAGAACATCTCGCTCCGCTCGGCGCTGACGCTCGTGCTCGATGGGCTGGATCTCTCCTGGACCGTCCGGCACGAAGTGCTCCTGATCACCTCCAAGGAGAGGGCCGAAACAACGTTGGCAGCCAAGGTCTACCCGGTCAAAGACCTGCTCGTCGGCGGAACTGATGAGGATAAGGATGACGATGAAGGCAGGGAGCATTACGACTATGACAGGTTGATCGACGTCATCACATCGACCGTCGCTCCGGCAACCTGGGACGAAGTGGGCGGGCCGGGCTCCATCGCCGCCGGCTCGTTCAACAGCGCCGAGGTCCTGGTCGTCTCACAGACTTACCAGGTGCACGCCCAGATCGCCCGGTTGTTGGAAGATCTGCGGGCCGAGGCGCAAAAGGGCCGCGTCGAGAGCAAACCGCCGCGAAAGAAGTAGTCGCGGGAAGGGGCAGTAAGTAGGTCAGGCATCTCGTGCCTGACAACAGACGCACCTACGGGACTGCATGCAACACCGGGCCAGCCGAAAAGACATTTCAACCCGCCATGCCATTGAAGCCGGAATGCAACCGACTTATGATGAGCCGTGTGTCTGGGGGCATCCCGCATGGTGATTCAGTGCAAGGGAGGTTTCAACATGTCGTGTCTTCCACAACATGCGCGTAGGGTTGTTTTTACCGGAACACTTCTTTCGTGGGCGGCCGCCGGCGTGCCGGCAGCCGAGCCGGTCGCCCTGAAGAATGTGAAGACCGAGCGGGTTGTCTTTCACAAGGTCGGCGATTTGGAACTCTACATGGACCTCTTCCTGCCGGGCGACGTGTCGGCCGGGCAGAAGCGGCCGGCGGTGGTCTGGTTTCACGGCGGCGGCTGGCGGGGCGGATCGCCCAAGCAGTTCGCACCTCAATCGCAATATCTTGCTTCTCAGGGACTGGTGTGCGCTTCCGTTCGCTACCGGCTCAGCGGTGAGGCAAAATTCCCCGCCTGCCTGAACGACTGCAAGTGTGCCGTGAGATTCGTGCGGGCGAACGCCGTGAAATACGGTGTTGATCCAAATCGGATTGCCGTGGGCGGCGGCTCGGCGGGCGGGCACCTGGCGGCCATGGTGGGACTGACGCCGGACAAGTTCGAAGGCGACGGCCCCAATGCCAACGCCTCCAGCCGCGCAAACCTGCTGCTTCTCTTCAATCCGGCACTCGATCTCCGCGCTTACGGCCGCTCCAACATGGTGCGGGATCTGCTGGGTACCAAGACGCCGACCCAACCGCAGTTGACCGAAATCTCGCCGATCGTGTACGTCTCCGACAAGGCCCCGCCGGCACTCGTCCTCCACGGCGATCGCGACCGCACGGTCCCTTACAAGCAGGCAGTGGCGTTCTGCGAGGCGCTGCGCAAAAAGGGCGTGTCGACCGAGCTCTTCACCGCCGAGGGCAAGGGCCATGGCTGGTTCAACCGCGGCCAGGATTTCCTGATCACCCTCGAGCAATGCGTGCGGTTCCTCAAGGCCAACCGGTTCTGGCCGCAGTGACCTCACCAACGGAAAAAGGGGGACAGGTACAATTTGTGCGAAGCACCGGGCACCGTCCGAAGGGTAGTCGGGCCGTGCCGGCAAATTGAACCTGTTTCCTTTTTCTGTCCCCGGGGGCTCGCTTCACGCGACCCCAGCCACCCTTCCTTCAATGATTTGGAACTACTGACCTTCAGAATTTGCAGCCACTGAACCTAGCCGGCCGGCTACTTGCGATCCAAGAAGGGCGACGGCTGCGGCTTGTCTTGTGGCGAGCCGAGTGGCTGTTCCAGGGCACTAAACGGCTCGGTCACGGTGAGTTTTTCTTTTGGCAGCGTGGCCGTCAGGTCGGGCAGGTCGTATGTCTTCAAGGCCCCGTGGATCGCGTTGATCAACTGGTTTCGACCCAGCGGCGTGTTGACCACGTTGGACCACGAAACCAGGCAGTTCCGGAGCGCCACTGAGGCGAACAACTCGGGCTCGAGCACCGCGGCGTGCAGGGCCGCCGGGCCTACACGGCCAATGCTCACCAGGTGAACGACGTTCGCCTTCCCGCCCGACTCGTACCGGCTCAAGAACCGGGCACACACCAGGACGTCCTCCGCCCGCATCGCCAGGTACGACGTATCGAGCAGGTAGGCCATGAAGATCTCGCGCCATTCGGGGCCCATGTAGTGGGCGATCTCACCGTAGCGTTTGACGATGGTTCGCTCGGTTTCGCCGGAGCCGCGGAGATCGACGGCCAGCACGAGCCGTCCCCGGCCGACGAGCTTTTCGATCGGGCCGCCGCTACCCGCGTCGGCCTGCTTGCCCGCCGCGTTGACGTATAACGTGGCCTGGCCGGTCGGCTTGGCAGGCACGAAAGCCAGCGCCGGCAGGCAGATCCCCGGCTCGGGTCGCAGGATGAGCTTGTCCACGCGGTAGCCGTCACGCTGAAGTGTGCCGGTCTTCTCGCACTTCGGCTCGGCCAGATCGGCCAGCTTGCGGATGCCGGCAATCCGGCGAACTTCATCCAGGGCGTCCGACCGGCCGGTCTCTTGCCAAAACTTCTTCCGGGCCTCGGCAAGCTGCTTCTCCAGGTCGATCGTGAAGTCGTAGCAATTGCGGGCGCCCGGCAAAAGCATCACCTGGCCGCGGGGCGTGCACTGGATTTCTTCATCAGTCATGACGGGCACGTCTTCGGGCTCGGTCACCGCGTCGTCGATCCTCAACAGCCACCGCCGCATCCAGCGGGTGATGGGAACGCGCGACGCCCGCCGGTAGCTGTGCGGGGCATCCACCTCGATCAGCGTAACCCGCTCGGCAAAGTCCAGCCGGGTGTAGAGCCGCTTGGCCTGGCGAAAGCTTTCCCACGCTCCGCCGATATTGAAGCCGTCGTGTGTGGTGGTGCCCATCAGCGTCGGCCTGGGCGCCCGCATCATCACGTAGTCGGCGTGTCCCATGCCGAAGGCGACCTGGCCGTGGATATTTTGCTCGGCGTCCTGGGGGCCGCTTTTTTCCAGGAGCCGGCGCATGCTGGTGAGGTAACAGTTCGGAGCGGCCGAGAAGATCCGCTTGTCCAACGCCATCAGGTATGAGGTCATCGTGCCGCCGCCCGAGTGACCCGTGCAGCCGATCCGCTGGGGATCGACTTCCGGACGGCTCTGAAGGTAGTCGATCGCCCGCATTCCGTCCCAGATGCGGTATTGGGCCGTATTGCGTCCCACGAGGATGCTTCCCACGCCCACCAGGCAGTGGGCCGAGGTGCAATAGCGGACCAGCGGCTTGCCGTCGGCGTCGACCAACTGCTGCCGCTCGCCCTGGTCGATCGGGTCGTAGCAGAAGGCGGCCATGCCATTTCTGGCCAGCAGTATGCTCATCTGCTGGTAGTGCGTGGCGGCCTTGCCGTTGTGGCTGTGGCCGCAGGGCACCAAAACACCCGGGTAAGGCGGCTTGGCCTTGGGCAGATGGAGCACGCCGGTAACGAAGTGCCGAGGGCGGCTCTCGAAGATGATCTTCTCGGTGCGGTAGCCGTCGTGGTCCTGACTGGCGACGACCCGGGCGTTCAGCGGCGTCCGCTCGGGAAACCCGCCGATCTTCTCGACGAAGAAATCCCACATCCGCTTCTGATACGCGGCGATGTCGTCGGGCGTTTTGATCTTCTCGTATTCGGCGTCGCGCCGGTCGAGGGCCGCATAACATCTCCCGAGCAAGTATTCGTGCATCATCTGCCCCGGGGCCACGCCGTCGACCTCGGCAGGCAGCACCTTGAGAGCTTCGGCGGCGGTCGGCGCGGCAGCGGTCAACAGACAAACGGCGGCCAGCAGGCTTGCGGTCATGACGGGCTCCTGTGTGTGAAGTGTGTTTCTTTGGCCGGACTGCCGGGATGCGCGGATCTCGCTGCGCTCGACCCGCCCTACGGTTTATTGCAGTTGAATTCGTGGGTGCCACTGCTGGCTTGTCCAGCAGTGAGAAGCATAACTTCAGTCATGCACTGCTGGACAAGCCAGCAGTGGCACCCAGCGTCTCGCCAGTGCACGGGCAAGATGCCCGTGGCACCCTGAAACCACCGTGCAAAGATTGTTCCATCCCGCCTAGGGTTTCTTGACTGCTGCAATCGGCTCTTCCAGGGCGTTGTGCGGTTCGATTACGGTTAGCTTCTCTTTGGGCAATGTGGCCAGCAGGTCGGGCAGGTCGTAGGTTTTCAGGGCACCGTGTACGACGTTGGCCTGCTGGTGCCTGGCCAGCGGCGTATGGACGACGTTGTGCCAGGAGGCCAGGCAGTGTTGCAGCTTGACCGAGGCAAACAAGGCCGGCTCGAGGGCCGCGGCGTGTAAGGCGGGCGGTCCCACCCGGCCAATGCCCACCAGGTGCACGCGGTTCGGCTTCCCGGCCGACTCGTGAGTGGCCAGGAATCGGGCGCACCCGAGCACGTCTTCCGCCCGCATCGCCAGGTGCGGCTTGCGGAGCATGTAGGCCTGGTAGAGATCCTTCCAATCGGGGCCGATGTAGTAAGGGATTCCCCGTTTTGCGGTGTCCGGCTTGCCGGTTTCTCCGACGCCGCGGAGATCGACCGCCAGCACGAGATGCCCGCTTTGCACCAGTTTTTCGATCGGCCCGCCGGGGGCGGCGTCGGCCTGCTTGCCGGCCTCGTTTAGATAGAGGTACGCGTCGCCGTCGGCCTTCTTGGGCACGAAGGCCAGGGCAGGCAGCCAAATGCCCGGCTCGGGTGAGAGAATCAGCTTGTCGATTCGATAGCCGTCACGCTGGAGCGTGCCGGCCTTCTCGCATTTGAGCTCGGGCAGGTCGGCCAGCTTCCGAATTCCGGTGATGCGACGGACCTCGTCGAGGGCCTTCGACTGGTCGGTCTGTTGCCAAAACGCCTTCCGCGCCTTGGCCAACTGCTCTTCCAGCGCGATATTCAGATCGTAGCAGCTTCGAGCACCCTCGATCAGCATGACCTGGCCGCGGGGAGTGCACCAGACTTGTTCGTCGGGCACCACGGGAAACTCGTGCTCGGTTATCGCGTCGTCGATGCCCAGCAGCCAGCGGCGCATCCATCGGGCGGCCGCCACGCGCATCGCCTCGGGAAAACCGTGCCGGTCGTCCGTCTCGAACAGGTCCACCCGCTCGGCAAACCCGAGGCGCGTGTAGATCCGCTTCGCCTGGCGGAAGTTGTTCCATGCGCCGCCGATGTCGAAGTAATCGCCGGTGGCGGTCATGATCAACGTGGGCTGCGGCGCCCGCATGATGACGTAGTCGGGGTGGTCCATGCCGTAGGCGATTTGGGCGTGGATGTTTTGTTCCGCGTCCTGGGGACCGATCGTTTCCATGAGCCGGCGCATGGTGGTCAGGTAGCAGCCCGGCGCGGCCGCCCGAATCCGCGCGTCCAGCGCCATCAAGTAGCTGGTCATGGTGCCGCCGCCGGAGATGCCGGTGCAGCCGATCCGCTCAGGGTCGATTTCCTTGCGGCTCTGGAGATAGTCGATCGCGCGAATTCCGTCCCAGCTTCGGAAGGTGGCCGTGTTGCGTCCCAGCAGTGCACTCGCCACGCCGATCAGCGAGTGGCCCGTAGTGCTCACTGCCACCGGCTTGCCGCCCTCGTCGAGAAGCTGCATCCGCTCGCCCTGGTCGATCGGGTCGTAGCAGAGGGCCGCCATGCCGTTTTTGGCGATCAGGATGGGTGCCCGCTGATAAAGATCGCGGGCCTTGCCGTTGACGCTATGCCCGCACGGCACCAGCACGGCCGGGTAAGGCGGCTTGGCCTCGGGCAGATAGAGGATGGCCGTAACGTAGTGACGCGGTTGGCTCTCGAAGAGGATCTTTTCGACGCGGTAGCCGTCGCGCTGTTGCTTGCCGACAACCCGGGCGTTCAGCGGCGTGCGATCCGGAAAGCCGCCAAGCTGGTCCACAAAGAACTGCCGCAGCCGCTTCTGGTAGGCGACGACGTCTTCGGGCGTCTTGATCTTCTCGTATTCGGCCAGCCGACGGTCCAGAGCCGCCTCGGTCAATCGCATCAAGTAGGCGTGTATCATTTCCTGTGGGGCAACGCCGTCGATCGTCTCGGGCAACACCTTCAGGTCGTCGGCACCGGCCGGCGAAAAAACCGCCAACAGGCAAGCGGCAAGCAGTGTGCGCGTCATGGTAAGCTCCTCCATTTTCTCTCGCTAATGTTAACCGGACTGCTCCGCGTCCACCGCCCGGCGACCGTCTTCGAGCAGCTTGCGGGTGGGCGCGTCGAGCCAGGTTTGCTCGAGCGCCCAGTCGAGTCCGTATCGCAGCCCCGCGTGATTCAGTTGGGAGATCCGCTGCGTGCATTTTTGCATCGCCACCACGATACTGAGAAAATAGAGGATGGTGGCGATTTCGTCGGGCAGCGGGCTGTCGGCATGGCTCCGGCAGTCCTTGGCAAACTCCTTGGTCAGCTTGAGCAGCTCGACCGGCGGGCGGGGATGATGCAGCAAATCGTTGAAGCTGGTGATCCCCAGATCTTGGAGCGACCGGACCAGGTCGGGTCGCCCGGCCAGTTGCTTACCCAACCCACCGACGTCCGACGCCACGGGCACCAGGAGCTGGTGTTCGAGAATCGTTCCCAGGTCTTCCGGGTTCCACGGTTCGGGGCCGTCGGCATCCAGGTTCATCATGTCGGCCAGCGATTGGGCGTCGCTGGTACGTATGTCGCGGGATTTCACGTCGACCTCACTTGTTCGTTGTGAGAACTAGTACTTCATTGCATTTGACGTCGTGAGTTCGATTTGGGTGCCACTGCTGGCTTGTCCAGCAGTGAGAAGCACAACTTCAGTCACGCACTGCTGGACAAGCCAGCAGTGGCACCCGCAGATTCAACTGCAACGAGGTACTAACCCATGGGGGACAATCTGATTCATCTGGCGCTTCGCGCCAGGATCTCTCGCAATTCCTCTATTTCAGATTCGATTTCCTGTGGGCCGTCAGCATATTCACCGACCACGGCACGAAGTGCCCGAGCATACATCCGCTTGCCGGTAATCAGGGCGTTGGACGCCTGGCTGGGCGACTGGAAGCCGAATCGCCGTACCAGTTCACGATAGTCGACCGGCTTGCTTCCTTCCAGCGTCGGGCCCACCACGCGACACTCGAACACACCCCACACGTCGTCGCGACCCGACGACTCACACTCCACGCGCATTCGCTGGAGGGCCTGGGAGACGATTCCGCGGGCCCAGGCGATGTCGAACGCCTCGGAGGGATGCCGCGTGGTCTGGGAGCCGTCTTGCCGCTCGTCCAGGGCGACCACGGCCGCATCGCTGGGGGCCCGCTTCTTCGCTCGCTCGTCGCGAAACTGGTTCATCACGAAACGGTCCAGGGCAGTGAGCAGGAAAGTGCGGAACTTGCCCAATTGCCGGTCGGCCCGGGCGATCAGGTCTTTCTCGATGATCTTGCCGGCAACGAACTCCTGGATCAGGTCGTCGGCCCGCTCCGGCGGCAACCGCTTGCCGTATACCAGGTGTGCTTGTAGCGCGGGTAGGTATCGCACCAGCAACCGCCCCAGCGCCTCGCGTTTTTCCTCGGCGTCTTCCCGGCCCACCTGGGCCACCAAGGACCAGGCGGTCGTTGGAAATCGTTCGGGTCCTCCCTGCCGGGCCGCCGTCATGACGGTCGTCCTCCCTCAGTCCAACGGCAGTTTGACGGACCGACCGCCCTCGGCAATCGAGCGGTCGATCGCCAGGCACAACTCGTGGCTCCGGTAGCCGTCGCTGATGCTGCAATGCGACTGCCGGTCCTCGCGGATGCAGTCGACAAAATGGTTGATCTCGGCGTCGAACGGGTGGTGGTCCACGTCGGCGCTGTCGGGCATGATGGTGGGCAACGCGGCCCAATCGGTCTGGCCGGGAAATAGCTTCTTCGACCAGATGCGGTTGTCGCGGAAGGTGCCCTCGGTTCCGGCCAGGTCGATATTCAGGGCGTAGGGCATTTCGCAATCGAACAGGGCCGACGCCTTGGCCACCACGCCGCCGGCAAACCGCATGACGGCCACCACGTTGGCGTCGTACTCGAACAGCCCCTTCGTGTTGTTCGAGAAGGCCACTACTTCCTCGACCTCCTCGCCCACGAACCACCGCACGCTGTCCACGCCGTGGCAGCCGCCCAGGAGCATGGCACTGCCGCCCGTTTTGATGTGGCTGTGCAAGTCCCACGCGTGGTGCGAGGGGCCGATCCCGTGCCAGTAGTCGACCTCCGCGTAGAAGAGCTCGCCGATCGCCCCGGAATCCAAAAGCGACTTGAGCGTGACGACCTCGGGATTCCACCGCAGCACGAAACTGGCCAGGCTTTTGACGCCCGCCTTCTCCACCGCGTCGCGTAGCGCCCGGTTTTCGTCCATCGTCAGGGCGATCGGTTTTTCGACCAGCACGTGTTTTCCGGCTTCGGCTGCCGCGATACCCTGTTCAGCGTGAACGTGGCTGGGACTGCACACGTCGACGATATCCACCCGGTCGTCGCGGAGCACCTCGTCGTAGTCATCGCGCACGGCGCAGTCCAGGCCTCGGTTGTCGACGAGGCTTTGAGCGCGCTCCTTGGCGACGTCGCTGACCGAGACAACCCGGGCGTGCGGATTCTTTTTCCAACCGCCGGCGTGGGCATGGGCCACCCAGCCCGCCCCGTGAATGGCCACTCCCAGCTTCCCGTCTTCCATTGCCTGGCTCCCAAGATTGTGTAGGAGATACGGTGATACTGATATTGCGGTCAATGTACTCCAGTGGCCGGCAGACTGCAATGAGGCCCCTGCAAACGGCCGGTCGCCGGAGGTGATTGGCAGCGATTTGCCGGCCCCAAAGCTTGATCGCAACCATCGGGCCGGTTACGATCACGAGATCGGCCGGCACAACATGTGGAACCGGCTGTGCCGGCCGCGTCAACGCCCGGCTTAACGAAAAGATCGGCCGGCACAGCCGGCCCTACGAAGAAAAGGAGTAACGCGATGAAGGTCACAAGCAACAAGGCGACCGTCTCTTGGGCACGTCTTGTGCTGGCGGCGCTGATTGTGGTGGTTTTCGGCGCCAGCTTGCCGGCCGGCGACGGGACCCCGAAACCGACGAACCTCGACCAGTTGAAGCAGCAAAGAAAAAAGGCGGCCCATCGCCAGCGGCGGATCATCTTCAACAACGACGGAAACGAGCCGGTATACTACCTCAAAGAGGCAACCCCCAAGGCGCTGCTCGATTGCCGAACCACCGCCCTGGTGGGCACGCACGTCGATACGATCTTCTACTGCACCTGGTCGTCGGGCTTCAGCTACTTCACGCACGATACCAAGGTGGGCCTGCCGTTCGTGTGCAAAGAAAACAAGCTCGCCAACAACAAAACCCGGGAGTTCCTCGATCAGGGCACCGACCCGCTGAAAATCATGGTCGATTTCTGCCGCAAGAACAATATCGAGATCTTCTGGTCGATGCGGATGAACGATACGCACGACGCGTCGGGCGCCTGGTACGGCCCGCTCCTGTTCCCGCCGCTGAAAAAAGAGCACCCCGAGTGGCTTCTGGGAAGCAAGGACAAGCGCCCGGCCAAGGGCCGCTGGACCGCCGTCGACTACGGCCGGCCGGAAATCCGCGACCTGGCCTTCAAGTTCATCGAAGAAGTGTGTCAAAACTACGACGTCGACGGAATCGAAATGGACTTCTTCCGCCACCTGAACTACTTCAAGCGGCCTTCGATGGGCAAGGAAGCCAGCGACGAAGAACGCCGGATGATGACCGACCTGCTGCGCCGCGTCCGGAAGATGACCGAAGAGATCGGCCTCGAGCGGGGGCGGCCTATCCTGGTCGCCGTGCGCGTGCCCGATTCGGTCGGCTACTGCGCGGCGATGGGCTTCGACCTCGTCGGCTGGATGGAAGACGACCTGATCGACATCTTCGTGCCCAGCGGCTACTTTCGCTTGAACCCCTGGGAGGTGAGCGTCGAGTTGGGCCACAAGCACGGCGTGGCGGTCTATCCCTGCCTGAGCGAGTCGCGGCTACGCGGCGAAGCCGGCAAGGTGCGCCAGTCGCTGGCCGGCTATCGGGCCAGGGCGACGAACGCCTGGGCCTCGGGCGCCGACGGCGTCTACACGTTCAACTCCTTCAACCCGCACAGCCCGCTCTGGAGCGAGTTGGGCGACCCGAAAGTGCTCCAGACCCTCGACAAGGTCTACACGACCGGTGCCCGGGGTGTGCGCGTGGCCGACAGTTGGATGATGAACGGTTCGAGGTTTTTGAACCGCCGGCCCGTCTCGCCGGAGCGACCCTTGAAGCTCGCGCCCGGCAAAACGGCCGGCGTGGAACTCCGCGTCGGCCTGCAGGTCGATGCAACACGGGCCGGCGGACCCGCACCCGAGGTCAAGCTCCGCCTGCAAATCAAGAACCTCGACGCACCGAACCAGCTCGCCGTCAAGCTCAACGGCAAGCCGCTCGGCGGCGCTACCCCGTCGGACAGTTGGTTCGAGTATTCGGTCCCGGCATCGCTGGTCAAGAAGGGCATCAACCGCTTCGAGCTCACGCTCCAACCCGAAAGCAAGGCCAAGCCCATCCTCCAAGACCTGCTGCTTTGGGTGCGGTACAAACGGCAATCCTGATACGACTGCGCTCGGTTGCGAACAGACCCCAATTAGCCGGCGGGCTTGCCCGCTCGGGTGCCACTGCTGGCTTGCCCAGCAGTGTTCTTCCGGAGAGATTTGCTTTGCACTGCTGGGCAAGCCAGCAGTGGCAGCCATTTTCAAAACACGAGCTAAGGAAAGCGGATCCATGAACCGAACGCGCATTATGTGCCTCGTAGTGGCAATCACCACCGTCACGTGTGCTTCTGCTGCGCCGCCACGGATCGGTGTGTTTGACGTCAAAGCTGCGGGCGGGCAAGGCGCCGACGTCCGGGGGCTGGTGGGCGGCCTGGTGAAGGAAGGATACGCGGTCGACACGTTCCGCAGTCTGCAACCGTTGGATTTGCTCCGCTTCGATATCGTGTATCTCAGCGACGTGCACAATCCGGGCAACGTCAATAACGGCTGGCGCCGGAACATCGAAGCCTATGTCGCATCCGGGGGCTCGGTGCTGCAGACCTGGCACCATCACATTCTCGGCCAGGTGTCGCGCGGCGTCGAGCGAGTGTACGGCAGCCGCCGCA
>Ga0180432_10007461_pt1 | contig 13876 bp, 12 predicted proteins | sample SS_ome_10_FD_132414 | JGI IMG/M metagenome (GOLD analysis project Ga0180432, IMG submission 132414) | Hypersaline lake sediment archaeal communities from the Salton Sea, California, USA - SS_1_MS_2 metaG | ecosystem: Environmental > Aquatic > Non-marine Saline and Alkaline > Hypersaline >...
CACGAGCACCGTGGCGTTCGGGTTCACCAGAAGGAACCAGTCGATAAACGCCGCGTCGATAATGGACTTCCCGAACTCACGCATAGCCATCAGGATGTGCGAGGTCCCGACCCCCTTCTGCATCAGGTCGGCAAAGTCGAGCTGGATACGGTGGGGGGTAAACCCGTACGCCTCCTTAAAGACAAACCACATGAAGGTCCTGAAGTCTTTCTTCATCTCCCCACGCATCGTGTCCGTGTGGAGAACGCCGGGGTCGGCTTGGACCATCTGGTCGATCTCTTCCAGATACTCGTAGTAGTTCATCACTCTTCCTCAGACATCCCGTGCTTGGCCCTGATCTTTGCCAACTGGTCTGCCGCCGCCGTACCCGACTCGGGCTCGGGGATGGTGTCGAGTTCCTTCTTGTCGAGGTACTTGTACACGGTCTCGAAGACCTTAGGGTCCACGTCGCTCCCGTCCTCGATAGCCTTCGCAAGGGCGTACACCCCGTACTCGATAAACACGAGGTTCAGTTCTGTCTCTGTCATGTCTTTCACTCCTCCCTGTCGTTATACTCGGGACTGTTACGTTGTAATCCCACGGCTTCTCCTGTAAGGGGCCTAGAATCCCGTCTAAGGCGTTTCAGCCTCTAGGCGGGGTCTGAGTCGTTTTAATCTCTGGAAGCCCTTAGGAGCAGTCTGAGGGCCTCTCAGATACCTTATTCTGTACCTCCATCCGGTGGAGGAACTTGAGGTCAGAGATTGAGTACCTGAGTTCCTGAGTCACTTCCTTCATGGTCTGGGCTGTGGTCAGGTGGATCTTGGCCTGCTCAAGGTTCATCTTCTTGTCAGGGACCACCATGAAACGCCAGATGAAGTAGACAGCCACTACCCCAAACGCATACGGCCCATAGTTCGATAGCAGCTGCTCCACGGGTTACCGCCCCTCTGCTTCGCGTCTGGCGATAAGATCAGCGAGCCCATCGCTCAGTTCGTTACCGCGGTTCTGGAGTTCACGAAGACGCTCAACAGGGAGTTCCTCACCGTCGGCAAGGGTCCCGAGGTCTTCGACAAGCTGGATCAGTTCGGGCGTGATGGCCCGGATCAGACCAATGATCGCAATGATTTCAGGCCCCATTAGTCGGCCTCCTTCTCTGTGATCTCAACCATCCGGTCAAGGAGGGGGTCAATGTATTCAAGGGTACGGAGAACGTCCGCGTCCTCACCGGCAATGTAGTCCTCGGTAGCGGAGTTCAGACCTTCGAGGACAGGGACCTGATACGACTGGAACTCCTTGAGGTCTGCGACGCTCAGGACAGGATCAGGACCGTCACCCAGTTCAGTCACGATAGCGGTCGTGCTGTTGTGGGCTACCCAGAGACCACCGAGCTTCTGTCCGGTAGACTTCCCGCAGCCAGCCAGAACGGTAGCCGCGACAGCGACAAGTGTAAGTGCAGTCTTCTTCATGCCTTCCTCACTTCGTAGAGAGACCAAGAGGGGCGGTCGCCTTCTTACGCCCCCAGAGGGCAACGGCAGAGGAGACGAGGAACGCGAAGTTCGCCGCGGTCTCTGCGGTTTCGGATGAAGCGAGGAACGCCACCTGATCGGGGCTCTTCGCTACGATACTCGACACCACCATGAGGAACACTCCCCAGAATGTAGTAGATGTCCAAAATGCTTTCTGTTCCATATGTTCTTCCTTTCGGTTAACCAAGGGGGTCCGGTACTTCTCCCCAACCACCGGGCGGGGGAAGAATAACAACTGGAGGTGAGGAGTTAAACCCCACGTGACAGACGTAGATGATCTGGTACATCAGTCCTCCACAATCGTAATCTCAACGGTAATAGCATCGGGGCCTGTAGCACTGGTGAGGATAGCGTTGAGAGCATCCCCGGCACTGAACGTGTGTTCCGCGTTCGGGGTATCTGTCAGGGCAGTTGTAGTGAGCGATAGGGGATTCGACCCGGCAGTAACGTACTCAACGTCAGCAGCAGAGCCGTCGTCGATCTGGAGATCAAGTGAAGCCGTACTCGTGTTCGTCTGGCCGGATACCTGTGTGATGGTCCCGTCGAACGGGAAAGACAGGAGGATCGGGAAGGTGTCGTTCTGTCCGGGCAGGACAACAACGATCTTCACCGTGCTCTTGAGCATACTCTCTGGTACTCGTGTAGTCATAGTCTCTCCTTACGCCACACGCATGTAGCTGATGTTTCGGATGTTGCAGTTGCTTGACGTGATAGCAATAGAAGTAGTAGCCGTCGTGACATAAAAAGAGACAGAAGGACCACTTCCGGTCGTCTCCCTCGTCACCCCGCCAGCCGTGACAGTAGACGTGCCAGTCTGTCCGTCCGTGTGGACATGGATCAGGTACGTCCCTGCGGTGAGTCCGGTGAGGGTCTGTGAGGTCAGTGAGGTAGTGAACTTGGCAGAACCATCTGTGTCGTAGGGCTCCATACCGTACACACTACCGGCCACAGAGGACGACGTGTTTGCCGCAACGTAACTCTCCATCTGAGCGACGTTACAGGCGTCCGTGGTCCCGGCACCACCAGCGGTGAGATTCGTGATCTTGTTGCTGTTTAGCGAGACGTTTGCCGTAGGTGCGGCCATCTGGTCCAGACGGTTGGCACGGACATCACTGTTGAAATCAACGATGTTGCCGGGTCCGGTGATCGTAGAAACCACAGGAGTACCACTGGTATTAAACACAATGAACCTACTACCAGACCCGGCACCGGCGTCCAGTGCGTCAGGGTCAAGAGTACCGTCGATAATCGCAGACCCGTCTACGGAGTTATCATCAAACACAGCAGCAACGGTTCCCTTGTAGAGACGGAAGAGAATGTTGTTGGTGCCGGACGGCGGGGCGGTGACAAATGCGACCGTATACCTGCCACCAACGATACTGACAGAATAATCTGTCGTCGGGGTCTGCATGACGCCAGAGACAGTCACCATGAGGCTGCTGTCGTCTGTATCTTCTGTCGGGAACGAAGCGATCGTAAAGGATACCTGAGAACCCGTCCCAGACCTTGTCGTGCTGAATACGTCACTTACCGTAGCAACGTCGGCCCCGGCGATAGCGTTGTCCATCTGGGCCTTGGTAACAAGACCGTCACTGGACGTAGCGGGGAGAAAGTTCCCGGTCTTACGGGCCCTTCCGTCCCAGTAGGTGTTCACCGAGTCATACTCGATCAGGTCGTTAACGTCGTTATCTAGTTCTTGAAGTTTGTAGAGGAGTTGGAGAATGGCGAGGTCAAGGTCTGCCTCGTCGATCGTCGTGTTGTTCGTAAAGTCCACGTAGGGACTGTCGATCTCGACCGACCTTCGGATCGTCACAATGTCTTGTGCTTCCACCATGGTAGACGCAGTTAGTGTGATCGTCTCGGTACTTTCGTCAACCGTGTAGTCGGACGTGAGCGTAAGAAGAACTCCGTTGAGATAAACCTCAAGGATGTCCTCGTCGTCGATAGAGATGTTACTTGCGAACGTAGGGATAGTCCCATATTCATGGGTCTTATCACCGCTTCCAGTCACCTCGTGCTGGACTTCTGTTACTGCCATGATGGGCCTCCTGTGTAATACCCTACCCACCCTTTCGGGCAGGTAGGGGTTGGGTTATTCTTCTTCGTAGTCACGAATCAAGGACTGGACCACGGGGAAACCGCCGCCCGGAACGAGAACACGCATGGCGTTCTTAAAGTCCCTAGGGCTTACGTCTTCACCGTTAGCCACCTTCTTCATCGTACCAAAGGCTTCCTGACCGGCACGCTCGATGAACGAGACGGACGGGTTACTTGAAAGTCCCAGACGGAACCGTCGGCCCGTAGCGGCGGAAATGATCGGTGCGGTAACGAGGTCGGTAAGGACACCCCCGACGGGAATCCTTGAGGTAAGCACGGTCGCTTTCTCAAAGAAGTTCTCCTCCCAATCCTCGACCACGTCGTCGATCGAGTTCTTACCAAAGGCCACGTCCCTCAGCATACCCGCGTAAATCTCACCCATAAGGTAAGTCCCGAGATAGCCGAGGAGGTAATGGTTCGGTCGGTTACTCGCGGCACGCAAGAAGCCGTTAAACCACGAAGAGGGGTAGGTCAAGAACTGATAGATGGCATTACCCAGCACGTCGTTAGAACGCAACATCGTACCACCGCTTCGGGTGACGACAAAGTTGTCTGTGTCCTGACGAGCATACCTGTTGATGTTATCAATCAACTCAAGCATCGCGTCCCGCAGGTCGTCGTCCGACTCTTGCATGGCGACCTTGGTGGCGGTCTCCATATCCTGTAGGACATCTTCACCAAACTCTTTGTATCTCGCAAGGGCCTTTCGAGAACGGGCCGTGTGAAGGCCGATTCTCTTGTACTCAATCGCCAATCCCACGTCCGAACCAAACCCCGCATCGCGGGCAGCCGCAGAAATACCGTCCGCGTCAATGTCACCCTCAAGGTGATGTAGACGATCGGCAACCTTACGCAACTTTCTGGCCGTCTTAGCGAACGAGACCTGATGGTGGAACCTCTTAAGCCTTCGGGTTAGTGCGGCCTCACCGAAGTACTCACGAGTAAACTCACGGTACTTACGAAGACCTTGACCGAGACTACCCGTCGGGTCAATGAGACTGTCACCGAGCAGACGACTGCTCGACTTGTCGTATTCGTGGACCTGCCCGATCAGGGAGAGGTCCTGCCTGATCTGCTCGGACTTGAAGGTTTCCTTAAAGTGTCGCATCATCAAACGAATGTCGTGCTTGTTGAACAAGGCACGGGGAAGAATCGTAGCGACCTCGGTCTGCATAGCGATGACGATACCAGACTGGATCGACGCAGCCGCGAGGTCAACGAGGGGACCAAAGAGCCTCTCGGTTCCCGTCCTCTTGTAGTCTATTCGGTTGAGTGTTCGATCATTAAGCTCTTCGAGGTCCGTAAGGGCACGCTTAAGAATCTCTTTAGCCGGGTCGGAGTCGGGAAGATTACCGATCTCTCGACGAACGACCTCAACGTAGTCGGTGAACCTCACGGCCTCACCGAATACTTCGGACATCGTTTCTTGCTGGGCAATCACCCCACCAAACCCGTCTTCGTATGATCGGGTAAGACTGTCGAGGTTGGTGTCGAGGATACCAAGTTCTAACACCTCGTCACTGTACCAGAACTCCTGCTCGATCTGGCGGGACGCTCGGTTGTCTTCTCGGAAGACTACTCGCCTCTCGTCGGCGGCACGAGACGGGTCCTGACTAAAGGCACGGTCCCTGTTCATACGGCGAGAGAAGGCGTGTCTCGCCTCCTCCTGTAGACCAGCGTCGAGTTCGTCAAGGTACCTCGCCTGATGCTCGTCGGTCAGTTCGAGGAACCGGGTAGGCACCTCGTCGTATCCCGAGTGTGTGAACTTGCCCGTGTCGTCCATCAACTTCATACGATTAAGTGTCGCATTATGGAGAGGAGCGTCACCGTCATTCCGGCGAGGGTCAAAGTTCTTCTTCCAGTAAGACGCGAGGAGACTTACCGCCCTCCGATACTTCGTAGACGACTCATCAAACCCCTTCTTCAGGACAACATTCACGTACCCGTCGATACGGTTCTTCACGGCACCGTTACGAAGGCCCATGTCACCGACAGAGTCGTAGTATTTCCCGATCTCCTTTGCCAACCGGACGGCGTCATTCGATGCCTCGTCGGCAGACCGAACACCTGTTCGGACCTGAATGGCGATTGCGGTCAACCTGTCTTGTTCCTCTTTGGACAAGCCCTTAAGGATAGGTCGAACGGCTGCCTCAAGACGACCCCGCATAATGCGGAGACGAACCATGTTCTCTGTCAGGGTGATGATGGAAGAACCGTCTGCGTTCTGAAAGAAGTCGTTCGCAATACGGGAGTCCATAGCCGCATACATCTTGGCGAGGCTCTGGGCGATGGGGTTGTTCGATATCTTCTTGAGTTTGTCAGACGACCGAGCGAGGGTACCGAGAGAACCCAGTTTAGACAAGAAGTTGAAGACCGTGTTGGTCAACTGCTTCGTCTGAACGGGTGTCTTGGCCGGAGCGGTCTCCGGGTCGAGTCCCACCAACTGGGCGGTTCGGATAAGTCTCTTATCCTTGTCTCCGTGAACGTCCGTGAGGCGACCCTCCTGAGTGAGGGACTGCATCTTGGCGGCGTCCGGGTCGTCCTGTGTAAACAGGTATCCCCTCTTAACCGTAAGGTTCTTGTTGACCTTACCGCCCCGAACGTAGATGGATTGTTCATGGTCAAGTTTCTTGATGCGGTTCCTAAGCCTAAGAATCTTAGACCTGTCCGCGTCGGTGAGTTCCCTCTTGGCGACGAGGGTATCTATCTCGTTCTGAAGAATGTCCCGCCTCTTCTTGATCCGGGCCATCGCCGGTTCTACGTTAAAGTCCCCGGTTCGGATGGCGTACAAGGCCTCCTCTTGTGTGGGGGCCTTCGCAAAGAACTCACCAATCTGGTTCAGCGTGTTTGCCAGATCCGGGCCGGACAAGACCATGTTTATGTTGTCCGTAGCCTTCACCCCGGCCCTCTTCACCCCCAACTTACCGGGAGCAAAGAAGATCCAGTCCTCTTCGATGGCCTTAATGATAGTCGCAGCCGTCTCGTCGTCGTAAGCGAAGCGAGCCCACTTCTCGATACGGTCTATGATCGTCAACTCGTGAAGGTTGGCATGTGCGTCTTCTTGAATGATTCCCTTGCGGGCCTTGTTCCTCAGACGATTCGCCACCGCCGACGTAGGGGCACGAGAGATAACGTCTCGGTTCGTGATGGGCTTAGGCTTTGACCCCCTAAAGGCCGCCCCAAGGTTGTCGAGACCGGCCACCATAAGGAAACCGAACCCCCCTCGCCCGTAACTGTAGTTAAACTGTTCCTGAATACCGAGGGCATCGACCCTGTGGTGATACTCAGCGATCTGGGCCGCGTAATCATACGCAACACCGAGAGAACCGCCTCGGACGGTAGAGAGACCGTGTGCGAAGAGACGACTGGACTGCTCGGCCTCCTCGATAATCTTGGGGAGGATACGGACCCGGCGAGATGCGAGGGACACCGTCGTGTTCTTTAGTGACGCACGTACGCCCTAAAAGATAGCGTCCTCTGCGGCTTCCTTTACGAGGGTCTGGACACCGATACGTGTCGCCTGTGTCGCCCCAGACTTTACGATACCAACACCCGCGCCAGCACCGAGCGTGGCGAGTGTCAGTGGGTCTGTCGCGGCCTCCGCAATAAACCCCACTATGCCCGTAGCGGTCGCCCAGTTCGGGTTAACCTCGTTGTAGGCAACAATGGACTGACGCAGTTCGATTTGTCGGGCGATCTCTCGGAAGCGAACGGTGGCCTCCTCGACGTTCTCCACGTCATCGAACTGATTCCGAGTGACCCCGTTCTGTTCAAAGATGACACGGTATTCTGGTTCCAAAGTGTCGAAGTACTCAGCACCCTGTAGGGACCCCACGTGCTTCACGGAACCGTCTGGGAAGATGGCTTGGTCCTCCGCCGTGCGGGTGGGGAGTTCGGCGTCCCCGAGGGTGTTAAGCCCACGAGCAAACAAACCGATACCACTATTCAGTGCATATCCCCACCCGTCACCCAGCATGATCGAGTTTTCTGCCGACTTGTCTAGGAGGTTGGTAAAGAAGTTACTGCTCGGCGGAGAGAAAGAAGGGCGTCCCTCAGACAAGTAGTCAGGAGTAAGCACCCCAACGATCTGGTTATGACGAAGCTCCGATGCGTACGCCATATCCATCGGGGTGCGAGGGTTCTGATAGTTGTCGAAACGGGACATGTGTCTCCTTAGTCTTCAATGAGTTCTTCAAACCCAAGGGCTCCGATTTGGAACAGTTTGTTCCTCGTATCCCCTTCTTTTGTCCTATCGAGAAGGTAGTTCCACCGTGGGTTCCAGTCCGACAGGACCGGGGCGTTTTCGTGTGTGATATTCTTACCGTCAATCATACCGACGGCAATCAGGACGGGGGCATTGTTTCTCATACCAACGTCGAGTCTAAGACTATTCTTACCATCCCCACGTACGAACGCGGAGTAGAACGCCTGTTGGCTCAGTTCATCTTGGTTAATATCAAGACGATCCGCAAACGCCTGTCGAGTAAGGTGGGCGGCCACGGCAGCCGGGTCTTCCCCGACATCGCTCGGGAGGTTATCGAAATACGTGTGGAACTCTGCTTGAAAGAGGGACGTACCACCGAGACCGACATAACCCCCGACGTCGAGAGCAGACGAAACCCCTCTCTCGATCATTTCCGTGACTTCCCTACGACGATTCCACATTCTGGTAGAACCAAGGGCCCCGATACCTGTCTCGACCCACGTCGGTCCTTCCCTTTGAAAGGAGAGGTCGTTTATGAGAGCTTCCTGAGACACGTGGTTTCGTGGGTGTACTCTACCCGGATCGGTAATGATCGTCTGCATCCCCGTGAGTCCGTCGTTAATGATGAGACGGCCCGTAGATGCCAAGTGGGTCTCGAAAGCCTTAAAGAGTTCTTTCTCGGACAGGTCCAACTCGGGATCAAGGCGTGTAATGTACAGGGAGAAAGAATCGGCAAGGGCCTGACTCACAGGTACCTTGGAGCCGAGAAGGTCGCCCATCTTCTTTGTAGAGACACCTTGAAAACTCGACGAACCGACCGGGTTCTGATTCATCTGTTCGATAACCCCGGCCCCAGCCGTGTACGCCTCGGACAAGGCAGACCGGATAGCTTCCATACCGGGGACAGTCTCTCCAGATTCTCCGGTCTGGGCAAAGACCTCGTTAAGATCGACGCCTTCCTGAAGCATTGCGGTAGCAATCCCGAGTTCTTCCGCCTTCTGATAGACGTTAATGATCCCCTGTACCTCTTCCGCCGAAAGGCTTTCACTAGCCATCGAACGGACCTGATCTTCGTCGTAAGAAAGGAAGGCACCAAGAGCCATAAGCATCTGGTCATTGTTGCCCTCGACAAAGTTCTTATGGGCTTCGTCGAGCTTGCCGGAAATGTTTCGGAAACTTCCCGACCTGATAGATTGACGAGACGCCCCTCCGTAAAACAGGTTCTGATGGGGAGACATGATGTCTGGGTTAAGGTTCGACAGCTTTGCGTATTCACGAACGAGCCTAGAATCCCCTTCTCGAACCAATGCGTACGGATTGGATTCATTAAAGGCTTCAAAGTCGGTCTTGGCCTTAGACCTTGCCGCCTGCATATCGGACTCGATCTTGTTGATCCTAGCCTGTTCCCTGTCCATAAGGGCAGCAACACTGTCTAGTACGTCGAGGTCCGCACTCCGAAGACCACTGCGGTCTACGGTTCGCAGGTCGGTGTTATCGGGGTCAAAGTCTGTGCCCAAGATCGTGTTTACGAGGGTCACGCCCATCGACTCCACGTCGCTCCTGACGCTGTCTAGGGACTCCGTACCTTGCAGACCTTTCTGCGTCTCGGCACGAAGCATAGGTGCGGCCCGCTGGGTCAGTTCTTGGACAATACGATCACCGGCTTGGACGATCGTTTCTACGGGGAACGAGGAAGAGTTCTTGGCGACCTCCATGAGATTGTTGTAGCGTCCGAGAATCGAGGAACCGGACTTTCCTGTTTCCAAGTCTTTAAACATCTCGTTAACAAGTGCGGAAGCCAGTCGGTTCTCTGCCTCACCGTAGCTTATATTGTAGAAGTCAGCCATCGACGACGCTCGCTCACCAAAGACGACACTTCCGTCCTCCGCTTGCGAAAACTGTGCGACAGCGTCGGCAAGAGAGTCTTCAAATGCCTCTTGTTTTTCAAGCTGCATAATCTCAGTATGCTGCCCGTTGTACTGGTTAGTAGTAGCCGTGATGTAATCACTAAGGGAAACCCACAGGGAATCATTGTTGTTGATTTCAACGAGAACCTCGTCACCAAGGTCTTCCTCGAAGCGTCTCCTGACCTCTGCCCGTCGCTCATTTGGCGACATTCCGGCAAGGACCGGGTCGTTAGGGTCGAAACTCTCAGCGATTTCCCTGAAGGTTCGCTGTAGACGTCCGGCGAGACGGTTCTCTGCTTCATCCTGAAAGCGTTGTTTGTAAGATTCGACCTTGTTCTCGGGGTCAAGACGAAGGAGGGTCGCGGTAAAGTCCGCGTCATCCTTATGTCTCTCTCGACTTGCCTCGTAGGACTGAATGAACTGAAGCCCGTAGGTATCTGGGTCACCCTTAGCGAGTTGACCGAGTTCGACGAGGGAGTTCAGTTCTTCCTGTTTCTCCTGAGCGTCGATTTTATCTCGCTGCTTCTTAATAGTAGCGATACCAGCACCAATCGCCTGTCCTAGACGAGCCAGACCGGGCGTGCTGGCCGTGCTGAATCGCTTAGGCTGGACAAGGAAGGAACGCTGAGCTTGAAACCCACCGGCACCGCGAATAAGACGGTCAGACTGTGTATCAATACGACTCATGTTCCCTCCTTAAATAATCACACCGGGAATAGCATTAGGGAAGAAAATACCACTACCGGGAGCCCCAACAGCACCGCCTACGACGGACGATGTTGCGGTGGCCGGTGCTGACGCAGCAAACATACTCCCTGCACCAAGGTCACTAGCAAGCATGTAACCCTCAACAGCCCCACCAATACCTGCCAGAAGCGGGTTGGTGTACTGTGACGCATACCTGCTCTGGGCAGCCGCGACCTGACCGTACCGTTCCAGTTCAATATTCTGTCTCTCAAAGAGACCGGACTCTCGGGCACTCAGGCCCAACGCAAACGACGACTCACTCCCGCCCACGCCCCGTCCGGCAGACGAGGCCCTGATTGACCCCTCTAGTTCGGCGAGGTTACGGGCGGTGATGGTCTGTCTCTGCCGGGCCGCGACGTTAGTCGTCCCGATGGTTTGGTCCCTTGCGGCCCGAGCGTTCTTGTTGGATTGCTCTGCCTCAAAGTAACTAACCCCCGCACTCAGGAGGGCTACCGCTTCTGCCATGTTACCCTCCTTATCGTTTCGTGGGGTTGTTTCTTGCAGGAACAAAGTTGACAATGTATTCCAGACTCGTGAACTGAGACGGGAACGGTGTATCGTTCTTCACGACGATGGACGTATCCGAGGCGTCCCCACGAACAGAGGTCCGGTATCGTGCGAACTCGTCCGTGCTGGACCGTCCGAACACGGCAGACCCGTACCGGGCCGCACTGAACTTCTGGGTCTTCGTAGGCCTACCACGTGGGGTGACCTCGACGTTGAAGGTCGTCGTGTCTTTCAGTAGGAAGTCAATCGTACGGATCTGGGTGTTACCCTGAACCACGATCTGGCTCTCGTCCTTCACGAAGGGCCTCGTCAACTTGACGGACATCGTGTAGGTCTTACCGAGGATGACCGGGTACGTAGAGAAGTCGCCCGTGACCGTGAGGGTAGTCGCCCCTCCGGTCGTGTTGTTTGTTACGGCGATGGACTGTCCGGTCCTGTCTCCCCACTGCTCACCGAGGATAACCTTGTCCATGTTCGCGTCCTCAAAGGGACACGTGAAGGTGGTCATCTTTGTAGACGAGGAATAGGACCCGGTGACGACCACCTTGCGATCCATGTGGGCGTGGTAGCCGACACCCGTCGTGTTACCTTCTTCCACAACGAGGATAACGTCGTCCTCGGTAGTGAGGTCCTCTCCGTCTTCCGTCGTGAGGGCGTAGGTATCCGTGTCGGAGACGAATCCGTCCGACGTAGGCTCTGGCGGGGTAATGGGGATCTTCTCTAGCCAAGTGTCGTTGTCCCTCGTCATAAATACGTAGAGGAAGTTATTCACTGCGGCGTGGCCGACGATCTCGATGTCCGTGTCAAACACCCAACGGCACCACGAGGACTGGATCTTCTCAGATACCTGCCACCTCGTCGTGTACACGTAGAGGACATTACGTTCGTCCTCTGACCACAGGAACAACATGTTGTTGTTCTCCGACGGTGCAATACGACGGACGTTCTGGGGGACGTACTCCTCGATATGAGAGGAAATCTCGTCTCCGACATTGGAGTCCCTGTCAAAGTTTGGGAAGTACTCCCAGACGGAAGTGTACTGGCCTTGATCGGACGTGAAGTACAACTGGTTCCCGATCTTCGTCGGAATGGCCTTGCTGTCCACGTCGTACGTCGTGGTCTCTACGAGGTTCGTAGAACTAGGTGTGAAAGACTCCAGAGACTGGATCTCCCACTGCTTCGCCCCGTCCGCGATGACCACGAGGGTCTTGCTGAACGGGATGAGGAACCTACCCGACTCCACGCTGGAGCCGGACAGGGTAATGTCGATGGGGTCCGAGTCAACGACCGTCGTCCAATCGTTTACCCAGAAGTTATAGATGTCCTCGGCCTGAGACGAGACGATCTGTTGACCACCCGAGATCCACATGCGTCCGTCGAAGATGGCGAGGTCGCTTAGGGTCTGGCCGACAAAGGAAGGGCCGGGGTTGGTCACGTCGTCCCCTGACATCCTCGGGTTCCACGAGGGCCGAGAGAGAGTCAAGGAACTATCGGACGGGTCGTACACCAGCGTGATCGGCATGGTCGTGTCGTCGATCGTAGAGTTCGCCATAGGGGTACGGGCACGCTCATACCAAGGCCCTGTCTTGGACCCCTTGTTAATGGCCTTGTAGTACCCCGTGGCGTAACCGACGTCGGTCTGAATCAGGTGCTGGTACAAGTTCTGTACCTCTGGGTCCCCCGATTCGAGGGGAACGCTCAGGGTCGTCACGACCGGGTCAGAAGACTGGTACGTGTACGTGACCGTGTCTGAGCCGAGGGCGACCGTCACCTCCCTGTTTAGGAGGAACGTCGTGTCCGCGTAGGTCTTTACCACCAGACCGTCCTTCGTACCTAGGCTCCCAACCTTCAGGTAGTCGTAAATGGTAGGGTCGCTGACGTTAATCGTCAACTTCGTACCGTCCAGACTGAACGCCTGAATGACGTCCGCGTTGTCCTTGGTCTTGTCGATCAGGAGAAAGTAGACCGTGTCGTCGTTCCTCTCGACCACGTGGAACAGGACCTCTTCACTATCCCCGATGTAGTTCAGGTTACCGGAGGCCGTGTCGGGTGACGAGACGAAGTCACTCCCAAACCTCTTCTCCAGCCCCCTGTTTAGGGCGAGGAGGGTATTGTCTGACGTCTCGGTCTGAGACGCGAACCTGTTTGCCGGGGGTTGTGTACTTACGCCCCCAGTAAGTGGGGCAATACCCAGTCGCTGTTGGGGCATGGTGTTTCCTTATCTCGGTGACGGGTCTTCGTAGTTCGTGTCCGTCTGGTACCGTGTGTTTCGCTTGGCGATGTAACTACCTGCCGACCTAGAGTCCTTGATCCAGTGACGGTCGGACGCCTTGGAGTCGTGCTTCTTCGCGTCTTCCCACGCCATGAGTTCCTCCGTTTGGAGGATACGGTCAATGGCGGGGTCGGCAATCGTCCTGTTCTGGTATTCACGTGCAGACGCACGGGCGATGTAGAACCTGACGGGGGAAGGGATATCGTCCCACTCAATGTTCTGAGTGACACGAAGCTCCACGTCCTCCTCGAACTGGTCCGTGTCGTTCGTGAGATCGTACAAGACGTTCCCACGTACGGTGAACCTGTCCCGGTAGTTCTGACCCTCGCCGTCTACGCGGAGATAGTTAGACGAGATGACGATTTGGTTCGCCGTGGTAGGCGAGATCGTCTTGGTCACCGTGTTGAAGTCCCACCCTTTGGCGAGTACCTCAATAATCTTGTCATTCAGGACCCTCTGGGCCACGTCGGTATCGTTAATCCCGTCGTCTACCAGAGTAGAGACCTGCTGTTCACCCGCAGCCGCCAACATCAGGTTGACGGCACGGAGTTTGGTAAGTCCTTCTGCGAGTGCCATAGTATCTCCGATGTGTGTAAAGCCCCGACCGCCCCGTAGGGCGACCGGGACCGGAAAGGAA
>Ga0180432_10007463_pt1 | contig 13873 bp, 10 predicted proteins | sample SS_ome_10_FD_132414 | JGI IMG/M metagenome (GOLD analysis project Ga0180432, IMG submission 132414) | Hypersaline lake sediment archaeal communities from the Salton Sea, California, USA - SS_1_MS_2 metaG | ecosystem: Environmental > Aquatic > Non-marine Saline and Alkaline > Hypersaline >...
ATTCTTTTTAAAGCTTCTTCTGCAGCCTGCTGTCTTTCAATTGTCTGGATCTCCTTTTCACGAATTGCTTCTAACTGCCCCAATATTCTTTCTGCTTCCCGCAGGTTTTCGGCTCTTTGTTCTTCAGATAAGTTAGGATCGTTTGCTTTTCTCATTAATTCTTCATATTTACTTGCTAAAGATTCTAATCTTTGTTTTATAAGTTCTGTTTGCGTTTTTGTTCTCTTATTTATTCTTTCAGAAATCCTTTCAATCTCTGCCATTTTTTTATATCTATCTCCTGTATCTCCTGATTTTTCAATGGCATCTAATTCTTCTCTTAGTTTTGGTAACTTATTCATTAAATAATCAATACTTCTTGTTGCCGAATCAAATTGCAGCGTAAATTTCTTTCCTTCTAATTTATCTAATTCATTTATTAAAGTAATCAGTTTCTTTTTTAAATGTTCTAATGCGCTTCCTCCCTCTTTCTGGAGAACGACTAGATCTTTAAGAATTTCTTTAAATCCACCATGAGTTCTCGAAGCAGCAACTTTATTGAAAGCATCTGAGAGCTTTTCTGTTTTTTGAGTAAATTCTTCAACCATACTGCTATCACTTAATTTTTTTAACATAACTTCAGATTCGCTAAGAGCATTTGCATATTCCTTTGCAGAAGTAGAACCTGAATCAAAAAGTCTTTGTACTGGAGCAAAAGCCTGTGTGAATATTTCAATAGACTTACTGTCTTCTCTGAATTTTTCAGTTAAGTCTTCAACTTCTTTTTTATATCTACTTAGACCTTTTGAATATTTTTCAAGACTTTTCTCTCCAGCTTCAAGGGATTTTATTATATTTTTCTGAACTTTTTCATAATCTTCCCCTGCCGCTTCAGCTTCATTAAGATATTTTTCAATTTGGTCAATCTCAGCTCCTAGTTCTTTAAATTCATTTTTTAGTTCTGTAGCTTCTTCTAAAGATCTATTTAAATCTTTGATATACTTAGGAGATTCTTTAATTCGTTTATTATTTTCTTCTTGAACTTTTAGCATTTCTTCCATAGAAGAATTTCCTCTTGTAACTTCTGCTCGCCTTTTTTCCAGTGTTTTTATTTCTTCATCTATCGCTGTTTTTTCTTCTCTTACTTTTTCAATTAATTTATCTGTCTTGGCAATTAAATCAGGAGAAACAGCTTTCCTTCTGATTTCTCCTAAAACGTCTAAATGTTCTGCTAATTCTGCACTTTTAGATCTCTGTTCTTCTAGAGTTTCAAGAAGAACTCTTTCCTCGCCATTTAAAAGTCTAACAGATGTAACCCAGGCCGCATATAATGCTTCGCCCATAGGGATGCCTTTTGCTGCTGCTTGATAAATTCCTCGAAAGCCTGTTTCAACATCTTTTTGAAATAAGTTCATTTTCATAAGGCTTACACTTACTTTATCAAGCTCTTCCCACATGGACTTTTCTAATTTATCTTGAGCTAGTTTTTTCTGGTTTTCGATTAAAATTTTCATCTCTTCGTTGACTTTTTGGAGAGCTTCATCTTGATTATTGAATTCTTCTGTGCTCATTCCTAATTGGGAAATTGCTCTTTCCAGTGATTTAGTAAAAGCATCTGTGTTCCTTTCTGAAGCATTTAATTTTTCATTTATCTTTTGTAGGTTTTGGGCATTAACTTCATGCTCTCTTGCTTGTTTCTTTAGTGAGTCTATTGTTTTTTGAACTCTTTCTTCATAATTCGCAATATAGTCAATTGCCTGATATATAAGGTCAAAAGCAACCATTGTAAGAATTGTGGCTCCAAATGTTTTGACAAAGCCCGTTGTAACCTTCAGAACTCTTCCGAATCCAGTCACTTTAGTTGCTGCGGCAGATGCAGAATTGCCCACTAAATTCATTGATGCTCCAAGACCTTTTACAGAAATAGAAGCTTGTTTAGATGCTTCGTTAACTTTTATAATTTCAGCTTGGAATTCTCTCATTTTAATTGCTAGATATCTAAATACATCCTTAATCCATATTAAAACTGATCCTAAGTTTTTGAATGAAAATTGGATTGCCACAACAAGCCCTATAAACCCAGCGAGCTTTGCAAGCCATCCAACAAAAGAACTAATAGCCCCTGAAGAATCTTTCATAAAAGATGTTAGTTTATTAAACCCTTCTACAACTGTTCCTATTGCCCCGACTAATGGCTCGAGACCTTTTATTATTAAAACATTTAATCTTTCAGATGCAATTTTGGCTTGATCCGCAAGATTCCCCAAGCGGGTCTCTCTCATTGCCTTGGCAGCATTCTCTGAATTCTCTTTAATATCCTTCAATATATCATCAAATTGATCATAATATTGAATCATAGCCAATGCTGGCTCAACACCTCTTAACCCCAATCTCTTGAAGAAATCCCCTAATTCTCCAACGGTCAGGATGTTGTCTTTTAATTGTTCGTGTAATTGCTTAAATATATCTAATACATCAAGAGGAGCATTTAAATCAATGTTTAGATCAAACTCTTCTTTGAATAGAGCAGCTTCTTTTGTAATTCTACTAAGAATAACCCTCATCCCCCTACCAGCAGCCCCGGCTTTAATTAAATGGTCATGAAGAAGAGCTAGGATTGCAAGTTGTTCTTCAAGGGATAAATTGGCATTTCTGGCAGATTGCGCCATGAATTTCATACCGTCTCTGATTTGATCCATCTCTGCTTGGTGAGCATCAAATGTTCTAATTAAAATGTCATTAAGGCGGGTGAATTTTTCAGTAAGACTAGCAGAAGTTACAAGGTGGTCATTATATCCATCAAAAGTATTAGAAATTGTCCTAACTTTTCCGTCTATCTTTACAATTTGATCTCCGAAATTATTATAAAGTCCTGCAACTAGGTTTGTGATTTGTTCCATATCTGCTTCAGAACCTATAATAGTATCCATAGTAGGTTTTAAAGCAGCAAGCGATTCTTCTAATTTTAATCCCGCAGAACCTAATTGATAAAGAGCCTCTCCTGTTTCTTCTGCAGATGCTCCAACGGAAGCTCTCATTTCATTAACAGAATCTGTAAGTCTTTTATACATTTGGGCCTGAGTCTCTGTGTCACTTCTGATTGTCCTCATTGCCCTGGCAACAGCTTTTTGATTTTCAGTTACTTCTCCTAAAGCATGATTAAATCTTTCAAACATTCCAAACATTAACATAAAGCCAGCCATCCAAGCAGCCTGGCTGATAATCATATCCGCAAAGCCTTCAGAGCTCATTCGGCCCATGGCCCTTGTGCTATCACCCGCTTTAAGCTCTACTCTTCTTAACGCAGCTTCTGTACTTCTAAGACTTGCATTCGTTATTTTTAGTATTGCGGAAACTCTCTCTAATTCTTTTTCATATGCTCTCCAGGCTGCCGCTCCATCTTTGCTCTTTAAATCAAGGACGGCCATTCTATTGGACAAAATCGAAATCGTTTCTGACAAAGCTCTGCTTTTTTCTGAAAGAAAAGAAACTTTTTTCTGTAAGAATGTTTTTGAGCCCCCCAGTACTCTGGCTTCTATCCCTAACGCCTTCTCTTTCTTGGCCAGTTCAGATAATTTTGTGTTTAATTCCGAGATAGTTTCACTTAGAGAATCGAACGGATCTCTTGATGATAAGGCGGCTTCTGCACTTTTATATGTTTCTTTTGCTAATTTTTGATAAGTCGATCCTCCTACTTTCATTACTTCATTTGCCTTTTCCATTGTTCTTGTGGCAGCTTCTTGCAATACGGCATATGTAGTGAGACCTTGATTGTATTTATCCTGAACAACCATTAAGCTTTTAAATGCAGCTTCCATTTCTTTAAGAGAAGATTCTGTTCTTTCTCTGAATTTTTCGTTAGCCTGCATTAATTCTACTTCTCGTGTCCATGTTTTTGTACTAACGTTTGCATAATATTTTAAATTATTTTCCATTGCAATTAGAGCCTTTTTTTGAATCGCTTCTAATCTCTCTTCTGCAGTGCCTAATTTATCTAATTCACCAAAGATAATTTTTAATGCTTGTGAAATTTTTTTCTGGAATGTACTGAAAGCGGCTGCTCCCTTTGTTGTTTTTATTCCAATATCATTAAAGACCTTGATGAGATGTTCTCTCAATTCAGCATAACTTAAGATAATCTGATTTATTTCTCCAGCAGATTTTCCAGAAAAGAATTCCATGTTTTTTGCCATATCCCTTAGTTTTCTTGAAGGCCCATCCATTGACTTTTGTAATGAATAGAACTCATCTCTAAGTGCTGATAATCTTTTTAGGGATTCTCTGAAGAAATTTGCTTGTTCAGAAGCTTTCTCTATTTCTTTTGATAATCTATCAAAATCTTTTGTCATTCCAGCAGTAACAGAAGCTCTTGAATATACCCTTTCCCCTCTTACTTCTGCAAGTCTTAGGCGAAGTTTTTCAAGCTCTTTCATGAAGAGTTTCGCACTTTGAATATTCTGTTCAAAAATAGATACTCCCTTAAATGATCCACTCACTTGAATTTCACGGAGAGCTTTAGTAAGACGATTTGTCACTTCAATTGTTTTATTCCCAGCTTGTCCAAGAGAATACATCTCAGTTGCTATGGATCTTACCTTAGGAGCAACCCCATTGAGAACATCGAACAGTTTATACATTGATGCTGCGACAATTTGGGTCTTTTGTAAGTTTGTTAGCTGTCGCATGTTCAGTTTGTGCATTTCCTGGCCCTGTATTTTTAACGCACCTGTAGTATCAAGAACAGAACTCAGAACAGCCCTTTCGGCATGAGAGAAAGCCTTCATTCTCGCTTCTGCTTCTTCAGCCGCTGAGCCAGTTTCTCTTATGGCAATTGCCAGAGTTTTGCTTGAAGACGAAAGCTTTTTATTAGAAGTATCCTGTATTCCTAAATGGTTATTTAGAAGATCAATTTCTTTAGAAGCAATCTTTTCAGTTCTATATAGCTTTTCTAGTTCAGAGGAATACTTCTGGGAACTTCTGTGAAGGGAAGAATATTGTTCGAAAAGTTTTTTAAGACGAGCACTATATTTTTCTGTGGATAGACCAGCTTGTTCGGCAGCTCTTTTTTCATCCAAGGTACTGCGAGCAAGCTGTTGGACCATTTCTTTTAAACGCTTTGTATTTCTTATTAAACTAGAATATACTTCTGCTGTTTTTTTACCTACAGAACTAAGATTCTTTTCAAGGCTCTTAGAACTGGAAGCAAAACCTTCGGTTGATTTAGAAGCTTTAAATATTTCACTTCTTAATTGCACAATGTCTTTAGAGGCTTTTCTATAGCCTTCTCCAATCTGCTCAGATCCTTTCTTGACATTTTCATGAAATTTTTTTATTTCATTATCAAGTCTTTTAAGCTCGCCTGTGTTTGATTTGCGAAGCTTTATTATTAGATCAAGTTCTCTTTGGGAAGGCATTTAATGGTCTCCTAATTTTTCTTTTCTTTAGGTCTCATCTCTTCGTCAGCAGTCATTCTCTCGGATCTAATAAAATTTCTAATTTCAAAAAACAAAAGGCTTTCATCTAACAAGTGATCTGCTGTTGGGAGAATTCCTACTTTATCTGACCAGTCAACAAGCTGTATTAAAAACACAGACCTTTCCGTAATCATTGACTTGGGGCAACCAGGGGTCCTGTAGTTGCCTAAGAGCAATTCTGAGCCATGTCCAAACTTAACCCTACCCCCGCATATGGGGCAGTAAAAACGCGAATCATTAGGCAATCGAATAACATCTTTAAATTTAATTTCCCCACAAGCATTACATTCCCCTGGATTGACCCAGCCACAATTTCTTTTTTCTTTTAGCCCTTCTTTGCTTTCACAATATTCACAATCAAATGTTTCCGGATGACTCATGTATTGAAGAGCTATTCCCCACCTTATGGCGAGTCTTAGCTCTTCAATCAGTCCGAGTCTGCCGTACTTGATCCCCGAATGAAGTCGGCAATTTCTCCTCTTCTTTCTGCATCAATCTTATTCAAATTTTGGTCCATCGCAGAATTAAACTTTTGTTGACTTACATTTGATGGAGGCTGATTCCACTCAATTTCTGTTCCGTCATCATAAAAGAAATTCTTCCATCCAACCAAGCCTTTTCTGAGAATCTCAATTTCTTGAGTTCCGGCTCTTAGAAGCTCTTCTCTTTTTGCACCAAACCCCTTTGCGGTATAAACTTGGTCTGTGATTTTTGCCGATAGATTCACATCTAAAGGCTTGCACAAGAAAACAAGTCTTTCATCAGCAGGGACATCCTCTTGCCCTTTAGGTTCAAACTCTTGAATTTGATCTGGACGAATTCCATAAATCTTACCCATGCTTTGTTCTCCTTTCAATGATGAAGAGAAAAAAAAATTTAAGAAACAATCTACCTCATTTACTGTGCTTCTACCAACCTTTCTTGTCATTCTCCAAAGAAAGGGAGTAAAAATGCCTTTCTCATAGACAATGAAATATAGTAACTGATAGAGTTTTGTTTTTAGAGAAATTAGAATTACAATCGGAGTCCAAAAAATAAGGAGGGTGCTGATGAATAGTGATCTCATTCATTGTTTATCTCCTTTCTTTTTGAAGAGAATTTAAGAGAATAGCGAACCCTCCATTTTCAAACAAACATTATATGGAGGGTTCGCTAATTTAGCAAAATGCTAAGGGCTAGGGATATTTATTATACATATGGAACATTGGAAACAACAGTAATTCTCAGTTCGGGAATATCATTTGTGTCATCCCACATTGCAGTGTAAGGCATATCATGGGTGATAATATTCTCGTCAGATGCAGTAGGAGTCGAACCACTGTACTTAATGTTCGGCTGCCTAATTGTCATTGAATACTGAGTAGAACTATTTCCGAGGGCTGAAGTGTTAATATAAGTATCAGAAGTGAAAACCATACTGAGATCCATAGCCGTCTTGTTGACGAACTTTCTATAAAGATCAAGATCATCAAACTCAACATTCAGGACCCCTTCTACATTTCTCTTCTGTTCAGGCTCCTTACCTCTAACTCTGCTTCCAAGATGATATTTTTCTCCAAACAGATTGTTGTTGACAGTACATGACCAACCCATAATGTCAGCAACCTCATCATCAAGAGAAAGAGACCCTTCAAAACCAGAGAACGGATCAATATCAGCATAGCTAGCAGTTGTCGTAGGTTTAATTGTTTCAAAGTACCATGTATCACCAGATACAAGCTCTGTATTGTCTGGGAAGAAAACTGTAAATCCAGAATCAACATTGTTTCCTGTCCTAACTTCAGTAGCGACAGTTGCAGATGTTGTGGTTATGTTTCCATAGGTTCCACTTGCAGTTTTCTTAAACTGAACAGTTGCAGTCCCAGGAGCACCTCCTGTAACCACCTGCACATAGAACCTAACAGAATCACCCCCATCAGAACCCTTATAATCTCCCCAAATAACCGGAGAGGATTTGGTATCTGAGTATTCAAAATTAAACCATGTATAATCTGAAGAAGTGATATCAACAGAAACATAATGATTCAATAGCGTACTCAGGGCATTTGGATTTGCATAATCTGCAATCTGACAATCAATATACGAGAGGTCATTAAGATAATCAACAAGTCCTCCAAGCCTCTGCAGATTATAAACAACACCTGTTTCTGGATCAACATATGGCTCATTGATATTCTGAACAATATCTTCAGATGTTCCATCAATTTCTAGGGTTAATGAATAGTTACTTGAATCAATAGAAAGAGATGCAGTTGCATTGTCGCCTGTATATCTGGCTTTAAAGGCGTTTTTCGCATTTCCTGTGTTACTGGAATCTGCTGTAGGTCCGGAAGCTGTACTTCCTCCTTTTGCCATAAAACCAAATGTTCCCATGAAAAATTCAGTAGGTTGAGCATTTAACTCCATTGTATTGATCTTGCTTCCAGAATAAGTGAAAGCAGCAATGTCTCTACCTGCTTCAATTGTCATGCCTTTAGGCAACGAGGAGCCACACTGAATCTGATGTGAATAAACGCCCCATTCAGTTCCAACAACCCATCTGTCATTCGGAGTTTTGAGAATGTCAATATTCGAACATTCCTCAAGACAATTGCTATTATCTGTCCCCGCTAGATAATCATTGGCATTGATTGTTGTGTCCCATGTTCCCTGTGTTGCCTGATAAGCACTGTAGCAAGCAAGATTCGCATGGGCATTAATCGCCGCCATAACTTCAGCAATTGTATTATAAGACTCGCTTGTAAGATCAAGGGTTAGATTTGCCCCAACATCCATAGTAATAGCGAGTTCTGTAGCAACTCCGTCCGTGTGAGTAATTGAGAGTTCGCACGTTGTTTCTGTGTTATTCGTACACTCAATAATAAACGCATTATCAAGACGGGTGGTAGTGACTTCTCCTAATGCATGTTTGAACCATGTTTCAAAGCCCCTTGGAGCAATTTCACATGATGCATCTCCCCCAGCCGCTTCAACTCCACTAACCATTTTGTGGACTGCCCGATCAGATCTAAGTGCTCCAGAAACAAGGGCTCCAATTTCAGAAACGATATTCTCGCCATTCATTTCTACAAACTGGTCTGGGGTTTGCTGTTGACAACCCCAATCCCCTTCCTCGGCAAATCCTATCTGGCCACGGGCACCGACTGCTGGACCAACATATAATACCATGGAATAAGTCCACCTCCTTCCAAAATAAAATAGGAAGATTATATCAAGCTATACTTCCAAGGTTATGGTTGATTTTTTGCTTTTTCTTAGAAACCATAAAAAAGTTCCTACCAACTCTTTTATGTTGCAACACTTGTTCGATAAAGCTTTCTTGCGAGTACACTAATTGCACCTCCTGCAAGAATCCTATCTCCTCTTGCCCTAGGGTTCCATCTAACATTAGTGACTTCTATACCAAGCTTAGGAACAAAGCCATTTAAAGTAACATTCCTCTTTAAAAGATCTGAAATTTCCCATAAGACATATGTGATTTCATTCCTTTTTGTCTGTTCAGTTAAATCTCCGTAATAATACCAAATTGTAAGAGCAATGTTGACTGTATATTTCATTGTCGTTAAATTCTGAGAGGCTCTGAGTTCATCCTTAGAGCCTTCAACAAGAACAACAAAACAGGGAGGATTTGGATTTAAAACATCTTCAGTATAATAGTTTCTTATTTCTCGATTGTTTTCGCTTTGAAATTTCTTCAAAATCTCAACGCAATTAAGAACGGCATTATAGAAATAATTGTTTTCACCTCTGAAATCTTCAGCCAATTTAATCTCCTAATGCCATTCAAGCTTTTTCCATTCAAGACCAAGATAATTACTTACTTGTTCTTCAATGGAATCAATTAAAAGCTCTTCCATTTCAGGTGTTATTCCCATAAAAGATTCTGGAGAAATAATCCCCTCCCTGATTAAATACTGGAGAAAGAAAGCAGGATATTTCCGATGATACCCGTGAATATATATTTCTGCAATAAATCCACCGTTCTGAATCTTATCTCCAAGGTCAACATCTGAGCTTACATATGGGCTTTTAAACTCTCGAAGATCTTCAAGAAAAGTTCCTGTTCTCATTCCAACAGAAGGGCTGTTTAAAACAGGTCTCTTCTCTCCAGCATGAGTATTAACGTTAATTCCGGCTTTATTTGCTTTTCTTCTCCATTTAATTGTTTTTTCTGAAACCTTATGCGAAGAAATTGCTTCTGCAGATTCTCTAATCATTTTTTTTATCAAAGCATCTGTTTCATCCCAAATTTCAGGGGGAACACGATCAAGCTTTTTCAAAAACTTAGCCCCAATTGATAAGTCTTCTTCAATTCTAAAATCTATGCCAAAATCGTCGAGCATTCACTATCTCTCATACTGTTTGTTTTTAGGGTCGGTAAGCTCATCAATTTCAATTATTCCGCCTTTCACCCCCTCTATGCCAATTTCATGTATAGTTGAAGCCCTTGATCTCCAAACAGGCCCTCTTCCATGGCCCAAAAGATATTGTTCGAGAGTATCTTCTGCTGAATTCTTCCAATTTTCAACAATTGTCTCTCCTTCTTGCATTATCCCTGCATAAACAGAGTGGAATATATCATGAGCCGTATATCTAATGCAAGAAAACTCAATTGCATCTGGAAGCTCTACGCTTGTACTATCATAAAAAGACACATTGCTTAGTGTGCCATATGTCCTTTCGAGCCTCGCATTTATCCTTCTTGTTGCATCTACAATGAAATCATGGCCGTCGCTATTGCTTATGTCAGATGCTGAAGTGATGTACCACTTATCTCCTTCTTCCGCCAAGCCGCTCCAGTTTTCAGAAGGAACTGTAAAATAGTTCTCGATTTCAAGATCTTCAATTATAGTTCCATTACCAAGAGCGCCAATTACATCTCCGATAACACTAAAAGATGTAGAATCTGAAAATTCAAATGTAAACGTCTCATGCCCTGCATAGTTTTCTTTAAAAGAAACTCCCGAAAGTGAAATAGAACCAGAATTATTAGAATTGGCCTTCAGATCTCTATAGGCTTCAGAAAATCTTATCTTAGACTCTCGATTCCTAAGAGACCTTAAAAGCCTTTTTACATCTTCAATTTCGCAATAAATTCTTGACAATTCCTAACTCTCTTTTTTCTTTTTCTTTATTTTCTTTCTGTTTTCGATTGATTCTTTCTCTTCGGGCAATAATTTTCTTACATTCCCTGAATTTAATTCTTTAATCGCAGATTCCTTAGGGAGGGCAATTATCTGGCCTATCTTAGGAACAAATGATTGCCCTCCCATTATATCAGGAATTCTGTATTTAAGGTTATTCTTTATTACTGCGACTCTTACTTTTCCCATTGTATTCTCCTTGATATGGACCTATCAGAGAAATTAATTGTGAAGAACGTCACGAATCATAAGATATGAAGTTCCATCATTACAGAATTTGAACCCATTCGTAGAATCGTAATACATCCTTCCGGCTTTAATGGGAGGGGCAGAAGTTCTTCCTTTAAAGGAAATGAAATCAACCTTTGTGTCCCCCCACAGATACCTTGCATTTCCAGCCATTTTATTTCTCCTTCTATTAAGATTTAATTAGGGTTATTCCCTAAACCTGTTTAAAGCAGGCTCTTATGAAAAAGATTAGTCATCATTTGAAGTTCCGGTCTTGACTCGCTTATACATATAGCCAGCACTGGAATTTGTGATCTTGGGAGAATAGACCTTATTCACCTTGATAAATTCACCCTGGCGATCATCATCTCTCCACCTGACAACCTTGAAACCTGCACTAACAAAAGTGCGACCAAGCGTAAGGTTGTCCCCAGGAGCTACATAAGCAATCGGCACACGATACTTCATGATATACTCATAGTCTGCATCCTGGCCCTCATCAGCCGTATTCCAAAGACCATCGGCAATAATGACCTTCATATTCCGAAGAGTTGCAGGCATAGCATCACCAGAAATAAGACTGGCAGTGTTATACTTCAAGATTTCCCTGATAACAGGGTCTCTTGTAATCGCCTCAGCAACTTCTGTAGTAAACGAAATTTGGTTAGGTCGCTTACCAATTGCTTTAGAAATAGTTACAATTGCATCGGAAAGGTCTTTGAGTATATCTGGATCTGTTCCATCAATCCAAGCAGTTGTGCTTGTAAGATCAGAATAAAGACTGCCAGATTCAAGGCCCGAGGTCCCAAGAACTAAAGCCCAAATATCAATTTCCTGAGAAAGAAGAATCTTTTCTGTAAGAAAATTGGTAACATCAATTTTGGGTCTTACCGGAGCATCAGCGTTCTGCATTGCCCTGTCAGTAACGATGTCTTTGATAGCTCTTTCATAACAAGAGTATGTTCCCTCATCGTAAGTCAGGGTTGCTTCTTCAGTGATGGCTCCGTCAGCTTTCTTGGGAGCACCTTTGAAAAAACCGTCCTTGTTGAAAATCCTGTATTTATCCGATTCTTTCTTTACCGGGTATTCAGGAAGATACATATTTCCAACAAACTCATTGTTCGTGTACCTGACAGACAAGCCTGTTAGAAATTTATCGTCCCTAACATTTCCCTTTTGAACATTATACATTAATATCACCTCCAGTTTATAAAGAAATGTTAAGACAGCAAGGCTGTCTATCCAACAAACGTAATCCCAAGTCCCTTCATAAGAACCGGAATTTTGTCTCCATCATCTCCACTATTGAGAGCGATACCAAGGAGTCCATAGAGAGTTCCGCCACCAGTAGGAGTTACAGGCTTGATAAGAGCTGCTTCGCCATCATCACAACCAACATAATTTCCTCTGGTAACTGACTCTGCACACTCACATTTGACAATGGGTCCACATGAAACAGGAACCATATCTCCATTTTTGGCATCAGAAAGCGCAACTCCAACAATTGCAGTTGTAGTTGTGTTGTAATCATAGGGCTTCACTTCCCTAAAATCTGTACCAATTTGGACAATATCGCCCTCCAAAATGGATAGCGAGCTTTCGTTGGCTCCCTTATCGGCCCCTCCTCGATCATCACTTCCTTCTGCAAGAAAATTCTGAATAAAGTCATTGGGACTCCAACCGTAAGTAAAGCCAGTTGTTTCAGTAGGCAGTGCCATAAAATTTCACCTCCTCGAACTTTAATATTGTAAGAAATATATTGATTATTTACTACTCAATCTTGCCTTCTTTTGAAAAGTAAACAAGAGCTTCCTCGAAAGTAATGCTGTTTTCTTTTGCATACTTTTCAACATCTTCAAGAGAAAGTTCTTTCGAGCTTCCAGTCGAAGTCCTGGGAGACTCCGAAACTTCGCTTTCTGTAAAACGATATTCCTGAGGAACAGATGTGAGAATATCATCCATAACATCAAAGAATGTTTTTTTCACATCATATTCTTTCCCATCTTCTGTTTTTTCAGAAAGCTTTACTGAAAATTTCCGAACATTATCTGAAAGAGCGACCTTTTCGATCACCTTCAATGTTGAAGGAAAAGCCCCAAGCTTCTTGAAATTTTCGATACGCGAAGAAACAGACTTCTTGTAATTTTCATCTTCAAGAGCTTTGTTCGATTCCATAAGCTTTGTTACCGTCTCAGTAAGAGCCTTAATGTCTTCAGAAAGCTTTGTAACTTCACCTTCCTTTTTATTAAGGGCATCTTCCTTTTCCTGTAACTGCTTTTTTGTAGCATCCAATTCTTCGAGTGTCTTAGAAGCATCATCAGATGCATTCTTGTCATTCTCTTTATTCGAATCAGAAAGGCTCTTCACTTCTGCAGAAATGTCATCCAGCTTCGCAATAAGAGTCTTGAGCTCTTCTTTGGAGGCATCCTTGCCTTTTTCTTCAAGCTCCTTAATCTTGTCCTGGATTTCTTTCTGCTCCTTCTGCAATTCCTCTAGAGTTTTCTCCATTGATCCATTCACCTCCTTCGAAAAGTTCTGGTTGTCATCTTTTATTTCCTCAAGCTGAATAACATCCCCTGTTTCATGTAGCGAAACTGGAAGCATCCCTTTAATGAAAGGACGGTTAGTTAGTCCACCACCAAGTACAGTTGGCCCATGAGAAATTTTACTCTCCCGCTCGACTGTTTCTCCGTTTTCTCCAAGCTCTTCGCTAAACTCAAATTCGACATAATCATCTGTATATTCAATTGAAAAATAACGAAATTCTTTACTCTTAATTGAATCAACCCCTCTTTTCGTAAGAGTAACATTCGCCATTAAGTTACCATCTTCAATAAACAATTTATTGATCCACGCGGCTGCCCCATAATCAGGAACATGCTTAAAATCAAATGCAATTTCAGGATTAGGAATGTCGCTTTCGAAGTTTTTGATAACATTTCCAAAAAACTTCTTATCAAAACTAAGCACTCCATACCAAGGGTGTCTAAACTTCCCTTCCCTCAAACACTGAATATTGATTTTGGTTTCTTTTTCAGATAATTCTAA
>Ga0180432_10007464_pt1 | contig 13872 bp, 16 predicted proteins | sample SS_ome_10_FD_132414 | JGI IMG/M metagenome (GOLD analysis project Ga0180432, IMG submission 132414) | Hypersaline lake sediment archaeal communities from the Salton Sea, California, USA - SS_1_MS_2 metaG | ecosystem: Environmental > Aquatic > Non-marine Saline and Alkaline > Hypersaline >...
CATTTCCATACTTGTGGCCATCGCCGCCAATGGATAGTGGCGTCTTTGATTGTACGTCTAAGTTCTTTCTGTGCTTTTTCAATAATTCCAGCAGGTCTTTTATACCCCTTGGTCAAAAGGAAATAGGCTAGGTCCTGTTTTTTATCTTTTGCCTTTTTAGATGCTCCCCTGTACTGCTTGACTAACTCTTCGACATACTTTTCCAAGGGTTGTTCATTATCTTTCTTAACTTCTATCACGATTAGAACTTTCTTAGTGTTGATAATGACGTCTGGAATTCCTACCATAGGTTTCCACAATTCTATCGGTTGACGGAAAATATCCAAGTAATCCAGATTCTTCATCTCGTCGATGGCCTTATCATTTTCATCTTCGCCTTGTGTTGTTCCCTTTGCTAGTTCCTTAAGAAATGGGAGTAACACGGTTTTTTGAGGCAGCATCGCAAGAGCACCAAACACCCTTGATGTAAACTGGTTCTCATATAGTCGCCTGTAGCGGCCGGGCTGATAAATTTCAGCTTGGTAAATTGATGTCATTTTTTCACCATCTTCTTAATGACAATCTTTAAAAACCTTTTCATTCTATCCCCTCCAATCTTCTTTTCGTCATCTTTACCCACTCACCATCACCTATACACAGGAGGAGGTGGAGCCCATCCTGTGCCGTGACAATTTTTGCAGCGCTCAAATACTGGAATAGTCTCTCCAATATCCTCTTTCCCAGTGCCCTCACAGATTTGACATCTGGTATAGTTGCTTGGCACTCGTACCTCGCGATTACCCTTACATACAGGGCACTTTCTATAGACAGGAGTGAGTTCGCCGACGTCAGCCTCTCCGGTGCCGTTGCAGTATGCACAAGGCTTTGTAACTAACTTGTCTGAAGATAATCCCCTGTGTTCTTCATGTTCACCAGCAATGCCAGGTAACTTGGCGCCGCAGTTGTTACAGAATTTATCGTTCGCCTTAACTGGTTTTCCACATTTCTGACAATATGCCATAGGTCACCTCCTGCATTCCCTAATATGATTTCACACCCCCGTGACAGCGTTGTGTCATAGACTATTTATTTTCGATCAAGCTAGCTAAGCCTTTTGATATTTTCTCCATGTTCTTACAGATATTGGCTACAGTCTTCTCTTTGCCTTCCAGATCCAGTGTGAACCTAGAGATGTGTTTAGGAGGAATTATTACCTTAAACATTTTTGTTTTATCATCATTAGGCACATCTGGATCTTCATCAATCTTGACGCTATCGTCAGGGTTATCGGGAAAGGTGATAATTCCCCATTTTTTCAACTTAATCTCTTTCCTGTTCCGTCCCCAGTCGCCTTCAAAGAAGCCGTTTATAGTGGCAAGTTCCTCTATATGCCACATAATTTCATTCTTAAACCAGATGTAACCTATCCCATATTTATCCTCTTTATAGAGATAGTCCTCGAAAATGTCCCCCCAGTATTTCTCAGCATAATCTCCCCGGCCAGACGGCATGAAGACAAGATTTAGATAGCTTCTCAGTAAGTGACACATAAGATATTCGTTATTAAATCTATATCCAGGTTTGTATTGCCTAATTTCGTCTAGGGTAATGTGCCTAGCGATGGCTTTATACTGATTATCAATACAATTTAAGAGCTTGTTCCAGTTATGTTCATCTTTCTTCCACTCTTTATCTTTTTTTAGTCTCTTAATGACTTGCTCTTTATGAGCGGAAATGATGAAGAACTTTACCCGATTTGTATTACATTTCCCCTTAATTTCTTTGATAAAACGAATATACTTTTCTTTATCATCTAGTGATAAATTAGTGCGCTTAACTTCAATGAAAATTGCACGAATTTCAGCTAAAGCTTTTTCATTTTCATTATATATCAAGTCTCCCCAATCCCCGGTCTCATAATCCGCTACTATTATATCGGGGCGACTATTGGTATCTACATGTAACAGCTTAGGAGTAGCCTGGTTTGCCATCGCATAAAAGTAATCGAGGGTCTTAGGTTTGGTATTACGATTTAGCCCTGCTTTTTCACAGCAGAACCATCTCATGAAATATGGATTTTCATTCAGCGCGGCGGTAAGCAGCGAGGATATTATATTCTCATATGCTGCTGAGTGCTGGTGCATCATTAACTGTGCCGACACTTTTTCTATAACTGCTTGCTCGTTTGTCATCTCTTTGGCCTCCTTTTTATACCTCTATCTTTTTTGGTAAATATCCCTCACCCCTACCGCCGTCTCCATGACCTCCTTGCGGATTTCCGGCGGCTCCAGCACCTCCACGTCCTGCCCCCAGCCCAGTATCCAGCGGAAAAGCTCGATGGTGTCCATGACCTCTAACGTCATTACCAGCGAGCCGTCTTTTTGCTTTTTCATCACCTGCGACGGATGCCAAATCGTCTCTTCCACCAGCCTGGCTACTCCCTTGTCGAACCAGAGCCGGACGGTCTTCACCTCGCCCTCCACCGACACGCCCCAGGCCGGGCCGAAGTATTTATTGGCATCAAAATCGGGGGAAATGATATAGGTCTCTTCGGTCACGCGGATGCTCTCGATGCGCCCTATCCTGAAGATGCGTATCGCCCCGGCATAGTGGCAGTAGGCGACAGCATAGCTGGCGTGCCCCGTCGCCGCCGGCTCAATGAAATAGGGCTCGATGGTGCGTTCTACCGCTTTCTTCGCATCGTACGTCCGGTAGGTTATCTTCACCCGCCGCTGCGCCACCCAGGCCCTCGCCAGTTCGGATAGGGTACGCAGGTACCGCTCGTCCCTGGGGAGGTTATGCATCCAGTCCACGGTTTTCTGCACCTGCTCCGCCAGCGGCTTCGGCAGGATGTAGCCCAGCTTGCTGAAAGTGGCGTCCATGTTCGGGTCGTAGCGTTTGTCGTAGCCTAACATAAGCCGAGCAGCCAGGAAGACATTCAGCGCTTCCGGCACGGTTAAACGCAGCGGCGGCGGCATGTGCTCTATATCCAGCAACCATCTCTTGTTTTCATCGCGTACCGGGACTTTAAGGTCACTCTGCAGTGCCGCCAGGTCACGGTATACCGTCCTGACGTTTACCTCCAGCATTTCGGCGAGCTCCCCGATGGTGTAGCCCCGGGGATTGTTGTGAAGACGGGACCATAACTTTATCAAACGTTCTGTTTTCCTGAGTCTTTCAACCATAAGAACCTCCCCGAAGACCCTTTTGGCTGCATTATAGGCACCTCAGGCATAGTTGTCAAAGAAAAAAGTGTGTCCGTGTGTGAAAGTGCTAAAAATATTTCTAATCTGCGACAAATTTCACGACAGTACGTTGTCTCAACAGCCCGCTAAACTGATAACGAAAACTGGAAATAATGAGGGTAACAATGGGAGCAGAAGAACGTTTGCTGGAAGCAATTGAAGAAGACGATGACGAGTGTGAGGTCGAGGAATCACCGGACTGGCGTGAGAAGCAGCGCCGGCGGCTTCAGCAAAAGAACCGGTCGGCCATCAACCGTTTTCTCGGCAAGGGCAGGCGCACCAACCATGTCTGCATACTCCCCAGATATTACGGCGAGTTGCTGACTTGGGCGCTCCACCGATACATGGAAAGGGAAAACTGGAAAATCACCGCTACCCTCGGCTGCCGCGGCCCCGAGCCAGACTATGTAACCGTCGACACTGGCGACGGCATCGAAAACCTCCTCATGGAAGGGCAGATGTTTGTGCAGAAAGGCGATACCCGCTGCATCGTCACGGTAGATGTTAACCCGAGATGGCGCGGCTCCATTCAACTGGAAGGCCCAGTGCAGAAGAAGGCAGAAATGGAGAAATTTATCACCGGTATCCTCGCCATCGTCGAGAAAGAAAACTTCTACCGGGGTAAGAAGATAGAGTTTTCCCGGCGGATACGTTTCCTAGATGTCAAGGACAGGTCGTGGGACAGCATCGCTCTGGACTCTGAAACCAAAAGGGAAATCAATGCCAATACGGTGGACTTCCTCAGGCGCAGTGATGAGTGGGGCAAATACGGTATACCTCTGAAGAGGGGAATTTTGCTCGCCGGTGAGCCGGGCACGGGCAAGACCATCATCTGCCGGGCGCTCATGTCCGAGGCCGACGGTATCACCTGCATCACCACCAACGGCTACGCCCTTGACGATGACGACTATGTTACCGAGCTTTACGAGCTGGCGGAAGACCTCAGTCCCTGCATCGTTTTTATCGAAGATATCGACCTCATCGGGCAGAACCGCATGGAGTTCGGCTACATGAGAGGATCGGCACTGCTGTCCCTTCTTTCTGAAATGGACGGGGTTGAAGAGCAGCGAGAGGTGGTCACTATCGCCACCACCAATTGCCTAGAGACCCTGGACAAAGCTTTGAGCCAGCGTCCTGCCCGCTTCGACAGGGTGATAAAGCTCTCTCGCCCTGCGATAGAGCAACGGAGGGAGCTTGTCCACCGCCTCTGCGAGAAGATACCTATAGGTGAAGCCTTAGAGGAATATATTGCCACGAGGGCGGAGAACTGCACGCCGGCGCAGCTTCAGGAGATAGTCTATAGCCTGATCATACAGCGCCCGGCGGGGCAACCTGAACTCTTCTTAACTAAACCTGATATCGACCTGGCCATTTCACGGATAAACGACAAAAGCAGGCAACGGCTGGGTTTCGGCGGTGGCAATCATAACGGCAGCAAGCCAGACTTGACGGCAACGGTCAGGCCGGGATAAGCAAGGAGGTAACAAAATGAAAAACAGATTCAGGATTCAAAGGAAGGGACTAACCAGGTTCATATTGCTTGGGCTATGCCTGGTAGCGGTACTAATGCTTCCGGCAGGCGCTGCCTTTGCCCAGGAAAGCAGCGACAATCAAACCGTTACTGAACCAATATTCAGGGAAGGGCCCGTAGTAAAGCTCCGGCCTGTCTGTGATGTTATTGATTCGTCTCAGGACGGTCTGGTAGAGTTATTCTTTTCTAACTCCAGTCTCAATGATGTAACGATGCAAGGGGATTTCTACGTGTCCGTTCCCGCCGGTATCTATGTTTACGGGCAGGGTATGGGACTGGCGACTGCTGCCGGTACCACTTACGGGCGGTTCAATGCGGCACCGGGAACAGCTAGGACTATCTATCTCAACATAAAGGCTGATGAGACGACAGTCGGCAAGTCATTCTTCATTCACTTCAGCGGACAGTATTACCTGGATGGTAACAAAGATTCGTACCAGCCTATTTCGCTGACGCACCCATTCAAGGTGGTGGCAGCTTCGCCGCAGCCGAAACAATCAAAACCGACTGACTCCAAGCAGATACCAGGCTTCGAAGCGGGTGGCATCTGGGTAGGTTGGTGGATAATCGGTGCTGTGGTAGTGCTCGGTGGCATAGCCGTGATAGTGGCCGCAAGGTCGCATTAATAGGTGGAAGGATTATCGATGTTATCCAGAGGGTGGATTAAGCGAATAAGGTTGCTTTTCATCAGCGTACTGGCGGTTACTGGTGTGCTGGGAAGCAACCCCATTGCAGCGAAGGCGGACACCCCTGACCCGGTGGAGCCGTATGTCAGCCTGTACGGGCAGAGAACGGATGTATTGATAGGAGATGAGGTTATCCTGATTCTTTCCGTGGTGAATCCGATTACTTCGCCCGGTGACCTTGTAGTCCAGCTCACCCTGCATATTCCTTCCGGTTGGAGTGTGACATCCACGGAGTTCAGCACTGCAACCACGGGACTTGCCACCGCCGTCTACCGGGTGGATAAGGGTGCTCAGCGGCACATAAGCGTTAACCTGCGTGCGAATGAGCCTTACCAGGGACAAATTACTGGAAACATTGATTATTACGTAGATGGTAGCGAAGCGAAACACCACATCGAAAGCAACCTGCCAGTTGTGGCACAAAAAGAAACTTCCGAGCAGGTGCCTGCTTCTGGTGCTTCTAGCGACAGCGAGAAAGGAACACTATGGGTAATCGTGGGGGTGGTCCTGGGGATAATTTCAGCTGCAGGCTATGTTGCAAGTAAATGTTTTTAGGGTAACCGGACTGATGGTAAATCAATTGCTTGGAGAGAAGTAATTAATATGGATATCAACGAGATTCTCGGTTATATACTTTGGGGGATAGTGGTAGTAGGCATCATCTTCAAGGTGATTCAGGCTTTCTTCTTCCGATAAGCGAGGAGAACCGTTGTCTTCTTTTAGAATATTAAAGGAGTTAAGGCTGAGCGGAGGGCAGTATGGCTTTCTCATGCTCTACACGCTGGCTCTGGCCTTGGTTGTAGTGGCAATACACGAAACGGCACACATACTGTCCGCGATGGTCTTGGGTGTCCGCTTTATTGAACTCCAGCCGGGATTCTTGGGAACGAATCCATCCGTGACCCTGCCGGAGTGGTTTACCGGCACACGTCGTACAATAGTCTACTACGTCGGCGGGCTGACGGTAGGAATGGCACTGCTACTATTCTATCTATGCTACTGGATGCGAAAGTATCACCGTAACCCCAATTTCTTTAACTGGTTATTGGGACTTGTTACGCTCATTTTTGCCGCCGTGCAGTTCGCCTTCGGGTATCTAGAGGGAAGCTATCACGGTGCCTATATTGTCGGCGCCATGTCGTTCCTTTCACTGACGGATGTGCTCGCTTATGGCTGGGCGGTTTCTGCCGTCTTCTTTCATTCGGCATTGTGCCCATTGAGGAAGATAAAAGCTCCTGTTAAGTCAACTGTGAGGACACCAAAATGATGCAGGGTCTATGCTGACCACCCAGCAAAATTGAACTTCTTCTTACACCTATAATAATAGGCCGTCAGAATTACTAGCCTCCCGTTTTGGGAGGCTTTTCGTTTTTTCATTTCATACTCCAGTCCCCGGGAGGGGGTCGAGGATATAGCTTTTTCTTGATGTATCTCAATTTGACTAAATGTTAAATAATGAAGCTGAAAATATATTTTTCAGCACCTTAAAAACTGAATAGCACAAAGCCTGACCTGAACGCTTGCCCTAATCAAAATAAAGGGGGTAAGTATGAGTTCAAGCATAGTAGCACCAACAGCACCAGACGGCGATTATGGCAATACTCAAGGTCATTGTAGCCGTTGCGGTAAGGTCTGGACTCTAAAAACAGGGCAGGGCATTTGTCAGTGGTGTCTTAAGCCCGCAAGCTGTCAAAGCTCCACTTCAAAGCCCCGCCATATCAAGTCTAGGTCTTACAGTTCCAAAAGACAAGCTCCAGCCCACAGCAACGGCTATGACCAGCTACAAGGCGAATGGCTAGCCTACTATAATGTAGCCTCACGCTTTACCGACAGGGTGAAGCCTCAAGACAAAGAGGACATACTCCACACGATAATTGCTACCCTTGCCGATGTAGAGCGTAACAACGGACACAAGCCCTTCACTGAAGCGGTGATGTATCGGATAGCCAGCCGAACTGTATTTCACTATTGGTATGACCACTACAAGATAAATAATGGACTGGATTGTAAGCACTGTAGCAAGACACAACGGCAGAAGTGTAAAGAGGATGACCTCTATTCCCAGTGTCCCAAAGCTATCAAGCTGGAGAGCCTTAACAAGCCCATCATAGACAGTGAAGGGCATACTACCGAGCTTGGAGAGCTGATAGCCGATGACAAGGCTCTTGACCTCGGAGCTTGGCTTGACGCCAGAACTTTCCTGCTAGGCTTCCCACAAAAACTTCTAGAGATAGCTCACAAGCTGGACAATGGCGATAAGCTAACAGCCACAGATAGTCAATACCTCTGGCGATTTCGTAAACGAGAGCAAAAAACTTTACTGGCAATGTAGAGATTTCAGGTCATTTCGGACACTTATGTAGTGGAAGCACCATCTAGGCTAGAGTATCTCAGCTAGGTGGGAGCTTACTACTAGGTGAAGCTGGCAGATTTGCCCACTAGCCAGATAGCCAATAGGGGGTGTTCAAAATAGAACAACTGAATATCGTGGGCAAGCGTTCAGGTAACGGACTGGTAGCCCATAAGGCTACGCTGGTAAACGCCTTAAGTCGGGCATTATCCGAAAGGGTAGTGCTTCTGGATTTTACTATAGGGCGTAGAGGCTTACTCGGTTATCTCAAGGCTTTAGCTGGTTCAAATATAGTCAAGATAGTGCCAGCTTCCGATAGTGCTAGCGAGACGCAGACTAACGGACAAAAGAGGCTGAAAGTAACCTGTGGAGCTAATACCAGTTATCTTGAGGACTCGGCGTGGGTGGGTGATAAAACACCTCTTACCCTGTGCGAAGTCAGGATAAGCCCTAACCGAACAGTCAAGCCGAACATTGGCGGACTGGAGTTATCGGAAGCCCTTAACAGGGTGTTACCCTTTACCGCTAAAGAGGACAATAGACCAGTATTACAGTGTGTCCTCTTCAAAGCTGGTGATGGTAAGCTCACATTAGTGAGTGCTGATGGCTTTAGACTGGCGATGGTAACGCTGGACTATGATGGTGAGGGTGAAGCCTTGATACTTCGTGATGACTTGAGGGGTATCGCCAACGCCCTGCGGAAAGCACATCGTGTCAACCTGAGCTTTGAGGCAAGCGGGGAAAGCCTAGACGGCACAAGCCTTGTCATAGATACCGAGATAACTCGGTATAAGTGGCGGGGTACTGATGGTAGCTTCCCTGATTATGAGAAGCTCATACCTGCCGAGGCGAATGTAACCGCTCACCTTGACACTGTTGAAGCGGGCAAGGCGATTGCCTCACTGAAAGTCCTAGCCGATACCAAGTCCTACCCGATAGACCTACACCTTAACGGCGGTATCGTGATGTCCAGTCCCGATGATAAAGGGGAAGCTACTATGCCAGCCGATATTGAGGGCGAGGAAGTCAGGGTAAGGATTGACGGAGCTTTCCTTACCGAGGCTTTAAGGGCTTGCGGGGGGATGGTTGACTTAAAACTTACCGATGGTAAGTCGCCAGTCCTCTTTGTTGTTGATGGTTATCAATTGGTGGTAATGCCAATGCTCACCAGTGAAAGCCAGAAGCCAGAGGATAAGGCAGAGACAACCGAGCCAGAGCCAGAAGCCGAGGACACCGAAGCCGAGCAAGCCGAGGCGGTAGCTGAAGCGGAAGCGGTTGTCAAAGCCAAGAAGCCGAAGCGTAGCCGAAAGAAAGAGCCTGTAGCCGTAGCCTAGAACGCTTGAACACAAAAACAACCAACGCAGAGAAGCGGGGGAGACCCCGCTTTTTTGCTATTTTCAAGGAAAAGGGTATTCCTACCCTGATTGCGGGGGTGGGGATGCCCCTTTTTTGTTGGCTTTCAAGGGCAGTGAGTGCCGACGCCTGACGGCAGAGGCAGACCTGGAACAGACGTAAGACCTCGATTGCAGGGATACACCGACGGTTGCGTGCTCAATGGAAGTCCAACTGGACAGGTGCACAGTACGGATAACAACCAAAGGAAGCAGGCGCTCTGTAAATATTTGGAAAGGAGGAAGCCAATATGGCGGACAAGGACACTATCTTTGTCCTTACCAGGAAAGATGTCATCGAGTGCGCCAGGGAGATGGGGATACGAGAGGAAGCAATAACCGATGACGTTCTTACCCAGGTGAAAAAGGGTGTGGAATGGGGACTGGAATGCTGGTCTGAGATAATGAAGGAAGCTATCAATACGGCCATCAAGAGCTAGGCCAGCTTACCCAGGTTCATTTCTACAGGAGTTACTATACCCGAAAACTGAAGAAAAGGAGGTGAAACTATGCCTATCAAATGGAGTCCACTGATGGTCAGTGAGGCGATGGACATGGTCGAGGAATACGTCAACCAGACCGTTGGACCGCTGGAGCAGGCCAGGATTGTCGCCAGTGAAGCCAGGAATATACCAAATATCCCACAGTATGTTGACCAGTACCTGGTACGGATTATCGGTGAAATAGACAGGGCAATTGGCGGCAGCCAGTGGGAGCCTGTTGGAAGGCTGAAGGCGGGGATACAGTCTGTCCGTGAGTCTCTACCCGATGGAGCGATAGACGAAGAGAAGAAGAGACTAGAAAGCGGTAGCCAGCTAGCCCTAGTGGCTTAGAAAATACCGGGAACTAAAGGGGTTATTATGCCCAAAAGCTAAAAGGAAGGGGGTACGAGTATGACAGGTCAGCTTGACTTGTTTGACGGGGTAAAGCTTGCTGATCCTGAGCCGACTACTACGGTAAGACTGGGGCGAAAGACCGTCCAGATATCGCTACGTAAGAAGCGTAGGGAAGCCATCAATCGTCTGATGGAGATACTAGAAGAGCTGGAGGGGAAAGATATCCATATCGGCTCTTATGATGCTGGCGGAAGGCACTTCTGGCTGGATAATCTCAAACTACCCAGGCTTCAGTTGGAATGGCACCCTATCAGGCTCAAGAGTGACCAGACCTATATCCCCAGCGTCATCGTGCTCTGGGGAAGCAGGTCAGCTTGTGTCAGGATATTCACTGACTACTTGGTAACCGTTCGTGAGCAGGAGTACCAGGGATACTGGCATTACTTACTGGACTTTCGTAACGGCTTCTGGCAAAGCCCGATAGACAACTATCGGTCGCACTATGCCTGCCTGCACATAACCAGGTTTAAGGACTAAGAAAGGAGGATATTTACAATTGAATAAGACTGTGGAGCAAGGCATTTCCGATATTGTGGGATGTCTTACCGACCCCATTATTGTGTTCCCGGGCGGCTGGGGAGACACTTTGCCGGACTGGCTTAAGACAGCCATTACCCTGGAAAGGATGATGGGGGACATGAAAGCACTGAAAGGGGAAGAGCCGACAGGTACCGATGCTGAATCCTGCGTCTATCTCATGACACTATCCCTGACTCAGCCGATGGACAACGACTGGAGCCAAATTTACCTCTATATCGCTGGCCAGAGCTACAAGCGGTGGAATAAGGGTGAAATGCCGGCTGATATTGCCGTAGACTCAATCAGCGACTACCAGATAGGAGAGCTAAACAGGCTTAAATCGTGGCTCTACCGACAGCGCATTAAAGCCAGGGTAGAGAAGGATAGAGCGGAGCGAAGGGAGAAGATAGAAGAACAAGAGACAAAGAGGAAGGAGGAGCAGCCAGCGTTGTTCGTGTTCTAGGGTAATGTTTCTTAATTGATGTTATAATTACCCTGGATGATTTATTTATAGACTCACTCTCAAAATATGGAGGTAGGTATGGCATCTAATCGTACAGAGGGAATGTGGAAAGCTGTGCTTGAAGATAGACAATGGAGAATACGTTCTTCTCAGAATAACCTGATAGCTTCGGTTGAAAAAGGTAGTCATGATGAGGCTAATGCCAAATTAATGGCTGCAAGTCCTATGATGCTTGAGGCATTGTCGGGATTGGTTCAACTCATTGGAGAAGAAGATTTACCAGATAATGGAGAACTCAGCGGAGCGGCTATATGTGATTTGGCTCGTTCTGCCGTTGCTATTGCTACCGGGAAGGAAAGCTGGCCATCCTCTTAACACATAATAATCAGGCATTTGAGCATTCCTCAATATGAAAGGGAGGCAGGTAAAATTCCCTGCTTCCCTTTATTTGTCTGCTAAATAAGCTTATATTCTGAAATAAATGACGCAGCGATAGAAGAAGGAGATATGGACTAGTTCCGGAATCGTGTGACCATCTACGGTGCGATTGGTTGGAATCCTAGTTCAGCCGCGCGGTCGAGTATAGCGACCGCTCTTTCGGCATCATCTGAAGAGATATTCCTCCCTGACCGGATGGCTTTGCTAAGGTTGAGTGCCAGCTGGCGTTGAGAAGGATCAAGTGCATTCGTCTCGGCACCCCACTCTACCAGTATTCTCCAACCTTCGGAGCTCAGTGCGACGACCTTCTCAAGGTTCTCTACATATGATTTAGAGTACTCTGAGAGTGCCCTTCTGTTATCTCTCTTTGCTGCATCTGCACCCAGCAATTCATCACGTATCAGCCCCACCGCCTCTCGTGAAGTACCAGTTCGAACAGCATCCCAGCACTTTTCACTCTTGCACCACTCTGTGATGTTCCGAGCGCTCGGCGGGTTGGTGATGATGTAGTGAACCTCGTATGACTGTTTGGCGATAGCTTCCTGTATATCCTGACTGAGGGATTGCTCACGCCAAATCTTCTCCAGATTGATTCTCTGACTCGTAGCATGGGAAAGAAGGGCAATCGTGTAGGTTACGATGTTCGCTCGATAGCCACCGAACTCCTGCCGTTGAACGATACGCTCTGCAGAACGGAACAGAATAGCCTTCCCGATTAATCGTTCATAGTAAGACCTGTCTATTGCCAGTTGGTCACGTCCACCCAGCCTGATCATATAATCAGAGAAATTCTTTTGCGCCCCCCGGCTGACAATATGAGGCAGCTGATCCCAGGTATTTTCAAACTTAGCCAAGTCGGTCTTACTGAACCGTTGCTGAGGCGGATACTCCGCACTGAATGCCTTTCTTCGAGCAGGTGTCAACTGAGAGGCGCGAGCGTCCTGATACTGGCCGCGGGCTCTCTCGTAAAACCACTTGGTCTGTCTCTGGATTCCGCCCACGGCTGGAGCCCATGTAGTGCGAGAAAGCTCCTCCAAGCGAACGTGAAACGGATCGTTTGCAGAGAGGTCGGCCTCCGTAATTCGGTTTTGGGTATTTGCGTATCGCGAAACTTTCCGAACTAGCTCATCACGATCGCCGCTCCCAATTTCGATTAACTTTGCCGCTATGTACACTTCTGAGAGGTCCGCACGTCCGCGATTCGTGGCTAACAGAGAGGCTGTTGTCTGGCCTCCATTTACGATCTGAAGACCATCTATCCGTGATATCCTAAGAGATGCTCCTTCACCTGTCAGATGGACTACTTCGCCAGTCAGGGTTATACCATTGTTGTATGCAAGAAAGCGTGTTGGTTCTTTAGCAATTGTATCCCGGATGCCGCGGTTAACCTTTCCTCTCGCCTGTAGAAAGGACCTGACATTTCTTTCAAGCAGCCGCGCTCCGAAGTCTGCATAGATATCTCGCAGTACTCGTCCTGGGAGAAGTGCCAAAAAAGCGCGGTACCCTTGCTGCCGCGATTCAGCCTGGAGACAGGGGATGGGTTCCCCGAAACGGTGTTGGAAATCTATGGAGATTGCGCCTCGCTCCCGACCTGACGTGCTGAGCCTGTGCAACCTCACGATGTCCCACAAAGACATGGTAATGCTGAGATTGCCGATAACATCCTGTGGTAGAGCTTCGATCGTGGTTCTTCCATCCGTGATTACACACAACCGAACCAGCATAAGATCATCCTTTACTTGGTATATATGTGAAGCCATATCGAAGACCGGAGATGATTCCTCCAGGTCGATGTATTTACCCTTCAAACACCAGTCGAGAAAGGAACGAAGGCGCCTGAAGCCGACTTCAACTCGCTGCCTTGTCACAGTTTCTGGTGGCGTGATATTGGTGTGTATGCTTACGAACAGGTCCAGACGCCCCTCATCCTCATCAACGGCATACCCGCTGACCTCCATACCCGTGGCTCGGTGATAGCAGACCAGAGGATCCTCAAACTCACCAGCCTCAGATAGCATGTCGAACACAATTTGGGTGAAGGAATCTGCCAGCATTTTCGGCGGTGACCAGAATCAGAAAAAGAAAGACGACGCCGACCTGGTTGCCCAATTATACCAGCAGATAGGGCAGCTCAAGATAGAGCGTGATTTTCTAGACAATGCTTTGGGTCGTTGAGCGTAGAGCGGCGGCGTGAGGTAGTTGACCGCAGTCACCCGTCGCTCTCAATAAAATGCCAGTGCCGGTTGCTGAATATCAGCCGCTCCGGCCTGCACTACCAGCCGAAAGGCATCTCTGAAGAGGATCTCACTCTCATGAAGCTGATCGACTGCCAATACCTGTCCACGCCGTTCTTTGGTGCGCGCAAGATAGCTGC